>Ga0308165_1006496_pt1 | contig 10275 bp, 10 predicted proteins | sample PhyWR2_FD_201032 | JGI IMG/M metagenome (GOLD analysis project Ga0308165, IMG submission 201032) | Phyllosphere microbial communities from UC Gill Tract Community Farm, Albany, California, United States - DLSLW.R2 | ecosystem: Host-associated > Plants > Phyllosphere > Unclassified | place: USA... | reverse complement strand
AGACGCTTACAACCAGAAGCTGTCCCAGCGTCGTGCTGACGCTGTTAAGCAAGTCCTGGTTAAAGACGGCGTTGCTCCTAGCCGTATCACCGCAGTAGGTTACGGTGAGTCCCGCCCAGTTGCTGACAACGCAACTGAAGCTGGTCGCGCTGTTAACCGTCGCGTAGAAGCGTCGGTTGAAGCTCAAGCTCAGTAATTACTGAGTGGTAGAAAAAAGCCCGGCTTAGGCCGGGCTTTTTTTCGCCTGTGATTTGCCTCAGGCGCTCACGGCCTGAGCGAGGCAAGCGGCCTGGCCTGGGGCTGCAACACGGCCAATCACCAGGATGGCCGGGCTTTTCAAGGCAAATGCCTGTGCATCTTCGTGCATACGCCACAGCGCGCTGCGACATTCCCTTTGCTGGGGCAGCGATGCGTTCTCGATCATCGCCACTGGCATATCCGCCGCCATCCCGCCGTCCAGCAGTTGCTGGCAAATTTCCTCCAGCTTCGCCACGCCCATGTACACCACCAGGGTTGTCCCACCTTCTGCCAGCGCACGCCAATTCAGGCTGCTGTCGTCCTGGGTATGCGCCGTGACCAGCGTCACGCCCCGACTCACGCCGCGCAAGGTCAGTGGCACCGCGCAATTCGTCGCGCCTGCCAACCCTGCGGTAATGCCGTTGACCAACTCCACCTCGACGCCCCGTTCACGCAACCACATCGCCTCTTCACCGCCGCGTCCGAAAATGCACGGGTCGCCGCCTTTGAGGCGTACCACGCACTTGCCCTGGCGCGTATAGCGCAGCATCAGCCGGTGGATGAAATCTTGCGGGGTCGACCGGCAGCCACCGCGTTTCCCCACGGTGACCACCCGTGCGTTCGTGCAATGTTCCAGCACGGCCGGGTTGACCAAGTCATCGATCAGCACCACATCGGCCTCACGCAGGGCGCGTACCGCCTTGAGGGTCAGCAACTCCGGGTCACCCGGACCCGCGCCCACCAGCCAGACTTTTGCATTCATAGGGTGTTCCTCGTCCAGGGATGACATCAGCGGTGAAAGAGTGAGTACAACAGCACCAGATTGATCAACAGCGAAAGCAGCGCCAGCGTGCGCCAGACCTTCAAGGGTTCACGCTCCAGCAATGGCTTGGGGCGGACACTCAGTTCCTGCCGGTCAGCCTGTTCCAGCACGCGCAACCACTCTTCGGCGGTTTCATAGCGATGGGCTGGATGGGCGGCCACGGCCCGTTCCAGGCTGAGGGGAAGCCAATCCGGCAGGTCGGGGCGGTAGCGGCTGGCGCTGACAGGCTGAGTGAACCGGGGCCGTTGGAAGGCCTCGATTTCGCCGTAGGGGTAATGTCCGGTCAGCAGGTAATACAAGGTTACGCCTACGCTGTATAAGTCCTGTTGAGTCGTAGGGCGCTCGCCGTTGAAGGCTTCAGGTGCAATAAAGCTAGGCGTGCCCGGCAGCGCATGGACGTGGTCTTCAGACAGGCCTGGGCAATACGCCAGGCCGAAATCCAACACACGTAATTCGCCGTCTTCCCCCAGCAGCAGGTTTTCGGGCTTGAGGTCGCGATGCAGGATCTGCCGACGGTGCAAAATGCCCACGGCCCGCAGCAGACGTTCGGCTATTGCCTGCCATTGTGCCAAGGGCAGTGGGCCTTGACGCTGGAACAGTTCGGCCAGGGTCTGGCCCGAATACTCACGCATCACATAATACAAATGCTGACGCGCGCTACCGGCATGGACCTCAGGGAACGCCCGCCCCGCAACCCGCCGCAGAAACCATTCCTCCGACAGTAAGGCCTGGCCGGCGTCGTGATCATCGTCGCGGCTCAAGGGCAGGGTTTTCAGCAGCCAGGGTTGCTGCTGGGCATCGCGCACCCGGTAGAGCAATGACTGCCGGCTTTGCGCCAATACGCTTTCCACCTGCCAGCCTTCAAAGTGTTGCCCGGCTTTCAACAAGGGCGGCAGTGGCCATTGCTGCAACTGCACCAGCGCATCGCCGAGGGTGGCTGCGCCGAGGGCGTCGATACGCACGAGCAGCGCGCTGGCATTGTCCTGGCTGCCTGCCAGGTGCGCGGCATTCACCAGGGTGTTGACCGCCAATTCCATGTCTGTTTGTTCGCGCAAAATCGTCTGGATACTGGGATCACCCAGGGTTGCCCACACGCCATCACTGACCAACAGGAAACATTCGCCTTCACGCAGCTGACCGTCGAGAAAATCCACCACCAGATGCTGATCCAGGCCAAGGGCGCGCTTGAGCACGTGCTGCATGCCCGGTTGCTCCCACACGTGATCCTCGGTGATGCGCTGCAATTGGCCGTCGAACCAACGATACGCCCGACAATCGCCGACATGCGCCAGGGTAAAACGCTGGCCGCGAAACACCAGCGCACTCAGGGTGGTCAACAGAGGCTGGCCACCGCCATTGGCTTGCAGCCAGCGATTCTGTGCCAGTAGCAACCGCTCCAGGGCCTGGGCCACGCCCCAGGTTTGCGGCGTGGCGTAGTAGTCCAGGGCCAGCGCCTGCAAGGTCGAGCGCGCAGCCAGGCCGCCGTCGGCGCACTGGCTCACCCCATCGGCGATGGCACATAAGTAGCCTTTGCTCGCCGCCAGTTCGGCCACAGGCGTGACCACCCGCAGTGCGTCCTGATTTTCCGTCCGTGGCCCGATGGCACTGGCCTGGGCGACGCTCAGTTGCAGGCTCATCAGACCCGCGCAGCCGTGACGGCAGCCGAGCCCCAGGTGGTTCTCCAGCGACGCTTCACGCCGTGCAGGCCGAACCAGGCCAGCACGCCCAGGCTGGCGAACAACCACAACGCCAGCTGATAGCTGCCGGTGCTTTGCTTGATCGCACCCATGCCCGCCGCCAAGGCAAAGCCGCCGATACCGCCGGCCATGCCGATCAGGCCGGTCATCACGCCGATTTCACGGCGGAAACGCTGCGGCACGAGTTGGAACACTGCGCCGTTTCCTGCGCCGAGACCCAGCATGGTGCAGACGAAGAGCGCGAGCGCCGCAACGGGACTCGGTAGGTTGAAACCCACCGCTGCGATACAGATCGCCGCCACGCTGTACATGCCCAGCAGCGTACGGATCCCGCCGAAGCGGTCCGCCAGCGCGCCGCCCAGTGGGCGCATCAGGCTACCGCCAAAGACACAGGCGGCGGTGTAGTAACCAGCGGTCACCGGGCTCAGGCCGTATTGGTCGTTGAAATAACCGGGCAGGGCGCTGGCCAGGCCGATAAAGCCCCCAAAGGTAACGCTGTAGAAAAACATGAACCACCAGCTGTCACGGTCGCCCAGGGCCTTGAAGTAGTCGGCCATGGACTTCGCCTTCGGCCGTTCTGGTGCATTGCGCGCCAGCCAGGCAAAGACAATCAGGGTCAGCACCAAGGGGATCAGCGCGAAGCCGAACACGTTGCTCCAGCCAAAGGCGGCCGCCAATACCGGTGCCAGCAACGCGGCGAACACCGTGCCGGAGTTGCCCGCGCCCGCGATGCCCATGGCTTTGCCCTGGTGTTCCGCTGGATACCATTGGGAGGCCAGCGGCAGTGCGACCGCAAACGATGCACCGGCCATGCCGAGAAACAAGCCCAGCAACAGCGCTTGTTCGTAGCTGTGGATCCCAAGTTTCCAGGCGCCGAACAGGGCGCAGATGACAATCACCTGGCCAATCAGGCCGGCCGTCTTCGGCGACAGCTTATCCGCCAGCATGCCCATCAGAAAGCGCAACACCGCGCCCGCGAGAATCGGTGTAGCGACCACCAGGCCGCGTTGTTGAGTGGTCAGGTGCAGGTCGGCGGCAATCTGCACGGCCAGTGGGCCCAGCAGGTACCAGACCATAAAGCTCAGGTCGAAATACAGGAACGCGGCAAACAGGGTCGGGGTGTGCCCGGATTTCCAGAAGCTTGATTTCATCACGCACCTCAACGGTTGGGAGTCTTGTAAGAAGGCCAAAACGAAAAAACGCCGCCACCGGGTTCGCGTGAGCAAACCGGGTGTGCGACGTCTTTGTCGTGGAGGGGCAACCGCCGTTGGCTACCTGTGATCAATCCTTAGCAAGAGCTGCGCCACATCAGCCAAGCAGCTCACTCATGGCGATAATCTGCTCTGCCACCTGAATCAGTTTCTGCTGGCGGCTCATGGCTTGGCGGCGCATCAGGGTGTAGGCCTCTTCCTCATTGCAGTCCTTCATTTTCATCAACATGCCCTTGGCCAACTCGATGCGCTTGCGCTCGGCCAACTGTTGGTCCCGCGCCTGGAGCTGCGCGCGCAAGGCCTGATCGCTTTCGAATCGGGCCATGGCCACGTCAAGGATCGGCTGCAGGCGCTGGGCCTGGATGCCTTCGACGATATAGGCGCTGACGCCGGACTTGATCGCCTGGCGCATCACGTTCGGGTCGTGTTCGTCGGTGAACATCACGATGGGCCGGGGTTGGTCACGACTGACCAGCACCACTTGCTCCATTACATCGCGGCCCGGTGACTCGGTATCGATCAGGATCACATCCGGGCGCACCGTTTCGACGCGCGCGGGCAGGTCGATGGTCAGGCCCGACTCATCGATGACGTCAAAACCGGCTTCGATCAGCGCAGTCCTGAGTCGGCCTACTTTGCGCGGCGTGTCGTTGATCAGCAGGATTCGCAGCATGGACGTCCTCCTGTCAGCGCAAGGCTTGGTGGTGGGTGGTATCGGCCAGGGCGTGCAGGCGGAAGCTGCGGGCATAGCCGGCGGGGTCGGAGCCGTCCCAGACTTTGCCGTCGATCAGTTGGCTGCTGCGCATGTCCGGGTGTTTTGTGGCGATACCCAGCGCAGCGGCGGCCTGGCGATACAGCGGCAGTTGCTGCACCTGGCGCGCAACGCCGAGGTAGTCGGGGTCTTCGCGCAATAGACCCCACCGCCGGAACTGGGTCATGAACCACATGCCGTCAGAGAGGTAGGGCAGGTTCACTTCACCGTCGGCAAAAAATCGCAGCGCGTGGGGATCCTGCCAGTGATTGCCCAGGCCGTCGTCATAGGTCCCCAGCAGGCGCGGCTCGATGCAGTCAAGCGGGGCGTCGAGGTATTCGCGGCCACTGAGCAATTGCGCGGTGGAGCGGCGGTTTTCGCTGCTTTCTTCGATAAAGCGGCTGGCCTCCAGGATCGCCATCACCAGCACGCGTGCAGTGTTGGGATACTGGTCCACGAAAGCCTGAGTGCAGCCGAGCACCTTTTCCGGATGATCCGGCCAGATCGCCTGGGTCGTCGCCAGGGTAAACCCTTGGTTCTGCTTTACCGCGCTGGCGCACCAGGGCTCGCCGACACAAAAACCATCGATGCGTCCGGCTTGCAGGTGCGCAACCATTTGCGGCGGCGGGACCACCACGCTGTCCACGTCCTGCAACGGGTGAATGCCCTGGCTCGCCAGCCAGTAATACAACCACATGGCGTGGGTGCCTGTGGGAAACGTCTGGGCGAAGGTCAGTTTTGTTCGGCTTTGGTGCACGTGGCGATCCAGTGCCTCAGGAGTGATCACCCCTTGTTGCTGCAAGCCGCGGGACAGGTTGATGCTCTGGCCGTTCTGGTTGAGCCCCATCAGCACGGCCATGTCGGTGGGGGCGACACCGCCGATGCCCAAGTGCACGGCGTAGATCAGCCCGTACAGGCTGTGGGCGGCGTCCAGCTCGCCGCTGACCAGTTTGTCGCGCAGGTTGGCCCAGGACGTTTGGCGCTTGAGGTTCAAGGTCAGGCCGTAGGGTTGAGCGAAGCCCTGGGTGGCTGCCACCACCATTGAGGCGCAGTCGCTCAAGGCCATGAAGCCCAGGTCGAGACTGCTTTTTTCCGGTGCATCACTGCCGTTGACCCAGGCCAGCGGGTCGTTCATCGGGCTGTTGCCATCCGAATCGTTCATCAACACCTACCTTTTCTTTCAAAAAAAAGCGTCGTTCCCTCAGATGGCGGTGTAAGCCAATGCGGGTAACGACGCCTTTGTCCGTAAGCTCGCTCCGCCATTGGCGCGTGCTCTGATACAGAGTTCATAGCAAGGCACATGCCACGGGTGAGTGGGCCTGGAAAGTCATCAACTTTTCATCAAGATTGAAAGCGGGCGGGCTCTCAGTATGGCCACACCTTCAATGCCCGATCACCCAGGAACTCCCCACGGTGCACGCCGACTTTCTCGCGACGATTTCCTTCCGCCGGTACTGCCGTTGGATGCTGTTTTCTGCGCTGTTGCTGGGAAGTGCGCTGGCCTGGGGCACGCTTTACCAGGCTCAGGACGAAAGTCTGTACACGGTGCTCACCGCACTCTCGGAGCCACTGGGGTTACCCATCGTCGTCAGTCGCGAAGTCGCACGCAAACGTCTCAGCGGCGCCCTGGATTTCAATGCGCCACAACAGACCCTGGAGGCGCTTGCACTTCAACAAGGGTTGATCTGGTACAGCGACGGGCAGGCGCTGTACGTCTATGACGCGGGCGAAGCCAAAAACTCTGCGGTCACCTTGCGACACATTTCCGTCGACAGGCTGCGTAGCCTCATGCGCCGCTCGGGCCTCGATGAGTCACGCTATCCCTTGCGGGAAAGCGGAGCGCGCACGTTCTATGTGTCCGGTCCACCGAATTACATCGATCAGGTGCTGCGTCTGGCCCAGTTGATGGACCGGCAAAGAGCGGAGTTGCGGGTAGGCGCTCAGTCCTTTGCCGTCGTCCAGGTGCTCAATACCGATGTGGCAGACCGGCAGTACGGTACGCGCGCTAACCCGGTCACCGTGCCGGGGATGGCGTCGATGATCGAAACCTTCCTGGCCGGCGAACACAAGGGGTTGCTCTCGGACAAGAGCCTCGGCGTGATCGCTTACCCGGATAGCAACAGCTTGTTGATCAAGGGCAAGCCGGCCCAGGTGAGCTTCATCCAGAAACTGGTGGCGGAACTCGACATCCCCAAGCGAGCGATCGAGGTCTCGCTGTGGCTGGTGGATGTTGAGCGCGAAGAATTGAAGAAGCTGGGCCTGGCCTGGGACGAAGAAACGAAGGCGTCGACCACGCGAGTCCTGGCTCCTTTGGACGATAGCCACCTTATGGCAAAGGTCGGTGCATTGGAGCGCCGTCGACGAGCGAAGGTAACGACATTGCCGGTGATCCTCACTCAGGAGAATGTGCCGGCGGTGTTCCAGGACAACCATACGTTTTACCTGCCACCCCGCGGAGATGATCGCGCTGACTGGAAACCGCTGCGTTATGGCACCCAGGTCAGCGTACTGCCGCGTTTTGTCGAGGCTAACCAGATCGAGATGCGTCTTGAGGTGGAAGAAGGGCGCCTGATGAGTGAGGCGAGCCAGCGTGAGAAAAACGCGGCGGTGAGGCAAGTCGGCATCAACAGCGTGGTCCGAGTGCCTCAGGCCAGGCGCCTGTGGCTGGGGGCGTTTCAACGGGAATCAGAAGGGCGGGGGGCTGGTCGTCCGGCCCAGGCGCGACTGTTTGTGATCCAGGCCACGGCGGTGGGTAGTGAGTCGAAGGGGCTGGAAGAGGCGGGAGGACCACCGCCCATGACTGCGGCGCAATATGAGCGTGTCCAGCGTGCGTTTGTAAGGCCGCAGCGCGATGTCTCACCGTAAACAAGGTGTTAACCCATGCATCTGGAAATTCTTCTACAGGAACAACTGATCAGCCGCAGGCGCCTGGCAGCCTTTGCGCCCGGAAAGGTGTTGCCGTTGATGCCAGAGATCATCCACTGCGTGGAGGTTCGGGTGAATGGGCAATTGCTGGCGTTGGGCGAGTTGGTGCAGTTAGAGGACCGGCTAGGGGTTGAACTGCATGAGGTGTATCAGACGTGGCTGCCTGGAGGAGCAGGGTAGCGAAACCTCCTACAGTGCTTTTTCAAACGCCGCCTGATGTATGGGTTTTTTCCTAGGGCGAGCCATGAGGCAGGTTTTTACAGTGGTGACATGGGCACATGGGCCAGTGATTGGAATGAGGACGTCAATGTCATTAGTCGGAGGTCGGGGTAGCAATGGCTGTCAAGGATGATGGAGGGGCGACGACTACCCTGGTTTTTGCGCGTTGGAAGCTGCATGACCACGGTCGCCTGACGGGTGAAGGGTCGGATGTGCAGTTACCTCCTAAGGAATGGCAGGTGTTGCGGCTATTGTTGGTGTCTGGTGGTGCCTTGATGACCAAGGATCGCTTGCTGGAACTGGGCTGGCCGCAGGGGGAGGTTGCCGAGGAGTCGTTGACGCGCTGCATTTATTCGCTGCGCAAGTACCTCGGTGCCGACAAGGGGTTTATCAAGACGATCTACGGCCGGGGGTATCGCTTTATCTGTCCGGTGAGCACAGTGTCGGGTTGTGCGGAACAAGTGTGTTCGGCCTGCGGCCACGTCAGCCAGGGTGTGTTGAAACGTGGCTAGGTTCTGGAGGAAGGGCTTGTTGCTGGGCGCTGTGATGGTCAGTAATCAGGCGTTGGCCTACTGCTGGGAGGAGGCCGCCAGCCACTACCAAATCGAGCCGGAGTTGCTGCAAGCAATCGCCGTCGTGGAGTCGGGTAATCGTGCGCAAGCGATGAATCATGCCAACCGTAACGGCACCCGGGACATCGGGCTGATGCAGATCAACAGCATTCATCTGCCACGTCTGCTCAAGCAAGGTATTACCGAGGATCGCTTGATCAATGAGCCATGCTTGTCGGTTGAGGTGGGGGCTTCGATCCTGGCCGAGTTCATTCAGCGTTTTGGTTACAACTGGACAGCTGTGGGTTCCTATAACGTGGGAACAGGCGGCGGGCCCGAGCGTGAGGCGCTGCGCCTGCAATATGCACAGAAAATCTGGGCGTATTACGAGCAGTTGGTCGCGCACCGTTACTGACATTGAGGTTCACGCCTCGCGCGTGCCCTGTCACCCCGGCTATAATCGCCGCCACCTTTCGCCGCCTTCGAGTCTAGCCCACCCATGTATACCCTGGCCCGCCAGCTGTTGTTCAAACTCTCCCCGGAAACTTCCCACGATCTGTCCTTGGACCTGATCGGTGCCGGTGGACGCCTGGGGCTCAATGGCCTGGTATGCAAGGCACCGGCGAAAATGCCGGTCTCGGTGATGGGGCTCGATTTCCCCAACCCGGTCGGGTTGGCGGCTGGCCTGGATAAAAACGGCGCGGCCATCGATGGCTTTGCACAGCTGGGTTTCGGTTTCGTCGAAATCGGCACCGTGACCCCGCGACCGCAGCCGGGCAACCCCAAGCCGCGCATTTTCCGCCTGCCGGAAGCCGAGGCGATCATCAACCGCATGGGCTTCAACAACCTGGGCGTTGATCATCTGCTGTCGCGGGTTCAGGCGGCGAAGTACAAGGGCATCCTCGGTATCAATATCGGCAAGAACTTCGATACGCCGGTCGAGCGTGCCGTCGACGATTACCTGATCTGCCTGGACAAAGTCTACGCCCACGCCAGCTACGTCACGGTCAACGTCAGCTCGCCCAACACCCCGGGCCTGCGCAGCCTGCAGTTCGGGGACTCGCTCAAGCAACTGCTCGAGGCCCTGCATCAGCGCCAGGAAGACCTCGCCGTGCGCCATGGCAAGCGCGTGCCGCTGGCCATCAAGATTGCCCCGGACATGAGCGACGAAGAAACCGTATTGGTCGCCCAGGCCCTGGTGGACTCGGGCATGGACGCGGTGATTGCGACCAACACCACCCTCAGCCGCGTAGGTGTCGAAGGCCTGGCCCATGGTGACGAGGCGGGCGGTCTGTCGGGTGCTCCGGTGCGCGAGCAAAGCACTCATATCGTCAAGGTGCTGGCCGCCGAACTGGCTGGACGCTTGCCGATCATCGCCGCCGGTGGCATCACCGAAGGTAGGCACGCGGCCGAGAAGATCGCCGCGGGTGCCAGCCTGGTGCAGTTGTACTCCGGTTTCATTTACAAAGGGCCGGCCCTGATCCGCCAGTCGGTGGATGCGATTGCCGCCCTGCGCTGATGCTTCTCATGTCGGAGTGGTCGTGTTCGCGAAAGCGGTGATTCAGTAACAGATAGGCTGGCTGACCCACCGCTTTCGTGAGCCCGCTCCCACACAGATTATTCTCCAGCCAATAAAAAGGGCTCCATTAAGGAGCCCCCTGGGCCGAAGCCCGCCGCCCGGATGGGGCGTGCATGGTAAGTCGTTACATATTCAGAAGTGGTGATGTCGGAATTAATTGCCCTTGATTAGCCGACGGCGTGAAGTTCGTTGAGTCTGTGGATGCCCGCAGTGCCAGTCATACCGTCCCAGTTGTCGCCGCGTCCTTCTCGCCAGCCGTTGATCCAGGCTTGGCGTACCGAC
>Ga0308165_1006495_pt1 | contig 10277 bp, 6 predicted proteins | sample PhyWR2_FD_201032 | JGI IMG/M metagenome (GOLD analysis project Ga0308165, IMG submission 201032) | Phyllosphere microbial communities from UC Gill Tract Community Farm, Albany, California, United States - DLSLW.R2 | ecosystem: Host-associated > Plants > Phyllosphere > Unclassified | place: USA... | reverse complement strand
TATGGATAAAATTGATACCCTTCGCACTATCCAGTACAACATTATTTCCCGCCTGAAAGCGCCGCTGGTCATCAGCAAAGAAATCGATCAACTCCTTGAAAATATTGCCCGTCTTGCCGAGACAGCATTGGCAACACCTTCCACGGCGCTGAGTGATGAACTGGTCAGCCATGGCGAACTGATGTCGAGCCTGTTATTTGCTGAAGTGCTTCGTGAACGTGAGGCGCAAGCAGAATGGTTTGATGCCCGTAAAGTCATTAGAACCAACAACCTTTACGGTTGCGCCGAACCCAATATCAGCCTGGTGGAAGATCAGGCAGAAGCCCATCTGCGGCCGCGTATTGAGCAGGCAATTGTTATCACCCAGGGTTTTATCGGCCGTGATGACGTCGGGCATACCACCACGCTTGGCCGGGGCGGCAGCGACTATACCGCCTCCCTGCTAGGGGAAGCATTGCAGGCCGCACGTGTCGATATCTGGACTGATGTGGCCGGGATCTACACCACCGATCCGCGCATTGTGGCGCAGGCACAGCGTATCGACCATATCTCCTTTTCCGAAGCCAGCGACATGGCTGCTTTTGGTGCGAAAGTGCTCCATCCGGCGACCCTGTTACCCGCAATGCGGAAAAATATCCCGGTCTTTGTGGGCTCCAGCAAAAATACCGCTGCCGGTGGAACGCTGGTTCGCCGCGAGACAGAGGATCCGCCACTTTATCGCGCCATTGCCGTTCGTCGCAAACAGACGTTGCTGAGATTGCACAGCCTGCATGCGCAACCAGCATACCTATTCTTTGCCGAAATGTTCGCGATTCTGGCAGCACATCAGGTTGATTTGGATCTGGTTACCACCTCCGAGAGGTGCATAGCGCTGGCACTGAATTCCACGGGCTCCACTTCGGGAGAAGATCACACTCTGACCACCGTACTGCTTACCGCCCTCTCTTCTCATTGCCGGGTCGAAATTGAAACCGGGCTGGCCTTGGTCACGCTGATTGGCAATCAACTCCATCGCGGCGCGGGCGTATGCCGGGATACATTTGTGGATCTGGATGAGTATGCCGTGCGCATGATTTTCCATGGCGCATCCAATGATAATCTTTGCTTCCTGCTGCCAAGCGACGTTGCTGATGGTGCGGTTATTGCGCTACACCGTAGGTTATTTGAGTAAGTTAAATCGGGGCGTTTACGCGCCCTAGTTTCAATCCTCGAGCGGCTGCCCTGATGAAAACGCGGGCGCCGCTCTCTTGCGACGATTGCAGCCATACCCCCAACGTATGTGGATCTGATCTTACGGCACCTATGACTCCATAAACATCCGTACATAACCACTTTTCAATTTAGACTACGCAGCGTTATTTAATCGTTGTTCTTTCGTCTCCGTGAGTAATCCCTGAGCGCCGGATAGGGATCCTCTCTCACTGATTCCATGCTGGGTTGGCGAAGCCATTTTTCCCAACCCGTTGTATCCTCTTTTTCGTTGATCTCACTAGTAAAATCCTCTATTTCACAGCTGTCGAGTTTCTCTTCTACTCTGTGTTTACGTCGGATAAAGGATGCCAACTGATCTTGGTCGAACGTGCCTTCAAGATACGGGTAGGTAATGGTCATCTCGGCATTATCCTGCTTCTGCAATAATGAATTTACCTGACCAAAGAGACGATCCACTCGTCCGTTGCGCTGTTCGTTATCACCAGGAGTCCATGCAATCCCATAGTGATGAATCTGATGACACTGCAGATGCAGATTAACCCCCTCCTGAAACACAGAGGTTGCGATTAGTACATTCGGATAAAATGGTGAGTTGAATCCGACAATAAGCCTTTCACGATTGGACGTCTCACCGCTGGCATACCAGGCAGGACTATTCAGACTCGACAGTTCACGCCAGCTATACTCCGCGTTTGCAAGTGGCTGGCCTGCAATTTTTTCGCAAAGGGTTTCAAATGTTTCTATTGCCGCGATGAAATATCGCAGCATCAATGAATCTTCCAGTCTCCTTTCAACCCAGCGGGTGAACAGCCGATATCTTCGTTGAACATCACTATCCTGCTGCTTCTGACTGAATTCTGTGTACCAGCAATACAGTTCTGTTATGACAGGGCTGGCAAAGAGGTAACCGGTTCGTAAGTAAGTGGCAAAGTTTTCGAGTATTGCTGCTCCATCCGCTCGCGAGAGCCAGCCTTCAAGTTTGTTACGGCAAGACGTTGGTAAATACTTGAACATCATTGCCCAGGCTGTAGTTAGAGGGACATCATACAGAATATGTTCTGGCGAGCCAGGCAGTGGTCCCATCAGGCGAGCATCACGGGCAGCATCGGCATACGTATCGCGTTCACGCCCCCCAACAAGTCCACGGTAGTGGAAAAAATACCCCTCGGATTTTCCATCTAGGGCAGGCTCAAGGAATAAAGAAAACAGATTTTCCGGCCGTCGGAATCGCAGACTGACGTTGGTACAGTCAGTGCGCTTTTGCCCGGTTTTCTTTACGACAAAGAGTTCAGCTATTTTACTGGAAAGCTTTAGCTCATTATCCGGGTCGTGATCCTCAATAAACGTATCATCAGGGATAAAATCATCTGCTTCAGCACGTTTAACTCTGCCATGCAGGAGGCGAGCAAATTCAGACCGCGACCACCCTGATTTACGCCATGCTGCAAGCGACTCATCAGACAGCCCCCACGCAGACACAATACGCGCAGCAAATATTTCGTCATAACTGGCGTTTACCCGCTGGGTGATTTCACGCACAGAAGGGATGCGGCGTACAAATACCACGTGTTTGAATGCATGCAACATTTTATCAGGATCAAACAGCCTTGCAGGCGAGCAAGCATCGATCAGAGCATCATATTTTGGATGATCCGGAAACCGGTGATAGACATCATTAAACTGACGCGTCAATGCTCCAAGAAGTAATGTATCTGGTGCCTGGTAAAATGCGTCCCTTTCGCCATCGTCTGATATCGACTCTTTGTCATAACCACCTGTTGATTCGAAACCCTCGAGGTAGCCATACATGTAAGCCCGGTTGCCGCTCTTGTGTTGTTCCTGAAGCTGTTGAACAAGTTTTTTCTGGTAGAGGGCAAAAAAAAGCTCAGCATCCTGCCTGCCCTCAAAAGTTGCCGGTATGGCACGCTCCCGACGGTAATGATGCTTACTGTAACTTCCTCCTTTCCCCCGCATTTTTCTCAGCCGCCTTATCGCATAAGTTTCCATCAGGCTTCGGACATCATCTGGACTAAAACGCTCATGCTTGTCAGTAAAGTAACTCAGAATGTCATACACATTACGCGTGGAGGAGTGATTAGGGGTTGCAGTCAGAAGCAACGTTTTTTTGGCAAGCGGTGTATCCTGTCCGCCAAAAAAAGCGGTAGCTGCTGCTGCGCGTTGGGAATCCCCGTTTCGGTTACGAAAATAATGTGCTTCATCGACTATGACCAGATCAAAGCCACCTTTCATGGACTCCGTTATCTGTTTGCGGTATCCCGCACCAAGCTTGGCAGCTGATTTGCGTTTGTCTCGCGAGCTCTTGTCCTCAACCAACCCACTCAGGGCATGGATCGTGGTCAGATAAAGTCGTCCCGGACTCGCTGTGATATCGTGCGTAAGATCTTCAATCCGGCCGTGGAATGAGGGCTTGTAGAGGTGCTTACGCTCTTTAGAAAAGTCCGGTGCCTGCCCGGTACGATAGTGCTTATCCACAAAGGTTGTAAATTCTATTTCCCAGTTGTGACACAGCGTTTTATTTGGCGCCATTATAAGAATTCGGGCATTTGGTTTTTGACGCCAGAGCATCAACATCAGACCGATTGCCTGATAGGTTTTCCCCATGCCCACTTCATCAGCGAGCAGCCCTACACGAGTTCTGGACAGAATGTTCCATAAACCCGCAACACCTTCAGCCTGCTTTGCCGCCATACTCATGTCGCCCGAACGATACTGCCATGAAGGGTCCGTGGCATCGAAATTCATCACAGCACTGACATCTTCCGGGGATATTGTTTTATTCATTTTACCGGCCATAACAGCACTCCTCCCTGATAATATCGAGGTATACCCTACTTGATGGCTTCCCCTTCAGCACCGGCGTCTGTACGTGCAACTTTGACCACATATGTTTTGTAACCTGAACAGAGGCGTTTTTCTCAGCTTGCCGAAGCTTATTCATATGTTTCTTCGCGGCTTTCACAAGGTTGTTCACCTCACAGGCAAGAAACCAGCTGAAGACCGAATCTGGTTTCTGCTCTACCACCTCTGCGGTTTTTTCTACCAGTTCAAGCAAACAGTCAGGGTCGCTGAAAAGACTCCGATATAGCCGACCGACGTCCTTTACTTGTAATAGCCAGCTAAGTCTTTGCTGCATGGCATGAAACAACCGGAAATAACTAGTCGGGCTTATGGATTCGGGTGTAGGCTCCCGAACCTCAGCGCTATCATGAGTAGAAGCATCCCGTGGAAGTAAATTATCGTGTGCCGTTACTCCCGAGGCACTGACATAACTGCTCAGAAGATCGTCCAGTGAATTAAATCGCATACCACGGCGGTGTGCTGTTCCTGTCTCGGTGATAATCCCCTGCCAGTCAGGTTGATCTTTACACCGGATGGTGTAGAAATGGCTGCTGAGCAGCACATCTGAATGGGTCGGGAAAAGCGGAGGCATACGTTTGAGTTCTTTTGCTGCCACTGTCCACAAGAGTGTCTGTGGTTCACGGACCCCAGGAAGAATAAGCTGGTAGCTCTCCGTGGGCTTGTCACTAAACCACTGCCCGGTTATCGAGTACTGGCAGGTTGTCCAGTCGAAACTGACATCAAGATCAAAAGGTGGCAATAGCGGAGGAGCGAAATCTTCTTCGCTCAGTAACTCATCGCTGGCAAAATTATCGCTTGTTACCTCCTGGAAGTTTCCGCAAAGCGTAACCGAACGAGAAACTGGGTGGACGATACCGGCTTCAACATTCCAGAAGGTATCATCCAGACTGCTGAACCCCGGCACGGTGAAATTCCATGAACCCGTTGCGAGACGGCTGCATTTTTGGGATTTTGCGAGCCAGAGTTTAGCGTGAACCATGACAGTACGTTCATCCCTGAGAACTGGGGAAGAATAAAAACCTAAACGTCCACTCTCTATTAATTCCTGTGTGCTCTCACTCCAGGGCGTTCGTATGCATCCCTGAAGAAGGTCCGGAACAAGTTCAATTTTTAACTCCGGGTCAGAGAATGCGTTGATGAAGCGAGCAAGATCGCCAGAAAGATAGGGAGACCAGACACTCAGCGTCTCGATCTTTCCTTCTTTTTCAAGAGCTTTCCTGAGTGTTTCGCCTCCGAGACTGTGAATAAACGACCAATTTTTATCTTTGCCGCAAAACGTACGACCTTTTTGAAACTCTTTTCCCAGCCCCTCATCAAGCTGAGTAAAAAACGTTTTAATTTGTTGATACTGTTCGTTAGAAGCAACACGACGAAAATCAACGGCCTCAACATTCCGCCCCCATCCGCTAAGAGTGAGATTAGCGCTCCCGGCACCGACAATAATCTCTCCCTTTTCGTTCTCTAGGTAAAATACCTTTGGATGAAAAAGGCTTTCCGTGTCATGAAAGCGCTTGGCATTTGTTTTATTGCTGCGAGCTAACCCTCTCACTGAGACTGGATATATGGCAATAGAGGTTCGCTTTGGTTTCTCTTTAGCGAGCATCCGTGGATCACAGTAAATGCGAAAGTCGATACCACTGTCGGTTAGTGCCTGCTGAAGCCCCTCATAATCCATTCGACTTATTGGCGGATCTGTCTTGAGAATAGCCGGTAGCACCCAGTTTTCGACAAACGCAATGTCAAGATTAAATGTAGTCAGCCACACCCGTTTAAGTTCGCCAAGCTCCTTAATTTGCTGCCTGAAAGTTGACATCAGTTTCATGACGCTTCCCCCCACAGCTTGCTAAGCATGTGTCTGAACTGAGGCAAATAATAATGATTAACCCAGTCATCGTTTTTCCTTTGCCCTGACAGACTGAATGGAGAAACCTGGAGTGACAGAACATTGTCATTCAGCGTCATCCAGGAAAACTGCCCTCGTACAGCCATAATGCTGCTATGGTATCCAAGAAGCTCAGCTACCTGACTCTCTAGTTTGGGTTCGGCGGCGACCTCAAGCAAGCGTTGAAACCTGTATTTAGGTGTACCGGTAAGAGATTGAAGTAACGCACAATTTTTCTGTAGCTGTGACGCCATATGGGGAAGACTATCATCACTCAAACCTCGTGACTGCCAAAATGCTCTGAATTCGGCCAGTGTTTGCTGACTTTGTCTCTGCAGGCCACGGAACATGAGATCAACCAGTGAAAGGAATGGCTCGGCCTGAATGATATGACTCAAGGTCAGACGTTCATCTTCATCAATATCCTGCTTATTATCCGTTTCACTCCATGCCAACTCAAAGATTTGAGCTGGCGTATATTCCTGTTTGGGTTCGAGCTTACGCTCACGGTCAATCACCCGATAAAGTGCACCAGCGGCATTGCGGTTAAGTCCGGTCATATTCAGCCAGAAATCACGGCTGTATTGCCCCACATACTCAGGATGACCAAATGCCTTAACATACAATTTTCTCAGGACATCAAAACGGGAATCGAAACGTGGGGACAGGTCACTGGCGCGTGATGCCTGCATAAGGTTTCTCAGGTAGTCGCGAACGGCATTGTAGAGTTCTCTCAACTCAGGGACTTTTTTTATTAGCGACTCAGCGGCCTGCCATGGTTCCTTACTGCCCGGGACATCGTAACGATAATGAGTGTCAAAAAACTGCATATCCATCATTGGCGATTTATAACGACCATTCGTTCCGAGGGCTATCTGATTTGTCAGGAGACAACTTTCAGATTCGTGACCAAAGCGAATTTCAGGATGATCCCCCTGAGACTCCATACGACGTCGTGCTTTCAGGATACCCAGTACCCCGGTCAGAGTAACTCCCTGGCGTTCAGCCAGGAGCATCGACCAGATATAGATATTTTCAAGATGTATGAGGCAAGCAAACCTGAAATTACGATCTTGCTTACTGGCATACCGCTTTTTCATCGCACCCGATGTCTGAAGCCTCTCATTGTACATAACGTCACGCATCACTGCATGATGCAACAGGTTGAGCGTGTACTGACGTACATCATTTGCAATGGAAGTTATGCGGCGGTGGAAAATACCTTGTCCCCAGGCAGACCAGATCACCAGTTGCCCCAGCGGGTCAATGTTCAGCTCACCCGTTAGTGATTCGTCGTACTCCGTCAGAAAATTATTTATATACATAATGTTGTATCAGTTGTTTGTGCCTGAGGGGTAGCAACTCGCCATTCGTGCGCCGTCGGAACCCTTCCTGTACCCTTCTGTACTTTTATGTATCGGCATAGGGCGGGACTATATTAGGAGTTCATTGAAAACAAGCAAGTAGAGGAAGCAAGATTGTTCAAAACACCCTCCTTTTTGATCGCGCTACGTGAAATCTGAGAACTAATGGCTGTATTTTTTGCCCAACAGATTTCACCAGCGGAAAATATGTGGCTCTGACCAACAAAGCGTCTTGAGGTACCTATGACTCTGTAAACATCCGTACAAAACGCTCAACTGGCCATTCCTTCATGTCGGACACCTGCCCATCCCCGATCTCTATAAGCCGGAGCTGACCCGCATCATTTTCAATCATATCGATGGAGAAAAATGGAGCATCGATAAGCTGCGCGATTTCAATAACCACCTCTGGAATAATTCCGTCAGCAGAGAAAACCTTGCCATTCAATGAGAAATATCTGCGCTCACTCTCGGGGATAAAATTTTCAAAACGTCTAAGGCTGACTCCCCCTTCAATCTTCCCACGGAAGTGCTCAATGGATTTCAACACTTCGCGGATCTCATCGGCATTTGCGGCAACAGAGCCTCTGGAGGTTGTCAGTGATTTAACATAATCCTTAACAAAGTAACACGGCCACTTAAGCTGATCGGTCAGCATACCGAAATCAGCATCTGCACTGACCAATACGGTTTCCGGTGTATACTTTTGGCAAATTTCGTACCAGCCGGTGATGTAATGACACCGAATGTAATCATCAAATGATTCAAGCAGTTGCCCGCCGCTTAGCGAAACGGCTCTATGCAGTTGTTGATATTCTTCCGGGCTTAGCATCCATCCACGCCATATCACGGGGACATCTGGCTCAAAGCTGTGAGAGAACTTGTACTTTCCCATCGAGGCGTGTTCAGAGGACAGCAGCACACAGGTTAATCCATTCTGTCTGGCACAGGTAAACTCCTGCTCAAAGGTTTCATCGGCCTTGGCAGGGTTAAAGTAATCACTGGGATAAATCAGCTGCATTTAAATTGACCCTATTCCATTTAATTTACGGCACCGTGAGATCATAGATTACAACAACGCGACCAGTTCAAACTCTTCTGCAACAAGCTCCATTGTGTCGCAGTAACTCCCTTCTCGTTGGAAGAACTCTTTGTGCCCTTGCCTCCAGTACCTGAGGCTGAGATCTCCCTCGCCTTCTTTTTTCGCAAGTTCGTCTGTCACATCACAGAAACGAATTATCCGCATAGCGATCGTCCTAATGACACAGACTGGAACACCTTTACCATTTAGGATAATGCTGTAGCCGCCGATCGTTGGTGATTCTTCTTCATTTTTGAAAGATGAAAGCGAACAGCAGGTTGCGGTTTTTACCCCTTTAATAACCAGGTCTGCCAGCTCGTCTGCCATTTCGGCGGAATCGCCAAATGGCCATGCACTGGCCCCCGGATACTTTATCTTTAGGTTTACAATGATGGTCACTATTAAATCCTTTTTGATACATGAAAGTATCATATGTACAAAATACGATTTCTGATACCTAATTGTCCGTTTTTTGCTCGCTATTCCGTTCTTTGCCGCCGAAAGCGTACAAGCCAAGCCGCCAGCAAAATGGCTGTTATCGCGATGCCTGTGGCAACGTAACCGATGTTTTCCAATCCCCATTGGGGGATCACCAGGCCACCGATAATGGCGCCAAGGCCCGTACCGGCATTGGCAGCAGAGACGTTCAACGTTCCGGCTAGCGCCTGAGCGTGTGAAGCGGACTTCATCACCCTTACCTGACAGATTGGAAACAGTGCAGTATAGGCAATACCCCAAAGCGCAAGTGCCAACCATAACAGAATGAGCGAGTCTGCCGCTGGCACGCTGGCCATCATGCCTATGCCCAGCAATAACGAGAATATGGCTGTAGTGCCTAGTGGGCTGCGGTCCACAAAGCGTCCGCCAAGCCAGTTACCGACCAGGCCGATAGCACCGAAGCCCATGAGCCACCAACCGACTTGCGCCGGAGCCACACCCGCGATGCGCTCCAGCATGTCGGCTAGATAAGTGTAAGCCGTAAACATTGCGGTGAACACAACGACCGATAACACAACGTTACCGACAAAATACGGGTCTTTGAGGATGCGTGTCTGCTCTGCCAGTCTCAACCGTTCGGGGCGTGCCAGGGTCGGCATGAAGATCGCCAGGGCCAATGTCATAACCAGCGACAGCCCTGCCAGTATCCAGAAGGTGCCACGCCAGCCGATGAGGTCCGACGCTAGCGTACCCAGTGGAATGCCAAACAGTAAGGCGGCTGAGATCCCCAGATACACCTGCGATACTGCTCGACCGGCACGATTCGGCCCGGCAATCTGTCCGGCCGTCTCGCTGGCCGTCCCCCAGAACACGGGCAGCACCAGCGCTGGAATGAACCTGGCAATCGCAAGCACCCAAACGTTCGGAGCGATTGCGGCCAGAGCGTTTGAGAGGCTAAAGATCATCAGAATCGCGATAAACAGGCGCTTACGTTCAATGTGAGACAACAGCGCAGTCAGCACAGGGCCGAACAGCATGACCGTGAAGGCGAACAGGGTAACGAACTGGCCGGCAGCCGAAATTGAAATATCCAAGTCGCGTGCCAGTGCTGGCAATAGTCCGACGATCAGGTATTCGGTCGTGACGATGACGAAAGCCGCCACCGCAAGAATGACGATGGAAAGGCGGCTACGACTCGCCGAAATGGCGGTACCCGGTGCGGTAATACAAGACATCGAAAAGGCTCCTACATGGGGATTTTCTGTTGCCCTTAGTATATTTAAGAAATATATTCTTATTATTGATATATTTTACCGGTATTATTGAATTTAATTCCTTAATTGGCGAGAGCAGCATGATCCCATCGGAAAGACTTAAGGGCATCGAAACCTTTGTGGCGACGGCCGATGCAGGCAGTTTC
>Ga0308165_1006494_pt1 | contig 10278 bp, 7 predicted proteins | sample PhyWR2_FD_201032 | JGI IMG/M metagenome (GOLD analysis project Ga0308165, IMG submission 201032) | Phyllosphere microbial communities from UC Gill Tract Community Farm, Albany, California, United States - DLSLW.R2 | ecosystem: Host-associated > Plants > Phyllosphere > Unclassified | place: USA... | reverse complement strand
GGTAATCCTGATCCAAATTATTACGCGCCTGCTCTTATCGAGGCTGGCGAATACAGCCCATGGTTGCGTTCTTCGATCAGCTACTCACTGACCTATAACTCCATTGATGATATGAAGAATCCGCATGACGGTATTTATGCGCGCTTCAATCAGGAGTTTGCAGGTCTTGGCGGTGATGCAAAGTACATCAAGACGACATTCAAGGGTAATTACTATCAGACACTTGCACAGGAAGCCGACATCGTCGGTATGCTGGGTGTAGGTGGTGGTTATATCCACGAATTTGGCAATGACGGCGTTCGTATCTTCGATTTGTTCAAGAATAATTCGGATATGATCCGCGGCTTTAAGTTCAACGGGATTGGTCCATATCAGGATTCTGGTAATGGTAACCGTTACTGGTTAGGCGGAACGACTTACGCGAATGCTACAGCGGAAGTTCAGTTCCCGATGCCTCTCGTTCCAGATAGCCTCGGAATTCGTGGTGCGTTCTTTGCCGACGCGGCAACGCTCTATGGAAACAATACATCGGGTGCCTTGGGTGACGACAAGAAGCTTCGCGCTTCTGTTGGTCTTAGCTTGATGTGGGCGTCACCATTTGGTCCGCTGCGCTTCGACTACGCGTTCCCGGTTGCAAAAGCTGACACCGATAAGGTTCAGAATTTCAACTTCGGCGTTTCGACCAAGTTCTAATAGATTTGCCTTTTCCCGGGGCAGACATGCCCCGGGCAAGAAAGTGCTTTAATGGCAGATCCCATTTTCTTTAAGCCTTCTCGTGAACTCACGATTGGTGATATTGCAGATTTTACCGGTGCAAGCCTTCGCAACACGAAGCTTGCACCGCGTTCTGTTGCGCGTTTGGCCTCTTTGAATGATGCGAGTGAAAACGCGCTCGTTTTTGTTGATGGCAAGAAAAATGCATTGGCGCTTGCAGGCATGAAGGCCGCAGGTGTTCTTTGTTCGGAAGATGTTGCGGATAGCGTACCTTCCGGTATTGCCACCCTAGTTACCAGAAATCCCCAGCGTGATTTTTCCTCCGTTGGACGCATGCTGTTCCCTGTTTCTGTACGGCCTGAAAGCTGGCTCGGTGAAACGGGCATTTCAGCGGCTGCTTTTATACACCCAACTGCAAAGATTGAAGACGGCGTTACCATTGAACCGGGTGCTGCGATTGGCAAGAATGCCAGCATCGGTTCAGGTACTTTGATTGCAGCGACTGCTGTTATCGGCGAGGGCTGCCAGATCGGTCGCGATTGTTACATCGCGCCGGGCGTGGCTGTTCAGTTTGCCATGATCGGCAATCGCGTCTCTTTGCATCCGGGTGTTCGTATCGGACAAGACGGGTTTGGCTATGTGCCCGGTCCTAGAGGCCTTGAAAAGGTGCCACAGCTCGGCCGTGTTATTCTGCAGGATGATGTCGAGATCGGTGCAAATACGACGATTGATCGCGGCGCGTTGAGCGACACTGTCATCGGCGAAGGTACAAAGATCGATAATCTGGTGCAGATTGCGCATGGTGTGCGTTTTGGCCGTTTTTGTGTTGTGGCTGCACTCTGCGGTATTTCGGGGAGTGTCGTTATCGGTGATCAAACCATGATCGGCGGCAGCGTAGGCCTTGCCGATCATGTGGTTATCGGTTCGCGTGTACAGATTGCTGCAGGTAGCGGCGTTATGAATGACATACCCGATGGCGAGCGCTGGGGGGGCGTCCCGGCTCGACCAATCAAGCAATGGTTCAGAGATATTGCGAATATCCGAAGCATCGGGAAACCAAGAAAGGAGCAATCCTCAGATGAGTGATGCTAATCTGAAGCTTGAAACCGCAGACATTCAGACTATTTTGCGTGCGCTTCCGCATCGTTATCCGTTTTTGCTGATCGACCGTATCATTGATATTGATGGTGATCAGTCTGCGACCGGCATCAAGAATGTCACGATGAATGAACCGCATTTTACTGGTCATTTTCCAGATAAGCCAATTATGCCGGGTGTTCTGATTATTGAAGCTATGGCGCAGACAGCTGGTGCTATTACGGTTCTGAAGAACGGTTCTGATAAGCCTAGCCTTGTTTATTTCATGACGATTGACAAAGCGAAGTTCCGCCGTCCTGTAGTTCCTGGCGATCAGCTTCACCTTCACGTGAAAAAGATCAAACAGCGCGGAAATATCTCTAAATTTGAGTGCGTAGCTCAAGTTGATGGCGTAAAGGTTGCCGAAGCTGAAGTCGCCGCAATGGTTGGCGTAGCCGAAGAAAAGGCGTAAGTACCTCAATGAAGGAAACTTTCATCCATCCTACAGCTCTTGTAGAGCAGGGTGTGGAACTCGGACAAGGCGTCTCTGTGGGCCCTTTTTGTCACGTTCAGTCTGGTGCAGTCATTGGCGATGGCTCGGAGCTGATGAGCCACGTTGTGATCAGCGACGCCGTAACGCTTGGCGCTGGCGCAAAAGTCTATCCGCATGCCGTTCTTGGTTGTGATCCGCAAAACGGAAAACATAAGGGCGGTCCAACCAAGCTGATCGTTGGCACAAACTGCCTGATCCGCGAAGGCGTTACGATGCATCGCGGTTCTGATAGCAGCCGCGGTTACACAAGTGTGGGCGATAATTGCCAGTTCCTGGCTTATGCTCACGTTGCGCATGACTGCGACGTTGGTGATCATGTTACTTTCGCTAATAACGTGATGATCGGTGGTCACGTTGAGATCGGCCACCATGCAATTCTCGGTGGCGGTTCGGCGGTTCACCAGTTCACGCGCGTCGGTCATCATGCCTTCGTTGGTGGCATGGCAGCACTTGCGCATGATCTCATTCCTTATGGGAGTGCAATTGGGAACCACGCCTATCTTGGTGGCCTCAACATTATCGGCATGAAACGCTCGGGTATGCAACGCAAGGATATTCATAATCTGCGCCATGCCGTGCATATGCTGTTTGATCGCTCCAAGCCGGTCCGCGAACGTGCGCAGGATGTTCTAAGAACATTTCCTGAATCAGACGGTGTGACTGATCTTATTTCCTTCATTCTGGTAGAAAATAAGCGTGCCTATTGCACACCGCCGCTTGGCTCATCCGTAGGCGGAGCGATGGATGACGGTGACGATTGATAGTGGGACGAGCGCGATAAAGCGCCCCCGCACGGCCATTATTGCTGGCAACGGACTGTTGCCGATTAAAGTGGCTGAAGCTTTGAAGGCGGATGGAAATCCGCCTTTTGTGCTTCCCTTGCGTGGCGAAGCTGATGCTTCGCTCTACGAATATGAGCATCAGGAAATCGCAGTTATCGATTTTGGCATGCTTATTCGCGCCATGCGCTCTGCTGGTGTTCGTCAGGTGGTGTTGGCGGGTGGCCTTCGCAATCGTCCGCATTTAAGTGATCTGAAGATCAATCTGCCGACGCTGCGAGCCATGCGATATGTTTTGGTTGCTCTTGGGCAGGGCGACGATGCTTTGCTGCGTGCGTTTATGCGTCTGCTTGAACGCTATGGCTTTAAGATGGTTGGGGCACATGAAGTTGTACCGGACCTGCTGTCCCCTGAACCGGCACGTTGCATCACACGTCTAACACCCGATTCAAAAGAGCGGCGTAATATTGCGCTAGCGATGGAAGCTGCTCTCTATCTTGGTGAACTTGATGTTGGGCAGGGCGCAATTGCTGCTGGCGGTCGTGTTGTCGCGCTTGAAGGCGCTGAAGGCACCGATCAGATGATCGAGCGCGTCTATGCACTTCGTGAGGCTGGTAGAATTTCCAAACGCGGAGGTGTCCTTGTCAAAATGGCTAAGCCACGTCAGGATGAGCGAGCCGATCTGCCGGCTATTGGCGTATCCACGGTGGAAAATGCAGCGCGGGCTGGATTGTCTGGGATTGTGATTGAAGCGGGGCGTACGTTTATTCTCGGCCTCGGCGAAACGATTGCTGCGGCCAATGAAAAAGGCCTTTTCATTGAGACGATTAGTCGAAGCACAAAGGACATAAAAGGGTGAGTAAAACCAGCCGGCCATTGAAAATAGCGATCGTGGCTGGAGAAGAATCCGGCGATCTTCTTGGTGCCGATCTGATTGATGCGTTGCGAGGCCAGACCGACAGGCTGGTCGACATCATTGGCGTTGGTGGCGAACATCTGACGGCGCGCGGGCTTAAAAGCTTCTTCGACCCGCATGAGATTGCTTTGATGGGCCTCGGAGCGATTCTCAAAAATCTGCCCGGTCTTATCGTGCGTATCCGCCAAACAGCGAAGCGCATTGTGGCAGAAAAGCCCGATTGCATTTTGTTGATCGATAGCCCGGAATTTACCCATCGCGTTGCAAAGAAAATACGTGCCGCCGATCCATCTATTCCAATTGTAAAATATATTGCACCAAGCGTTTGGGCGTGGCGTCCGCAGCGGGCAAAGGCCATGCGCGCCTATGTCGATCATGTTTTGACGGTTCTGCCGTTCGAGGTCGAAGTGATGAAGCGCCTCAACGGTCCGCAATCGACCTATGTCGGCCATCGTTTGAGCAGCTATGCGCCAATTGTTGCGGTGCAGGCGGCGCAAAGAGAAGCGGAGAAGACGCGTTGGGCGGACGATTCACGTTGCCTTCTGCTGCTTCCCGGTTCCCGTCGTGGTGAACTCCAGATGCTGATGGAGCCATTTGGCAAGGCGGTTGCCGAACTTTCAACACGCGTGGAAAAGCTTGAAGTCATTCTGCCGACCCTCCCGCGCATTGAGGAAATCGTGCGCGAGATGTCCAAAGACTGGGCGGTCAAACCTTTGATCGTGACGGGTGATGAAGCGAAATGGCAGGCTTTTGCACGCGCTGACGCCGCATTGGCTGCATCGGGTACGGTTTCTCTGGAACTGGCTCTGTCGCATATTCCGACGGTGCTTTCCTATAAGGCCGACTGGTTCGCACGTCAGTTTCTGATTTCCAAGATTACAGTCTGGAGTGCTGCTCTGCCTAACATCATTGCAGACCAGCCTGTCGTACCGGAATTTTTCAATGAATCTGTCAGGCCTGGAAATCTTGCGCGTTATGTTGAGCAATTGATGCTGAAAAGTGCTTCACGCCAGGCCCAGATTGATGGGTTTGATAAGGTCACATCCATTATGGCGACAGAACGCCCATCGGGTGAGATCGGCGCGCAGGTACTGCTTGATCTTGCAGAGAACGGCAGAAAGCGCTGAAAATCTGAGAATTTATACAAACAAAAACCCCGGCAATTTGCCGGGGTTTTTGTTTTGCTTACTTGCGCTTTGCGACCGGTACGTAATCGCGTTCTGGAGCGCCTGTGTAAAGCTGGCGCGGACGACCGATCTTCTGCTGTGGATCTTCGATCATTTCCTTCCACTGAGCGACCCAGCCGACGGTGCGGGCGAGTGCGAACAGAACCGTAAACATTTCGGTTGGGAAGCCGAGAGCCTTCAACGTAATTCCCGAATAGAAGTCGATATTTGGATAGAGCTTCTTTTCGATGAAATATTCGTCGGTCAGAGCGATCTTTTCGAGTTCCAGGGCTACGTCGAGCAGCGGATCGTCCTTGATGCCGAGTTCGCCGAGAACCTCGTGGCAGGTCTTCTGCATGATCTTTGCACGCGGATCGTAGTTCTTGTAAACGCGATGACCAAAGCCCATCAGGCGGAATGGATCGTTCTTGTCCTTAGCGCGAGCGATGAACTCTGGAATGCGGTCAACAGTGCCGATTTCAGCGAGCATATTGAGCGCTGCTTCATTTGCACCGCCATGTGCCGGGCCCCAGAGGCAGGCAACGCCCGCAGCGATACAAGCAAACGGATTTGCACCCGACGAGCCTGCAAGGCGAACAGTCGAGGTCGAGGCGTTCTGCTCGTGATCAGCATGCAGGATGAAGATGCGGTCCATAGCGCGGGCTAGAACCGGATTGACCTTGTAATCTTCGCAAGGAACAGCAAAGCACATATGCAGGAAGTTTGCTGCGAAATCGAGGTCGTTTTTCGGATACATGAACGGCTGGCCGATATGGTATTTATAGGCCATTGCAGCAAGAGTGGGCACCTTTGCCAGCAGGCGGATGGATGCAACCATACGCTGATGCGGGTCGGTGATGTCGGTCGAGTCGTGATAGAAGGCCGACATTGCGCCAACGCAGCCAACGATCACTGCCATCGGATGTGCGTCACGACGGAAGCCGGTGAAGAAGCGTGTCATCTGCTCGTGGACCATCGTGTGACGGGTCACGCGATAATCAAAATCTGACTTCTGGGTTGCTGTAGGAAGTTCGCCGTAAAGCAAAAGATAGCAGGTTTCGAGAAAGTCGCCATGCTCAGCGAGCTGATCAATCGGATAACCGCGATAAAGAAGAACACCTTCGTCACCATCAATATAGGTGATCTTGGATTCGCACGAAGCAGTCGATGTGAAGCCCGGATCGTAGGTGAAAGCATTTGCATTCTTGTAAAGTGGACCGATGTCGACGACCTCCGGCCCGACAGTGCCTTGTCGTACAGGCAGGTCGAATGTTTTGCCGTCGAGGGTAAAGCTAGCTGTCTTATCTGACATCGTGTTTCCTTTCGTGTCCACTTTGCCGCCCGTGCGGCGGCTGAATTTTAATCGTCGTTATAACTTGTCTCTCGCAACATTTATATGTCTTCCGCTTTTGCGGAAGACCGGCTTTTCAACGCATTAGTCGACGATTTCGCTCGCCAAACTATCCCAATGATTTTGTGATGCAATGCGTAATTTGTACTAATTAGACCCGTTTTGTCACGTCAGCGTGAATGCTAACATTTTAAACGATTTGATCTTTTACACGTGCAATCGACTCTTCGCGGCCAAGAACGAAGAGAACGTCGAATACACCTGGCGAGGTGGCGCGACCGGTCAGTGCTGCGCGTAGCGGTTGCGCAACCTTACCAAGTTTCAGGCCGACTTCCTCTGCATGGGCGCGAACCGCTGCATCAAGTGATTCAACGCTCCACTCCGAAGTTGCTTCGAGATGTGGAATCACAGCTTTGAGAACAGCGCGTCCTTCATCATTAAGCAAAGAGGCAGCTTTTTCGTCGAATTTCAGTGGACGCTTCGCGAAGATGAATTTCGCACCATCGGCCAGTTCAACAAGCGTTTTGGCGCGGTCTTTGAGGCCCGGCATAGCAGTAAGAAGCTGCGCACGGCCCTTTTCATCAAGGGATGCTTCGAGTTCCTTGCCACCTTCGATTTCCGGTAATACAGCAATCAATGCATCGAAAAGCGCTTTATCATCGCTGTTACGCATATAGACGCCGTTGATGGCTTCCAGTTTCTGGAAGTCAAAACGTGCAGCGCCTTTGTTTATATCTGTGACGTCAAACCATTCAATCATTTGTTCGGTGGACATGATTTCATCATCGCCATGGCTCCATCCAAGGCGCACGAGATAATTGCGTAGTGCTTCTGGCAGATAGCCCATGGCGCGATAGGCATCGACGCCAAGAGCGCCATGGCGCTTGGAAAGCTTTGCACCATCCGCGCCGTGAATGAGCGGAATATGCGACATCTGCGGAACATTCCAGCCCATTGCGTCGTAAATGACGGTCTGACGTGCAGCATTTGTCAGATGGTCATCGCCACGGATGATGTGGGTGACGCCCATATCGTGATCGTCAACGACAACAGCATGCATATAGGTTGGATTGCCATCGGAACGCAGAATGATGAAATCATCGAGGTCCTTATTCGGAAAACGCACATCGCCTTGTACAGCATCGCGCACAAGGGTTTCGCCTTCGCGCGGCGCCTTGATTCGGATAACCGGCTTAACACCTTCGGGAGCTTCGGACGGATCGCGATCACGCCAGCGGCCATCATAACGCGGCGGACGGCCTTCGGCGCGAGCCTTTTCGCGCATGTCTTCAAGTTCTTGCGGCGTTGCATAGCAATAGTAGGCTTTGCCCTTGGTAACCAGTTCTTCAGCCACTTCACGGTGACGCGGAGCGCGTTCAAACTGCGAAATCACTTCGCCATTCCAGTCAAGACCAAGCCAAGTCAGGCCATCGAGGATTGCTGCCGTTGCAGCGTCTGATGAGCGCTCGCGATCCGTGTCCTCAATGCGCAGCAGCATCTTGCCGCCGGTGTGTTTGGCATAGAGCCAGTTGAACAGGGCGGTCCGGGCTCCGCCAATATGCAGAAAACCGGTGGGCGAAGGGGCAAAACGGGTTACGACCGGTTTCGACATGACAGCTCCACTGTATCAGAGCCTCGTGTGACAACGGCAGGACGCCGCGCGTGAGGCAGAATTTTGAATATCTAGTGCCCGTTTGTTTGTCGTCTACGGGCGATGAGGATTCTTAAAGCGGGAACCCTCTCGATTTTGACTGGGTTTCATGTAGCATAGGCAGCACAGTGCGCAAGGGTTTCGCGCAATCGGGGAGCACTTTTGCAGTCAGGCGGGGGCATGACGAGCATAAGGGAAACGCAGGAAATAAGCGAGCGGGCGTTTGTCAAAGACATGTCTGCCGGGCTCGAACGCGCCTTATTGCCCGAACCATGGCTGCCTAAAAAAGTAAGTGAAGATTTATCGCCAGCCTTGCGGCAAAGCTATCTGAACCGCAGAGAACGACTGTCTGCGCTTCGACTGGCTATGCAGTGCAATTTGACAGATGCAATGAGTCGGGAAATCAGCAGGGGTCTGTTTTTTCTCCTCTTTCCTATTTTCATGGGTTTGGGCGCTGTCGTTTATTTCACGCTCTCATTTGAGCCTGAATGGCTGCCCGTCTTTTCGATATTGATTATTCTCAGCGTTGTTCGCTTTTTATCTCGCAGGCATTTTTTGCAAGCACAGCTATTGACGCTGGCTGTAGCACTTTTACTTGGAACGATTGCCGGAAAATTCGAAACGGAGCGCCGCGCCACGCAATTGTTGGGCTCGGAAGTTTCAACGCGCATTACGGGCCGGGTCGCAGCACTTGAATATCGCGACAATGGCAGTTGGCGTGTGACGCTTGATCTGCTTGAAACCCAAAGACCAAAGCTTCGCTATGCCCCGCAACGCATTCGGATTACTGCACGCGATATTCCAGCGCGCACGACAATTGGTAGCGGACTAAATGGTTTTGCGCGACTACGTGTGCCATCTGGACCAGTGCGACCCGGCAATTATGATTTTGCATTTCATGCCTATTTTGGTGGTATCGGCGCGAATGGCTTTTTCCTTGGAACGCCGAAAATTGCAGAAGTGCCGGAACCGGACGGTTTTCCGGCACAAACGGCTGCTGCGATTGCTCAGCTGCGTGTGCATGTTTCTGAGCGAATTGCAGAGGTGCTTTCAGGGGAGGATGGCAGTGTTGCAGCCGCATTGATCGCCGGCGAGCGGGCAGGTATTAGCGATGAAACGAATGAAGATCTGCGCAAGGCGGGACTTGCGCATATTCTTTCCATTTCCGGTCTGCATATGGTGCTTGCAGCCGGTGTTGTGATGATGTCGCTGAGATCGTTATTCGCGTTGTTTCCGGCATTCAGTGCGCGATATTCTGTCAAGAAATATGCGGCGTTTCTTTCGCTTTTAAGCTGTACTTTTTATCTCGCCATGTCGGGTGCTGATGTAGCGGCGCAGCGCAGTTATGTGATGATTGTCGTCATGCTTTGCGCGTTGCTGGCAGATCGTGCGGCAATCAGTATGCGCAATCTTGCAATTGCGGCGGCGGCGATGATCGCTATCTCTCCGCATGAAATACTCGGACCAAGCTTTCAGATGTCGTTCTCGGCAACTGCTGGGCTGATTGCCGCCTTTGCCTGGTGGAGCGACAGGAGGACAAGCAGGCAATCAGCCACCGAAGATCGTCGTGCGCAGCCGCGTGGAATGATTGCAAAAATGCTTATACCCGCGGTTGCCACGGGTGCGACATCGCTTGTTGCAGGTGTAGCAAGCGGCATATTCGCGGCCTATCATTTCAACAATACTGCACCCTTGGGGATGATCGGAAATGTGCTGGCACTGCCGGTCATTTCAATATTGGTCATGCCATTTGCTGTGCTGAGCTTGCTGCTAATGCCATTGCAGCTTGATTGGCTGCCTTTGCAAATCATGGGATTTGGTGTGCTGCTCGTGAGGTACATAGCGAGCTTTGTTGCGAGCTTCTCACCCGATGGCAATCCTGGTGTGATGCCAGTGATGACGCTCATTCTATGGACCATCGCCCTTGTGATGGCCGTTACATTCACCACAAAACTGCGATGGCTTTCGTTGCCATTGATTGTTGCAGGTTTGGTAGTGTTCATGCGCACGCCGATGCCTGATATTCTGATTAGCGAAGACGCCAAATTTGTCGCTGTTCGCTTGCCTGATG
>Ga0308165_1006492_pt1 | contig 10283 bp, 9 predicted proteins | sample PhyWR2_FD_201032 | JGI IMG/M metagenome (GOLD analysis project Ga0308165, IMG submission 201032) | Phyllosphere microbial communities from UC Gill Tract Community Farm, Albany, California, United States - DLSLW.R2 | ecosystem: Host-associated > Plants > Phyllosphere > Unclassified | place: USA... | reverse complement strand
ATAATAAACCACCGAAGCACTGTGAATTTATACAACCGCAGCCGGATAAAAAAGAGGATCGCTCATCAGCATAAGAAGCTAACGCCCGGAAAACAGGGTAAAAACAACTTTCAGTTTCCTAACCATCTAGCTTCGCCGAAAGCTGCGAGGAACTCCCCCCGAGAGAGATTAAATGTAGCAAAATCCATTTGCTACTAGCTCAATACCCATAAGCCACTGAGGCCGCGCAAGCGACTACTCTAGCTTCTTTAATTCAGGTAATGAAAATTGAGTAGCTTTTGATAACCAAACAGCATGGCGATTTCAGGGTGAAATAAAAAACAAATCACCATTAAAGACAAATAGTTAACAATAAAACCACGATGGCGAACTATTCTTGAAAGTGCTTACGAATGACAATTTGGATCATTCGATCCAATTCTTCTTGAAACACCTTCGGCATACGGTTGAATTCATAGCTAAATGACCGATCTTTTATACGCTTACGTGCATAGACGTCTTTTTCATCAAATGACCATAACGGATTAACGATAGCCTTCTTATTTTTATCATGAGATAAAATACTCTTGGTCTCTTGTTTAAAAAGGCTAATGAGAATATTTTTCTGTTCATCTGACGGGAGAAATCCAAAGTTATCAATTTGCTCTTTCGCTGCGTTTACATTCTTAAGTAAAACCTCTATTGAGATAGCATGTTTGAGGATCTGAGAATGCACGTCGAGTAAAAATTTATAATCTGGATAAGTTAACTCTGACTGTACTGGGAAGATGGCAACCATTTCATTAGGAACAGAAGCCGCTTGAATAGCCCTAGTAACCTTTGCAGTGGATAACTTCTCTATCATTGCAATTTCTTTCTGACTCATGCCATTGTCGCGTAACTGGAGCAAACGTAATCCAATTTCACGTAAATTGTGTTCCTTGGCTGTTTGAATATCCGCAGCTAATTGGCGAGCATCCTCAATGCTAAGTTCGGCATGAGTCACTAAAATATCTAACCCTACGTTACATAACAACGCAGCTGCACGTCGGCGTGATCCATCAAGAATCTCAATCTTCCCTCCGACCCGACATCCAATAGCAGGAAAGAATTGCTGCAACTTAATTGTTCTGGTGATATCACTAAGCGATGCCTCCGTAAGTCCGCTCTGATCTCGGCCGTTGACAACCAATTGCACAAAAGTTTTTTCAGCAACATCATCGGCTGGGATGTGCTCTAAGCTAAATACTGCTGTCTTACCTGAAGATAAAGTAAACCGTTGATTATCCTTTTGTTTTTCAACGTCATTTGATAACTGAGCGCCATTGAATGTTCTACCAATTGTTTTTCTTTTCGTATTCATAGCAACCTCAGTTTGCACGGATAAATTCAATACGATCAAATACTGCTTTAGCAAAATCTTCAGCAGCACTTTTAGCATTCTTCAATGCTTCACTACTACCTACATAGGTCGCTGGATTAGCTGAAATTACCGTATCAAATGATTCGCCACACCGCTCAAACCCATCTAATCGCGGTAAGGCAACATCAAGCATATCTCCACCAAAGATCTCTTTTGCCAAACTGTGACATAGTTTGTGATCTGTCTTATTTACAAGTTTGGACATAAAGCCAATGTTGCCCATCAGGCTAGTTGTAGCACCTGTTTTTTCAATCATTTCAATTAGTTCAGGTAGTCTAGTTAGATACTTAAGTGTTGAGTGAAAATCAACTTGAGCAGGAGGCACTGGTGTCATTAAAATATTTGATGCTGCAATAGCATTTGAGAGAAATGCATCAAGATGAGGGCCGCTATCAACAAAGATAAAGTCATAATCCTTACTTAATTTAATGATGATGTTATCTTTTAAGACCGTATAAATATTTTGGTCAGGAAGATGTTCAGAGCAAAGTTCTTCCCACCGAGATGCAATAAAAGCATCTTCAATTGAAGCTGCAATAACATCTACGCCTTGAACAACAGAAGGCAAAATAAACTCTTCCAGTAACTCTTCTCTACTGACGTTTTGCAACATTGCTTGAGCAGCCGTTGTTTCAACGGAGCCAATAGATTGGGCATGGTTTAAAAACATAGTTGCTGACGATTGAGGGTCAAGATCGATGACTAAAATTCGCAAATCTTCATAGATAAGATGGGGATGAGTACGCAATGCATGCGCCAATGACACTGTACTTACCGTCTTAGAGACACCACCTTTCAAATTTCCGACAAAAAAGGTAAATGCATCAGAATGGCGATCACGGTACTTAGGTACTCCACGATGATGATATAAATCAATAATATTCTGCAGCGTCATTGCATACTTTATCGATGAACCCGCTTGGCGTTTTTCAAATGCATACCCATTAGCTTCCATTTCGCTTACGGCATAATCCACGTTTGCACGTGTAAGCTTCGGTAATTTTGCAACTGCAGCTTTTGAATATACTTGATAGTAGACATTTTCTTGCAGTTCTTGCTTTTGCGATGAAATTTGCTCAGTTAATGATTGCAACATGCGTGCAGAACGTTCGGCCACTTTTTCGATCTGTTTATAGGCATTATTCACTGCATTACCTTTTATGTAGCATTTATGAGTTAATACAATAATCCTACACACAAACTATAATGTAAAGTCCTAACGCATAAAAGTAACGATTTGATCTAAAGTTTAGAGAAAAAGCCGCAGCGCTCGCCGCAACCAATGACCGAACGCAGTGAGCGAATTGGTGAGGAAGCGTAATTTCATCATATAGTGCATATTTCTCGGTCACACTTATCCACATATACACTCGATATTTTTAGAAGATCTTTTTTATTAATGTTTTTAAATCTTTTTAGGCTAGTTAAAAGCTAGATATAATGCTGCTTTCAGCTATGTTTCTGTGACAAATTACCCTTTATATGTGACTTTTTGCCCTCAATTAAGTGGTTGAAGTGTGACAAAATGCCCTAAATACTGTGACAAATCACCCTTTCCTTATTCAATAATTCACAGGGTTATTGACAGGGATACTATACAGTGACAACCTTATGTATTGTCACATTTCCACGGGCGAATGTCATGACTGATACTCCACTCATAAATACAAAACGAAGAAAGAATAGTCCGCGCATTGTTCAGTCCAATGAGCTGACGGAAGCCGCATATAGCCTAACTCGCGATCAGAAACGTATGCTCTATCTATTTGTGGAACAAATTCGGCGTCATGATGGCTCCTTGACTGAACATGATGGCACCTGTGAAATTCAGGTATCACAATACGCCAGTACTTTTGGCCTAACATCGGCAGAGGCCAGTAAGGATATACGTCAAGCTCTAAAAGGGTTTGCAGGCAAGGAAATAACCGTCTATCGACCTGAAGAGGACGCTGGCGGTGAAAAAGGCTATGAATCCTTCCCGTGGTTCATTAAACGTGCTTATAGCCCTGCTAGAGGGACGTACAGCGTTCATATCAATCCTTTCCTGATCCCTTACTTTATCGGTTTACAAAATCGTTTTACACAATTTAGACTTAGCGAGACAAAAGAGATCACTAGCCCATATGCTATGAGACTTTACGAATCACTATGCCAGTATCGAAAGCCTGATGGCTCTGGTGTATTGTCGTTGACTATCAGTTGGATGATGGAACGTTATCAACTGCCGCAAAGCTATACACGTATGCCCGATTTTCGACGTCGCTTCTTACAACCTGTTGTTGAAGAGATCAACTCTCGCACTCCAATGAAAGTATCTTATTCTGAGAAAAAAAAAGGTCGACAGACCACTCACATCGTTTTCACTTTCATTGATGACCAACGTCTTTTGTAAGTATTGCGCTACTCCCCTAGCTTTATTCAGTTTACCTACACAACTTCCACCCTGTGTGTTAGGGAGAGGCCATCTACCCTCATGCTAACACTGCAGTGGTTATATGTAATCATTGTCTATCATTTCTGATGTATAGCTGCTGTTCGAGCTTGTTATTGCCCTTTCACGCTGCGATCACGAGATTGATATTTTTACGAATGACAGCGAGGACGGTATTTGAGTACTTACAAAAATTAAGATCTACAGCAGTTGGCTGATATTCTGTGACAAGCTGCCCTTAATCAAGGTATAGCAAGCAATGGTAAAACGATATTTAATGCCTATTGTGTTCCTGATTTTGCTGAGTGTGACAAGTTGCCCTGAATGAAATTTTAATTACCTCACCGGCGAATGCAGCATGGAAGATCTAGGGATTGTTATCCTAAATACATAATAGAAATTCGCCATGCCGTTTTCATGTTTATCTTCATGAATTATCTATATTTCAGTTGATAATTTCAGGCTGAAATCGCCGATAATTTGCAGTTGCATCTCATGACTATCAGCCTTTTCCTAAGCCATGAATTTAGCTATGTTGAGCACTATTTGACTCAATGGCTGATACCATGGTGTGTGGTGTTATATTGAAAAATCTGTAAAGTGACAAAAAGAAGGGTACTGACGTACTGTGACAAACTGCCCTGAAAAAGATTTGGAAGTACCAATGATCAGCACGATGTTCGGTGCGTTATTGCTAATCAGATTCTGCTAAGTGTGAAAATTTGCTCTGATTGAAGATTTGTTGTGTTTAGCCTCCGATAATTCGGGATGATAAATCGAGTAACTGTTAGCTTAAATACGCATCAGAAATTCGCCATGACGATTTCATGTTTATGTTCATGAATTAGATATCTTTTTATTAAGAATTTCTGGATGAAATCGCCAATAACTTACAATTAAATACCATTGTTCTCTCCATTCCCCATCTGGCCAAATTGACTCTTGAAGCAGTTTCTCCTGCCGAATACAACCTCAGTTATACTAAGCCCCATTTTCTCAACGGCTGGTGCCACAGGTGCAGGGAGCAATATAGTTAGTGATTTTGCCTCTTCACGTTGCTGATCGCGATATCATTATGAATGATGTCCCAAACGATGTTTGAATCAAAATGTTAAAGCGGTGAACGAATATTCTGTGACGAAAAAACCTCTGGAAAGATGTAGCAGTACGAAGACAAAAACGATATTCAATGTCCTATTGTGTATCCGATTCTACTAAGTGTGACAATTTGCCCTTATTTGAGGCTTTATTATGTTCAGTCTCCTGTAATCCGGCATGAAAAATAGTTGGACTGTTATCCTAGATACGCATCAGAAATTCGCCATACCAATTTCATACTTATCTCTATGAATTATCATCATTTTTAACAAGAATTTCAGGCTGAAATCGCCAATAGTTTACAGCTGGAGTCTATTGGTATCTAGCTCCTCTATTTGGCTAGATTTACGTTTGATGCAGCACTGGTGCTTATACTGTCGCGATATTACTCATCAATCACTGAAGATTGCCGTCCATACAACGCTTGTCTAGCGATAAAAATAAAGCGTTGAGACATTGGCTGGATTTACTGTGACAAATTGCCCTTAAATAATTTATGTAGGATCTATGTTCGTGGCGATACCGGACAGATACCTGATTGTTCATCCGATTCTATCGAGTGTGACAATTTGCCCTTATTTGAGGCTTTATTATGTTCAGTCTCCTGTAATCCGGCATGAAAAATAGTTGGACTGTTATCCTAGATACGCATCAGAAATTCGCCATACCAATTTCATACTTATCTCTATGAATTATCATCATTTTTAACAAGAATTTCAGGCTGAAATCGCCAATAGTTTACAGCTGGAGTCTATTGGTATCTAGCTCCTCTATTTGGCTAGATTTACGTTTGATGCAGCACTGGTGCTTATACTGTCGCGATATTACTCATCAATCACTGAAGATTGCCGTCCATACAACGCTTGTCTAGCGATAAAAATAAAGCGTTGAGACATTGGCTGGATTTACTGTGACAAATTGCCCTTAAATAATTTATGTAGGATCTATGTTCGTGGCGATACCGGACAGATACCTGATTGTTCATCCGATTCTATCGAGTGTGACAATTTGCCCTTATTTGAGGCTTTATTATGTTCAGTCTCCTGTAATTCGGCATGAAAAATAGTTGGACTGTTATCCTAGATACGCATCAGAAATTCGCCATACTAATTTCATACCTATCTCTATGAATTATCATCATTTTTAACAAGAATTTCAGGCTGAAATCGCCATTTTATAATACAGAAGCTAAACAAATAATCGTAATTGCTACGACTGCTATGTGCCTTATATCCGCGCAACAGTTAGTTCGCAACCTTGCTCTGGAAAATTAGTGCCTGATGCTGAAACAGAGGCGAATAAAGAGAAAGCTCATTGTCGACATTGTCGACATTGTTGATAAGGTTAGATAAATTGGGCTATTTTATAGACCCACGCCTTATTTTTTTCCATTGTCTTCGCGAGTGTACAAATAAAAACTGATACTGATAGATATCACTAGCCATGTGTGTATCATCGTCTTCTTTTGGCAGCTTATGATAAAATGCGGATGTCATTATCAGAGCTAAAAACGATGAAAAAGAAAAGCTCTATGCCAACGCCCCATGATGCAACTTTCCGACAATTTCTCGCACAACCAGATATTATTCGTGATGATGAGATTGTTGATCATCGTCGCATGGCCGCACTGACATTACTGCAAAACATATCCATCAGCGGGATCTTGCGGAGTTAATCGTCAAACTGGCCACAACCCTGTTAGCGGGATATCTCTCTTCAACACAAGTAGTATCGCTGGTACAGGCAGGCATGAAGCCTTTGTTTGCGAACTGGCACAGCGTATGCCGCGACACTGAGACGCACTCATAACAGCTTGAACAAAAAGGTATCGAAAAAGGTATTGAACAGGGCATCGAGAAAGGTATCCAACTCGGTTAACAACGCGGTATTGAAAAAGGTGAGTGTGAAGCAACCCTAAAAATAGCCCGTACCATGCTGCAAAACGGTCTTGACCGTAATACCGTCATGAAAATGACCGGTCTTTCCGAAGACGATCTGGACCAAATCCGCCACTAAGTTAAGCATTCAAACGTTTAAGGGCTAGCTTAGCTAGCCATTCGTTCTTCAAACTTCCCCGTACAAATCTCAACCTGTCTTCGAACTCTTCATAAGTGGATGAATACTCAATAGGCTGATTTTCATAAATAAAGCCTCTCATTTGCACGACGTTTATATCCTTATGCTAATATTCTCCACATCATTACATTCAACATAAAGCACTGACATGACGGTTCCTTACCATACGCGTCCCACATCAGAATTAGCACATCTGGCTTGGTGTCTTCTAACATCAGTACGCCTAGCCCAAAAAGAAGGAAAAGCGCATTCATCGCTGGAGCAGCATGTGTTTGTCATGCAATGGCTGCTAACAGCCCAAAAGCGCAAGCTGTTTCCAAAAAGCGTTGCGCCAGACATTATATGGCTGCTCGCTCAGGGTAAAAAATATGGGTTCGGGGCCAACTTACTAAAAAAAGTAGAGTATATATACCGTTCAAGTGCTGAAGAATTAGCTGCCCAAAGTGATTTATTTCGATTTACGTACTTCGTTGAGACATTAAAAACAATGGGTTGGCTAGATTTTATGGTCTCACGTAAAGAGTGGGATCAGCATTGGAAGGGCTCTAATACTGCCAGCGCGATCTATACACCCAAAGAGGATCTACAGCCCTCTTTTGATGAGAATGGAAAACTTATCAAAACACTCGCGGTACGATTCACTGGGGATATCTCCGGTATTTTCCCCCTATTAGAACAGTGCCACCTCCGCGCCCAACAGCAACCTGAGCATGAAGGCTTTTCCGTTTTTCATCTTCGTATGACGGACTAGCGCAACATTAATTTGGCCTGTGCCGGCGACATCGAAAAACTCAAATCAGGCGTCACATCGAGCGCAAAAATCTTCGTATACACTTCCGTGTTCTCCATTCTCTTATGCCCCATTAATGCCTGTACCTGTTTGATATGTATGCCATTCATCAGCAGATGCACGGCATAGCTGTGCCTAAATGTGTGTGGCGTAATAGGCCGCACTGAGAATGTAACGCCGTCACGTTCTGCTCTTTCCACCGCCGCTTTTAGCCAGTTACGGGGGGTCTCTTGGCTGGCCACATCCCACATCGGTGTCGCTCGGCGCGTCAGCAGTCTAAAGGTCGCAAAATATTCCTGCAGTCGGCGAACGTAATCTTCATCGGGCAAAGGCACCGCCCGAAACGGTACTTCTTGCTGTTCTTCTTTCGTCGGACGTCCTCGAGTTCGCGGAGCCCGTTGTTTCAAGGTCCGCAGTCTGACGAAGGGCATATCCGCGTTGAAAAAAAAGTCACTCGGCGTGAGCGCCAATGCTTCGTTGATCCGAGCACCAGTGTTCCACAATGTTTCAATCAATACCCGCTGACGCAAATCAGGAAGATAGCTAAGGAGCACTGAAATTTCCGGCGCCAATAAATAGCGGGGCACATCCAGATCGGCGGCGATGGCCATTTCACGTAAGCGAACAGCGCGCGCATAGTCGCCCGGCAAACCGATCGCGCTACGTGAAATCTGTTCTAGATTGTGGGGTATCAGGCTCAATTTTTTAATCTCCGCAATCTCGTGTATTTTGGTACAAAAAACACACAATACTTGCCATGGTGTCGCACTGGCCGATGGCCAATATTCAAAAGACGATTTCTTACTGACTATTTTGCCGAGCTTGATGATAACAGGGAAGGGGAATAAATCGGTGATCGGTCAGTGCTAGGATTGGGGAAAAAACGAAATGAGCGTAAAAAACGAAATTGCGGTGGTCGCCGTAACGCGCTCGGAACGGCGTCACCGCAAGCGTTGAGGTATGCAACCCCAGAGCCCGTGCGGAGTGTAGCCAAATTACAGGGCTATGAACAGCCTTTGGGGATTCTGGCGGAAATACCCAACAGTGAGATAAAAGCAAGGTAGTGCAAAGTGCAAGCATGTGAATAACCCGATAATGAGATACCTAGGTGAGTAGTCAGTAAGAGATGATGGAGAAAAAGTTAAGTTAAGATACATTACGACGTAAGTGGCCAATCAACAGCAAACAGTGTGCTTAAGCGAATATATCTAGGCATCAAATATAATTTGACACTTTGAAATTAAATGTAAGCCCTGGATTTAAAATTTTTGGTATTAAATAATAAAATTGGATTATTTTATTATTTTGTTGATGATATTCTCTTTATTTTGTTTTATGCTCACTAAAACATTAAATGAAATTGAACTGAAATATTTTGAAAAAAAGCCTTTCGCTATATTAGTTGACTAAGCTATATATAATGATAAATTCAAATAAGTATAATCCCATGACTTCGAGAAAATAATGAATAAGATTAGCATATATAAAACAGTTAATCATGAAATCCATTACGCGATGAGTTTCATTGGTGGCAGCATTGAAATCATTAGTTTTAAATTCCTTTATAAAGCACTTATTGGATACATGACATCAAATATGGTTTTTGGTATTAATTCCTTAGCTGAGAATTCATTTGATTTTTCATCTATATATCATATTCTCATCGTTGTTATATGGATGATAATAGGTGCTGGTCATCAATTTGTTGCGGACCGTTATACCTTTAAAAAAAGTAGCCCTCTATATGGGTATGCCATAGGCCTCAGTACTGCGTGCTTTTTCCTTATATTATTCATGCAGCTAGGTCATTACATGTATACTAATAACTTACTACACTTAACACCAAATGCATCCGTAATGCCACTAGTGACTATTGGATTAGTATTTATGTACATACAAAACTATATAATAAAAAGTGGAGGGACGAGTTATCCAACTACTACATCTGTAGTCACGACTGTTTATATTTTGATGATCACTCATATAATTAAGGCATGCAACAAAAAGAATGACACATCCCAACGGAAACAAGATCTTGATGAAGGAAGACATTACATTATGGTCATTATCCATTTCTTTTTAGGAGCATTTATCACCGTCAAATTGAGTCAAGAATTTGATTTTCTTGGATTATATCTGGCATTTTTCATTCTATTGTTAATAACATTTAGGGTTTGGGTAAAGCACAGTAATTTAAAGAAAACATAAAAGTTATTCAGCATAAATATCCACTAATAGTGATAAATAAAATATTCCATACAATAAGATGATATTATATGTCTTGATGGTTAGGAAACTGAAAGTTGTTTTTACCCTGTTTTCCGGGCGTTAGCTTCTTATGCTGATGAGCGATCCTCTGTTTTATCCGGCTGCGGTTGTATAAATTCACAGTGCTTCGGTGGTTTATTATTCAATTTTATGAATTTTAAGCAGATCTTCCCTATGCCGCCTGTTGTAACCATCGTCGTTTCTTAAATTCCTGACGC
>Ga0308165_1006491_pt1 | contig 10284 bp, 8 predicted proteins | sample PhyWR2_FD_201032 | JGI IMG/M metagenome (GOLD analysis project Ga0308165, IMG submission 201032) | Phyllosphere microbial communities from UC Gill Tract Community Farm, Albany, California, United States - DLSLW.R2 | ecosystem: Host-associated > Plants > Phyllosphere > Unclassified | place: USA... | reverse complement strand
GAGGGCGCCACAATGTCGTGGTGTCATCATCTATTCACCGCTGGAGGCGGCGTCGCATCGTCAAAGACACTATCGATGATTGCTTAGTCGATGTGCGCATCAATATTGGTGGTGCAAGGATACACCTTGAAGCTGCGCCAGCGTGTCGGTGTGAAAGTTCGACGCCGCTTGGCGAGGGGTATTGAGCTGAATCAGCTTCGACGGCTGTCACTCCCCTAACTCGGGTATGTCAATTGGCCCGGTCTGTGGATAGGACGGTGTGGTGAACTGCGCCTGAGAACGCTCGACGCTTGGAATGGCTGTTTACGTGTCGAGCATCGAGGCCCAGCCACGAGGGAGGGTTAAGATGATTGTGGGCGTGACGGGCTTTCTTGCTGTCGGGAGTGAAATCGGCGACTGCGATCCACGACAAGCGCACCTGGACTTCGATAATGACGCCGAGCGCATACCGCCCTGGTCTCGAGCTATCGCGGCGTGGGTCAATATCGACCCCCGCGCCAGGATGTTGCTGTCACGATCGGGACGCATCGGCTGGGCAAACGAAGCCGCCTACCGCATGTTGAACGACGCTGGCGTTTTCCGGCTGAATGACGACCATCTTGTCTCCGACAGTGCACAGACGGCTGCGGCGCTGGCTCGGCTTTTGAAAGACGCTGTGCCCGGGCAAGCGATCTATGCCGTCACATCGACGGATGCTGATCGACAATGGCTTTTGCGCTGCCAACAACTCATACCGGGCGATGACGACAGCATCGGGTTTGCTGCACACCGAATGGCGGACCGTGTTTCATACGAAGCAATGCTCCAGATTCACCACCTGACACCCTGCGAAAAACACATCGTGACGATGATGTTGGCGGGGATGGAGACGGGGCGTATTGCTCAAAAGCAGGACATCTCCATTGAGACACTGCGCACTCACATCAAGCATGCCTATCGCAAGTTGGACGTCAGCAGTCGTGGTGAACTATTCGCCAAGGCTGTGGACTTCGCGGGCCTTTAGGCCGGCGCCGATTCGGGCGGAGACGTAGGTTCCGTTTGGCGGGCCATTGCGTGAACATGCCGTTTGGTCCGCGACGCAGCGGCTGATTGAGCTACACCTTCAGGGGCGCTCCGATTTTCGTGGCAATCTCCCGGCCCGCTATTAGCGCCGGGCAGATGCCTTAGCGTTCGCGCGCGACGTACCTGCGAGAAGCCGTAGAATGGATATTGCGCCGGCCACACGAACGCTTAACCGTGCCTGACATACAACCCATGATAGTAATCATGAGGTTGGCATGCGGACGTTCGGACCCATTCCTGCTGCAAGGCGACGCGGGCGAGAGGGCGTGGCGGCGGTGGAGTTTGCGCTGGTGGGGCCGATCCTGGTCCTGCTGCTGATCGGCATCGTCGTTTATGGCGGCTGGTTTTTGATGGCCCAGTCGGTTCAGGCCCTGGCGTCGGAGGGAGCCAGGGCGGCGATCGGGGGGCTGGATCCGGTCGAGCGCGACGGCCTGGCGCGGCGCGAGGTCAGCGAGGCGGTGCGGGGCGTGGCGCTGAACCCCAAGCACACGACCATCGAGGTAATGGAGGACGCCGGCCGCCTGCGGGTCGTCGTGGCCTATGACGCGAGCGACAGTCTGATCATGGCGCTGGGCGGAATGCTGCCGCGTCCGCCGTCTGTCATTCGGCGTTCGGCGGTCATCCATGTGGGCGACTATTGATGAGCGTCCGGGCGCCTTGGCTGCCGCTCCGGCTCGGCGCCGATCGGCGCGGGGCTGTGGCGGTGGTCGCGGCGGTCGCGGGCGGTCTGTTGTGTCTGTTCACGGCGGCGGTGATCGACCTGGGCGTTCTGGTTCTGCACACGCGCCGGGTTCAGGGGGCGGCGGATCTCGCGGCGCTGTCGGCGGTGCGAAACCTGGCGCAGGGCGAGGGCGCGGTCTTGCGCGCGGCCCAGGCGACGGTCGAGGCCAATGTCGCGCCCGACGTCTCGGTCACGGTGGCGACGGCGCTGGGCGTCTATACGCCCGATCCAGCCAAGGCGCGCAATGACCGGTTCATGACGGGCGGCGTGAAGCCGAACGCCGCGCGGGTCGAGGTCACCAGCCGCGCACCGATGTTCTTCACGCCGCTGTTGCTGGGCCGCGATCAGGTGCGGGTCACCCGCAGGGCCACGGCGACGACGGGCGGCGGGACGCCCAAGGCCATGATCTCGATCGGGTCGCGGCTGGCGCGACTGGACGGCGGCGTGGCCAATCAGGTGCTCGGCGGCCTGACCGGGTCCAAGGTGTCACTCAGCGTCATGGACTATCGTCGTCTGATCGATCTGGACATCAATCTGCTGGGGTTTACCGACGCCTTGGCGAACGATCTGGGCGTCCAGGTCGGCGACTACGACCGGCTTCTGGCGACCCAGATCGACGCCGCCCGTGCGTTGAGGGTGCTGGAGCGGGTGGCGGGTGGCCAGGATGGCGGGGCGCTGGGCAAGCTGGCCTCGGCCTCGGTCGGGACAAAGGTCAGGCTGGGTGATCTGATCGGGCTGGAGGCGCGCGCGCCGGACGGGATCCGCGAAGGGCTGGACGCCTCGGTCTCGGCCATGGATCTGGTCATGGCCATGCTGGAGGTCGGGGGCGGGGATCGACAGATCGCGCTGAACCTGGGCGTGCCGGCGGGGCTGGCGGATCTGAAGACCAGCCTGGCGATCGGCGAACGGCCCAATCGCTCCTCGTGGCTGACGGTGACGGCTGACGGCCAGCCGATCATCCACACGGCCCAGGCGCGGCTCTATGTGCGGGCCAAGACCGCGCAATCCCTGTCGGGTCTGGCGCGGGTCGAACTGCCGATCCTGATCGAAGTGGCGGCGTCCGAGGCGCGGCTGAAGTCGCTGTCCTGCGATCCGACGCGCGCGGTCGAGGTCGATGTGCGGCCGGGCTTGGCGCGCGCATCGATCGGCGTGGTGGACGAGGCGAAGCTGGGCGATTTCAAAACCCCGCTGACGCCCCAGCGCGCGACCCTGCTGTCGGTCCTGGGCCTCGTCAGCATCACCGGCAAGGCGGATGTCGAGGCGGCGAACACCGGTTTCAGGCCGCTAAGGTTCGATGCGGGCGACATCGACAATCAGCGCGCCAAGACTATGGCCTCGCGCGGCTTCGCCAGCGGTGCGGTGGCCAGCCTGCTGGCGCGGCTGGACGTGGATGTGAACGTGATCGGGCTGGGCCTGGGGCTCGGCGACCTGACGAAGGCGCTGGGGCGGCTGCTGGAGCCGCTGGGGCCGGTGCTGGACGGCGCGCTGAATCCGGTACTGGACCTGTTGGGCCTGAAGCTGGGCGAGGCCGATGTGACGGTCCACGGCCTGTCCTGCCCCATGCTGGGGCGCGCGACCCCGCGTCTGGTCGGCTGAACCTTAGCCGCGGGCCGGACGCAGGCCTTCGGCCGAGGCCTGCTGCATGGCGGGGCGCTTTTGACCGCCCGAAGCGATGATGCGGTCGATGCGGGCCTTTTCGGCGCGGAAGGCGGTCAGGTCGGCGCCGGCCAGTTCGGTGCCCTCCTGGGTGCGCACGCCGGCGGGATTGATCCGCTGGCCGCCGCGCCACAGCTCATAGTGAAGGTGCGGACCGGTCGAGGCGCCGGTTGAGCCGACATAGGCGACGATCTGACCCTGGCTGACCCGCTGGCCGGCGCGGATGCCCGAGCCGTAGCGCGACAGGTGGCCGTAGCCGCTTTCCAGACCGTTGTTGTGGCGGATGCGCAGCCAGTTGCCATAACCGCCCCAGCGGCGCGCCTCGACCACCACGCCGTCGGCGGGAGCCACGACCGGCGTGCCGGTTCCGGCGGCGAAGTCGATGCCCTGGTGCATCTTCTTGTAGCCCGAGATCGGGTGCGTACGGAAACCAAAGCCCGAGGACACGCGGCGGAAGTTCTGCAGTGGTGTGCGCATCATGGCCGAACGCAGGTTCTTGCCGTTCGAATCGAAGAACTGGGCCTCCTTCGCGCCGGCGGGCTTGAAGCGATAGAAGGTCACGCCGCGCAGTTCGGCGTACATCAGGTCTCCCACGTCAACCGTGCGGCCGGCCTCGGTCACTTCACGGTCGAAGACCATGGTGAACTCATCGGAGGCGCGAATGTCGCGCTGCATGTCGAACTTGGTGGCGAACAGGCGGCTGGCGGAACGGACGATGGAGGCGGTGGCGCCCAGTTCACGCGCGCTGGCGGACAGGCTGCGCTCGACATCGCCCTTCAGGACGACGGTCTCATGGGTGACTTTTTCTTCCAGCGAACGCAGGCGCAGGGCGCCGTCGAAGCTGCGCGATACGGTCAGCTGGGACGCCGGGCCGGTGCGCATCGTCAGGCCGATCAGGCGGGCGTCGCCCCGGCCGTTGCGCGGTTTGGCGATGGCGGTTTCGAACTTCAGTCCGGCGCGCAGATCGGCGAGGTCGAAGGCGTTGGCGACGGTGGCGGCGACGGCGCTGGCTTCTTCCGGCGCGACGCCGGTGCGACGCACGGCCTGCTCGAAGGTTTCGCCGCGGCGGATCTGGACGTTGACGGCCTCGGGCGCGGTCAGGCCGGCGGGCGCGTTGGCGGCGGCGAAGGCCTTGGCTTCCATGGCCGCCATCTGGGCCGAGGTCAGGGCGGGAACTTCTTCGGCCTGAGCGGGTTGATAGGCTCGACCAGCGAGCATCGCCACCGAGATTGCAGCTGCCGCCGTAAGCATGTGCGGCGCGAGCCGCATCGGCTGGCGGCGTGGGTCGAACTGAGCCATCGGTCCCCGTCGTATTGCGACGCCTTCGGCGCCAAAGCTTTACTCGTTCTCGAAGATCGCGCCGTATCGCCCGTGGCGCGAAGGCGGTCATATACCTCGCTTGTCTCATTTTGGAAAGCAGACCGTTACAAACGGTTAACGTGCGTCAGACAAAGCTCGACGGTGCAGGGATCTCGACCGGGCGATTCGCCGTTATCTGGCCCAGCTTGACCGGCAGGAAGCGGCGCCGAACACCGACCGTCACGCTTTGATCTTGTGCTGGGGATAAGGATGACCAAGGTGGACGGCCCGCTGTTTCAATCACGCGATCAATCCGTTTGACCGACACACCGTCCAAGCCAAAGCCAAAGCCAAAGCCGCAGGCCAAGACCCGTCGCATCCTGCGCGCCGTCGCAGTCGGCGTTCTGATCCTGGCGCTGATGATCGGCGTGGTGGCCGCCCTGATCTATCTCAACCGTCGCGCGGTGGCGCGCAATGTCCTGGTCGGCTGGCTGGACCAGCGCGGAATTCTGGCCGATGTCGAGGTGGAGCGGATCGAGATCGACGGCTTCGTCGGCCGCATCCGCATCGGCGATCCCAAAAATCCCGATGTCGTCGTCGAGCGGGCCGAGGTCGATTACGCCGTCGCCCTGCCGTGGTCGCGGTCGGGCCTGGGCGTGACCCCCAGCCGCATCCGCCTGGTCCGGCCGGTGGTGCGGGCCAGCTGGAAGGGCGGAAAACTGTCGTTGGGCTCGTTGGACCCGCTGGTCAAGGAGTTCACCGGCGGGCCGCCGCGCCCGGATTCGCGCAGCCCCCTGGTCATCGTCGAGGGCGGTCGCGGACGGCTGTCCACCGAATACGGAACCCTCGATATTCTGGCCGACGCCCGGATCGACGATGGCAAGCTGATGCGCTTGGCGGCGCGCCTACCGAAAGCCGCGCTGAAGAGCGGCGAAGCGGAGGCCCAGGGCCTGAACGGACTTCTGGACCTAACCACGGCCGGCGACCGGATGGCGATCAAGCTGTCGGCCGCCGCCGACAGCTTCGCGACACCGGCTGCGCGGGGGCAGGGGGCTGCGCTGACGCTGACCGGCGATCTGCCCTATCCGGATCTGAAGACGCGGCGCGGTGACGGCCGGGCGGTTCTGGACGGCTGCCTGACGGGCGAGCGCCTGGGAACCCCAACGCTCAGCGCCCGCAGCGCCGATGTCGCCGCCCGGTTCGACGGCGTCGTCTCCGGCTGGATCGAAACCTTCCGGCTGGACGGCGAAGTCACGACCGCGCTGAAGGCGGCGGCGGTCGAGGGCGCGGACCTGCGCATCGCCGATGTCGCCGCGATGGCGACGCGGGGCAAGCTGACGGTGTCGCGCGACGACGCCGTGCGCTGGCGCATGCAGGGGCCGTTGGCCCTGACCGCCGGTTCGGGCCGGACGGGTCAGACGACGATCGCCGGACTTTCGTTGACGTCGCGCGACCTAGCCTTGGGCGGCAAGGATGCGGCCTTCGAGGCGACAGGCCCATTGAGCGCGACCTTCGACCGTTTCGGTTTCGGCGACCTGGCGCTGAAGCGCGGCCGCGCCGACCTGGATCTGGACGTGGTCAGCGACGGCGGGGTTCAGATCGCGGCGAACGGATCGCTGCGCGCCGCCGACGGCGCCTGGCCCCTGTTCGGCGCGGTCGGCCCGGGCGACATCGCCGAGCTGGCTGAGATGAAGCGCGCGCTGGGACGCTTCGCCCTTAACGCGCCCGCCATCCGCTTCGCCACGGGCGCGGCCGGCACGACTGTATCCCTGTCGCGTCCTGTCACCCTGACGCCCGCCAACGGCGGCGTCCTGACGGTGGCTCAAGGTCAGGGCGGCGCCTATCAGGCCGAGCCGGGGCGGCTGGGCGGCGGGGCGCTGACCCTGACCGCAACGCGCGGCAAGGGCCTGCCGGAAATGTCCGTCGCGATCCCGAACTGGCGCCTGACCGAAGGCGGGTTCGAAGCGACGCTGGACGGTCGCGCCCGACTGGATTTCGATCTGGCGCGCGGCATCGACGCCCGGACGCGCGGCGTCCTGGCTATGAACGCCGGCCGGCTGACCTATGCGACATCGGACTGCGTCGACCTGACCGTCGAGCGGCTGGAGCTGGACGAGAACGACGTCCATCAGGTCGCCGGCAAGCTGTGTCCCCAGGGCGGTCCGCTGTTGACGTCGAAGGACGGCGTCTGGCGCGTCGTGGGCGGCTTCGCCCAAGTCTCGGCCCAGGCGCCATTCCTCGGCATGCGGTTCGCCGACGCCTCGGGCCGTGTCACTGTCGATGGGACCAAGGCGGGCATCGGCTTGACCGCCAATGTGGCCGCCGCCCGCGTCGTCGACGCCCTGACGCCGGAACGTTTCGAACCGCTTTCGGCCACAGGATCTGCGACGCTAGCCAACGAACGCTGGAGCGGCGCCTTCGATCTGAAGGGCACGGGCGCGGCCGCCGCCTATGATCTCGGCCGCCTGACCCTGGCGCACGATGGCCGCACCGGATCGGGCGGCATCGTCATCACTGCCCCGAACGTGGCCTTCGCCGAGCATGGGCTCCAGCCGGCGATGCTCAGCCCGCTCGCCGCCGACTTCCTGCAGTCGCCGGTCGAGGGCGCCGTCAGCTTCGACGGACGTTTCGACTGGACCAAGGACGCCGAACCGACCTCCAGCGGCCATCTGGTCACGCCGGGCCTGGATTTCGTCAGTCCGGTCGGGGCCGTGAAGGGCCTGCGCGGCGACATCGTCTTCAGCAGCCTGACGCCCCTGATCACCGCCCCGAACCAGAAGCTGACGGCCGACAGCCTCGCCGTCGGCACGGCCGTCACGGCGCTGGATGTGACCTTCTCGGTCAATGAGGCCGGGGTGCTGATCGACGGCGCCCAGGTCGTCGCCGGCGGCGGGACCGTCTCGGTCGAGCCCTTCACCGTCCCGCTGGACGCCACCCAGCCCTACAGCGGCGTGATCGTGCTGGATCGGGTGCAGCTGGGCGATATCGTCGCCGACACCGGCTTTGACGACAAGGTTCAGCTGGACGCCGTCGTCTCGGGCCGCCTGCCCTTCATCATGGACCCCAAGCGCGGGCTCAAGATCACCGCCGGCAAGCTGGAGGCGGTCCAGCCGGGCCGCCTGTCGATCAAGCGGGACGTCCTGACCGATGTCGCCGCCAGCGGCGGCGGCGGCGAGGTGTCGGAAAACGTCGTCGAGGACCTGGCCTATCAGGCGATGGAAAATCTGTCCTTCGACCAGCTCAGCGCCGATGTGAACAGCCTGGACGGCGGGCGTCTGGCGGTCCTGTTCCACATCCGCGGCCGCCACGATCCGCCCAAGCGCCAGGAGCTTCGGCTGACGATCGGCGAACTGATCAGCCGCCAGTTCCTGAACCGCAAACTGCCGTTGCCGTCGAACACCCAGATCGATCTGACGCTAGACACGACCCTGAACGCCAACCAGCTGATCTCGGATCTGCTGGCCGTCAATCGCGCGCGCCAGGGTCAGCAGGAGGCGACGCCCGCGCCCGTCCCGACGCCTGCCGATTGAACTTCACCATTCAGCGCGCGTTCATTGGACGGCGTGCTATTAGAGACATCACCCTCGGCCGAACCGGAGCCCACGTCATGATCCACAAGCGCCAACTGGCCGGCCTCGGTTTCGGAGCCGTCGTCGTCGCCCTCGCGGCCTGCGCCCCGACCATCCGTCTTGAGGTCGCGCCGATCCAGATCTACGCCAAGCTGGACGCCGACGTGCGCGTTCGGCTGGACCAGGAGCTGCAACAGCTGTTGCAGCAGAACCCCAACCTCTTCTGATTTCCCGCTTCTCTCTGAAAGGGACAGGCTGACATGACCTTCCGCAAACTCTTCGTCATCGGCGCCGCCGTTGCGGCTCTGGGCGTCGCGGGCGCCGCCATCGCCCAGACCAGCGCCCAGAAGGCGCAGATCGACCAGGCCAAGGCCGCCGGCACCGTGGGTGAGCAGGCCGACGGTTATCTGGGCTTCCGCACCCCGACCTCGGACGCCAGCCTGCGCGCCGCGGTCGACGCAACCAACTCCGGCCGCCGCGCCGCCTACGCCCGCAGCGCCGCCGACGCCGGCACCTCGGCCGATGTCGCCGGCGCGCGGATGTTCGAGGCCCAGCTGCTGCCCCGCATCTCCTCGGGCCAATGGTACCGCAACGCCCAGGGCCAGTGGGTCCAGCGCTAACGACCGCATGTTTCCCACCCCTCGGGCGTTATCCCGGGGGGTGTTTTTATCTGGCGATCAGTGACGGCGTCAGGCGGCGGCGCGTCGATCCATCAGCGCCGGCAGCAGCAGCCCTTCGGCCAACGCCCTGACCACCGGCACGGCGACCGCGTCGCCCATCAGCTTCAGCGCCGCGCTTTCGCTCGACGGCAGGCGATAGTCGTCAGACACGCCCATCAGCCGCGCGGCCTCGCGCCCGGTCAGCCGCCGAACCCGCGCCAAGCCTCGATCGCACACCACCACATATTGACGCGACGAGCCGCCGGCCGGCGTCCTCAGGCATCCGGCCAGACCATCGAACCGGATTTCCAGACGCTGGACCTTGCGGCCGTTTTCGGTCCGCACCCGGCGATAGGCGGCGCCGACGCAGCGCTGACCCGAGGCCAGGGCCGACGCGAGCCGGGCGCGGTGCAGCGGCGCGGCCAGGGCCAGGATGGCGTCCGCATCGTCCAGCCAGTTGACGGCGTCGTCCGGCTCCAGAATGGCCGCCAGGTCCGGATTGCGCTGCGACGGCGAAGGCAGCGACCACCAAGCCCAGGCCGCCTTCACCGCCTCGGGCAGGCGCGCGTGGGCGGCGATGAGACGGGGTGAATGGAAGGGCTGGGTCGGACCGGCCGCCGGCGTGGCTTCGCCCTGAATAGCCACAACGAACAAACGCGGTCGCGACTGGGGCAGCCAGTGAGCGGCGTCCATCTCCAGCGCGCCGACCGTATAGCCCGCCTCGACCATCGCCGTGCAGACGGCCGAGAAATCTCGCCCTTGGCCTGAGGTCAGCAGGCCGATGACGTTCTCCAGCACGATCACGCGCGGGCTGCGCCCCTCGGCCGCCAGCGCCTGCATCAGCCGCCAAAAGCCCCAGAAGGCGCCCGACCGCCCGGCCTCCAGCCCGCCGCGCGCGCCCGCCAGGCTGACGTCCTGACAGGGCGACGAGGCCCAGGCCATGTCGGGCCGTCCTGGCAGATCGTCGACGGTCAGGGTCCAGACATCGCCCTGACGAAACGGGGTATGTGGATGATTGGCTTTAAAGGCGCGCGCCTTGGCCGCGTCCATGTCGTTGGCCAAGACGGTGTCGATGCCGGCGGCGGACAGTCCCAACCCCGCCAGGCCGCCCCCGGCGAAGAACTCGAATGCGGTGGGGCGAATCGACATGGGACCAGCATAACCCAGCCGCGCCCCTTGACCGAGGGCGGCCGGGACCTCACCTGCGCCCGAACCAAAAGGAGCCGTCATGCGCCTCATTCCGCTCGCCGCCGCCCCGCTCGCCATCGCCGTGGCCGGCCTCTCGCTCGGCGCCTGTTACGACCGCGAGGATTCCAAG
>Ga0308165_1006490_pt1 | contig 10284 bp, 11 predicted proteins | sample PhyWR2_FD_201032 | JGI IMG/M metagenome (GOLD analysis project Ga0308165, IMG submission 201032) | Phyllosphere microbial communities from UC Gill Tract Community Farm, Albany, California, United States - DLSLW.R2 | ecosystem: Host-associated > Plants > Phyllosphere > Unclassified | place: USA... | reverse complement strand
CTGCCCACGGCCAACATGGGCAGCGCCCAGGGCGCGGGCGGTCTGGGCGGCACGGGCCACAGCACCGACTTCGGCAACATGGGCAACATGTCCGTGCCCAGCGTCTGGCGCACCAACCGCACCCAGGCCGCAGCGCGTGTCGACGCACTGGCCTCGGGTGGCATGGAAGACCTGGAAATCCCGGCCTTCCTGCGCAAGCAAGCGGATTGAAAAGAAGCACCCCCTGAGCCGCTTCGCGTCTCCCCCCTCTCATCCTTCGGTGGAGGGGGGCGGCAGCCTCGCTGCGCGACGGCGCTTGCTCGCTGCCCCCATGCCGGGTTGCGCCAGTTGCGTGGGTCATGGGTGATGCGAGCGCTGAGAAGGCATCCTTGGCACAGCGCTAAATTGATCGCGGTGATAGCCAAGACTGTGTCCCGGCCACGGCCGGGACATCGCTGGCCCACTTAAAATCCAGGTATGTTGAAGCAACGCACCCTCAAGACAATCACCCGTGCTGTGGGCGTTGGCCTGCACAGCGGTCAACGCGTGGAGTTGACGCTGCGCCCCGCGCCAGCCGACACGGGCATTGTCTTTCGGCGCGTCGACCTGCCCGAGCCCGTCGATATCCCGATTTCCGCCTATGCCATCACCGACACCCGCATGGCGTCGACCATAGGCGTGGGCGGGGCCAAGGTACATACCGTGGAGCATCTGATGTCGGCAATTGCCGGCCTGGGCCTCGACAACCTGTTCATCGACATCACGGCCGAGGAAGTTCCCATTCTTGACGGGTCGTCGTCGTCGTTCGTGTTCCTGCTGCAAAGCGCGGGCATAGAGCTGCAGGACGCGGCCAAGCGCTTCATTCGCGTCAAGCGGCCGGTCGAGGTGCGCGAAGGCGAAGGCAAGAACCTCAAATGGGCACGCTTCGACCCTTATCACGGCTTCAAGCTGCGCTTTGAAATCGACTTCGCCCACCCCGCGGTCGACTCCACCGGTCAGTGCGTGGAGTTCGATCTGGGCGAAGACAACTACGTGCGCGACATTGCGCGCGCGCGCACCTTTGGTTTCACCAAGGACGTCGAAATGCTGCGCACCAACGGTCTGGCCCTGGGCGGCGGGCTGGACAACGCCATCGTCATGGACGATTACAAGGTGCTCAACAGCGATGGCCTGCGCTATGACGACGAGTTCGCCAAGCACAAGATTCTCGATGCCATCGGCGACTTGTTTGTCATCGGCAAGCCGCTGCTCGCGGCCTACAGCGCTTTCCGCTCGGGCCACGGCATGAACAACCAGTTGCTGCGCGCGTTGCTGGAGCAGCCCGATGCCTGGGAAATCGTGACTTTCGAGAACGAGCGCCTGGCTCCCAAGGGCTTTGCCGAACCGGTGCGCGCCTGGTGAGATTCCCTCCATGCTGATCTTTCGCGCCCTGGTGGGCTTTCTGTTTGTCGCTGCCTTGCTGTGCTTTGCGTTCTATCTGGGCACGGGCCAGCCCGGGTACAAGCGCTGGGCCATGCTGATACTCAAGTGGACGGTGATTGCCGCGCTGGCTTTCTTTGCGGTGCTGATACTGAGCAGGATTGCCTGAGCAGCGGCGGGTGCGGGCCGCAAAATGTTTCATTTGAGAAACGTTTGACCGGCTTGAATTGTGTCGATTCACTGCCCCTGTGAACCAATGCAAGGATTGCGCAAAACTTGTGTAAAGCGCTGCCGTCCGACCTCACAGGCCTCAGCGGATGGGCCATCATGCAGTCACACCAACCACTTCCATAAGGGGTGTGACATGACACACAATAAATCGATCCAATCAGGCATCTGGGCCGCCGCAGGCAGCATCGCCTTGACGCTGTTCGCTCCCCTGGCATCGGCCCAGCCCCGCCCGCAGGAGCCCCAGCGTGGCGGTCCGCAGATGCACCAGACCGCTCCCGGCCATGGCCCGGCGCAGATGCAGCGGCCGGCGCCCCAGGCCCAACACCACCCCGCGGTCAAGCCCGGCAACCACTTCCACCCCGCGCAAGCCGGCGGACCGCATCGCGGCGCCGGCCCCGATCGCAACCTGCACCGCGGCGGCAAGCTGCCATCGAGCTTGCGCAGCAAGCACTACATCGTCGATGACTGGCGTGGTCATGGACTGCAACGCCCGGGACGCGGCCAGCATTGGGTGCAGGTCGGCTCCGACTACCTGCTGGTGGCCGCGGCCACGGGGTTGATCGCGCAGATCGTCCTGCATTGATTCGCCAGCGCATTTCACGTTTTTTGAAAGGGGATCATCATGACCCGTTGGACCACTTCCGTCTTGGCCACTGCCGTTGCCCTGACCATGGGCCTGAGCGCCACATTGGCCCAGGCTCAGCCTGACAACCGCCGCGGCCCTCCAGGCCATTCGCAAGGCCATGGCCCCGACCGCCACGACCGATTCGATCGCCATGACCGCCATGACCGCTACGACCGCCATGACCGCCGCCCCGGCCCCCCGCCGCATGCGCACGGCGGCCGCCATGGCGCCGGCCCGCAGCACAACTGGGTGCGCGGCTCGCGCATTCCGCCCCAGTACCGCACGCGCCACTATGTCGTCAACGACTGGCGCGGCCACCGCCTGAGCCCGCCACCCCGCGGCTATCACTGGGTGCAAAATGGTGGTGACTATCTGCTGGTGGCCATTGCCACGGGTGTGATTGCGCAGTTGATACTGAGCCATTGATCTTCTGCTGAACCGTCCGAAAAACCCGTTCCGCGCAAAGTGGGGCGGGTTTTTTTCCTTGGGTGCCGTTCATGGTTCGACAGGCTCACCACGAACGGGGGAGCGGGCGCACCACGAAGGGCGTAGCGGGGCTGGGCGGGCCTTCAGTAAGACCGTCCGCCCTTGTACATCGCGTGCTGGCGGCGCTGCAGCGGAGCGACTTCGGCAATGCGCGCCATGGCCGCGCCCACATGGGCATGGGTGATGGCAATGCCCAGCGCATCGGCCGCATCGGGTCCGGGCAGGCCGGGCAACTGCAGCAGCCGCTGCACCATGGCCTGGATCTGCTCCTTGCCCGCGCGGCCATGGCCGGCAACGGCTTTCTTCATCTGCAAGGCCGTGTACTCGGCCACGGGCAGCAGGCTGGTCACCAGCGCCGCGAGCGCCGCGCCGCGCGCCTGGCCCAGCAGCAGCGTCGATTGCGGATTGGTGTTGACAAACACGATTTCCACGGCCGAGCTGTCGGGCTGGTAGCGCTGCGCGACTTCGGTGATGCCGTCAAACAGCAGCTTGAGCCGGCCGGGCAGGTCGCCGCGGTCCAGCGCGGTGGTGCGTATGGTGCCGCTGGCCACATAGGTGAGACGGTGGCCGTCCACGTCGACCACGCCAAAGCCCGTGGTCTGCAGGCCGGGGTCAATTCCAAGAATGCGCATGCAATTTTCTTCTCAGTGTTTCATGGCGCTTGCTTGGCCCGATGTTCTTGGAGACTGCGCCAGCAGGGGGACACCAAGCCCTTCGACCCCGCTCAGGACGCCGCCCTGCAGCGATGTGCTCGTCCCTGGCCGGGCGCCCCCCCTGCTAAGGTTGAGAGGGGGCAGCCAGCTTGGCGCCTGCCGCGACAGCGGCTCAGAGGGTGTCATGGTAATACGGTATGGCCCATGCGGCGCATGATGGTGCGCGCGCGCTGTGCCAGATAGCTGGACTTGGGTTGCAGCGCGAAGCGCTTGGGCTGGGGCAGCATCACGGCCAGACGCGCGGCCTCGGCCGCGCTCAGGCGCGCCGCGGGCTTGCCGAAATAATAGCCGGCAGCGGCTTCGGCGCCGAAAACGCCAGGCCCCCATTCGACATGGTTGAGATAGATCTCGAGAATGCGCTGCTTGGTCAGGAACAGTTCCAGCAGCTTGGCCAGCACCAGTTCCTGGCCCTTGCGCGCGAACTGGCGCTCGCCCGACAGCAGCAGGTTCTTGGCCAGTTGCTGGGTGATGGTCGAGCCGCCATAGATCTTCGTCGGCGCCCGGCCCGCGGCCTGGGCGCGTTCCTCGGCGCGCTGATTGCGCTCCCAGGCTTTCTCTATTGCGTCCCATTCGACGCCGCTGTGGTCGACAAAGCCGTCGTCTTCAGCGGCGATCACGGCACGCTTGAGGTGGTCGGAAATCTGCGGGTAGTCCACCCATTGGTGGCGCCAGTGCTGGATCTCGCCGCTGCGCAGCGCCTGCCAGGCTTGCGAGCGCTGCACCGTGGTGGACGCCGGATCCAGCACGGCCATGGCCGCGATCCGACCGACAAAGAACAGTTCCAGCAGCGCCGCCGCGCACAGCAGCAGAGCCAGCCAGCGCCATACAGGCTGCATGCGCATGGCTCAGGCCCCGAGGCTGGCGCGCAACTCGGCCAGCACGGGCGCGCCTTGGGGGCGAACGCCGCGCCACAGCGCAAACGCTTCGGCCGCCTGCTCGACCAGCATGCCCAGGCCGTCGCGCCCGCGCGCGCCGTTTTGCGCGGCCCAGTCTAGAAAACCCTGGGCGGACGGGCCGTACATCATGTCATAGGCCAGGCAGGCCGGGCGCAGCACGCTTGCCACTACGGGCACGGCCGCGCCACCCAGGCTGCTGGCCGAGGCATTGATCACCAGATCGAAGTCCTGGTCGATGTCCAGGCCCTGGGCCTGGAGTTCGACGCCATGGCGCGCGGCCAGCGCCGCGTGGCGCTGCACCAGCGCCTGGGCCTTTGCCACGGTGCGGTTGACGATCACGATGCGCCGCGGCTTTTCGGCCAGCAGCGGGCCGAGCGCGCCGGCCGCAGCGCCGCCGGCGCCGATCAGCAGCACATCGCGCCCGGCAATTGCCTGACCGGCGTTGTCGCGGATGTCGGCCACCAGGCCCAGTCCGTCGGTGTTGTCGGCATGGATGCGGCCATCGGCCAGCACCAGCGTATTGGCCGCGCCCGCAAGCTGCACGCGTTCGCTGCAGCTGTCGGCAAGTTCGGCGGCCTGCAGCTTGAAGGGGACGGTGACGTTGCAGCCGCGCCCACCGGCCGCGGCAAAGGCCTGCACGGCGGCGCTGAAACCGTCGAGGGCGACGAGTTCGCGCGTATAGCGCAGGTTTTGCGCAGTCAGTTCGGCAAAGCGCGCATGGATCCAGGGCGAGCGGCTGTGCTCGACGGGATGGCCCATGACGCAGTAGAGATCGGCGGTGGATGGCATGGCAGGGTAAAAAACAGGGGGGGACATTGACGCGCGCTGCGGCCTAGGCCCTTGGGCAGGTTCAGGGCATCAGCGCACGCTGGTCTCCAGCGTCTGCTCGCGGGTGAATTTGAAGCGCGACACCACCGCAATCTGGTCGGCCTTGGCGCGCATGGCCGTGCCGAACGGGCCAAACGGGCCGGCGGCGCGCGCAATCGCCGCGGCGCGGCTGTCGAGCAGCGGATTGCCCGAACTCTGCACGATCTCGGTGGCCAGCACCTGGCCGTCGTGGTTGACGGTGACGATCATGGTCAGCTCGCCGTAAAGCTTCTTGCCGGCCTGCTCGGGGAAGTTCTCCGTGCCCTTGTCCTCGACCTTGCGGCGCAGCGCGTCGTAATAGACCGCATATACCTCTTCGCGCGTTGCCGGGCTGATGTAGCGCTTCTTGGGCCGCGCATTCTCTTCGTTGATGCGCTTTTCGATTTCCGCCAGCAGCTTGACCAGTTGCTGGCGCTTTTGCTGCTCGCTGAGCTGCTGGGTGCTGGGAGCGTTTTCTCGCGGATCGAGCGGCGCCATGGTGGCCACGCGCTGGCGCAGCTGGGTCAGCAGCACGGCCTGCTGCTCCTGCATGGCATCGAGCTTGCGCTGCGCTTCCTCGAAATCCTCGCCCACGGCCGTCAGCGCCGAATAGGGCAGGGGGCTGGTGGCCCGGCCCTGGGCGGCTTCGCCGCCGCCGGCAAGCGCGGCCTGGGCAATGGCCTGGGCCTTTTCAGGCCGTTCCTGCGACTTGGCGTTCACCAGAATGACTTCCAGCGGCGTGTCCTGGAACACGCGCTCGAAGGCCTGGGGGTGAACGAAGCGAACCGAAAGCACGGCCGCGTGCAGCGCCAGCGAGATACCGAGCGCGAGCTGCAGGGTGGTCAAGGAGCGAAGCGCGGCGGTGACTTTCACGGTGCGGGAGGCGTGACGCTGTCGGTTTCGTTCATGTCGACGGCAATGGCGATGGGGCCGGCGACTGCGTCGTCTTCACCTTCGTCTTCGGTGGCCTCTTCGCCCGCACCCGTGGCCTGGGCTTCGGGGCTGTCAAGGCGCTCGATCAGCGTACCGTTGACGTCCAGCGTGATCTCGTCGATCTCTCCCAGGCGCAGCCTCAGGCGCGCACCACGCGGCAGGCCCTGGGCGCCCAGCACCGGCAGCACCAGCGGCAGGTTGTCGGCGCGCACCAGGAAACTGCCGCCCGGGCCTTCCTTGATGACGCTGGCCTCGATTTCGGTGATGCCGTTTTGCTCGAGGTACTTGAGCGTCCAGAAGCGCTCCATGCCGGCTTGGTAGCCGTTGTAGGCGCTGTAGGCGGTGTCGAAGCTGCTGATGATGGCAAACAGATCCGCGTCCTTGGGCTTGAACGGCGCGGCCAGCGCCGCGGTCTTGCCGTGGCGCACGCAGGCAATGATCTGCCACTGGTTGACCAGGTCGACATAGCGGCGCAGCGGCGAAGTGGCCCAGGCGTAGCTCTTGACGCCAATGCCCGCGTGCGGCAAGGCCTTGGTGCCCATGCGCACCTTGACGCCGGGCGCGAGGCTGGCCTGGCTGCGATAGATGCCGGGAACGCCGTGCTCGGCCAGCAGATTGCCCCAGGTGCTGTTGGCGACAATCGCCGCTTCGGCGACGATCAGGTCCAGCGGTGCACCGCGCTTGCGCGTGGTGATCTGCACGCTCTCGTTGCCCACGGGCTCGCCGCCGGCATTGCCCGTGAGGCGGAAGTTGTAGTCCGGGCGGTTGAAGTTCTCGGGCTTGCCGCGCACGACTTCACGCTGCGCCTTGAGGTGCTTGGCCAGGCGGTGCAGGAAGGTGAACTCACTGCGCTTTTCCTGCAGCGCGGCGGGCGTGCCTTCGACTTCGATCGAGGCATCGGCCAGCCATTCCTCGGTCACGATGTGGTCGAGCTGGTCGTGGCGGAAGTTGGTCTGCACCGGCACGCGCTCCAGGCGCGTCTCGCTGGCAATGAATTCCAGCGTCTCTTCGTTGATCTGCACATACAGGGAGACCGCGGGATTGGCGCGACCTTCGTCCAGCGTATAGACCTGCACCACCTCGTCGGGCAGCATGGTGATCTTGTAGCCGGGCATGTAGACCGTCGACAGGCGGTTGCGGCCGAGCTGGTCGAGCGGCGTGCCGGGCACGATGGCCAGGCCGGGGGCGGCAATGTGCACGCCCAGCGTCACGACGCCCGTGCCCAGGCCTTGCACCGACAGCGCATCGTCGATTTCTGTGGTCTGGGAATCGTCGATCGAGTAGGCCTGGACCTCCGCCAGTGGCAGCTCCTGCGGCGGCTGGGGTGCGGCCAGGGCCGGAAAGCCCGTGCCCTTGGGGAAGTTGTCGAACAGGAAACGCTTCCAGTGGAACTCGTAGGCCGACTCGATGGCGCCGGCGCGCTGCAGCAGATCAAGCGGCGCGAGGTGGGTGGCGCGGCTGGCCTCGACCACGGCCTTGTATTCGGGCGCGTTCTTGTCGGGGCGAAACAGGATCTTGTAGAGCTGCTCGCGCACCGGTGCCGGGCATTCGCCCCGGCCCAGCTGCGCGGCCCATTCGTCGATCTGCGCCAGCACCAGCTTCTTCTTCTCGATGGCCGCCAGCGCCTGCTGCAGGATTTCGGCCGAAGCCTTGCGAAAACGCCCCTTGCCCGCGCGGCGGAAGTAGTGCGGCGCGTCGAACAGCGCCAGCAGCGTGCCCGCCTGCTGGGTCAGTGTGGCGTTTTCCGAGAAATAGTCGCGGGCGAGTTCGGCAAAGCCGAATTCCTCTTCGGGGGCGAATTCCCAGGCCAGGTCCAGCTCCATGCCGTCGGCCTGGGCTTGCGCCTGGGCCATGAGTTCGGCCGGGGACGGCTTGTCGAACTTGATCAGGATATGGGCGGCCTTGACCTTGACCCGCTTGCCGGTATCGAGTTCGATCTGGGCGGAGGTATCGGTTTCGGACAGGATGCGGCCGGCGAGGAATTTGCCGGCTTCTTCAAACAATGCGTGCATGCTTGCAATTGTCCCATGAGGTCCGGGGTGGCTGCAGGGCTTTTCCTTGCTCGGATGTGGGCGGCGTGGGCCTGGGCCTCAGGCCAGCGCGAAAAAGCGGTCTATGCGCGGGATGTGCGTGGCGAAGTCGCTGAGCGCATGTTCTCCCTCCTCCTGCAGCGCGATTTGCGCGGCCGGGTAGCGCGCCACCATTTCCCGCCAGTCCAGCACTTCGTCGCCCTTGGCAATGAAGGCCAGTTCGGGGCCGGCCGCTGGCAAGGCGCGCGTGTCCAGCGCCTGCAGCTCGGCGATGTACTCGGGCCGAAAGAAGAACTGCTGCCCGGGGTCATGCCAGGCGGTCTGCGCGCCAATGTATTTTTCGAGATCGCGCGCCGGAAACACCGCCGGATTGAGCAGCACGCTCGCGCAACGCCGCTGCTGGGCAAACCAGCTCGCGTAAAAGCCGCCCAGCGACGAGCCCATCACCGCCGTCGTGGCGCGCGGCCAGTCGGCCGTGCCTTCGAGCAGCAGCTGCGCGGCGGCGCGCGGCGAGGGCGGCAGTTGCGGGCACCACCAGTGCACCTGCGGGTGATGGGCCGCGACATGGGCGGCCATCTGCTGCGCCTTGAGCGATTGGGGCGAGGAGCGAAAGCCGTGCAGATAGAGAAGGTGGGTGGTGGTCATGGGATAGCCAGCAGTGCGACACATGCCATTGTGTCGTCTGCTGGCCCGCTGCGGACGACGGATTTGCCCGGCAACGGATAATCGCCGCCATATGTCTGCAGCAGAATTCGACAAGCCTTCGATCGTTCAACGCATCGTGCCCCTGTTTCGCGGTTTCGACGGCCCCCTGGTGCTGTTGGTGCTGGTGCTTGCCGCGATCGGCCTGACAGCCATGTATTCCTCGGGCTATGACCACGGCACGCGCTTTGTCGACCATGGGCGCAACATGCTGATTGCCCTGGGCCTGCTGTTTCTCGTGGCCCAGGTGCCGCCGCAGCACATCATGAAGGTGGCCGTGCCGCTGTATCTGCTGGGCGTGGCGCTGCTGGTGGCGGTCGCGGTGTTCGGCATCACCAAGAAAGGCGCGCAGCGCTGGGTCAACGTGGGGGTGGTGATACAGCCCAGCGAACTGCTCAAGATCGCCACGCCGCTGATGCTGGCCTGGTGGTTCCAGCGGCGCGAAGGGCAGATACGCCGCACCGACTTCGTGGTGGCGCTGGTGCTGCTGATGGTGCCCGTGGGCCTGATCATGAAACAGCCCGACCTGGGCACTTCGCTGCTGGTCATGGCCGCCGGCCTGTCGGTGATCTTCTTTGCCGGCTTGCCGTGGAAGCTGGTGCTGCCGCCGGTCGTGCTGGGACTGATAGGCATCGTGCTGATTGTCTGGTTCGAGCCCCAGCTGTGCGCCGAAGGCATGCGCTGGCCGGTGCTGCATGAGTACCAGCAGACCCGTATCTGCACGCTGCTCGACCCCACGCGCGATCCGCTGGGCAAGGGCTTTCACATTCTGCAGGGCATGATTGCCATAGGCTCGGGCGGTGTCTGGGGCAAGGGCTTCATGGCCGGCACGCAGACCCACCTCGAATTCATTCCCGAGCGCACCACCGATTTCATCTTCGCGGCCTTTTCGGAAGAGTTCGGCCTGGTCGGCAATCTGCTGCTGATCACCGCCTTCTTGCTGCTGGTGTGGCGCGGCCTGGTGATCGCCACGCGCGCCCAGCAGCTGTTCGCGCGGCTGATGGCGTCGGCAGTGGCGATGATTTTCTTCACCTATGCCTTTGTCAACATGGGCATGGTCAGCGGCATCCTGCCGGTGGTGGGCGTGCCGCTGCCGTTTGTCAGCTACGGCGGCACGGCCATGGTCACGCTGGGGCTGGCGCTGGGCGTGCTGATGTCGGTGGCGCGCTCGCAGCGCCAGTTGCCGCAGGATGCGACGCTGGGCCGGGGCGCGCTGGCCAACGCGCGCATGGGCTGAAGTCGGCCGAAATTCCGCCAGCGCAGGGAGAGGGCATGGGGCGGTGCCTACAATGTGCATATGATCTCCCGCGAACCCACCATCGAACGCCTGGCCACGGCCCGCAGCTTGCTGCTCGAGCCTTTCGGCCTGGATGAATCCCACCTCGCACGCGCCCTGGCCGAGATCCGCTCGCACCAGGTCGATG
>Ga0308165_1006489_pt1 | contig 10287 bp, 10 predicted proteins | sample PhyWR2_FD_201032 | JGI IMG/M metagenome (GOLD analysis project Ga0308165, IMG submission 201032) | Phyllosphere microbial communities from UC Gill Tract Community Farm, Albany, California, United States - DLSLW.R2 | ecosystem: Host-associated > Plants > Phyllosphere > Unclassified | place: USA... | reverse complement strand
ATCATCGCATTGCTTACAGCTTCAGTATTCGCTACATCGTGTTCTGGGAATAGGGCCGATAAAGAAAACGCGGATACCATGTATAAATATACAGATACCAACAAAGCCACTATTGATACCAACAGCCGCGATAGCGTACATGCAAACGCATTGGACGATACGACCATGAATGCACCGAGAATGCCTGAGCGGAAATAATAGCCTACACTTCGCAACAACTTACCATGATAACTGAAAACGAAAGTACGCAGCAATTCAGCGACGCTGACCTGGAAAAATTTAATCAAGGGGTTTCTGAGGCACTCTGGACGGACAATGGAATACCTTACTATGTTATTAAAGATGGACTGGATTTAAGCGAATATGCCCGGCTTGCCAAATTATTTTTGGAACGTGATCGGGAAATCGCCCACGATTTTACGAGCAAGGTAACGAATGAATCCGGTTCGGAAGAAGTGGAGTTCGAATATAAATCAAAATGGTTTTTAGACGGCCTGGCCGAAGGTGAGATAGAATAGTACTCGAACCTTTCATTTCCTGTCATTCTGACGAAGGAAGAATCTCCAGGCGATGAAATGCAGAACGCCAAACACGCACTGCCTAAAAAGGGGCTAGTGTGTGGCCAAGGCATATCGATTCCCACGCCCGCCTGCCCTTTCCAATGCTATTAAGTTAAGTCCATCAGCTGTCAGTCTGAGCGGAGTCGAAGACCTTTTCTATAGGATTAAACAAAAAATATCTGTCCTTCGACTCCGCTCAGGATGACAATATTTTTTATTTAATCCTTAACTTAATTGCTTTATTGCCCGTCCGTTCAGGCGGGCGTGGGAATGCCTACCTTGTATAATAAGCATAATTATTCTGGAGCTTCCAACGAAATCTTCTCAAGGTTTTTACGTGCAGGGCCTGTAACAACGTTCCCTTCAATATCGTAGCGAGCGCCGTGGCAAGGGCAATCCCACGATTTTTCTTCACGGTTAAAATGAACGATACATCCGGCATGCGTACACACTGGATTCAACCCTGTAACTTTGCCGCTATCATCTTTGTAAACGGCAAGCTTTTTATCATCAACTTTCAAGATTTTTCCGTCACCGGCTTCCAGTTCTGCTATGCCGTTTTTAAGCTCGCTACCAAAGCGGTCGGCCACAAAACGATAAGCCACATCGGCATTTTCTTTTACAAATTCGCTAAAGCCGGCAACAGGTTTTAACCTTGCAGGACTTAACAGCTCACTGTATTCGTTTTTTTGCTCCGTTATCAAATCGGCAATTATCGTAGCCGACAGGCTGCCCAAAATCATACCGTTGCCGTTAAAACCGGTTGCCACATAGGTTGCCGGGTCTCCGCCCGGAAGCTGCCCAATATAAGGAAGCCCATCAACAGGCACATAATATTGCGAAGACCACCTGTAGGCAATTTCCTCGACATCGAAATAAGTTCGCACATAACTTTCCAGTTCTTCAAAAGCCTTTTCGGGCTCTTCATGTCCCGTTTTATGGTCGGCGCCGCCAATTAGAAGCAGCTTTTGCCCGTCAAGAACGTGCGATCGAAAATAATGATACGGTTCTTTAAGGTCGTAACTCAGGTGTTCAGGATAGGTTTCGCCCTTAAGTTTTACTGCCAAAATGTAACTCCGGTAAGGTGCGTTTCTCAAAGAAAGGATATTTACGCCAGGGGATATGTGTGTGGCATAAACGAGGTTTTTTGAAACGAAACTGCGCTTCGCGGACTTCGAATGGTGGATCCCATTTTCGAAAGTATTTTCTTCTATAAAAGTTTCTGTAAAAATTTTTCCACCTAGCCTGATAAACTCGTCGGCTATGCCTTTAATGTATTTCAAGGGGTGAAATTGCGCCTGCTGCTCAAAACAAAGCGACGATTGAAAATCGATCGGCAAATCGTTCGTGTCGGCCTCGCTTACAATAACGCCCGCTTTTTTCGATGATGATAAAATTTCTGATAATGTTTTACTTTCTTCATCGTTTTGGGCGAACAAGTAACCTTTCTTATACTCAAAATCTGCATCGATGCCGAAGTCGTCGATATTTTTCTTGATTAGCGCAATCATAGCTGCCGACGCTTTCGCCATTTGTTTCGAAGCTTCTTCGCCAAAATCGCTGTCAATTTCGGGATAACTCGAATCTAAAAAGGTATTAAGGTGAGCACTTGTACCGCCGGTGGTACCGTATCCGGGGTTTTGTGCATCAACGATAATGCAACGCTGTCCCCGCTGTTGTAATAGCAAACCTGTGGTCAGACCAGTTATCCCTGCGCCAACAATTAGTGTATCACAACTTTCTTCAACGTTATTTTCGTCTGTAGCAGTTGCTAAAACTTCAATGTTTTGCCAGGCGCTGATGTGTTCGCCGTCTCGCTTATTGATAGGTGAGGATGTATTCATAAAAAAAAGTGTTGTGCGTATCACTGAGCTGATACTGGTAATTGAAGTTTTCTTTGATTTTAAACCGCAGTTTGCGAAGTTGAATCTTGAGCGCTGCTTAAAAGCGCTAAGCCGTCGCTGTTACCCTGTAAAGCGGCATAACTTTCGGCCGTATTTCCGCGGTTATCTGTAACATCGATATTTGCACCATTTTCCAGCAAAACTTTTAATGCGTCATTCCGGCCAAACATGGCAGCAAACATCAAAGCAGTTCCACCGTTACCATGCTGACAATTTAAATCTGCTCCCGCTGCAATCAAAAGCTTAACAATTTCTACGTAGCCTTTAAAACTCGCTCCCATTAATGCGGTATTGCCACCAAAATCGGCCAGATTAATATCAGCACCTGCGGCTAAAAGCAGCTCTGCCGTTGCCAGCTGGTTATTGTAACAGGCAATAATTAATGGTGTGTAGCCTTTTTCATCTCTTGTATTTATATCTGCGCCCTGCTTAATAAGTTCGCGAACTACTTCTGTTTCTCCCTGCCTTGCTGCAGGAATCAGTACCTTATCTAAGTCAATGTTGCTCATAAATGCTGTTTTAAAGATGAATTGGTGTGAAGTTTATTTAAAATATTATTTGATAACCTGGTGTTGTGTAATAATTTTCAGGCTGAGCCTTTGGAGCATTTGCCCTTCAATTCCGCCCAGGGTGACATTTATTACGGTAATTTTGGGATTAAGACAACACTAATTGGGTGTTGCTCTAATAGTTGCAGAACTGCTCATTTAAAGGAAAAACAAAGAACAGCAGTTTTCGATTGCATTCGAGTTACTGTGTTTTTTGTTTTTCCTCAACTTTTTGGGTTGACCGTTACAGTGTAGCTTCAATTGGATTATTGCTTAACGGAACAGCCAATTGCAGGCGTACTGTGAATTATTCAGCGGCCGCTTCTTCGTTAATGGCGGTTACCGCAATTTCTGTTAACGCTACATCGGTCTCTTTTTCATTTTCGAGCGTTTGCGTTAATAAATCTGCAATTTCATCTTGCCCCATATTCTGTGCAAACACTCTCAGCGTGCCGTAAGTTGCAATCTCGTAGTGTTCAACTTTTTGTGCGGCTAAAATTAAGCCCGCATCGCGGATAAGCGTATCCTTGTCGGTATCTGAGATAATTGAGTTGGCCTCTTCAAGTAAACCTGCCATTGCATCACATTTCTTTGCTGATGCTTTCTCGCCAAGTAGTTCAAAAATCTTTTCAAGCGTTTGAACGTGCTCTTTGGTTTCGTTGGTATGTTTTTCAAATGCCGAAGCTAATTCAGGGCTTGTTGCGGCTTTCTGCAATTTTGGAAGCGCAGTTGCCAAATGTTTTTCCGCCCAATAAATATCTTTTAGTTCGTCAATAAAAAATTCGCGAAATTCTGAATTTTCCACTTTCGCACTGCTTGTTGCTTTTTTTGCGGTCGTTTTTGCCGCTGTTTTCGTTGTTGCCATAGTATATGTTTTTATAGATTTTGTATGTGTATAACCATGCAACGCTTCAGATAGTTTTTGGTTTTTTACTTTACTCTGCTTGGCTGTTAGAGAAGTCAAGTTTTAAAAACTTGACTTCTCTGGTTAGGTCGCTAATAGCAATTTACTTATCGGCGGGGGCCCCACCCGCCGGCATAGAATGGGATTCATGATTGCAAGTACCAGGTTCATAGTTGGCGCTTTAAACCTCTCCCTTTTAATGGCGGTGGTTTTCGCGCTGTCTGTACATCCCTCTCCTCAAGGAGAGGGAAAGCAAAGGCATTGCTTTTAACCCAAACGTTGATAGGGAGAGGTTATGAAACGCAAGGCGAATCCAATAGCTATCGCATTTAATTTGAAAGGGAATCTATGCCAAAGGCATCCCTTTGTACCATACGCATCCCTTTGGGAAGAAAAGTCGACTTTTGAGACAGCTTCACCATGCTTAGTGCTTTTAACCCAGTTTTTTATCCGCGGGTGTGCTATCTGTCGAAATAAGAAACTTGACTTCTCTTAATTAGGTCGCCGAATTAAACCAGCTGATTAATTTTCGAGTATCGAATGAGGATTTCGCTCTGGTTTAGCAATTGTTCGAGGTCTGCTTTGACCGATTTCCAATAGTTTTCATCAAATTCGCTACTCATTACTTCAATCACTGTGATTGCGTCTTGTTCAACTTCGTCGTTCGCAAGCCATTTGCCTTCTGCCGGACCGCGGGCATAGGCCGTTAACCCGCCGAATTGCTTTATCAGCTTGTTTTTTAACTGATTCAATTTGCTTTCGGCCATTTTATCGTTCACCCGGGGAAGGAAGATTTCAATAAGGGTTTTACTTTCGCGATTCTTTTCGGCACTTTCTTTTATGCGTTTGTTTGCCATTGCCGGCGATATGTTGGCTAGGGGTTTAAAGGTTTTGCCAGCTTCCTGGTTATAAGCGATAAAAAACGATTCGATCTGATTTACCAATCCTTTAGGCAATTCTCTCATCGTTTTGATTTTTGCATATTCCATGCTGGTTTCCGGAATGGCAAGAATCCTGTCGTTACGCATCGTTGCGCCATCGCGTTCTGTCTGCTCGGCAGCTATGGCACCGATAATCCGGCATGTCATTGCGCACCCTGTAAAGGTTTTCAGTTCAGAAATAACCATCACATCGATCGGGTCTCCATCATCGCCAACGGTATCGGGAATGAACCCAAAATCGAAAGGAAAGTACATTCCTGCGGGTAGCAGCTTCATCAACTCGAAACGTCCTGTTGCTGGCGAGAAATCGAATTTTTGCTGGCTTCCCTTTGGTGTTTCTACTATTACGGTAACCGATTTGTGTTTTGGCATATGATATATGTTCGTTTATTTTCCAGTCTCTAAATGAGGTGCGTCTACAGGTTTGGATTCAGGAGAACCTTTTTGGCGCAGAAAAATGGTGAGGATTACAATTGAGGCAACCGATAAAAATTCGCTTTGCCAGTTTTGAAATGTTTCGAACCAAAAGTTTGCCCCGCCAGCATAGCTGATTATACTTTCTTCGGCCATGCCTTTTAAGCGTTGTTCGGTATTGTGCGATTCCCAGCTTCCGTATAAATGCAGCGCCCAGCTTGTTAAAAACAGTATTGCGAAGGCCAGCGAGAGCGAATTGGCATAAAGCCAGAGAATCCATCCACCTTTCTTTACGGGCCATGGACTATCTTTGCTGGCTACGGGAATGCGGTCGACCTCTTCAGGCTCATCAATTTTTTTCGATTCTGCGGAGCCAATTTGTCTCAAATGAATCGTTAACAACACATAAAGCATCATTTGCAGAAACTCACTTTCAAAATTCTCGAATGTTGCAGAAATAAAGTGTCCTGTTGACAGATAAGAGGTTAAACTGATTTTGGCGGCCCCTAGCTCCTGTAGCTCGGTATTGTGCTCGTGCCAGCCAGTGAGGGCCTGGCCACCAAGTGTAAATACAAAAAGGAAAAGGAAAAAAACAGAGAGACCGTTTTTGTACAGCCAACTCCTGTTACTCTTGCTTTCGTTTGTTGCCATGATAATCAATTTAAGTTTAGGAGATAATCTTCGAGCAGCTCGGCACAGCGTGCTATAGTACCCAAAACGATTTCTTCCTGAGAGCCGGTAAAATTCATCCGCTCAGAAAAAATGTGTTCCTGATGATGAACCGCATAAATAAACATGGTACCTACAGGCTTTTCGGCTGTTTCGCTACCTCCGGGGCAGGTTAATCCCGTTACGCCAATGTGTATGTCGGCAGGGATAAGTTTATCCAAACCCATGGTAATTGCTTTGGTTACCTCCATCGATTCAGGCGTGTATTTTTTCAGCAACGCTTCATCAACATCCAATAAGCTTTGTTTTAAGCAGGCATCGTAACAGGCAATTCCGCCTTTTAAAAATGCTCCCGCATCATCCATCAACGAAAAACGGGCGCAGAGCGCACCAGCGGTAGCACTTTCGGCAAAAGCCAGGTTCATTTTCTTTTCTATCAAGAGTTTGGTAATATTTTCAATCGTTTCCTCTTTCATATCCGATCAATAAATTGGTGGTTAGTAGATGTATGCTAAACATGCGTTTATTCTTGATGGTTTTAACTTTCTAAGTTGCACCAGGCTTTGGCCGGGCAGTTAACTCATTTACACTATTATACAGAACGACCCACTATTCAGCCGTAAAATGAGTAAAACTGTTAAAACCATTACTCAAAAACAACGTTATCCTTTTATCAATGATGATGCTATTGTCATCAGTTATTATCCCTAAACGCATACAAAACATCACTATGAAAAAACAAGAAAGCGGTACAACGCCAAAACTAAGTACCAAAACTAACAACGACAGTCAGAACCCGCTACTGGAACTATTCACCAGTGGAATACGCGATTTATACTGGGCAGAAAACCACCTGGTAAAGAGCTTACCGAAAATGATCTCTGCTGCAAGCGACCCAAAACTGAAAAAAGCAATAGAATCTCATCTTGTAGAAACACAAGGGCATGTACGCCGAATTGAGCAGGTTTTTACCCTTTTAAATGAAAAACCAATAGCAAAAAAATGTGATGCGATGGAGGGTTTGACGAAAGAAGGGGAGGGCATGATAGAAGAAACAGAACCAGGAACGGCAGCACGAGACCTCGGAATTATTCTGGCCTCTCAAAAAGTTGAGCATTACGAAATTGCCTCTTACAACGGCCTGTTTAAACTTGCTGAGCAGTTGGCACTAAATGAAGTTGGGGCGTTGCTGGCGGAAACACTTTCGGAAGAAAAACTTGCCGACGAAAAACTGGCTGACTTAGCTGATAAAGAACTTGATTATAAAATTGCCGACAAAGCGTAATTTAAAAACGGAAAGAAAATGGCCAAAAAACCAACAAGCAAAGTAACAGTAGCAACTGACGTAGATAGCTCGAACGTAAGTAATGCTAAAACAGAAAAGTTAGAAGCTTTCGTAGCAGACGCTACAGGACAAAAAATTACAACTAACCACGGGGTAAAAATAAACGACGATCAGAACTCGCTAAAGGCAGGCGACAGGGGGGCAACGTTGCTGGAGGATTTTATCTTCCGCGAGAAGATGACGCATTTCGACCACGAGCGTATTCCCGAACGCATTGTACATGCAAGGGGCTCTGGCGCACATGGTGTATTTAAGGTTTACGAAGATATGTCTGAATATACCCGGGCAGCCTTTCTTTGCGATGTAGAGGCAGAAACCCCGGTTTTTGTGCGGTTTTCAACCGTAGCGGGCTCTCGCGGATCGACCGATCTGGCCCGCGATGTAAGGGGCTTTGCCGTTAAATTTTATACACAGGAAGGTAATTTTGATTTGGTAGGAAACAACATGCCGGTATTTTTTATACAAGATGCGCTGAAGTTTCCTGATCTTGTTCATGCTGTTAAGCCTGAACCGGATAACGAAATTCCGCAGGCAGCATCGGCACATGATACTTTTTGGGATTTTATTTCGCAAATGCCTGAATCGGCGCACATGATTATGTGGTTGATGAGCGATCGGGCGATTCCGAGAAGTTACCGGATGATGGAAGGGTTTGGTGTACATACTTTCAGGCTTGTTAATGCTGAAGGAAAGGCGAGTTTTGTAAAATTTCATTGGAAACCCTTGCTTGGCGTACATTCGGTGGCCTGGGATGAAGCACAAAATATTTCGGGAAAAGACCCTGATTTCCATCGCCGCGACTTGTGGGATGCCATTGAGGCGGGCGCTTTCCCTGAGTGGGAGCTCGGCGTGCAAATTGTTGCCGAGGAAGATGAATTTAAGTTCGACTTTGACCTTTTAGATCCTACCAAGATTATTCCAGAAGAACTGGTTCCTGTTCGGCGCATCGGAAAGCTTACTTTGAATAGAAACCCAGATAACTTTTTTGCAGAAACTGAACAGGTTGCGTTCCACATCGGGCATGTTGTTCCGGGGATCGATTTTACTAACGACCCGCTTTTGCAAGGTCGGTTATTCTCTTATACCGATACCCAGCTGCTGCGCTTAGGCGGTCCGAACTTTCACGAAATTCCGATAAATCGTCCAATTGTTCCGGTTCATAACAACCAACGCGACGGTCATATGCGCCAAACTATTAACCGGGGAAAAACCAGTTACGGCCCCAACGGAATTGCCAATCAGGATCCTCAACAGGCGAAAGCTTCGGAGGGTGGTTTTGTAAGCTATAATGAGCGTATAGATGCCCGAAAGGTAAGGGCAAGAAGCAGAAGCTTTTTCGATCATTTTTCGCAAGCCCGGTTATTCCTTAACAGTCAATCGGAAGCGGAGAAAAATCACCTTATCGACGCATTTAGCTTTGAGCTTGGAAAAGTAAAAGAGATTTTTGTAAGGGAAAGAATGCTGAGCTTACTGGCCGAAGTTGATAAAGCTTTAGCTGCTGCTGTAGCGTTTAACCTTGGACTGCATGTTGAAAGGATTCCGTTGAATGAACTCAATGGAAGCATTCCGGCTGATGCTGATCCTGAAGAATACGCTCCTTTTCAGCACGAGGGCGAGCTTGCGATTTCACCGGCATTGAGCATGGCCGATACGGTTAAAGACTCTATCAAAACCCGCAAAATTGCAATTCTTGCTGCAGATGGTGTAAATGCCGATTCGCTGAATGCAGTGAAGGCAACGCTTGTAGATAAAGGTGCCACCTGCCACGTAATTGCCCCAAAATTGGGTCAGATTATTGCAGAAAATGATGAGCGGGTACCTGTAGATGAAAGTTTCCTTACCGCAGCTTCTGTACTTTACGATGCCGTTTATATATGCGGCGGGGCAAACTGTGCTGCTACACTGGAGGCTGAAGCAAATGCTGTTCATTTTTTAAATGAAGCGTTTAAGCACTGCAAAGCAATAGCTGCCGACGAATCGGCAATGCAGGTACTTGAGGCCAGCTATTTCTTTAAAAAGCTGCCTGCTCAATATGATGAAGAAACAGCGCTGCGGGAAGGCGTTATTGTATCAGACAATAGCAGCGAACTGGGTGAAATCTTTAGCAAAATGATTGCCTTGCATCGCTTTTGGGATAGAGAAGTGCCGAGAAAGATTCCGGCGTAGCCTGACCCTGTTAATGCTTGGTTATCTTTGTAATGTTTTTACAATAATAGAGAAGTCAAGTTTTTAAAACTTGACTTCTCTTGATTTATAGGATATCATAAATTAAAAATTGTAAAGGGGCTCGTGACTTTAACTCGGGTTAAAAGCAACGCTTTGCTCTAGCCTTGTGATGAAATCGAAAGGATCTATCGGCAGGAAAACCTCTCCCTGTTAACGTTTTGGGTAAGGCATTGCCTTTGCTCTCCCTCTCCTTTGAGGAGAGGGATGTAAGGGCAGTACAACCGCTTACCGGCATTAAGAGGGGAAGGCTCTGGCTTACCGGCAATGCGTTAGGTTTCCCTCCTTCGAGGAGAGGGATGACGAATGGAACAAAAAGCACTGCCATTAATAGGGAGAGGTTTTACAAGCAATGCCTTCGTTTTCCCTTCCGATTTTACCGGAAGGGATTCACAGATAGTAAAACGGCCTCCCGACGTTAAGAGGAGAGGTTTTCGGTTAAAACAACTGTACGAAGTTTCCCTCTCTTCAAGGAGAGGGATGCACGGACGGGCCAGAAACCACTACCATTAATAGGGAGAGGCTTTAAAAGCAAAGTCTTCGTTTTCCCTTCCGATTTGGTCGGAAGGGATTCACAAACAGTAAAACGGCCTTCCGGCGTTAAGAGGAGAGGTTTTGGGTTAAAACCACTGTACGAAGTTTCCCTCTCTTCAAGGAGAGGGATGCACGGACGGGCCAAAAACCACTACCACTCATAGGGAGAGGTTTTACAAGCAAAGTCTTCGTTTTCCCTTCCGATTTTACCGGAAGGGATTCACAGATAGTAAAACGGCCTCCCG
>Ga0308165_1006487_pt1 | contig 10288 bp, 5 predicted proteins | sample PhyWR2_FD_201032 | JGI IMG/M metagenome (GOLD analysis project Ga0308165, IMG submission 201032) | Phyllosphere microbial communities from UC Gill Tract Community Farm, Albany, California, United States - DLSLW.R2 | ecosystem: Host-associated > Plants > Phyllosphere > Unclassified | place: USA... | reverse complement strand
TCGTCTCGCACGACCTCGCGGTCATCGACATGCTCGCGCACCGCGTGGTCGTGCTGCAGGACGGCAAGATCGTCGAGCAGGGCACCCGGGAAGAGGTGCTCCTCAACCCGACGCAGGAGTACACGCGGCGTCTGCTCGCCGCGGCACCGGTCCCCGAGCCCGGGGAGCAGCGTCGTCGCCGCGACGCACGCCACGCCCTGCTCGCCCAGCTGGGCGACGAGGTCACCGAGCTGCGCACCTGAGAGGTCTCGAGAACCTGCGCACGGCTCACGCAGAGGCGCCCACCCGGCTGGTATCGGGTGGGCGCCTCTCGTGCGTCTGGTGCTGCCGGGACCTCTGCCGTACGTCGCGGCCGACCGCAACCGGGGGAGCTCCGGCGGCCTGCTGCGGCGGGACCACGCCGACGAGGGTGATCTCAGACCGTGCTCGCAGGCGGTCGGACGCACGATGTATCTGCGCTAACGTCCCAGTTCAGAGGGGCTGACAGGTCAATGATCGCAACGATCTGCTCGCCGCATGTCCAGCATGTGAACACTGTGTCTCCAGTGTTACTGACCAGTATCACTTCGGTAACGATCACCACCCCGGGCCCCCCGATGGTCAGAGGTGCCCCGGAGAGCCGATAGTTTCCTCTACATACGACGGTCTCTCTCCCTCTCGCGCGCCCGGATCTTTCCCGGGCCCCTCGAGCGGGACGCACCCGGTGCGGGGGCCCCCAGTCCTTCCAGGAGGAACATTGAAGATCAGGAAGCTCAGCGCTGTCGCAGCCGTCACGGCTGCCAGCGTGCTCGCCCTCTCGGCGTGCGGCAGCGACGACAACGGTGGCAGCGGAGAGGGTTCGGGGTCCACCTCGGACAACGTCTTCACCATCGCCTACAACGCTGACGGTGGCCACCAGGCCTGGGTCGACGCCACGGCGAACAGCATCAAGAACACGCTGGGCATCAAGGCGGAGGGCAAGCCGTACGCGACCTTCGCCGAGCTCCGCACCGACGTCACCGAGCGCAAGATGACCGGCGCGTTCCGCACCGGGTGGCAGGCTGACTACCCCAGCCTCTACAACTTCCTCGGCCCGCTCTACGGCACCGGTGCCGGCTCGAACGACGGCGAGTACTCGAACCCCGAGTTCGACGACCTGCTGACGCAGGGTCAGGGCGCGAAGAGCATCGACGAGGCCAACGGCTTCTTCGACCAGGCTCAGGAGATCCTCCTCGCCGACCTCCCCGCGATCCCGCTGTGGTACGCCAACGTCACCGGTGGCTCCTCCGAGGCCGTCGACAACGTCGCCTTCGGCTGGAACAGCGTCCCGCTGTACTACGCCGTGACGAAGGAGGACGGCACCCCCGTCCGTGCCAACGGCACCGAGCCCCAGAACCCGCTCGTCCCGACCAACACCAACGAGGTCGGCGGCGGTCGCATCATCGACGCGCTCTTCCAGGGCCTCGTGTCCTACGACGAGTCGGGTGCGCCGGTCAACGAGCTCGCCGAGTCGATCGAGAGCGACGACCAGCAGACCTGGACCATCAAGATCAAGGGCGGCACGACCTTCACCAACGGTGAGGCCGTCACCGCGAAGTCCTTCGTCGACGCGTGGAACTACGGCGCGCTGCTCAGCAACGCCCAGCTCTCCTCGTACTTCTTCGAGGGCATCGAGGGCTACTCGGCCGACGCCGACTCGCCGCTCACCGGCCTCGCGGTCGTCGACGACACCACCTTCACGGTCAAGCTCAACCAGCCTGAGGCCGACTTCCCGCTCCGCCTGGGCTACAGCGCGTACCTGCCGCTGCCGTCCGCCGCGTACGCGGACATGGCCGCCTTCGGCGAGGCGCCGATCGGCAACGGCCCGTACATGATGGACGGTGCATGGCGCCACAACGAGGCCGTCGACCTCGTCGTGAACCCCGACTACTCGGGGCCCCGCACCCCCGCCAACACCGGTGTGAGCTTCGTGTTCTACGACTCCTTCGACTCGGCGTACAACGACCTCCTGGCCAACAACCTCGACGTGTTCGACGGCATCCCCGACAGCGCGTTCGGCACGTTCCAGGACGACCTCGGCGACCGTGCGGTCAACCAGCCCGCCGCCGTGTTCCAGTCGTTCACCATCGCCCAGAACCTCGAGCACTTCGAGGGTGAAGAGGGCAAGCTCCGCCGTCAGGCCATCTCGATGGCCATCGACCGCGAGGCGATCACCGACACCATCTTCGAGGGCACCCGCACCCCCGCCGCCGACTTCACCTCCCCGGTGATCGACGGCTGGAGCGACACCCTCGCCGGTGTCGACGCGCTCGTCTACAACCCGGAGAAGGCCAAGGAGCTGTGGGCACAGGCTGACGAGATCAGCCAGTGGTGACATCTCACTGACGCCAGACCCGTAGTACCGCACACCGTGCACCAGGTGGGGTGGAGGGCCAGACGGTCCTCCACCCCACCTGCGTCGTGTCTGACGCCTGACACGACGTCCAGTACAGTGGCGGGCGCGCTCCTCACGAAGGAGCTGCCCGCCCGCAGGAAGGATTGGCTCCATGGTCCGATATATCGGACGCAGGCTGTTGCAGATGATCCCGGTGTTCATCGGCGCAACGCTGCTCATCTACCTCATGGTCTTCGCGCTCCCGGGTGACCCGATCCAGGCGCTCGGCGGAGACCGCGGGCTCTCGCCTGCAGTCGCCGACCAGATCCGGTCGCAGTTCAACCTGGACAAGCCACTCATCGTCCAGTACCTGCTCTTCCTCAAGGGCATCTTCACCTTCGACCTCGGGAACTCGTTCTCGGGGCAGCCGATCTTCGACGTGGTCGCCCGGGCCTTCCCGGTCACCATCAAGCTCGCGCTCATGGCCCTGGTCATCGAGGCCGTGCTCGGCGTCGGCATCGGTTTCATCGCCGGTCTGCGCAAGGGCGGGATCTTCGACGGCACAGTGCTGCTCGTCAGCCTCGTGGTCATCGCCGTGCCGACCTTCGTCATCGGTTTTGTGCTGCAGTTCTTCATCGGCGTGAAGGCCGGCTGGCTGCCGCCCACGGTCGGCGGAGACGTGAGCCTGAAGTCCTTGCTCATGCCCGCGATCGTGCTCGGCGCCGTCTCCTTCGCGTACGTGCTGCGACTGACCCGGACCTCGGTCGCCGAGAACCTCTCGGCCGACTACGTCCGCACCGCGACGGCCAAGGGCCTGTCTCGCGGGCGCGTCGTCAACGTGCACGTGCTGCGCAACTCCCTCATCCCCGTGATCACCTTCCTCGGGGCCGACCTCGGCGCGCTCATGGGCGGCGCCATCGTCACCGAGGGCATCTTCAACATCGCAGGTGTGGGTGGGACCTTGTACCAGGCCATCATCCGCGGCGAGCCGTCCACAGTCGTCACCTTCGTGACGATCCTCGTGGTCGTCTACATCATCGCGAACCTGCTCGTCGACCTGCTCTACGCAGTCCTGGACCCAAGGATCCGTTATGCCTGATGGCACCACGCCGGCTCACAGCCGGCCCTCCGAGGACGCCACGGCGAGCACCCCCCGCCCCGGCCAGACCCACTTCGTCGCCGACGTCTCGCAGACCCCCGTGGCCGTCGTCGACAAGGTCGACGAGAGCGCACCGGCCTCGAGCCTGTGGCGCGACGCCTGGCGCGACCTGCGCCACCGCGTGCTCTTCTGGGTGTCCGCCGCGCTCATCCTCGCGGTCCTCCTCGTCGCGCTGTTCCCCGGCCTGTTCACGTCGGTCGACCCGCGCTTCTGCGAGCTCCGCAACTCCCTGGGCAACCCCCAGTCCGGTCACCCCTTCGGCTTCGACCGCCAGGGCTGCGACGTCTACTCCCGTGTCATCTACGGGGCACGCGCGTCGGTGTCCGTCGGTATCCTGACGACCATCGGCGTCGTGCTCCTCGGCGGCCTCATGGGCGCCCTCGCGGGCTTCTACGGCCGCTGGTTCGACACGATCCTGTCGAGGATCACGGACATCTTCTTCGCGATCCCGCTCGTGCTCGCCGCGATCGTCCTCGGCCAGGTCTTCTCCGAGGGCCGCACGGTCCTCAACGTCGTCGCGGTCCTCACGGTCTTCGGCTGGCCCCAGGTCGCCCGCATCACCCGTGGTGCTGTCATGAGCGTCAAGAACAACGACTACGTGACGGCCTCCAAGGCCCTCGGCGCCTCGCGCCTGAGCATCCTCGGACGCCACGTGATCCCGAACGCGGCTGCGCCGATCATCGTCGTCGCCACGGTCTCCCTCGGCACCTTCATCGTCGCCGAGGCGACCCTGTCGTTCCTCGGGCTGGGCCTGCCTCAGAACGTCCTGTCCTGGGGCCACGACATCGCGACCGCGCAGTCGTCGCTGCGGACCAACCCGAGCGTGCTGCTCTACCCCTCGGTAGCGCTCGCCCTCACGGTCCTCAGCTTCATCATGATGGGCGACGCCGTGCGTGACGCCCTCGACCCGAAGGCGCGGAAGCGATGAGCGCGACAGCAGGCCAGGAGCCCCTCCTGGAGATCCGTGACCTCGACGTCACGTTCACGACCATCAACGGGGAGGTGCCCGCGGTCCGCGGCGCCAACCTCACGATCTACCCCGGCCAGTCCGTCGCGATCGTCGGCGAGTCCGGCTCGGGCAAGTCCACGACGGCGCACGCGATCATCAGCCTGCTCCCCGGGACCGGCAAGGTCACGGGCGGTTCGATCCGTTTCGACGGCCGGGAGATCACCACGGCCTCGAAGAAGGAGATCGTCGCGATGCGCGGCGACCAGATCGGCCTGGTCCCTCAGGACCCGATGTCGAACCTCAACCCTGTCTGGAGCATCGGCTTCCAGGTCAAGGAGGCGCTGGCCGCCAACAACATCGACGTCTCCCGCGGGACCCGCAAGGGCCTCGCCGAGGCGATCGGCTCGTCCGAGGGCGGTGTCACCGGTGGTGACCTGCTCATCGGGCGCAAGGGCAAGGCCTCGCTGCTCGGGGTGCTGCGCACCTCGCTCACCGAGCAGCCCGGCGTCGACGGCCCAGCCGTCGAGGCTGCTGTCGCCACGGCCGACCAGCGGATCGTCGTGGGGTCCACGACCAAGGCCGCAGCCGTGAGCATCCTCGAAGAGGTCGGGCTCGCCTCGGCGCGCTCGGTCGTCGAGGCCGAGACCACGACGGCGAACGTCGACGACCGCGTCGCCGGTCTGCTCGCCGAGGCTGGTCTGCCGGACGCGGTCCGCCGCGCCAAGCAGTACCCGCACGAGTTCTCGGGCGGCATGCGCCAGCGTGCGCTCATCGCGATCGGCCTGGCCTCGCGGCCGAAGCTGCTCATCGCGGACGAGCCGACGTCGGCGCTCGACGTGACGGTGCAGCGGACGATCCTCGACCACCTCGAGGGACTCACGCGCGAGCTCGGCACAGCGGTCCTGTTCATCACCCACGACCTCGGCCTCGCGGCCGAGCGGGCCGAGCACCTCGTGGTCATGTACCGCGGGCGTGTCGTCGAGTCCGGCCCGTCGCGGGAGATCCTCGCCAACCCGCAGCACCCGTACACCCAGCGCCTCGTGGCGGCGGCCCCGTCGCTCGCCTCGCGTCGCATCCAGTCGGCCAAGGCACGCGGCGAGCAGTCTCAGGACCTCCTTGCCGCGACCGCTGGTGACGGTGTCAGCAGCAGCCGCGACGACGTCGTGGTGGTCGAGAACCTCACCAAGGTGTTCCAGATCCGCGGGTCCGGCAAGCACCAGGACTTCAAGGCCGTGGACGACGTGTCGTTCTCGATCAAGAAGGGCACGACAGTCGCGCTCGTGGGGGAGTCGGGCTCCGGCAAGTCCACCGTCGCGAACATCATGCTCAACCTGCTCGACCCCACCGAGGGCAAGATCTACTTCGACGGCGTGGACCTGTCGACGCTCGGCTCCTCGGAGCTGTTCGACTTCCGTCGCCGGGTGCAGCCGATCTTCCAGAACCCCTACGGCTCGCTCGACCCGATGTACTCGATCTTCCGCACCATCGAAGAGCCGCTGCGCATCCACAAGGTCGGCAGCAAGAAGGAGCGCGAGGCGCGGGTCCGTGAGGTCCTCGACATGGTGGCCCTGCCGCAGTCGACGATGCGCCGCTTCCCCAACGAGCTCTCGGGAGGTCAGCGTCAGCGCATCGCGATCGCGCGTGCCCTCGCCCTGCGCCCGGAGGTCATCGTGTGCGACGAGGCCGTCTCGGCCCTCGACGTGCTCGTCCAGGCGCAGGTCCTCGAGCTGCTCAACGACCTGCAGTCCGAGCTCGACCTGAGCTACCTGTTCATCACGCACGACCTCGCGGTGGTCCGCCAGATCGCCGACCAGGTGTGCGTCATGAAGAACGGTCGCATCATCGAGTCCGCGACGACCGACGAGGTCTTCGACAGCCCGCGCGAGGAGTACACGCGCGAGCTGCTCGGAGCCATCCCGGGATCACGTCTCGACGTGGTGCCGAGCGGTCCGGAAGACCTCGACCTGCGCTGAGCACGACCAGAGCCAGACCAGCACCACGTACGACCAGCACGACCAGCACCACGTAAGACCAGCAGAACCAGCACGACAGGTCGCGCGCGGGCAGCACAGCTGCACGCGCGCGACCCACGCCCCGTCGCCGTTCAGCACGGCCGGGGGACGACGCGACGACGCGACGCTCGACCGGAGGGGGCCCGGACGATGGGGACGAAGACCACGACGGCACCTGGTGCCGCCCCGTCGCGTGCCCCAGAGCGGGCGCGGGTCGGCACCAGCCCGACCGGGGCACTCTCGCCAGGGCTCGCAGGCCTCGTCCGGGCCCGCCTCCGTGCGTCCAGGGCGGCGCTCCTCGGCCTGGCCGCCGTCACCCTGCTCGTCGCCGGGACGGTCGGCGGGACCTTCGCCTTCGTCGAGCAGAGCAGCACCCAGGCCGTCCGGACCGCACCGGACCTGCTGACGGGACCTGGTGCTGTCCTGCGGGTCACCACCCGGCTGGCGCCGGACCCCGCCGCGCAGGACGGCACCGTGCGCCAGGTCTTCGCGTCCGCGACGGGCGAGACCCCCGTGGACGTCTCTCGCTCTCTGACGACCGAGGCCCGCTCGGCGAGCGCCGCCGACGGCACACCGCTCGAGCAGGTCGTCCTCAGCGCCCGGACCGCCGCTGCGGGCAGCACGGTCCCCGGTCCAGGCGAGGCGCTCCTGCCGAGCTCTGCCGCCGAGCCGCTGGGCCTCGAGGTCGGTGACACCGTCGTGGTCGCCGGCGTCCCGCTCGTGGTCGTCGGGCTCTGGGAGCCGGACCCGGGGGCGCCCGAGTCCGCCCTCGACGAGACCTCCGGCTCGGGCGAGCCCCCGTACGGCCCTGTCCTCGTCGACGAGCAGACACTCCTCGCGGTCCAGGACGACCCCTTCGTCGGCTGGACGCTCTCGGCACGCTCCCAGCTGCTCACCGCCGACGACGTCGCCACCCTCGCCGCCGGGCTCCCGGGGGTGCGCGGCGCCGTGACGGCGAGCCCTGCCGACGTCCGTGGTGTCGTCGAGACCGGCACGCTCACGGCGACTGTCGCGGCCCTCGACGCACAGGCGTCGACGGCCCGTGCCGTGACGACGGCGCCCGTGGTGCTGCTGCTCGTGGTGAGCCTCGTGTCGCTCGTCGAGCTCGCGCGGATGCTCGTGGCCGTGCGGGCCAGGGAGAGCCAGATCATCGTCGCCCGCGGGGCGTCGGCGGCTCAGCTCGGGCGGCTGGGGCTGGTCGAAGTGCTCCCGGCCGCAGTGGGCGGTGCGCTGCTCGGTGGTGCTGGAGCGTGGGCTGCGTTGGCCCTCGTCGGTCCTGTCGGGGGGTGGACGACGCTCGGTGCTGCCTGGATCGTCGGGTCGGCTGCCGGTGTGGCAGTCCTCGTCGCCGTGGTCTTCGTGGTGGTGACGGCTGTCGACGCGAGGTCCCTCGCCCGGGTGCGGGCGGTCGACGCGTCGGGCCGGGCCCGGACCGCGGTCGGAGTCGTCGCCGTCGTGCTGCTGGGCGCGGTCTCCGTGCTGCTCGGCTGGCGGCTGTGGCGGGCCCGCGGGCTCGAGGTCCCCGCGGCGGAGGCCCTCGTGGTCGCCGCCCCGGGAGTCCTGCTGCTCGCCCTCGTGCTCGTCGTCCTCGTGCTGCTCGCGCCGACGCTGCGCCTCGTCGAGCGTCGCGCCCGCCGCAGACCTGGGTTGGCGCCGGTCTACGCGGCGCGCCAGGTCTCCCGCAGGCTCGTGGCCTTCACGGTCCCCGCCGTGCTCGTGGCGCTCGCGACAGGCTCCGTCCTGCTCGCGAGCGGCTACAGCGGCACCGTGGACCACCTGCGCGGCCAGGTCGGCGGGCTCGCGACAGGCAGCGACGTCCGGGTGCAGACCACGACCACCGGCGTGGTCACGCCGCTCACCACGGTCCCGGCGCTCGACCTCGACGCCGGGGTCGCCGCAGCCTCGTCGCTCGTGCTCGACGTCGAGGGCACTGTCGGTGACGGACCTGTCCGGGTCCTCGCGGTGCCTGGCGAGCAGATCGCGCCGCTGCTCTCGCGGACACCTGCCGTCGACGCGTCGTCGCTGGTCGTCGTGGCTCCCCAGCCTGCGCTGCCTGGTCTGGCTCTGCCCGAGGGGACCAGCGCGCTGCGCCTGGACCTCACAGGCCAGGCCGTCGAGGCGGAGATCGACGAGACACGGTTCTCCGGCAGGATCCGGGCGCCGATGCCGGCCTTCGGCGGACCGCCTGTCCCGGTCACCACGGTCGTGTGGCTGGCCGACGAGCACGGCGGCATCGTGCAGACCAGCGCCGATCCCGTCTCGTTCCCGGTCCTCGCCGGTGACGACGGCGCACCCACCGACGTCGAGGTCGAGATCGCTGTCCCAGACACGACCAGCCGCTGGCGGGTGGTCTCCGTCGAGCTGCGCGCCGACCCCCGGCGCGGACCCGTGGCCCTCGACCTCGCGGTCACGAGCGTCGGGACCCTCGCGGCCTCCGGAGACGCCGCTGACGACGGGACGTCGGAGCCGACAGACCTCGCCGGGGCGCAGGGCACGTGGAGCCTGCTCGACGCGCTGGTCGGGGCGTCGGGCACCGGGTACGACGGGAGTCTCTCGCTGACGAGCCCGCCGGACGCCGTGCTGCCCGCGGTCAGCGGCGTGCTCGAGGCCGCAGCGGTCCAGGCGCGGCTCCGCTTCCTGCCGCCCGGAGCCGACCCCAGCCTCGACCCGGGGGCCACCGATCTCGCGCCGGCGGTCCCCGCCGTCGTCGTCCCGGAGCTCTTGGCTCGTCTCGACGCCGCAGTCGGTGACACGCTCGACGCGACGGTCGTCGGTCAGCGCGTGACGCTCGAGATCGTCGGTTCGGTGCCCGCGCTGCCCGGCGGTCTCGGCGGTCCCGCACTCATGCTCGACCTCGACGCGCTGCAGGCCTTCGGTCTGCGCACGGCGCGGGCCCCGGCCGCGGCCGACGAGATCTGGGTGGCGGCCGAGGACCCCTCGGAGGTCGGTGTGCTCGTCGAGGCTGTCGAGACGCAGGTCCCGCCTGCGTGGACGGTCACGAGCGCCGGTACCGCCGCCGCGGTCCCGGCACCCTCGATCGGGTCGGCCTTCTGGATCGCCGCCTCCGGGGCCGTCGCCCTGTCCCTCGCGGGGACGTGGTCGGTCCTCGGAGCCCTGGGCCGTGCGCGACGCGGCGAGGTCGTCGCGCTGCGTGCTGTCGGGGTGAGCGGGAGCGCGCAGGCACGCTCTCGGACCTCTGAGCTCCTCATCGTGCTCGGGAGCGCTGTCGTCGCCGGGCTCGTCTCCGGTGCGCTGGTGACGCTGGCGGTCGCCGGGCTCTTCGCCCGCGTCACCGTGCCCGAGGCCTTCGCAGGCATCGCGTCGGGTGTACACCCCTCGGTCGTCCCGCTGGTCGTGCTGCTGCTCGCCCTCGTGGTCGGCGCCGTCCTGCTCGTCACTGAGCAGGCCCGGACCGTGCGCAGGCAGGCGCTCGACCTCGACCACCGGGAGGACGCCCGATGAGCCGCACGAGCGCAGCCGGCAGCCCCGGAGGCTCCCACGCACCCGGGTCCGGCCCGCCGCGGACTCCGGCGGTGCCTGGCCCTGCGCCCGCCGCGCGCAGGGCGCCGCGCGCCGAGCGACGGGTCCCGGTGGTCCGGCGGGTGCTCGCCGACGACCTCCGGGCCGGGACTGTCGTGCTCCTGGTGACGGTCGTCGCCGCGCTGCTGCTCGCCGTGTGGCCGCGGGTGGTCCAGGTGGTCTCGGACGACATCACGAGCCACAGGCTCGCCGCGACCACGCCGATCACCCGGGACATCTCGTCGAGCAACCAGACCCCGTACTACGGCGCCTCGCGGGGGACAGCGCCGTCGGCG
>Ga0308165_1006486_pt1 | contig 10289 bp, 9 predicted proteins | sample PhyWR2_FD_201032 | JGI IMG/M metagenome (GOLD analysis project Ga0308165, IMG submission 201032) | Phyllosphere microbial communities from UC Gill Tract Community Farm, Albany, California, United States - DLSLW.R2 | ecosystem: Host-associated > Plants > Phyllosphere > Unclassified | place: USA... | reverse complement strand
AATTTGTCTGACGGCTTTAGCGCGGTGGTCCCACCTGACCCCATGCCGAACTCAGAAGTGAAACGCCGTAGCGCCGATGGTAGTGTGGGGTCTCCCCATGCGAGAGTAGGGAACTGTCAGACATCAATTAAGCAGAGACCCCAGTCGAAAGACTGGGGTTTTTTGCGTTATGCGTCATAAAATTTCAGAAAAATGCCCTCTGAATTGCAGTCCGCCGGATTTTGCGCTGAGACAAGGCGGCAAATGCGGGCGGGGAGGGAGCATAACCGGTATGTGACTGAGCTGACCGCATGCAGCCAACGCGGTATCAGTGTAAAAGACAAAGGACTTAGCGCCGAGGGTAGTGTGGGGTCTCCCATGCGAGAGAAGGGAACTGCCAGGCATCAATTAAGCAAGAGCCCCAGTCGAAAGACTGGGGTTTTTTGCGTTACCCGTAATAATTCCTGCTGCCTGGGTGTTGCCTGCGTAAATTTCACCGAATCACATACCGATGTATGCTCATCGGTGAAATTCCCTTGGCGCCTACAGGCAGCGGGAATTATTTAGGGTAACCCGCTGTAGAATTCCAGAGAAATGCCCTCTGAATAGTAGTCCGCAGGATTTTGCGCTGAGACAAGGCATCATATAAGCAAAACCCCAGCCATCAGACTGGGGTTTTGCTTTATAAGATATACTTATTTACGCCAGTAACCGTGTAAAGCTACATCTTGTTGTAGTTCATGAATAACGATGCGAACCTTCTCATTATCATGAAATCCATCTGCTACAGAGTGGGTGACATCGCCATAATGGGTAATAACCAAGTGGCTTTCTGGATAGATTTCTTTAACCCTGGCTCTCAGTTCAGAGACATAGGCGTCATATTGTTGTTCAGAAAGTTTTGCAACATCGGTATCAGCAAGACTGATTGTAATATCCATACAAGGGTTCCTCAGGCTAAGCGCCTTTTCCAAAAAGGCGATAAACAGATATCTTGAGAATGTTATCGTAAGTTATACACCGTAAAGGTATCAACGATTCCATTATGTCGTAAGGTACTCCTCTGATTATAGGCGTATTTTTAGCGATAAAAGAGGATATGTAAAAATAAATCATCCATAGCCCAGCCAGGAGAATGAGCACAGAGTTAGCCTTGTAGTCGTTATGGTATAGTTGAGTTGAAAGATGATAATGGGCTAGAAAAATGAATTTTTCTGCTGATGAAGTGTAGTGGAGCCGTGTCCACTACACTCAAATGAATGGCTATATATAAAAAAATATTTTCTCTATTACTTCAAGAGATATCAGAAATTATATTGTAGCCCCACTCTATACCGAGTTTGTCTGTCGCTACTATTTTTATTTACACCAACGTTACCTACTTCAATATATGGACTGAAGGATTTGTTGAGTTTCCATAAGAAAGCCACGTTATGCTCATAGTTCGTTTTCTTATTATTAAATTTTATTTGATCGCTGTCCATCCAGGTAAAGTTATAATCGATTTTTAGCAGGTTATTAGAATATCCAAAGAAAGTATCAAAGCGATTTGTTTTTTCATCATCAATATTGTTTGCTGTTTTTCTGGCATAATCATAACGGTAACGTTGAGCAACATAGATACCTGAATCAAAGTTATACTGCATTCTTAAATAAGGTTTGTAGATAGAGGTATCTGTGCCGCTTTCAAAAATAAAACCAGGTTGTAATACAATGCTATTAGTTAGTTTGTAGTTATAGCTAATACCGAGTTCAATAGCATTCGTGACAACATCACTGAGAAATTTATCTTGTTCACCATTCACGCCGCCAGATTTAACGCTGGCATCAACATAAAAATTGATACCACCTGGTAATGTTTCAATAATAGCAATTCTGTCTTTATTTATTCTTGTCGAGTCAGCATATTCATGTCGGAAATCAAGAGTTGCTGCTTGTAATGATGTAGTGCAGGCAATAAGAGACCCTACACATAATAATGTGATATGTTTTTTCATTTAAAAATACCCTGTCGATGTAATAATTAAAATTATTTTTATTCTGTAATTAACTTGCCATCAGCCATATTAATGGTAGTTACTGATGATATTGGTTTACCTTTATTATCTTCTCCACCTAGAAGATAAATATTATCTCCATAGTTAACAGAGACGCCGTATCCGGCAGGTTGCGGGATTTTTCCCAGAGATATCCATTTCCCATCCTGCAAACCATATACTTCATCGTGCCAGGTTTTTGTCAGCCCTTTATGAGCATAAAATTGATTATTAAGATAATTTTCTTTTGCTCCTGGAAAGTTTGCGCCGCCAGCTACAAGCAACATGCCATTACTGATACCAGAAAATGCACCGGCTAAGCCCTCCTGATGTTTATTGCCAGGCAAAGGAGGAAGAAGGGAGCTTGAGACCCATTTCAAATTATCCTTTTCCAGAATGGCATGATGAACGGTATCGGTTCGTAATCCTGGCTTGATTTCACCATTGATAAGTATTAACTGATTAGCCTGTTTGATAAGTGATGAGCCAGCTGTACCAGGGAAGGGTTGCTCTCCGGCAGTACGCCATTTATTTTCTTTAGCATCGTAAATTAACGCAGTTTTATTAAAGTGATAATTTTGTGCGGGCTTATCAAAGTACTGCTGAATGATTTTATTTTTAGCTGTTTCATTGTCTTTGCTGTTTTCTATATCCAGCAAGTACTTATCGAAGATGTCTTTATTTACGCCGCCAAGAATTAATGCCTTATCAGCATCAAGTGGAGTACCCGTATGACCAGTCAGGCCGACAGGTGCTTCTGTATTAACCTGTTCCCAGCTATCTTGTGATGGTGAATATTTATAGACATCACGTAAGACTCTTAGTGTTGGTGAGTTATTCTCTTTCCCGACACCACCAAAAACAAAAATATCACCATCAAGCATCATCGAGATGGATTGATCCCGGTCTGCGCCGGGGAAATTTTTTATTTTTTCCCATTCCTTATTATCTTTTTTAAGATCAAGTTTATACCATGATGAACCTGCGGTTCCCAAACCGATATAAATCACACCGTTACTATCTATAGTACCGGTACCATTTTTTATGGGAACGGGAATATCAGGTAATTTTTCTGCATGAACAGATGTTATGAAACAGGTCGAAATGAGAAGAGCCATCAAGTAAGTTATTTTATTAAACGTCATGATATTTAACCCTGTGACAGAAATAAAACTCAAGTGGAGTAACGCTCCATAGTTAGCTTTTTATTGGTGTTTTATTCAACTTAATTTATGTCAAAATGTGATGAATGACAAAAGTTAGTCATCAGAATAGAAATAAATTAATGAGGAAGCACTCTGTAAATAAATGAATATTAACTTATTTATGACAGGGGAAGGTTCATTCAGACGATCTCCTTATCTCATAACTTACTCGGTGAGATACGGTGTTTTACTCCATCGCAGACAGAGCTCTTGTTGACAATGTTCACAGTTTTTTCTTTTACCGCTTGATGCAGTAAGGCTCCGAGGTGTATTATTTTTTGGAGTTTAGCTTCATTTAAGCAAGGGAAGATAAAGCAGAATGTCACTCATAACCAGACTTGAACAAAGTGCATGTGATAACGGTGGGCTAATTGTATCTTGTCAGCCCGTTCCTGACGGCCCTATGGATAGACCAGATATTGTTGCAGCGATGGCTCAGGCAGCCGTTGCTGCGAATGCGATTGCTGTTCGTATTGAAGGCATTGAAAACCTGCTGGCGGCACGGCCACTGATTCAGGTGCCTATTATCGGTATCGTTAAACGCGATCTCGATGATTCTGCGGTACGTATTACTCCTTACCTCCAGGACATTGACGATTTAGCCAGTGCAGGCGCTGATATTATCGCATTTGATGCTACATTCCGGCCTCGCCCTGTTGAAATAAATATTTTGCTGGAACGTATCCATCACCATGGATTACTTGCGATGGCAGATTGTGCGACTGTTGAAGAAGGCCTTTCTTGCCAGCAACAAGGCGTCGAATTTATTGGTACTACATTATCAGGCTATACCGGCTCAGTGACGCCAGCAGAGCCGGACTTAACTATGGTTCTGGCACTCAGTAAAGCCGGTTGCCGCGTGATTGCTGAAGGGCGCTACAATTCCCCAGAACTTGCAGCGAGCGCAATGGATAATGGTGCCTGGGCGGTAACCGTGGGTTCAGCGATAACCCGTATTGAACATATTTGTCATTGGTTTAGCGACGCAATAAAACGTTAATCGGGATCCTTATGCAGACACTTGCCATTGATATCGGCGGCACTAAGCTCGCAGCAGCACTTATAGATGAAAACCATAAAATATCGCAGCGTATAGAGATGCCGACACCGGGTAGCCATACTCCGTCCGATCTTGAATATGCCTTGTCTCAGTTGGTTAAACCTTATAAGCACTTGGCTGGGTGCGTAGCTGTGGCTTCCACAGGTATTATTGATAAGGGTATTTTGACGGCACTGAATCCTGATAACCTGGGAGGACTAAACGCCTTTCCTCTGCAATCGACAATAGAATCCCTGACGGGATTACCTTGCCACCTGTTAAATGATGCGCAGGCTGCTGCATGGGCGGAATATTCCCGGTTAGCAGCCGATGTCCGGAATATGGCGTTTATTACGGTATCTACGGGTGTCGGAGGCGGCATTATTATTAATGGTGAGCTATTAATCGGCTCCCATGCTTTTGCCGGCCATCTTGGTCATTGTCAGGCTGACCCGCATGGCCCTTTGTGTGGCTGCGGGCGACAAGGATGTGTTGAAGCTATCGCTTCAGGCCGGGCAATTGCTGCCGCTGCTGAGCACGATCTTGAGGGCAAAGATGCCAGGGCTATTTTTCTGGCTGCACAGTCCGGCCATGCACAAGCACAGCAGCTTGTTACGCGTTCCGCTCAGGCTATTTGTCAGTTAATCGCTAACCTTAAAGCATTACTCGATATTGAGTGCGTGGTGCTGGGTGGCAGTGTTGGACTGGCAGAAAATTATCGTGAGCAGGTAGAACAACTCTTATCCCGATTACCACCGGCTTTTCAGGTATCCATTATTTCTGCTCATTTTCGGCATGACGCTGGCTTGATAGGTGCTGCGTTATGGTCCGGTGGGGAGCCTTAAATAACCGTAGCAGAATAATATTATTAATCATTCCGATGGTCTGCTGTCGGTTTGTTTTCATAAATATGAAACGAAGGGTGATGCCATGATTTTAGGTAAAATAGCGCATCTTGATGCGCAGACCGGTATTGATGAAAAACTGATAACTATTATCCGCCAGGCGTTAGAGCTTCATCCTGAAACCCTGGCAGCAGGGCGTTATGAAATTGAGGGTAATGACGTCTTTATGAATGTCATGACTTTTGAAACAGTAAGCTATGATACCAAACGCTATGAACAGCACCGGGAGTATCTGGATGTACAGATATTATTGAGTGGCGGTGAGCGCATCGATTTTGGTCCCCTGGGCGCGGCGGTCGATCCGCAGGCTTATCATCAGGATGATGATTACCAGCTGTGTGATGTTGTCGAACCTGTTCAGACGCTGGCCATGGAACCCGGAATGTTTGCTGTATTTCTTCCCGGTGAGCCGCATAAACCAGGCTGTATCAGTATGACTGAACAAACAATCACTAAGGCGGTGATTAAGGTCCATTACCGCTGTCTTTAAATTTCCCTCATTTTAAACGAGACTCAGTTGCTCGCAATCCGATGTAAGCAGCCCCCTCTTGCTTACATCGTGCTTTTTTTCTCAAGATAAACCGGGTAGGCTATGGACTATTCGGTATCGCCTATTTTTAACGTCAGAATGACTTATTATCAGGAGATCTATGCCTCCTCAATCCCCACGTCTTAAACCCGGAAAAATACTTGATACGCTTGGCGCGATGCAAAATAGCCTGACGCGTGCCGCTCAACGTATTGCTCAATACATTCTGACATCTCCCCGCCATATGACTCAGCTATCGATTGCTGAATTATCACGTGAAACACAGGCTGGGGAAGCGACTATTATTCGTTTTTGTAGAACGCTTGGATATAAAGGATTCCATGAATTTAAAATGGACCTGGCCATTGAACTTGCAACAGTGGAGCCAAGTAACAGCAGCCCGATGCTGGATGCGGAAATCAGTACCACGGATGACGCCCACACCATCGGCTTGAAACTGCAAAATACCATTAATAATGTTCTGTCTGAAACGCTTAACTTACTGGATATGACACAGGTCAGTAAGGTTGTCGACGCCTTACGAGCCAGCCATTCGGTGTATATCTTTGGCGTAGGATCGTCAGGCATTACTGCGGAGGATATGAAGCATAAGCTGATGCGTATCGGTTTACGGGTTGATGCCGTGACCAATAATCACTTTATGTATATGCAGGCTGCCTTATTAAAGGCGGATGATGTGGCTATTGCTATCAGTCATTCTGGTGAGTCTCATGAAACGGTCCATACCTTAAAACTGGCTAAAGAGGGCGGAGCGACAACCGTTGCACTTACTCATAATTTAGGTTCATCACTCAGTGAAGTGGCCGATTTCTGCCTCATTAATGGTAACCGCCAGGGCATGTTGCAAGGGGATTCTATCGGAACCAAAACTGCGCAACTTTTCGTGCTCGACCTGTTGTATACCCTGTTAGTTCAGGCTGCACCGGAACAGGCGCGGGAGAGTAAATTACGTACCATGTCTGCCCTTAATTTATCCTGACAGAATAAACCAGATATCACCCGAGCCTGGCCCGGGTGATATGCAAACTAAACCTTCATATTTATTGCTTACTTTCTACGGCGTCACTTACCTGGTGATGTTTAGTGATTGCGCCGCTAAAAGGTTTACCGTCAATGGCATCATGGGTACGGAGCGCTTCCGGACGTATCCAGCGCTGTACGCGTGAGGGCATATCCAGACCAATGAGCAGAATCACCACGAAGGTCAGTCCAAAGGAAAGCGAGCAGAGCGCCGTGCCAAGATCCAGACGCTGAGCCACGAACGCGCCCAGTATTGGTGCCACGGCCCCACCTAGCGCACCCACATTGTAGGTAAAGCCAAGACCTGCTGCGCGCTGATCGGTATCGAAGTATCCCCCAATCAGTTTAGGCAGGATACCGGCAATTCCCTGACCGAGAACTTGCTGGAAGAACAATAGCCCACCCAGCAGCCACAGGTTTTCACCCCCTATAGCAAATACCGGGATTATCAATAATTGTGAAGCCAGCAAGCTGTAGACATAGGCCTTGCGTGTCCCAATCCAGTCCCCCAAAAATCCACCGACAATACAGCCAACTGCTGCACCAAAGCCGCTAAAGAACAGCACGCGTGCAACATGGGTGGGATCATACCCTAACTCGGTTTTCAGATAGGTTGGGAGCAGCGCCTGGATAGGCCAGGAATAAAGGAATGCAAAGAGCACGACGATCATCAACATCACGCCGGTAGGCCAGCGTTTACCGCTACTTTGTACCATGTAGCTGATAAAAATGACCGCACACAGTAAGGCCAGAGCGATGATGATGAAAGGATTACTTAAACCGCTGGCAAAGCAAAACCACAATGCTACTGCCGCAATGATTGTTGTCGCGACGTTGATAATGGCGCGCTTCCCACGATAAAGAATATCCACCATGGTACGAACCGGCGTTTTCTCTGCCTGACGTTTTTTCCAGTCTTCGGCTTCTGGAATATTTTTCCGTAACCAGAGAGCAAAGACGATGGGCAGGATGCCAATGAAAAACAGTGCTCGCCAGCCCCAGGCCGGGACAACGACGCTATAGACCTGAGCAGCCACAACTGCGCCGACTGAAAAGCCAGAGATTAAAAAGCCACTGGCCTTATTACGTAAATGTTTAGGCCAGCTTTCAATGACATAAGTAGCGCTGGAACCATACTCACCGGCCATGCCCATACCAATGACCAGCCTGGCGATAAACATTGCGGTATAGCCCGGTGCCAGACCGCAGGCGAGGGTCCCGGCGGAGAACAGCACAATACTGGTGACCATCGCTAAGCGACGTCCGTATCTGTCCCCCATTGCACCCAGTAATAACCCGCCAAACCAGCGAGAGATAAAGGCTGCTGAGATTAAACTCGCAGCCTGTATGGTGGTTAATCCAAACTCTGCCTGAATATCCGTCAAGACTAAAGCAATAAGGACAAAGTCGAATCCATCCAGTAAATAACCTATCCAGGCCGCGGAAAATGCTCGCCATTGTGATTTGTTAAGACTTTTATACCAGACAGTATTGTTGTTTATTGTACTCATGCTGCTGCTCTCCTGTAACGAGCAATGCGTGTGGCCTGATGTTTTAGATTTAGGATCTTGCCGATTAAAACTGCATCCCAGAATAATTTTTGGAGTCAAACTCCATTTAACGATATATTGAAACACCAAAACTCCGCAAGGGGGGATTGGATTATTTGTGAACGTTGTCAAAGTCGATGGAAAGTTTTCAGAGAGGCGACTTTTTTAACTGACATGAAAGCCAGTAACTCAAGATACAATAATTAAATTTATATAAAACATATGGTTATCTTATGGCTGTGTCATTGTTTATGTGGCTTGCCTCACACTTTGACAAATTGATTTCTGAGCGGATAGCGACGGAGTTGCAAGGGATGAAAAATAGCTCTAGCATGGAGCGTAATTTCATATGTTTTATAATTTAGAAGTAAAGCACCATTGAGGCTAATATGGAAAAACTAACAGGTTTAATTTCTGCACCACACACACCCTTCAACGCTGATAGCAGCGTTAACTATCCCGTAATAGACCAAATTGCTGAACATCTTATTGAGCAAAATGTGAAAGGCATTTATGTCTGCGGAACCACTGGGGAAGGGATCCACTGTTCTGTTGAAGAACGCAAAAAAATTGCTGAACGCTGGGTAAAAGCCAGTCAGGGAAAACTGAGTATCACATTGCACACCGGGGCACTGAGTATTGCCGATTCTCTTGAACTGAGCCGACATGCGGACACTCTGGATATTTTTGCGACCTCCGTCATAGGGCCTTGTTTCTTCAAGCCTGGCAATGTCGAAGACTTAGTTGAGTATTGCCGTATTAATGCTGAAGCAGCACCTTCAAAAGGTTTTTATTATTACCATTCAGGTATGTCAGGTTTAAGTATCGATATGGAACAGTTTCTGCTGCTGGCGGGGGAACGTATTCCAAACCTGACAGGCATGAAATTTAACTCCAGCGACATGTATGAATATCAGCGCTGCTTACGCGTTAATAATGGTCAGTTTGATATCCCGTTTGGTGTTGATGAATTTTTGCCAGCGGGTCTGGCATGTGGTGCAATAGGTGCTGTGGGCAGTACCTATAACTATGCCGCACCGTTGTACAATCGTCTGATAGAGAGCTTCAATCGCGGCGATATGAAAGACGTTGCGGCATGCATGGATAAAGTTATCGCGATTATTCGTGTCCTGGTGCAATACGGTGGTGTTGCCGCAGGTAAAGTCGCTATGCAGTTACATGGTATTGATGCAGGCGATCCTCGTCGTCCGTTACGCCCAATGACTGACGCGCAGAAAAAAGCCGCTCTTGAGGCCTTTACGGCAGCGGACTTTATCTAAGTTATCTTACATCTGGCTATTCTACATTACGGGATTTTACCGCGGTAAAGTCCCGTTTTTTAAGCTGCTTATATTTAAAACCAATAAACTCTTCAGGGAGTTTTTTTCTGTACAGTTTTTATGAGTGAATAAGTGAGTGTTGCAAATAATAAAGTTAAATAATAATAGTCACTAAGGAACTACCCATGTTTATAAAATTATTCCCCTGGTATCGTGAAATAACACCCCCTCAGAAAAAAGCCCTGTTTTCTGCCTGGCTCGGTTATGTTTTTGATGGTTTCGACTTTATGCTGATCTTTTATATCATGCACTTGATTAAAGTTGATCTCGGTCTGAATAATATGGAAGGCGCATTTCTCGCGACAGCGGCATTTATTGGTCGGCCATTCGGTGGGGCATTATTTGGTCTGCTGGCGGATAAATATGGCCGTAAACCGTTAATGATGTGGTCGATAGTGGTCTACTCAGTGGGTACCGGTCTGAGCGGTATGGCGCTGGGGGCTTATACACTCGTAGCATGCCGGTTTATTGTCGGAATGGGGATGGCGGGGGAATATGCCTGCGCTTCAACTTATGCCGTTGAAAGCTGGCCAAAACATTTAAAGGCGAAAGCCAGCGCCTTTCTGGTCAGTGGGTTTGGTATCGGTAATATTCTTGCTGCTTACTTTATGCCAACCTTTGCCGAACACTACGGCTGGCGTAATGCCTTCTTTGTCGGACTGATT
>Ga0308165_1006485_pt1 | contig 10291 bp, 9 predicted proteins | sample PhyWR2_FD_201032 | JGI IMG/M metagenome (GOLD analysis project Ga0308165, IMG submission 201032) | Phyllosphere microbial communities from UC Gill Tract Community Farm, Albany, California, United States - DLSLW.R2 | ecosystem: Host-associated > Plants > Phyllosphere > Unclassified | place: USA... | reverse complement strand
GAACTGCGAATAAGCTTTGAATCAAGCGGCAGTTTTAATCCGCTATCCAACACAAGACGAACGGGTGAGCGTTGCTCCAGCCCCGGCAGACGACAATTCAAAATAGGATCATCAGCGATTGCTGTTTCGACACCAATCAGAATTACATCGGTCTGCGCACGCAAAATATGCGACTGCGCGCGCGCAATCGGACCCGTGATTGTTACCTGTCCCTCACCCTTTTTACCGATGAAGCCATCGGCAGAAAGTGCAAGTTTCAGAATCACTTCCGGACGTTTCTTAGAAGATCGATTCAGATAGCCCGCGAGATCATCGGCAGCCTTCTCAGACAGAACTCCCGGCACCACTTCGATGCCCGCGTCACGCAGGATTGCGAAGCCTTTGCCGCTTACTCTTTCGTCGGGATCAGTCGCGGCAACAAACACCCGCGCGACACCCGCCTGCACCAGAGCTTCCGCACATGGCGGTGTGCGACCATGATGTGCGCAAGGTTCGAGCGTGACATAGGCTGTAGCGCCCCGCGCCGCCTCACCCGCATCGGCCAGTGCCTGCGGCTCTGCATGAGGACGCCCACCGATTGCCGTCACGCCACGTCCAACGATAACACCGTCTTTGACGATGATCGTGCCAACTGACGGGTTTGTTCCCGTTAAGCCCTTGTTGCGCCGTGCAAGACGAATGGCTGCTTCCATGAAGCGCAGATCATCGGCCGTCGCATTTACATGCGAGAATTCCACTTGGCTCATTTTATGCGTCCGGGTCGGGGGCAGGTTCAGCGGCGGTCAATTCATCAATGACATTATGGAAATCGACGGCCTTGCTGAAATTGCGATAGACGGAAGCAAAGCGGATATAGGCGATGTCATCGACGCCCTTGAGAGCATCCATCGCCAGACGCCCAATTTCGTCGGACGTTACTTCGGCTTCGCCTGAGCTTTCGAGCTGACGCACGATACCAGAAATCGCGCGTTCGATACGCTCTTCATCAATCTCACGCTTGCGCAGAGCCACATCAATGGAACGAGATAGCTTTTCACGGTCGAAAGGCACCCGACGACCGCTCTTCTTCACGACCATCAGATCGCGCAATTGCACGCGCTCAAAAGTTGTGAAGCGTCCGCCACATACCGAACAGACACGACGTCGGCGAATAACCGCACCGTCTTCCGCCGGGCGGGAATCCTTCACCTGCGTATCTTCAGACTGGCAATAGGGACAACGCATGGCACTCTTTCAATTGAATAGATGATTCCATTGAATGATACCCCATCAGGCGAATGCTGCCTAATTGAGACAGATATGAAAAAGCCCCGCTCAACAAGGTTGAACGGGGCTTCATCAAAATTTGAAGGGTTTTAGCCCTGATAGCCGTACATCGGGAAGCGATCAGTCAGTGCAATGACCTTTGCCTTCACCGCTGCTTCAACGGAAGCATTGCCTTCGTCGGAGTTGGCGACTTTCAGACCATCGAGCACTTCTGCGATCAGCGAGCCGATTTCCTTAAATTCAGCCTTGCCGAAACCGCGTGTTGTGCCAGCAGGCGTACCGAGACGAACACCGGAGGTTACGAATGGCTTTTCTGGATCGAATGGAATACCGTTCTTGTTACAAGTGACATTTGCACGGCCAAGTGCTGCTTCAGCGCGCTTACCAGTTGCATTCTTCGGACGCAGGTCAACCAGCATCAGATGGTTGTCGGTGCCGCCCGAAACGATGTCCAAGCCCTGCGACTTCAGTTCGTCCGAAAGCGCACGCGCATTATCGACAACGTTCTGAGCGTAGATCTTGAATTCCGGCTTCAGGGCTTCTGCAAAAGCAACGGCCTTACCAGCAATCACGTGCATCAGCGGTCCGCCCTGCAAGCCCGGGAAGACAGCAGAATTGAACTTCTTTGCGAGATCTGGATCGTTGGTGAGGATCATACCGCCGCGTGGACCGCGAAGCGACTTGTGAGTCGTCGTCGTGCAAACATGCGCATGTGGAACTGGCGATGGATGCACGCCACCGGCAACCAGACCAGCAATGTGAGCCATATCGACCATCAGATATGCGCCAACTTCGTCAGCGATTTCACGGAAACGCTTCCAGTCCCAAATACGGGAATAGGCAGTACCGCCAGCGAGAATAAGCTTCGGCTTGTTTTCGCGTGCGAGACGCGCGATCTCTTCCATGTCCAGAAGGTGATCGTCTTCACGAACGCCATAAGAAACAACGTTGAACCACTTGCCCGACATGTTAACAGGCGAACCGTGCGTCAGGTGACCACCGGAATTAAGGTCGAGGCCCATGAAAGTGTCGCCCGGCTGCAAAAGCGCCAGGAACACAGCCTGATTCATCTGGCTGCCGGAGTTTGGCTGGACGTTTGCAAATTCTGCACCGAACAGCTTCTTGGCGCGCTCAATCGCCAGCTCTTCTACAACGTCAACATACTGACAGCCGCCATAATAGCGCTTGCCCGGATAACCTTCGGCATATTTGTTGGTGAGGATCGAACCCTGTGCTTCAAGCACCGCACGCGAAACAATATTTTCCGAGGCGATCAGCTCAATTTCATGACGCTGACGACCAAGTTCGTTGCGGATCGCACCGAAAATATCGGCATCAATCTCTTCAAGAGTTGCGTTGAAAAAAGCGGTATTGGCTTGTGTCATGTTTCACACCCTCCGGGTTAGCCGGCCGTAGCACTAAGAGATGAGGCGCAGTATCACACTTCGAATGGCAAGGCCAATGGCCGCAAAGCGAAAAGCATATTCCAAAATGCGGCATGATGGTGCCAAAGGCACTGCCGGAAACAAAAAAGCCGCCCGAAATACATTGGGGCGGCTTTTTTGTAGATCATTTCAGATCAAGTATCGGTGCCAAGTGCCAGTGCGCTCGAACCATCCATCTTGTAAATGTCATCGCGGAACTGCACTACACCATCACCAGTCGACCATGCGGTGATGTAAACAAAGTGCAGAGGCACAGGATCAACCACCTGAATAGGCGTATTCACGCCTGAAGCAATCGTGCCTTCAATATTCTGACGATCCCAGCCAGCTGTGTTCTTCAACAGCCAGACATCCAGATCGCGAACGTTCTGCACGCGGACGCAGCCTGACGAATCAAAGCGCATCAACTTGTTGAAATAGCTCTTCTGTGGTGTGTCATGCATGTAAACGGCATGTGTGTTGTGGAAGTTGATCTTCGTGGAGGACATGGCGTTGATCTTGCCCGGGTCCTGACGGAACATCAGCTTCACCGCATCGTCGGTGTTCCAGTCAACGCTTTCCGGCGGAACTTCCTGACCCTGCGCATTGTAAAGACGGATCTTGTTGTTCGCCAGATATTGCGGGTTTTTCCGCATCAGCGGAATAATATCTTTCTGGATGATCGACTTTGGAGCCGTCCAGTAAGGATTGAGAATCACTTCGTGAATCTTGGAATCAAGAATTGGCGTCTGACGATCAATCTTGCCAACGACCGCTGTATGGCGCTGTGAAACGCTGCCATTTTCAACGGCCTCAATACGTGCCGCTGGAATATTGACCATAACAAAGCGCTGCTCTGTCTGGCTTGCAGGCGTCATGCCGGAAAGACGCTGAAGATTGGTCTGCAACTGGCCGAGACGCGTATTCGCATCAACATTCATTGCAGCATAGGTGAACTGGCCCATAACGCCATCGGCAGGCAAACCATGACGCGACTGGAAACGCTTAACGGCTGCATCGACATAAGTGTCATACGCGCTCGAAACACCAGCTTCACGTGGCAGATCGCCAGAAACGATCAAACGCTGACGCAGAGCCTGAACCGAAGGATCATTGACGCCAAGCTGCAACTTTGCACTGCCCGGAACCTGCGGCCAACCACCACGAGCGGCAAGATCACCATATTGGGCAATTGCCGACTGTAGATTGCCCACCGTCTGCTGACTGATAACCGGCTGATTGGTTGCAACCTTCTGGCCACCCGTTGCACGCGCATCAAACTGGTCATCCCAGTTACCGCGACGCGGTGCTGAAAGAATATCATTCAAAGCCTGCTGCTGGGCAAATGCTGCAGGAGCGATTGCAGATGCGGCAGCGGCCAAACCAGCGGTTGCAGCACCGCGCAGAAAGCTGCGACGGCCCACATTCATAGCCAGCATATTCTTGTCGGTATTGGTCATTGTTTTGGTCCCAAAGGCTAACCTGTTGCGTCCGAATGCAAGGCACTCAGAAATAGCTCATGATTATGCACTGTATTAAACCCGATAAGTCGGTTTTTATGGCTTATTCATGTCGCGCCGCCAAGAATTCAAGGCAGCAACTGCTTAAATAGCTAGCAATCATGCAGTTCGTCGTATTAACCGGCGCAATTGTGACCGTTCTGCAACAAAATACTACAGTCGGTACGCTATGCTGTCATTCCAGAAACGATCGAGACGCTGCAACGAACGGTTCATGGCTGTAAACTCTTCCACCTGAATGCCACCGACTTGCTCAATAGAAGCAATATGACGCTGATAAAGAGACTGCACCTGATCGGCGATTTCATTGCCTTTATCGCTCAAGCTGACACGCACCGAACGACGATCTGTGCTTGAACGCTCATGATTGATAAAGCCCATATCAACGAGCTTTTTCAGATTGTAAGAGACGTTAGAACCAAGATAGTAGCCTCGCGAACGCAACTCGCCTGCGGTCAGTTCGGAATTACCGATGTTGAACAGAAGCAACGCCTGTGTCGCATTGATGTCGCTTCGACCAGCGCGATCAAACTCATCCTTGATGACGTCGAGCAGACGACGATGCAGACGCTCAACGAGCTGTAATGCTTCAAGATAAAGTGTGCGGAGCGCTGCTTCGGGATTCAAAAGCGGAGCAGATGCATCCATTCTGTGCTGTGCATTGATCATGTCTTTTGCCTCTCTGTCGGAGCCACCTTACGTGAGGTCGCTCTCTTTCCTGTTCAGCCGGTGTTTTCACCGTATCTGGATAAGAATTTAGACGAGATGCATAAAATTCGAATTAAAAGTCAGCCTTAACAGTAGCTTACCAAGCGAAATGCAATTTCAGGCTTAATGTTTTGTTACCAGCACATCAATTCAGACGGCAAGACCGACGCGTGACAGCCGTCGCTTTTCCAGAAAGAGCATGATGCGGAAGACCACATAAATGAGGATGCAGATTGCATTGAAACCGACAATCAATGGCCGATATTCAAAGTGTCGTGCAAAGACGGAATAGATCGCTATCTCGCCAAGCGCTGCCACGACCCACAAAACCGGTCCCCATGGCGCACGCATCCAAAGGCCCGTTGCCGCTACGGGCATCAAAAGCGCCAGTGCAACACAGGCCGTTTGCCACTGCCAGGGCATCAGATCAAAGCGCCACAACAGGCCGGGCTGCACACCGATCAGCTTAATCCAGTAATAAACGCCGCTCGCAAGCGCAGACAAAGCAATCAAGCGCATGAACCATACGAAAGACCATTCCGTGCCACTGGGCTGGATATGCTGGTGCAACTCATCCTGACGCATCAAAAGCTCAGTTCCCTCTCGCCAAGATTGGCAAAATACGCATTCACTGTTTCTGGCTTCACTTCATCAATCGACGCTGGCTGCCAGACTGGCGCCCCGTCCTTATCGATCAAAACTGCCCGAACACCTTCATAAAAATCGTGCCCCGCCAACATGCGTGATGCAATGCGATATTCCATCCGCATACAATCATCGAGATCAAGCGCCCGACCATCAGCTATCTGACGGCATGTTACCGCCACGCTGGTTGGCGACCGCGTAGCAAGAACAGTCAAAATATCCGTTGCAGGCTTGCTGCCATTTGCAGCAGCCTTTTGCAGCGCTTCGATACATTCAGCAAGCGTTGCATGTTCAAAACTCTCCGCAATCACATTGCGAGTTTCGGGAGATGTTTCGAAATCAGGATATTGAGCGCGCGCCAGAGCAGCATCAATATCGGCCTTTGCAATCAGATCATCACGCAGATCATCCAGATCGCTGGCTGCTACAGCATGAGTAGCAATACCGCTTTGCAGGCAATCGCCCCAGCGAATCCGATTGCCGGTCAGGGCGAGATAATAGCCGAAATTATCATGCAGATGCGGCAAGAACGCGCTTCCGCCTACATCGGGGAAAAAGCCAATGCCTGTTTCTGGCATGGCAAACAGCGTATTCTCGGTGACGATCCGGTGCGAACCATGAATGGAGATACCTGCACCACCGCCCATGACAATGCCGTTCAACAACGAGACATATGGCTTTGGGAAACGCCCTATGCGCGCATTGAGACGGTATTCATCGCGGAAGAAATCAAATGCAGGTGTTCCTTCCTGGCCAGCCTTATAGGCGGCCACAACATCACCACCCGCACAAAACGCACGGCCTTCACCTTCGACAATAACGACAGCGACATCGTCGTCAGATTCCCATGCCTGCAAAGCACGGTCGAGCGCAAGAATCATTTTATGGGTAAGAGCATTGAGCGCAGATGTACGTGTAAGCCTGACAATGCCAGCCTTACCCTTACGTTCAAAGCTGATTTCGCTGCCGCCACCGAAGTCAATCTGCATGTCGCTTTCTCCCGTATGATTAAAGTGTTTCAGATAAGACTAAAAGTTCGAAACACTATAATCACTCCATCTTGCGCATTATCCTACGCAAAACCGCTTCGCACTTTTGCTGGAAATGCTTTCAATGCGTAGAAACTGAGAAGCCCCGCGTCAATCCTGCACAGGCTATTGTGCTTGGTTTAGCCACTTTTCCCGTGATAAACCGTCTGCAACACACACTAAGCTTCCGAACCGATAGATTCCCAAGCTTTCTTCTCTCGGGAACATTTATATGACTGATCGTCTGAACAACATTTCTCCTGCTAACATTTCGGGCCACGTCGATGACGTGACCGGAGGCCGTCGTCTGCGGCGCATGCGCAAGGCCGACTGGTCACGCAGACTGGTGCAGGAAACACATCTGACCGTAGACGATCTGATCCTGCCATTCTTTTTGACCTACGGAACGGGCGTCACCGAAGCAGTCGATGCGATGCCCGGCGTAGAACGCTATTCGGTCGACATGGCTGTGCGTATGGCAGAGAAAGCCGCAAAGCTTGGCATTCCCGCGATTGCGCCCTTCCCGCGTGAAAAAGCAGAAGTAAAAACCGAGGACGGTGCTTATGTTGCAAGCCCCGACAATCTGATCAATCGCGCCGTGCGTGCAATCAAAAAAGAAGTGCCGGAAATCGGTATCATTACGGATGCAGCGCTCGACCCGTTCACGACGCATGGCCATGACGGCATTTTGCGCAATGGCGAGATCATCAATGATGAATCAGTCGCCATGGTTGTTCGTGGCGCGCTGTCACAGGCCGAAGCAGGTGCAGATGTGATTGCACCTTCCGACATGATGGATGGTCGTATCGGCGCTATTCGTCAGGCACTGGATGCGCATGGCTTCAACCATGTGCCGATCATGTCCTATGCCACCAAATTCGCATCAGCCTTTTATGGCCCATATCGCGATGCTATCGGTACAGCGGGTCTGCTCAAGGGTGACAAGAAGACATACTATATCGATCCTGCGAACCCTGACGAAGCGGTGCGCGAGGCAGAACAGGACGTGGCGGAAGGCGCTGACATGCTGATGGTGAAGCCCGGCATGCCTTATCTCGACATCATCCATCGTCTCAAAAGCACGTTCCGCCTGCCGACCTATGCATATCAGGTGTCAGGCGAATATTCGATGATCAAAGCTGCTGGCATGAATGGCTGGATCGACGAAGAAAAAGTCATGATGGAGAGCCTACTCGCCTTCAAACGTGCGGGCTGCGATGGCATTCTGACCTATTTCGCGCTGGATGTGGCTGAAAAGCTAAAAAGCCAAGGCTAATTTCCAAAACGCTGTTTCCTTGAAATAGCCTGTTTCATGCACCACCTTGAAACTGTTCCGCAACGTGCGGAGCAGCGGACGGTTTATTTCCCGAACGCTTTTCGTTTTAACGACTGGAAGGGACAATGTCCGATCATATTCTACACGGCGAAGTTATGGGGCCGCGTTACGAAAGCCGCGCATTTTTTGAAGGCGTGCGCACGCGTCGTATCATGGCGTTCCTCATCGACTATCTCATCGTGTTTCTATTGTGCATTCCGGCTGCCATAGTAATTTTCATCCTTGGCATCATCACACTGTCGCTTGGCTGGGCGCTTTATGCAATCATGTTTCCGGTCGTCGCTCTGTTCTACGTTTCGCGCACGCTGGGCGGACCACAGCAGGCCACCAAAGGCATGCAGATGATGAACATCAAAATCGTTCGTCTTGAAGGCGGAACTGTCGACCCGATGCTGGCTGTGGTTCACACAGTTCTATTCTGGGGCCTTAATGTAGTGCTGACCCCACTAATCTTGCTTGCCACGCTGGTCATTGACCGTAAGCGTGCCGGGCATGACCTCTTGCTTGGAACTGCCGTAATCCGTTCGGATCGATAATCAAGCATCAAAAAAATTCAGGGCCGGCTGCACAAAATGTCTATTGACGTTTTGTGCAGCCGGCTCAATCTTTAGAGCATGTCTCCCAAAAGTGAAAACCTGTTTTGGGATCAAGACATGCCTATAAGAATCACAAAGAGATGGTTCGGTATTGCCGTTTCGTGGATATTGAATGACCCATCAACCGCAACAGTCTCCGCAGTTTTTCCTAACGGCTCCATCGCCCTGCCCTTACCTTGACGGGCAGATGGAACGTAAGGTTTTTACGCATCTTGTTGGAGACAAAGCCAGCGAGATCAATGATCTGCTGACGCAAGGTGGTTTTCGTCGTTCTCAGAATATTGCCTACAGACCTGCATGTGAAATGTGCCGCGCTTGCGTTTCGGTACGAATCCTGACGGGTGAATTTGAGATGAACAAAAGCATGCGCCGGGTGTGGGATCGCAATCGCGATCTGATTGGTCGTCCGCATAAGGCGCAGCCAAGCACCGAACAATATGCGCTGTTTCGCGATTATCTGGATGCACGGCACCATTCGGGCGGCATGTCCGATATGACAGTGCTCGATTATGCGATGATGGTGGAAGACACCCACGTTAATACGCAGATTATTGAATATCGACGCCGTGGGCCGGATAGTTTCATCAGCGCCAAGGGTGACGGCGAGTTGATCGCAGTAGCCCTTACCGACGTGATGGCTGACGGACTGTCGATGGTCTATTCGTTCTTCTCACCGCATATGCATGAGCGATCCATTGGAACCTACATGATCCTCGACCATATCCAGCGCGCACGTGCGGCTGGCTTGCCACATGTCTATCTCGGCTATTGGGTCGAAGGCTCACGCAAGATGCAATACAAGACGCGATTCAGACCGCAGGAGCATCTCGGGCCACGTGGATGGCAGAAGTTTGAGGGATAATAAAAAGGCGGCATCAAAGCCGCCTTTGTTTTAGAACTTCCCTGAACGTGGGAAACCCTTTGGCACCGTGCGACCAGCAGAGGCACGAGCCGCAATCCACTCAACAAGCTCTTCCTTGTTGCGATTGAACGTGCGATCCGCTGAATCCTGCCACGACAAACCGTCAGCAATCGCAAAAGTACGAATGTCGGAAATGCCGCCATCCTTATATTTCTGCAACCGCACACCCTTGCCGCGGGTCATTTCCGGAATTTCAGCAAGCGGGAAGACGATCATCTTGCGGTTTTCACCGACCACCGCGATGTGATCACCAGAAATACGCTGGCAAAGCTTGGCTTCATCCGGCGCCTTCACGTTCATCACCTGCTTACCCTTGCGGGTATTAGCGACCGCTTCGTTCTCCGAAACAATGAAGCCATTGCCTTCATGGGACACAAGCAGAAGCTTCGCCTGCGGATCATGGACAAAAGCGGTGAGAATATCCTGATCGTTTTCCATATCGACAAGAATGCGGATCGGTTCACCATGGCCACGACCGCCGGGAAGCGTATTCGCGCCAATGGTGAAGAACTTGCCACCCGTCGTGAAGAACAGAATCTTATCCGTTGTCTCAGCGTGGAAAGCGAGCTTGAGCTTGTCGCCTTCCTTGAAAGCAAGCGTCGAGAAGTCAGCCATATGGCCCTTCATCGCGCGCAACCAGCCCTTTTCAGACACAACAATCGTAACCGGCTCACGCTCGATCATCGCTTGATGAATATCTTCAAGATCGTGGGTTGGTGCTTCCGCAAATGTGCTACGACGCTTGCCAAGCTTGGTCGCTGGGCCAAACTTTTCGCGGACAGCTTTGATTTCAGTGCTGATCTTCTTCCATTGGCGCGTGCCAGAGGCAAGCAGGCCTTCCAGATC
>Ga0308165_1006484_pt1 | contig 10292 bp, 8 predicted proteins | sample PhyWR2_FD_201032 | JGI IMG/M metagenome (GOLD analysis project Ga0308165, IMG submission 201032) | Phyllosphere microbial communities from UC Gill Tract Community Farm, Albany, California, United States - DLSLW.R2 | ecosystem: Host-associated > Plants > Phyllosphere > Unclassified | place: USA... | reverse complement strand
AATCAGCGCACATGATCATGTGGGCGATGAGTGATAGGGCCTTACCGCGGTCTTATCGCATGATGGAAGGCTTTGGTGTGCATACCTTTCGTTTGGTGAATGCGAAGGGAGAATCCAATTTTGTGAAGTTCCACTGGAAACCGCTTTTGGGCGTGCATGCGGTGGCCTGGGATGAAGCGCAGAACATATCGGGCAAAGATCCCGACTTTCACAGGAGAGATTTATGGGATGCCATCGAGGCTGGTGCTTTTCCTGAATGGGAACTGGGGTTACAGGTGGTACCGGAAGCAGATGAATTCAAATTTGATTTCGATATTCTCGATCCGACCAAATTGATACCGGAGGAGCTTGTACCTGTTCAGCGCATCGGTAAAATGACCCTCAACCGGAATCCAGATAACTTTTTTGCCGAGACCGAACAGGTGGCTTTTCACGTGGGGCACGTAGTCCCCGGTATTGATTTTACCAATGACCCTTTGCTTCAGGGCAGGCTGTTTTCCTATACCGATACCCAGCTGATCCGTTTGGGCGGTCCGAATTTTCATGAGATACCGATCAACCGGCCTGTGGTTCCGGTGCATAATAACCAGCGTGATGGTTATATGCGGCAGACCATCAATAGGGGCAAAACCAGTTATGGGCCGAATGGGCTGGCAGCCAATGATTTCCAGCAGGTAAAGGAAGCCAATGGCGGTTTTACCAGTTATAACGAACGGATCGATGCCAAAAAGATAAGGGCCAGGAGCCGCAGTTTTTTTGACCATTTCTCCCAGGCACGCCTATTTTTCAATTCACAGAGCGATCCGGAGAAAAACCATATTATTGATGCACTTAGTTTCGAACTGGGCAAGGTAAAGGCTGTTGCTGTGCGTGAACGCATGCTTGCCGTGCTGGCACAGATCGATAAGGGGCTTTCGACCGAGGTGGCCTATGCGCTGGGCCTGAACATCCCGGAAATCCCTTTGGAGAAACTCAATAACAGCGTGCCCGCGGATGGGAAAAGGGAAGATTATGCTTCGCTTAACCCGGAGGGAAGTTTGGTCAGGTCCGAGGCTTTGAGCATGGCTGGAACAGTGAAGGAGGGTATCAAAACCCGTAAGATAGCTATACTGGCTGCTGACGGTGTGGATGGTAAAGCCTTGAGCAAGGTTAAAGATGCGCTGATAGCGGATGGTGCAGTGGTGCATGTTATCGCACCGAAACTGGGAGAGATCATCTCGCAGGAGGACCAGAAAATTGTTCCCGATGAGAGTTTCCTGACCGCCGCTTCAGTGCTCTATGATGCGGTGTATGTTCCGGGCGGAACCAATTCCGTAGCTACACTGGAGGCCGAGGCCAATGCCATACACTTTTTAAATGAGGCGTTTAAGCATTGCAAGGCTATCGCTGCAGATGGGCAGGCGATACAGGTATTGGAATCTACATACTTCCATAAAAAACTGCCCGCAGAATATTCGAAGGAGACGGTGCTGAGGGAAGGGGTTGTGGTTCTGGACGATACCGCTAAACTAACGGACCTGTTCAAACAGATGATCGCACAGCACAGGTTCTGGGAGCGGGAAAACCCGAGGAAAATTCCGGCTTAATCTGATCATATACTGATGGGGATCTTGTTTGATCCCCGTCAGTTTAAATTTGAAGTTATGGAAAAAGATGGAATGAATAGCATGCTGGTTCCCGTACAAAACGAGGGCAGCGAAATGGATACGGTGGAAACGCGCAGTGCCTGTAGCATTGAAGCAGCAAATGCAATCTATGAGAAGGCCTGCGGGCGCTTGCTGGATGTTAATTCCTGGGGTAAGCTAGCCGGGATATCCGATTTTCAGCTGATTGATCCAACCGGGGTGAGGGTAGAGCGGGAAGTCCAAGAGGGGGACTTTATCCGGATCGATATCCCCGGGCCTGGCACGGCAGCGGGTATGGGCTATGACTGGGTGAGGGTGGAAGAAATCAAGAGCTTTGAGCAGGACGGCACAGCGGAAGTGGGGATGCGGGTAAGGCCATCCGCACATCCGGTATCCGGCAGTCCGGAAACGGCACATTTTCTGCAGGACAGTGCTACTTCAACCTTTATCATCAGGCGTAAGGGGAATGAGGTCAGCGCAGAAGAGCATGGGCGCAATGAAGTGGCCAATACCAAGGCCAGCGGACTGATAGATAAGGGCAGGAACATGATCGTTGGCCTGGCTGCGAAGCTAGGCCTGTCCTATCCGCAGTGGAAAAGCCTGGTAAAGGCTTTTTTAGCAGATTAGCTTAAGCTCTGATCGCACGGGATATGAGTTCGCTCCCTGCTTCATTTCCCTGCAAGGCTGCATAATCCATGGCGGTCTGCCCGCGGTGATCGGTGAGCGAAAGATCTGCGCCACGTTCAATCAATAAAGATAAAACCTCGTTGCTGCCGAACATGGCAGCGAACATGAGTGCGGTTCCACCGTTTCCGTGTTTTAGATCCAGTGAAGCGCCACTATCGATCAACAGTTTTGCGATATCGGTGTAACCTTTAAATGCAGCGCCCATCAAAGCAGTGTTGCCGCCCTGATCGGCCGCGTCGATTTTGGCTCCGGCTTCGATCAACATTTTGGCCGCTTCCCGCTGGTTATTGTAACAGGCGATAATCAGTGGCGTATATCCTTTTTCATCGGTAAAGTCCAGATCGGCTTTGCGTAGAATAAGTTCCTTCAATACTTCAATTTCTCCCTTACGGGCTGCTGGTATAATGAGCTCGTTGATGTTTTCCATGTGGGTACAACCAAAATATGATCGAAAGGTTTCGCTTACCCAATTTTTTCTAACATCGTATTGAAATGCTCAAACCCAAAACGGATATCGCACAAAAAACATAAGTGCTGTCCTGAAATCATTTATACGAAAGTCTTTCGATCGACGGATAGCGGGTATCATGTTCCAGATATATCTGGCCTTGGCCCATAAAGAAGGTTACGGGATCAGTACAGATTGAGATTATGGGATTTCTGAAGCTTCGGCTAGCCTTGTTTTTTTGTTCTTTAAAAGAGGCAGGTTTGATCAATTAACTGTTGGAAGAGCAAAACCATTTTCAAAAAAGGACTGTTGTCAGAATTGATATTTAGAAATGATCACAGAGTTACATGAAAGATTTTCAGACCTTTGATTTCCACAGGATTTTTTTCGGAGATCTTCCATACAGTTTCTGTTGGAGATTCTTTTTAGAACAGCAGTCATGTACTGCTATACAATTCTGCTGCTACGGCTTCTTGGTAAACGCAGTATAGGGCAGCTTTCTACCCTTGAACTGGCCATCATCATCTGTTTCGGTTCCGCGGTTGGCGATCCGATGATGGGCAAGGATATACCCATTCTTCACGGTATTGTGGTCATCACAACCGTTGCGTTGATGCAGATAGGGGCGGAATGGGTAATTAACCGGAATAAACGGCTGGAACAGTTTATGGAAGGCAGGCCCGACTGCCTGGTAAAGGATGGCGTAATTGTACTTAAAGGTTTGTCCAAAAATAACCTGAGCAAGGAAGATCTTTTCCGTTTTTTAAGGAGTAAGGATGTAGAGCAGCTAGGCCAGATCAAGAACGCCTTTTTTGAAACTTCGGGACTGGTATCCGTCTGGTGTTATGCAAAAACCGACATCAGGCCCGGTCTGAGTATTCTGCCCGAAGACTATGTGTCGGGGAGTGCCTATATACCTGCAGGCGAAACGGTCATTCAATCGGGAGCATTCAGTTGCACGAGCTGCGGTCAGACAACAACCTATCGCTCCGGCCAACATTTCCTGCCTGTCCGGAATGCGAAGGACGGGGATGGTCGAAATCTGTAAACTGATGGTCTGTTAGCATGATAAGGTTTTAGATCCTAGAGTTTAAATCAAAAACATCAAACTATTGGGCTGAAAACTGGGTTCTTTAAGGTATACCTAAAGACTATGGAAAACGAAAACAATAAAATCGGACGCAGAACGGCCCTCGGAGGGATCGGTGCCGGAATTGCGGTAATGGCGGGAGCATCTTTGTTCAATGCTTCGGGAAATACAGCAGGCGGAGGATTAGCACCAGCTCCATTGGAAGATCCCAAAATGAAATATCCCCGTCCACCTTTTAAAGAGCAGACACAGCCCTGGCCCGGACTTGCGGGAAAAATGGAACCCAAACCGGATCATGGTGAACAGACTTATAAAGGGTCGGGAAGATTGACCGGGAGAAAGGCGCTGATCACGGGTGGTGATTCTGGTATGGGCCGCGCGGCCGCTATCGCCTATGCAAGGGAAGGGGCGGATGTTGCTATTAATTATCTTCCCCATGAAGAAGCCGATGCAAAAGAGGTGATAGAGCTGATCAGAAAAGCAGGAAGAAAGGCAATCGCCATACCGGGTGATCTCCGCAGCGAAGATTTCTGTAAAAAACTTGTTGAAGATTCGGTAAAACAATTGGGTGGACTGGATATCCTGGTCAGTAATGCCGCCAGGCAGCAGACACACGAATCCATACTTGATATCAGTACAGAAGAATTCGACTGGACCATGAAAACCAATATCTATGCACCGTTCTGGTTGATCAAAGCAGCGCTTCCGCATTTGAAACCGGGTTCATCCATTATAGGCACGACCTCTGAACAGGCAAATGATCCTTCGGCCGAACTCTATGATTACGCGCAGACCAAGGCGGCAACCACAAGTTTCGTCCGTTCACTGGCCAAACAGCTCGCCCCGAAAGGCATCCGTGTGAACGGTGTTGCCCCTGGGCCGATCTGGACACCCTTACAGGTCAGCGGCGGGGCTACCATGGAAAAACTTAAGTCATTTGGTGGGGCAACTCCGCTTGGCCGGCCTGGACAGCCGGCAGAACTTGGGTCGATATATGTGCAGCTCGCGGCCGATGATGCCAGTTACGCTACCGGTCAGATTTACGGTGCCATGGGCGGTGGAGGGCAGCCTTAAGTGTTGAAATTAGGTTAAGAATTTTATGTGAACCAAGTGCAACCGACTCAAATACAGGGAGACATAAAACGATTCAATAGTTGGTTTTTCGGATGAAGAGCTAGTGACGAATAGGTAAACAGTGTAGGATTTTTATTTTAGGAGGGTGTCCTTAAAAAGCAGTTATGGAAAAATTCAAGCAGGTACAGGAAGATTTTACTTAGGTGGAATTTGATGTAACCAACTTTGATTATGGTAGAAAGCTAGGGGCTTGCACTCTTTTGAGTAAAGCTATGCAGGACCTCAAGGTCTTAGCTTAGGAAATCAGAGCTGAGGTTACATAGAAAAAAAATAACGATAAATAAACACGAGCATGTTTTGGGAAATAAAGCTACTGTATAAATCAGTGGCTTTTTTACTTTTATAGGTTTTGACATTTTTACACATGGGCAACTGCCGGGCTATCCGCTCATACAGTTTCTAGCTTTCCTCACTTGGCCGGTATCCGCTATTATCCCTGTTGCGGGATATAAGATGCTCAAATAATAGTGGAACGAAAGGGAGTCGAACCTCTCTGTATTAACTGTTGTTTTTCAATATTTTGTGGCGGGGATTGTGTATTTGGTAATCCGAAAACTCACCTCGTTTTGTACAAACTTTACTTCAATCAAAACAATTATATTCTTAAATCTAATGACAGTCCCACGAATAAAAGACCTTTGAGAAATCCTTATTCGCCAAATCTACCGGATGAATAAAGAAATTAGCCACACCTAAATCACCCCACATAATTTCATCACCAGAATCCATCTGAAAAAGTAAAACATAATCCTTTTCAGGACGTTTAGCATCGCGGGGATCCCACTGCGTAAAATAAGCGTAGCCTCCCAACTTATGGCCAATGGGTGAAAAGTTCTCGTAAACCGCATCCTCAATTTCCTTTTTGATTTTAGGATGAGCCGCTAAAATTTCCTCTAGGCCAAAAGATTCTTCACCCAAGCCCTGTACATCTCCTAAACCTACATATTCGGTCTTCAGCTCAAAACTCAATAAATGCGGCTTGTGAACTGGAGTAGATTCGTTACCCAATACTTCATCCAAGAAACCTAAGTCTTCATTGGGATTGTGGAGGTCAGACTCTTCAAAAAACAATACCTTAATATCACTTGGAATACGCTCATCAAAACTCAGTCCGTATACATCATCTGCCGCAATATAAAACTGCAGATAACCAGAAGTGGGAAAAGCCTCCAAGTGTGGTACTTCGCTTAAATTAATCTGCGCCAGTGGATACATGAAGTTGCCATTCTGATCCCGTGGATAATCAAAGTTCGTTGGAAGGCAGGGATATGAACCAAAACTACTCTGCCTGAAATGGATATCGTCAGCAGGTGTTGCCTTAATTTTAACCGTTTGACGTGCGGATGGCTTAATCTTTTCGAATTGTTTAGCCAGGACCATAGGCAAAGTCAGCTCAGGACTAACCTGAACAGGTTGTAGAAGTATATCAGAAATAACGGGTTCAATGGAAGTATATTCAGATTTATTACCAAATAAACGGCTAAAAAGAGATTTCATAGCATAAAGATATTATTGTAAGATTAACTAAAATGTCAAAGTGAAAATATTTTTAAAATTTTTTATTTAAGCTTAAAAGACATAGCTGACTCGAACTTAAACTTGGTTTCCAAAATTGATGTTATTGACGAGCAATTCAATACCGTGGATTGTCTAGGAGTGATTTTGCAGCTGTGTAGGCATTATGGTAGCGAATTGGAAACTCTCGTATCTGCCGATCTTGATGTACTTTGAAAATATCCTCATCCATAGTGTATTCCTCTATATAGAAGCGGTCAAGGACTTCCGCTAATGGTTGTCGTCCCCATGAATCCTCCACCAAGCCATCAGGATGCATAATGATTGCATGGCAAAATCCCGGTTGGTTCATGCAATCCCGATGATATCTGGAAACTGATATACCCAGCGCCGGCAGTTCCTTCAATTCCTGGATGGCAGCGGCAAAGGGAATACAGTTACCATGGGAAAATTGTGATGCAAGATATGCTGGGATTTCGGGATTCTGGCGTTCAGGAATAAGGGCAAGGAAGTCGGTATTGGCCAGGATTTTTTCCTTTGCGCGCTGGATTTCGTACTCACTTGGTTGTTCCCTCAATGGTAAATCTTTTAGCCCAGCCTCATCATAGCATCGTGTTGCTATATGGTCCCGTCCGGTTTTTGTTCTTTTTGAACCTATAGGGAGGATAACATACTTGTTGAAAGCAGCAACACTTCTTTTTCCTGTGAAGTCAAAAACCGTATTTCCATTAGTCTCTACATATACACGCAAAGGTTTCAGGTCTTTTTCGGGTGAATTCTCCTGCGGGCTTAACCAGTCTACCTGTAACATCCATCCCGTTATCCTTGATAGTGCTACTGCGAAGTTAACCCCGTCAGACTTTTCCCAATGTTTTAGATCTGATTCCGCAAATCCTTTCTGTTTAGGTTTGTTTTTTGTTTTCATTTTAGCCCGCTTTAATTGTCTAAAAAGCTTATCTGTTGTATGTAGCGTCCGGTATAATGTCGACCGGCCGCCACTATATGTTTATTGTTTTTTACCGGTTGTTTTATTTTTATGCTGGTTTAAAAGCATCATATTATCTATTTCCTTTGCGCTAAGGTATTTTGGATTGGGGATAAGGATCATTAATATATGCCTGAGGTAATCATTTGCAAGGCTGATTACCGGGATTACTTTATTGTCGGGAAGTTTAATCTCCCGCTTTTGGTTTGCCTTGTGGCTGCCATGGACAACCGCTGACCGATAATCGTATATTTTTTTGATATTCGCGAATGTGATAAGCGGATCGGCACTTTCTTCTGATTCGGCTGCAATCAGGGTGGTAATCCTCAATGCCAGCTTGTGTGTAAGCTCACTTTTTTCATTGTCACTTAACAATATTTCAAGCGCAATGATAATATCAATAATGATGTCTTCTTCTTCCTGCCGCATCATCGATTTATAGAATCTTTTCAGGGCAATCTCAAGTTTGTTTTCCCTGGAATTGATCACATCAGCAAATAATCTGGCAATTAAGGAAAGATCATTGCCCGAAACTTTTGGGAAATTTTTACTGGTCCAGTAAAAATCATCAAAATAGGTAGGATAGCTTCTCAAAGAAGTTCCTGTAAGGTATTTGATGTCATATTTTGTACGGCTTGCCCAGTTGTGGGGGTGTACAATGACCTGGGAATAGCCACTGGTGATATTGGTAGCCAGTTTTAAAATGGAGAAGAATTTCTCTATCAGATCGTGGGGGTATATTTTGGGCTCGGCAAAGGTTCCGTATTCATAGTAGCTGGCCTGCTTTTTAGACTTATAATTCATCAGCACCAGCTCATGTGTTGCAGAGTAAATAACAGGGTCGACTATTGCCGGGGAAAAAGTCCTGATGCTGAATTTTGCCTTTTGTGTAGCTTCATCAATTTTTCTGATCAGTATATTTTCTGTCAGAAAAAAACTATCGCAATCAAATCTGGTAAACAGGATCGGCACCGCCAGGTCAAATTTAAGTTCTTTTGCCAGTATAAAGTTTTCGAGCGGGGTATAAATAACTAGCAGGTTTTCTGAGTCATAGTTTAGGCCGAACTGGTAGTAATAACCGATTATGATGTCTTTAATGAAATTTTCGGCATGAATTTGCAGGAAAACCGGCTGATCGGTAACATTATCGTTGAAATAGGCGCGATACTCAGGCCATTCGGTTAATGCTTTAGTGATCGCTATAAAAAGGTCATCAACCTCCAGATCTATTTTAGGGGTGAAATTGGAATTTTTACGCTGGAAAAAGACAGATATGTCCGCCTTCATGGTATATGTTCTTACGCTTGGAAAATTGTCATTTTCATAGGAAATTTCCGGATACTCTTTAAAAGGGTGTACATAAAATGCAGCCTCCAATTGCTCCCCGATCAGGGGCAGTGTACGTTTTACCAATATCGCTAAATTTGAAAACAGTTCTGTATTCTTAATGCTCATTTAGGGGAAAAAATGTTTGTGTAAAATAAATTGGGGCAGCGCAATGCGAAGGCCCCAGGGGTTGAATTCGTTTTGCGTTGTTTTATTTAAGCTGGATATTGGCCAATTGGCCCTGGTCGATCAGGTAGCAGTTTCCCCTTGTCCTTGAAAATGCCACGTATAATTTTTTCTTTGTTCTTGGAGCTGTATCGATCAGTTTTTGTTTGCGGAACAGGTTATAAGTAGTTTTATTAAGCAGGATACAGGTATCCTGATAATCATCTTCCCCCTTGCATTCGCCCCAGTTTTTTGCCCGGAAGGGGAGCAGGTGGCTCCCATCATAAGCCAGTTTGATAATCTCATCATCCCTTAAAATACGGGCTATCTCATCCTTTTCCTCAACATGCATAATCAGGGTTTGGATATTCTTGTGGGAGGAGATATTTATCCCCAGGTTTTTGGTAATGAAATCACATATCGTTGCACTACAGCGGTAGCTGTTGCCCAAAGTAGTAGTATCCACCGTGATGCCACTATCCTTGAATCTTTTGAGAAATTTCGGATAATCATCGTATAAACCTGAATTGAGCGGACCATCAAAGCTCGTTACATAAGTGTTCTGATAAAAGTCCCCGACAAAGAGAAAATTGATTTTGGCTTTAATGATCGCCATGATAAAATTAAAGTCGTGTCCCCCAAGGTCCTGGCATTCATCAAAGAAAAGATGGTCGCAAAATTTTTCAAGCCTTGAACATATAGCCTCATGGAGTTTTTCAAACTCCAGAAACTTTGATAGCCTGTTGTGGTAAAAATATCTGCCCTTACTAAAATACCGGTTGATATTGGTGTTAGCAAAATTCCTGGTAAACTCCGGGGAATTATCCAGGTCAATTCCCTTTGGACGGTATTTGCCGAATACAAATGGTTTGGTGCAGAAATTATACAGAAAGTCGAAATAGGTGAATACTTTTATGTTGTTGGGTAAATAGCCGAACTTCTTTATTATCCTGTTTCTGATCAATGCAGCATTGTTGATTGTATAGGTAATAATAAAAAAACGCTCCTTTTCATTCAGCTCGCTGATCAGATAGGTCGTTTTCCCGGAACCGGCCACCGCAAGCATTAGTCTTTTGTGATCCATGTTATTGCCTGTTCTATGTAATCCGGTACGGTTAAATCTGCAGCCTTCTTTTCAAGGAGTTCAAATGCGCATTCGGTCTTTTCATCCAGCATAAACTGCTGTACAGTCCGCGATACCCGGCCTGTACCAAAAAGTTCATCGCAGATTTTTGGGTTGGACTTATATAGGGAAATTTCAAAGGTTGACTGGGTATTGTCCCTTTCAAAAAAGACCTGGGTATTCACAGATATATG
>Ga0308165_1006483_pt1 | contig 10292 bp, 10 predicted proteins | sample PhyWR2_FD_201032 | JGI IMG/M metagenome (GOLD analysis project Ga0308165, IMG submission 201032) | Phyllosphere microbial communities from UC Gill Tract Community Farm, Albany, California, United States - DLSLW.R2 | ecosystem: Host-associated > Plants > Phyllosphere > Unclassified | place: USA... | reverse complement strand
AAGCCCATCTCTTTAACATAAGGGATCAGTTGGTCTGCCAGTTCGCGATAGCTCAGCCAGAAATTATTATCGGTATGGCGACGCCAGGAGCCCAGATGCACTTCATAGATAGAAATAGGCTGATCAAAACCATTCGCTTTCTGGCGCTCCGGACTTAGTGTTGTTTTTTGCGGGAGCCCGCAGATAACGGATGCTGTATCTGGTCGCATTTGCGACTCAAGTGCATAGGGGTCAGCTTTGACACGTAGCTGCCCGTGAATATCAAGCAGCTCAAACTTATATATTTGTCCGGTCTCTACGCCGGGAATAAAAAGTTCCCAGATACCGCTTTCTTTACGTAAGCGCATGGGGTGTCGGCGACCATCCCAGAAATTAAACTCACCGACCACTGAAACTCTTTGTGCATTAGGTGCCCATACCGAGAACCGCGTACCTGAAACGTCATCCATCGTCAGAGGGTGGGCACCTAAACTTTCATACGGGCGTAAATGCGTTCCTTCGGATAATAGCCAGCTATCCAGTTCCTGGGTCAGCGTACCAAAGCGATAGGGATCGTCGATTTGCACATCCTGACCGAGCCAAGTCACCGTGAGTCGGTAGCGGAAAGGATTTTTACGTCTGGGGATCACGCCGCTGAAAAAACCACGGCTATCAACACAGTCCAGCTTGGCGACTTTGCGCCCGGTTTTAGTATCCATCACCCAAACATCGGTGGCATCAGGTAATAGAGCGCGAACCTCAATTCCTGCCGCTGTTTTATGCATTCCCAGTAAGGAAAATGGGTCAGCAAAATGTCCTATAATCAGCGCATCAATCACGTCTTTCTCTGGCAAAACTGACATTGCACATCTCCCTGTTAATTTGCAGCGTGTAAACAGTCATGTTCATTGTGCATATCGACATGACACTGATATTGACGGTGGCGAAAAATCGGCATCCGTTCTCACAATTTGTTCACACTATTATTTAAGGATAGCTAATGGATTTCACTTAGAGGGTGAATTTGATCAATGAATATTGTTTTTGTATGACAAAAATAAATAAATAAACTTGAAGATCTCTTTATTACGCCAAAAATAAACTCGATTTATTATCTATGAAGACAAAAAAATAAAATTAATAGTTATTTAAAATCAATTAGTTAACAAGATGATAATAAAGGTAATGACAAGAAAATGGCCGTTCATGCGTTATTTGTCATGTAACGTAAACATTTGATTATTTATCTATTTAAAAAGTGTATTTATATAGGAAGAAAATTTGGTGCAACCTGAATGCCGAAGGGAATATCCCCACAACATGAAAGATGTGGGGATAAAAACGGGATATTACGCCAGGGAACGCAGCATACGACGTAACGGCTCAGCCGCACCCCATAACAGCTGATCGCCGACGGTAAAGGCTGAAATATATTCAGGACCCATATTCAGCTTACGCAGACGTCCGACTGGGGTCAGCAGCGTTCCGGTCACTGCCGCAGGAGTCAGTTCACGCATAGTGATATCGCGGTCGTTAGGAACCACTTTCGCCCACGGGTTATGTGCTGCCAGTAATTCTTCGACCGTTGGGATAGAGACATCTTTTTTCAGTTTGATGGTAAAGGCCTGGCTATGACAGCGCAGCGCACCGATACGAACGCATAAGCCATCAACAGGAATAGCGGTAGAGGTGGCAAGGATTTTATTGGTCTCTGCCTGGCCTTTCCACTCTTCACGGCTCTGGCCGTTATCCAGCTGTTTGTCTATCCAAGGGATCAGACTACCTGCCAGTGGAACGCCAAAGTTATCAACAGGCAGTCGGTCGCTACGACCCAGTGCGGTCACTTTACGTTCAATATCCAGAATAGCGGAAGCCGGAGAAGCCAGCTCAGTGGAAACTTCCTGATGCAGGTGTCCCATCTGATTCAGCAATTCACGCATGTGACGCGCACCGCCACCGGAAGCCGCCTGATAAGTTGCCACAGAAACCCAGTCAACGAGGTTATTAGCAAACAGACCACCCAATGACATCAGCATCAGGCTAACAGTACAGTTACCCCCGACAAAGGTTTTGATCCCTTTGTTCAGACCGTCTTCGATAACATGCTGGTTAACGGGATCAAGGATAATAATCGCATCGTCCTTCATACGCAGTGAAGACGCCGCATCAATCCAGTAACCCTGCCAGCCACTCTCACGCAGCTTTGGATAGATTTCATTGGTATAATCACCTCCCTGGCAGGAGACAATAATATCCAGAGCTTTCAACGCTTCCAGGTCGCTGGCATTCTGTAACGTACCGCCGTTAACGCCAGCAAAAGCTGGAGCGGCTTCACCGGCCTGGGAAGTGGAGAAGAAAACTGGACGAATGGCGTCAAAGTCACGTTCTTCTACCATGCGCTGCATGAGTACAGAACCGACCATTCCACGCCAGCCAACAAAACCTACATTTTTCATAAAAATTAATCCTGCTGAGATGATTGCGTATATACCCAAAATAATTCGAGTTACAGGCAGGCGGCAAGAGAAGGAGTCCCGATGAGCTTACTAAAGTAAGTGATTCGGGTGAGTGAACGTAGCCAACGCACCTGTAACTTGAAGTATGACGGGTATAAGAGTTAGTGATATTTATCCATCCACCTTACAAAATGCAGCAAAAGTCGCAAGTGAAATTAATCAATGATTTCTGTTATATCAGAAACAAAGCTTATTATTGTTAATTAACAAGGATCTTGGGAACAGAAATGAATGAAATAATAACGGCTACCGTCCTGCTATTTTTGATTATGGATCCGCTAGGTAACCTGCCTATCTTTATGTCAGTGCTTAAGCATACCGAGCCAAAACGGCGTCGGGCTATCATGATCCGTGAACTGCTTATCGCCCTGACAGTGATGCTGATTTTTTTATTTGCCGGGGAAAAAATTCTTTCATTCTTAAACCTGCGTGCAGAAACAGTCTCTATTTCCGGTGGCATTATTCTTTTTCTGATAGCCATTAAGATGATTTTCCCAGGTAATGAAGGCAATGCCAGCGGGCTTCCGGCTGGCGAAGAACCTTTTATCGTCCCGCTAGCGATTCCGCTGGTGGCTGGCCCCTCTTTGCTGGCAACCCTGATGTTGTTATCGCATCAGTACCCTAATCAGATGGGACATCTGGTAATCGCCCTGATGTTAGCCTGGGGCGGTACGGTGATTATTTTGCTCCAGTCATCGCTGTTTCTACGCCTGCTGGGAGAAAAAGGCGTTAATGCCCTTGAAAGGTTAATGGGCCTGGTGCTGGTGATGATTGCAACACAGATGTTCCTGGATGGGATCCGTGTGTGGATGCAAGGATAAAAAGCCGAATTCTGGTAGAAACCCTGCCTGCGTATGCACTACTTTGTATATACAAATTAGACATTCAACGGCAGACTCATGGAAATGGATTTTGAGTGGGGTTTAGCCAAAGCTGAATCGAATTTACGCAAGCACGGAATTCGTTTTGAAACAGCCGCCCTGATTTTTGAAGATCCTTTTCATCTTTCAATACAGGAACGTATTGAAAATGCTGAGTATCGCTGGCAAACCATCGGCGCTATCAAAGGATGTGTGGTCGTTCTTGTCGCTCATACTATGCGCTTCGAAAGCGGTACTGAAATTATCCGCATCATCAGCGCCCGCAAGGCTAATCGGAAAGAGAGGAAAATTTATGAGCACAGTGAGATATAAACGTAGCGAACTTCCCCCCCTGACTGAGCAGCAGGAAGCCGAGCTGGAAACACTCGCGGCACAACCTGACAGCAAAATTGATCACAGTGATATAAGCGAGCCCACGCAGGCACTGTGGGAAAATGCGGTACGCGGGCAGTTTTATCGTCCAGTCAAGAAACATGCTTCAGTCAGAATTGATGCCGATGTTCTGGCATGGCTGAAAGAACCGGGAAAAGGCTATCAGACCAGGCTTAACGCTATTTTGCGAGAAGCCATGATACGTAGCCTGCAGATAAAATAACGCTCTCTCCCTGAATAACGTTACCGGACGCCCATAACGGTTAAAAAGTTATCCCTCACGGGGTCCTTTATCCGGGCATTCCAGGCAATACCTGTTTGCCAGACCGTATGTCTACCTTCAAGTGGCACCAGCATTATCCCGGCGGGCAGAATATGAACAACACTCCCTGGCAGTAATGCTACGCCGCCACCGCCAGCAACCAGAGCCAGTAAGGTCTGAATATCATCAGCAGCTGAAACCGTCTGTGGGGTGAGATTATTTTCGGTCAGAAAACAGGATGCCTGGGTTAAAAGCCCTTCACCGCGTTTAGGGGAAATCTGTAGCAGCTGATTCTTTTCAATCAGCTTTCGCATATCCGATGAATCGCTATCGCTACCCGTGGCCACGGCAAGCACCAGCCTTTCTTCTGCCAGTATTTTGGTTTCCAGCTGCTCTGGAGCAGGTAATCTGACAAATCCGACCTGAAGCTGACCTTCTGCTAACTGCTGAAACTGTACTGCGGAGGGCATATCGTTCAGAGATACCTGCACGTCAGGGTGCTGACCGCGAAAAGCAGCAACGCGTTCGGGAGCCAGACGGAATGACGAAATACCAAAGCCCAGCACCAGCTTACCTGCATTTCCTTTCCTGATACCGGTCACTTCAGACCAAAAAATATCATAACGCTCCAGTACCTCAGAGGCCCCCGGAAGTAGCTGCTCTCCTGCCACAGTCAGTTTTGCGCCATGACGACCACGCTGAAAAAGCGTCGCCCCGGAGAGATTCTCCAGGGTCTGGATCTGTTTCGTGAGTGCGGGCTGTGTCACACAGAGTATGTCAGCCGCCGGACGGTACCACCCCAATCGTGCGAGGGTAACGAAGGCACGTAATAATCTTATATCCATTCCAGTTGGTTATCAGACAGGGAGAAATCGTGATTATACACGTTTGGCTGTTCTCTGATGAAATGCTCTTCATCGCTTTCTATGAGGAGAAATATAATGGAAAAAAGCCTTCGTGTTGCCACCGTACAATTTTGTCATCGCGCCAGTGATAAGCAGTACAATTTATCCGTTATGGAAAAACTGATTTTCCAGGCCTCCCAACAGGGAATAAAGATTCTGGCATTTCCTGAAATGTGCATTACCGGATACTGGCACATTCCAGACCTCAATCGTCAGGAACTGGATGAATTGTCAGAACGCACTGAAGATAGCCCATCGCTATCCCGAATTGCCGTCCTGGCAGAAAAATATCAGATGGCTATTGGCGCAGGATTTATAGAACAGGGCGTTGATGGAAAGTTATATAACGCTTATGCCGTTTGTATGCCGGATGGCGGACGCCATGTACACAGAAAGATACATGCCTTTGAACATCCCGAGATTGCCCAGGGAAACAGTTACACGGTCTTTGATACGCCCTGGGGAGTGCGTGTCGGGGTGCTTATTTGCTGGGATAATAATCTGGTCGAAAATGGACGTATCACCGCCCTTCTTGGCGCAGATATTCTTATTGCCCCACACCAGACAGGGGGGACCAACTCACGCAGTCCTTACGGCATGAAACCCGTTCCGGTGAACCTCTGGGAAAACAGACATAATAATCCACAGGCGCTTGAAGAGGCTTTTCGCGGTGACAGCGGTCGGGGCTGGCTGATGCGATGGCTGCCATCGCGTGCACATGACAATGGTTTTTTCATTCTGTTCAGTAATGGGGTCGGGCTGGATAACGGGGAAGTTCGCACAGGTAACGCGATGATTATTGATCCCTACGGCAGAATAGTCAGCGAAACCGGATCCTATGAAGATACGATGGTCAGCGCCAGTCTGGATCTCGACCTACTGCCTTTGTCTACAGGACGACGCTGGATCCACGGACGCCGACCGGACCTTTACAGTATGCTGAGTGAACCGCAAGGCTATGAACGTGACGCGCGGACAGCGAGATTTTCTGACGCGATACCTTCTTTTAGTCGTGATACTGAAGAAAGAAATAAAGATACGTCCGAATAATATATCCAAAACAGCCCACATGGCTTTCACCATGCGGGCTGTCGGTACTGGTGGTTAAAGGTGTGCAATCTTTTGATTTAACGCGATAATCTCGCGCCCCAGTTCCATTAGCATAATGGCATTCATCAGGTGATCCTGGGCATGAACCATCACTAAATGCACAGGGATTTTGCCTTCCCCTTCGTCCATTTCAATCAGCTTGGTCTGTACATGGTGCGCGGAAGATAGGGCCTCCTGGGCTTGTTCCATATAGGTTTCTGCCTGAGCAAAATCCCCCTCTTCACGGGCACAACGAATGGCCTGAAATACCAGACTCCGGGCATAGCCAGAGTTAGCTATCAGTTCCATTACTTCGTTTTCAAGATCCATTTCAGGCTCCTTCAATCAGGGCCAGTGCCTGATCTAACACTTTGTCACCCTTCATGGTGCCGTAGGCCATCATGTCGATGCAGGCAATTTGTTTACCATGCTCTTTGGCAATTTTTTCGCATTCCGGTAATTTATAGCGGATTTGAGGGCCCAGTAAGGCAACGTCAAACTCAGCGACGCAGGCTTTATAGTCACGAACGGATTTGGCACAGATCTCGGCATCAATACCCCGGCTTTTAGCTGCTTCTTGCATTTTCTTAACCATCAGACTGGTAGACATGCCTAAGTCACACACCAACAGAATTTTTTTCATCTTATTTCTCCAAATCGTTCAGCAAGTGCTGCATTAAAAGAGGGATGGGTCTTCCAGACGAGACGCTGCGTCCTTGTTCACGCCACAAGGCGGTGCCGCTGATATCAAGGTGTGCCCAGGGAATATCGTCCGGGCAGAAACAGCGCAGAAAATAAGCGGCCGAAGTGCTGATTGCAGCGTTGTTAGTCGGGGTGTTACACAAGTCGGCAATCGCACTTTCAACCTGAGGGGCGAAGCGGGCATCAAGCGGTAATGGCCAGACTTCATCGCGGCTTTCGAGTCCGGCCTGAGTCAGTTTCTGGCTCAGGTCCGCATCCTGGCTCCATAAACCGGTCAAGTCATACCCCAAGGCTTTGACTACCGCTCCGGTGAGTGTGGCCATATCGATAATGTACTGGGGTTTCTGATTATCCAGCGTCAATTGACTCGCCCAGGAAATCGCATCGGCTAACACCAGACGCCCTTCAGCATCGGTGTTGTTGATTTCGACACTCAGACCAGAGTGGCTTATAGCAACATCACCGGGACGCATCACGTCCGGACCAATCATATTTTCCGCCAGGGCCAGTACGCCCACCAGCCGTACAGGTAATTTCAGCTCAGCGGCAGCGATAAGCAACCCAAAGACGTTAGCCGCACCACACATGTCATATTTCATGGTGTACATACCGGCGCCCTCTTTCAGCCACAAGCCGCCGGTATCGAAGGTAATGCCCTTGCCAACATAGGCACCGAACGGCCCCTGATCCTGCCCTTCATAACGTAAAATCATTAGTCTCGGTGGGTTGCCAGCCCCTTTGCCCACGGCATCAAGTAAGCCTAAACCCTGCTGTTTTATCTGACGCTCATCCAGAATTTCGCACTTCAGAGCAGGATAAGAGGCAATCTGCTTTTCTATTTCACTGACGACAAATTCGGGCGTACAGCTTGAGCTGGGTAGGTCTGCGATACGACGAGCGGCGATCATGCCTCGTGCAGTGGCTTGTGCCTGGCGCAGTAATTTTTCAAGCCCGGTTTGCTGCTGTGGCTGGCACCATAAAGTGAGCTGACTAATCCGTACTGTCTGCGACGCAGAGGTTTTTAAGCCTAAATCACTCAGCTGATAATCCAGATTAAGCAGGAAGGTCAGCAGAGAAGAAATCTGGGCACGATGTGCTGTATTTTCGCTGTCCCATAAGCTGCAATCAACAGTGATAGCCGGACATGAGGTTTTTCGCAGCAGAGGCCGCAGCGCTGTTTGCAACTTATAGGTTACGCTATCCAGCCAGTGGGCTTCTGGTAACAACGTGATACGCCCAAAAGGATGACAGCCATAGCCGCAGTCCGCCACGGCAGATATTGCGTCGTTCTGTAATGCACTGAGAATAACCGGATTAACGGCTGTTTGTGCCAGCAACCGACTGTCAGCAAAAGAGATCAGATGGCTATTAATATCAGCCGCTTCGACATGACTGCTGATGACTTGAGAGTTAATCATATTGAGGTTCTCCGATAGGTGCACGGATACGTGCGGCATAATCCGCCATCCATTGCTGGTCTGCAGGAGTGTAATAAGTGCGATCGGCGCGGCGTTCGGCTAAATAAACCGTGGCAGGTAAATCCTGGGTTGCGACAACGAAGGAGAATGTCTGAATATTCGTGGCAGCACCAAACTCCCCCTGACGATTCATACAGACCACGGATAAATCACCGACACGACCAAATCGTGCCATCAGTTTGTCTTCCAGTTCGCAAACCACGGAGTCAGCGGCATCCTGGGGTGTCATTCCGCCTTCCATACGGCGCACGATTTCATAGCTGGTACAGCCTTTCATCAGATCTTCACCGACTCCGGTCGCGGTCGCGGCTCCAATTTCACTGTCACAATAGAATCCAGAGCCAATCACCGGTGAATCCCCCAGACGTCCACGGCGTTTCATAAACAGCCCGCTGGTGGAAGTGCCGACACTCATCGAACCCTGCTGATCCAGACCGATGATGCCTACGGTATCATGACCATCATAGGGACTAAGGCCGCGGTCAATCGTTTCATGGCAGCGCTTACGGTAGTGCTGTACAGCCCGTTCGGTAAGCATCGTTTTCTCAGCAAACCCCTGGCTTAGCGCCCATTCACGCGCACCTGTGCCAACCAGAAAGCTATTAAAACGTTCACGGCTGAGGGCATGAGCCACCTGAATCGGGTTAGCGATATCCACCAGATTACCCACCGCGCCAAAGGCTAAAGTATCACCATCCATAAAGGCAGCATCGAGTTCGACTTCACCGTTTTCACTGGGTAAACCGCCATAACCAACGGATTTATAGAAGGGAAAATCCTCTACTTCAGCAACGGCATTAACCACTGCCCTGGCTGATTTTTCGCCATTCTTTAATGCTTCGCTGGCGTGTGTGATGCCTTCGAGCGCCATGCGCCATGTTGCAATCATTCCCCACATCTAAAACTCCTGATTCTTTGTTTAACGGGTACAAATTATGCTTTTTCAGCTGCGCAATATTGTTTATCCAAAATACGTAAGAAGGGCAGATACAGCATGGCGCCAATCAACAGGTTCACAATTTGCATCAGGCTACCGCTGATATCACCCGTGACGATAAAGCCACTGATTACAGGCGGTAAGGTCCAGGGAATAAAGACCCCGGTGGTGACGGCAACCATACCGATCTTCATCGCGATATATTGCGTGGTGACCAGTACCAGAGGTACCAGGTTAAAAGGGATCAGCATGATAGGGTTCATGATGACAGGTAAGCCAAACAGGATGGGTTCATTGATGTTAAATACCGACGCCCCCGCACCTAAGCGCCCCACTTCACGTATGCTTTTGCTTCGGGCGAAGAACAGGATCGCAATGACCAGTGACAAGGTGGCACCCGCCCCGCCCATCCAGACCATATCGAAAAACTGCTCAGTCACAATATGTGGCGGCGTGATGCCCGCCTGAACGGCAGCAATATTATCGGTCTGGTTTTCCATCCACAGTGGACGAATAATTCCGTTAACCATGGAGCCGGAGTTAATCCCCACCGACCACAAAATAGTAATGGAGAATACGGTCAGCAGCGCACCACCGTAAGAGGTACCAAAATGACGCATCGGCGTCGCTACCGCCTGGTAGATAAACTGATGGATGGTTTCATAGCTGGTGTGTTCAAAGGCAATACGAATGACCAGCACCAACACGATAACGATCAGCGCAGGAATTAAAGCAGCAAAAGACTCTTGTACCGCAGGTGGAACCCCTTCCGGCATTTTAATCACTAACTTTTTGCGCTTCAGAAAGCAGAACAGTTCGGTCCAAAGCAATGAACCTATCATCGCAACAAACAGACCTTTGCTGCCGATCCATTCGGTTGGCACCACGGTAATGTTGCCAAGCGCTTCGACTTTAATAAAAGGCGTCAGGATCAGAAAAGAGACTAGCGCCAGAATGCCGCAGGATACCCGGTCTTCGTCATAGTGCTCGGCCAGACGATAGGCCACCAGGAAGCTAATAAACAGTGACATGGTAGAGAATACAGCGTTGAACGGGATCTCAACGATATTGCTCCAGCTCGAGCCAAACATGCCGCTCATAAACTGCTGATAGCTCTGGCTGGGGAATGACGAAATAATCAGTAATATCGAACCCACAATGATAAATGGCA
>Ga0308165_1006482_pt1 | contig 10293 bp, 8 predicted proteins | sample PhyWR2_FD_201032 | JGI IMG/M metagenome (GOLD analysis project Ga0308165, IMG submission 201032) | Phyllosphere microbial communities from UC Gill Tract Community Farm, Albany, California, United States - DLSLW.R2 | ecosystem: Host-associated > Plants > Phyllosphere > Unclassified | place: USA... | reverse complement strand
ATCTGGTTGTCACTGGGCGATGTCACCACCAGCGCACAGCCGGTGGGCTCTTCCGACCGCGCGATCCTGGACGTGTCGACGCCGTATCCGACCAGCGCCTTCAACATGGCCGCGCCATCGGCGTCGCTGCCCGTTGCTCCGATCATCAGTGTCGCCGCCTCGGCCCTGGAGGCAGCGACCGCCTGATTGGCTCCCTTGCCGCCAAGCAGCCTCACGAACCCCGTGCCGGTAAGCGTTTCGCCAGGTCCGGGCAAACGCGGTACACTGGCGAGAAGATCAACGTTGATGCTGCCAAGGACCAGGACCCGTCCGGTCATGCGCCGAACCCGCCGGTCGTCCCGGTTTCCTCCAGTGCTGCCAGCTTCGCCACTCGTCGGCGGAAGCTCTCGTTTTCGCTGAATTGCGCGGCGAGGAAATGGCGGATGATGTCCAGCGCGATCTGCGGGCCGGTGATCCAGGCGCCGAGGCAAAGGACATTCACGTCATCGTGGACCACTGACTGGCGCGCAACGTACGTATCGTGCGCCACCGCAGCGCGAATGCCCTTGAACTTGTTCGCCGCGATGCAGGCTCCCGCCCCGGTTCCGCACAGCAGGATAACCCGGTCGGTCTGCCCCGAGGTGATCAACTGCACGGCGCGTTCGACGATGTCCGGGAAATCGACCGGATCTTCGGTGCGAACGCCCACATCGAGGATCGTTTCGGCATGGAGGGCCAGCTCTTCCAGCACAGGACCGCGCAGGCCGACACCGGCGTGGTCATTCGCGATCCCGATCGCGGGGCGTCTCACCAGCGCCTGGCGATCAACGTCCAGCAGCTCTCCCATGCCCATTTCGTTCATCCTTTAGTTGATGCGATGTTGTCATCTGTTCGTACCATGGTATGACCACTTGCACAGTCGATCAAGACGCTCGTTTCCGGAGAGGGAAAAAGAATGACGACCACGACGCGCATAGGGAGCGGCAAGCTCGCGTCATTCTGCGTGACCGCGCTGGCAATCCAGGCGCTGGCGACGCTACTCATCACGTTCCTGCCCGAATTCTACGCTAACGCCATCGGCCTGCCGGTCGGCGCCGTCGGCACTGCGTTCATGACTGTGCGCGTCGTCGATCTCGTCATCGACTTCATGCTGGGCGGAATGATCGATGCGACGCGAACGCGCTGGGGTAAATTTCGGCCTTGGCTGGTCGCAAGCGCTCCGGTGCTCGTCATTGCAATCGTGATGCTGTTCGGCGCGCCGCGCGGGGCCTCGATGCTTTACCTGTGGAGCTGGTTGCTGTTCGCCTTCCTTGGTTTTTCGATGATCGTGCTCTCGCACCTTGCCTGGACGGCCACGCTTTCGAGCAACCCAAAAGAGCGCACCCGGGTTTTCGCATGGTGGCAGATTTTCGCTACCGCCGGTCAGTTCTCGATCCTTGCGCTGCTACCCATCGTAGCGAAACTTTACCCCGGCGACCCAGGCGCTGGTGTCCGTGCTGCAGGGTGGTTCATGGCCGTTCTCATCCCGGCCGCCATCGTCCTTGCGGTCGTGACCAACGGTGAGCGGGCACTTCCAAAAGAACGGCCGCCGCGCACAAGCTTTGGCGATTACCTTGCCGTGTTCCGCCAGGAAGCGGTATTGCGCCTGGTTCTGGCCGATCTGTTCATCGCGATGTCGACGGGCATCGCCAATGCCGTTGCCCTGTTCTTCTTCATGGGGCAGCTGGGCTTCGACCGCGCGACGGCCAGTACGCTCATCCTGATATCCTACGCCTTCGCCTTTGCAGGAACGCCCCTGTTCGCGAAGATTGCCGGCAAGGTTGGCAAGTCCAAAGCGTTGTTTATCGGCGCATTGATCCAGGCGTCACTCCAGATCCTCGTCGCATTGCAGCCTGCCAACACCTTTTTCCTGACTGCCGCGACAGTAGCCGCTCTGGGCTTGTGCATCCCCATCGCCTGGTTCCTTCCACGGGCGCTGATGGCAGACGTCGCGGATGCGACCAGGGCACTGACCGGCATCGATCGCACCGGCCTGCTTTACGCATCGCTCAACGGTTCGATGAAGCTTGCGCTGGGCCTCGCGGTCGGCATCGCCTTCCTGACGCTGGAGTGGCTCGACTTCAATCCAGCCAATGCGGCCGACCCCGCCAACGCGTTGCCGCTGAGGATCCTGGTAGGAGGCATCCCTGCGGTGCTGTCCTGCGCGGTCGCTATCTGCATGTACCGTTACCCGGAGACTGACACTGCCAAAGCCGCGCAGCTCGTGCGCGACCGCGAAGCGCTCGTCGCAGGATGATGCGGCCAGCGCCGCGCCGACAAACCAGAACCCAGTTACCCGGACAGGTAAGTCGTCCATACTCATGGAGTGACAGATGAAGTTCTTCGCCGACACTGCCGAAATCGCCGACATCAAGGAACTGGCCGACACCGGCCTCCTCGACGGCGTCACCACCAACCCGTCGCTGATCTCCAAGTCAGGCCGCGATTTCATGGAGGTGACGCGCGAAATCTGCGACCTGACCACCGGCCCGGTCAGCGCCGAGGTTGTCGCGCTCGACCACGCCGGGATGATGCGTGAGGCCGAAGTGCTGCGCAAGATCGCCGACAATGTCTGCATCAAGGTGCCGCTCACCATCGACGGGCTCAAGACCTGCAAGGCGCTGACCGGCGAGGGCACCATGGTCAACGTGACGCTGTGCTTCTCGGCCAACCAGGCGCTGCTCGCCGCCAAGGCCGGCGCGACGTTCTTGTCGCCCTTCGTCGGCCGTCACGACGACAACGGCTTCGACGGCATGGCGCTAATAAGCGACATTCGCCTGATCTACGACAACTACAACTTCGCGACCGAAATTCTCGTCGCCTCGGTGCGCCACGGCGTCCATGTTCTCGAAGCCGCCCGCGTCGGCGCCGACGTGATGACCGCGCCGCCGTCCGTCATCAAGGGCCTGTTCAAGCACGTCCTGACCGAGAAAGGCATCGAAGGCTTCCTCGCCGACTGGGCGAAAACTGGGCAGTCGATCTAGTTTAGGTTTCCCTCCACCCGTGTCCCAGGCACTCCTTGAGTAGCCCGTAGGTTTCTGGACGCCTTCTGCTTCCACAATCTGCTGTGGTTCGAACTGTGCAGGTGACAGCATTCCGTTTCTGGCGTGTTTGCGGACCGGGTTGTAGAACATCTCGACGTCGTTAAACACGTCCTGCCGGGCTTTATCGCGTGTTTGTAGATACGGCGCCGGATGCGCTCACGCTTGAACTCATCGCTAAAACTGGGCTTCCCCATTGTCGTCTCCTGTCCTCAAAATCAGGATAGGCGGCGTCCAGAAATCTAGGGGTCACTCAATAAACGTCGTTAGGAGTTGGCCCAAGGATCAGCTAGGCCAGCAAGCTATGACCGACAGCAAAACCAAAGTGTTTCGGAAAAAGTCGAAAGCGCATCGAGATCCGTCCCAGTGACGATCGAGGTTTCCGCGCCGCCGTTTCTGGTGCTGGCGATATGACATTCCTGACAGGCGGCGGTGAATGCAGCACGCTTATTGAGGCAAAGGATTGGGCAGCAACGCCGCTTGGTCCGATAAACGCATGGCCACAGAGCCTCAAGACCGCCACTGCCATCCTGCTTCGATCCCCCGTGCCGATCGTCATGCTGTGGGGCAAACAAGGCGTCATGCTCTACAACGATGCCTATTCCGCATTTGCCGGAATCCGGCATCCCGAACTGCTCGGAACCAATGTTCGTGACGGTTGGTCCGAGGTTGCAGATTTCAACGACAACGTCATGCGCGTGGGCCTAGCCGGCGGGACTCTGAACTACCGGGATCAAGAGCTGACGCTGCATCGGCATGGCCAACCCGAGCAGGTCTGGATGAACCTCGACTACTCGCCCGTGCTCGGCGAAGACGGTGAGCCTGCCGGGGTCATCTGTATCCTTTCCGATACCACCGAACGCATTACGGCCGAACGTCGGACGGCTTTCCTGCTATCTCTTTCGGACGAGCTTCGCCCGCTCAGCACACCTGCCGATATCATGTCGCTTGCGGCGGTGCGCCTGGGAGAATGGCTCGGCGCAAGCCGGGTATTCTACGCCGAAATCGCCGGTAGCATGATGACGGTCGAACGCGACTATGCCCGCGGGGTCTCGTCGATCGTCGGCCGGCACTCCCTCGAGGCTTTTGGACCAGACCTTCTACGCGCCTATCGCTCTGGCCTGCCTGTCGTGGTTCGCGACGTGAGCAGTGACGCGAGGCTTGGCCCCGAAGCCAGCGCAGGCCTTCAATCCCGGGAGGTTGGTGCTTTCGTCGATGTAGTCCTGTTCGAAGAGGAGGACTGGGTCGGCTTGCTCGCGGTGCAAAGTGCAACGCCCAGAATATGGACGGCGGCGGAGGAAAGCCTCGTTCAGGAAGTGGGTGAGCGAATAAGGCCAGCCATCGAACGCGCTCACGCGGAAGTGAGATTGCGGACGTTGAACGAGACGCTTGAACAGCAGGTCGTCGAACGAACCGCCGAGCTGCGTCGCTACCATGACATCGTCGAAGCGACCGTCGCGCCGATCTGCGCCTTTGACACAGAGTTCCGATTGATCGCCTACAACCAGGCGCACAACGATGAGTTCAGACGGGTCAATGGCTTCGACACCCGGATTGGCGATGTCTTTCCTGATCAGTTCATTCCCGAGCAGGGCGCAAGGATGCGCGCGCTGATGGCCCGCGCACTTGCGGGTGAAAGCTTCACCGAGGTCGCAGGCTTCGGCAGGCCGGAACTCGGCACTCCGTATTGGGAAATAAGCTATACCCCGCTGCGTGACATGGCCGGAACCGTCATCGGTGCCTTCCATAACGCGATCGACATCTCAGCCAGGCTGATCGCGCAAGGCGAACTGGAAGCGGCTCAAGAAGCGCTGCGCCAGAGCCAGAAGATGGAGGCCATGGGGAGCCTTACCGGCGGTGTCGCGCACGATTTCAACAATTTGCTCACGCCCATCATCGGCTCGCTCGACTTGCTGCTGCGTCGAAATGTAGGAAACGAGCGCGAGCAGATGCTGATCGGCGGCGCGTTGCAATCCGCTGAACGAGCAAAGACCCTTGTTCAGCGCCTGTTGGCTTTCGCGCGCCGTCAGCCACTGCAGACCACTGCAGTCGATGTAAAACTGCTGGTCGACAGCATGCTCGACCTGATTAGTTCGACGCTGGGCCCCACGATCAATGTTCACCTTGATGTGGCCGACGATCTGCCTCCGGCCATCGCCGATGCCAACCAGTTGGAGATGGCGCTCTTGAATCTTGCCGTCAACGCACGCGATGCAATGCCGGATGGCGGGAAGCTCGTTATCAAGGCCGAGCGAACAAGTGTGTTGGATGGCCGGATTCCCGGGATCGATGCAGGGAACTACGTTTGCCTGGGCGTCCATGACACCGGGTCCGGGATGGACGAAGACACTCGTTTGCGTGCGGTTGAACCGTTCTTTTCCACAAAAGGCATCGGGAAGGGCACCGGGCTCGGGCTGTCGATGGTGCACGGCTTGCTTGCACAGCTCGACGGAGGACTGACCATCGCCAGCGTGGTGGGGCAGGGCACCAGCATCGATTTATGGCTCCCGGCCGGCACGGCGACGGCCTCGAACGATGAGGGGAACGCATCGGCAGAGTTGTTGCTCACTGTGGCATCTACCCAACGCGGCATCGCGCTCCTCGTGGACGATGAAGAGCTGGTCCGCATAAGCACTGCCAACATGCTGAACGACCTGGGTTACTAAGTGGTCGAGGCGCATTCGGGGGAAGACGCACTGCGTCAGATACGCGAAGGTCTGTGTCCCGACCTCCTGGTGACAGACCATCTGATGCCTGGCATGAGCGGTACGCAGTTGGCCAAGGAATTGAATTCCAGTTGCCCTGATCTGCCGGTGCTAATCATTTCGGGTTACGCCGATGCCGAGGGTATCGACCCCGATATTGCGCGGCTGACCAAACCATTCAGAAATTATGAACTGGCGGCTAGCCTGTCAGCCTTGAATTTCTCACCGAGGAACGTCGGGAGCAATCAACGTTCCTAAGGCGATGGTTCGATCCGAATTTGGAACCACATTCCAGCTTGTTTCGTTTGCCTTGAAGGCGTGATGTCCACGGAAAAACCGTTGCGGGGTTCGCATTCCTTGGCTGCACATCTCGCGCGGCCTGGATGAGTTGGAGCAAAGCCTGAATTCCCATGACTCACGCAGAATTGGAGGAAGAGAACGCTCGACTAAGAGCGGCGCTGGCTCAGGCAGGAATTTTCGCGCAGCGGTTGGTCCATCTCCGAACTGAGAAAACCAGTGATCAAGGCCTCGGGAAGTTCGCCTCGCCGCAGGATCTTGTCGCCGAGTTGGAAAGCCATAGGGAGGCCTTGGCCAGCAGCGAAGCCCGCCAGCGCGCGATCTTCGAAAATGCCACTGATTTCGCAATGGTTATCACCGACCCGAACGGCATCGTAACCGACTGGAATCCAGGCGCCGAGCAGGTGATCGGCTGGACCTCGCGGGAAATGATCGGGCAGGACGCCAATCGCTTTTTCACGCCCGAAGATCGCGCCATTGGCAGGATCACGGTGGAAATGGACGAGGCGCTGCGGGATGGCCGAGCATCCGACGAGCGCTGGCATTTGCGCAAAAGCGGCGAGCGGTTCTGGGCGTCTGGAGAGATGGTTCCGCTCATTGCCGGCAATGGAGCACACATGGGGTTCGTAAAAATCCTGCGTGACCGCACAGAGGAACATCTTGCCGGCGGCGCGCTGCGTAAAGCGCAGGAACGCTTCCAGACAATCATCGAAACCATCGACGCTGCTTTTGCGATCGTGCAGGTCAAATTCGACGAAGACGACCGCCCGATCGACTATCGCTTCGTGGAAGCCAATCCCGCGTTCGAGCGACAGTCCGGAGTCAATCTGCGCGGAAAATGGGTCACCGAATTTGCACCAGACCTTGAGCCGTTCTGGTTCGAAATCTATGGCCACGTCGCAAAAACCGGCGAGCCGACGAACTTCGAAAATTATGCTGAAGCGTTCAAGCGATGGTTCGACGTGCGAACCGTCCGGGTTGGTGATCCTGCAGACCGTCAGATCGCCATTCTTTTCAATGACGTAACGGAGCGGCGCGGCGCCCAGGAACGCTTGCGGGCCAGCGAAGCCCTGGCTCGGGAGAACGCCGAACGTGTGCAACTGGCGCTTGGTGCGGGCGCGATTATCGGGACATGGCATTGGGATTTGCCCAGCGACCAGTTCACCGTCGACGAACCTTTCGCTGCGGCCTTCGGCCTTGATCCCGCACTTGGCCGAAGCGGCATTCCGCTTGCCCAGATCGTTGCCACCGTCCACCCGGATGACCAACAGGGTCTGTCGGACGCGATAAATGAGGTGGTCGCACGCGGCGGACACTACGCCCATCAATACCGCGTTCGACGCACCGACGGGCGCTACTACTGGATCGAGGCCAACGGGCGGGTCGATCACGCGCCTGACGGTACGCCCCTCAGTTTTCCCGGCGTGGTGATCGACGTCGAAGCACGGCGAGCTGTCGAGGCCGAGCGGGACCGCGCGCTTGCTGCCTTGCGGTCCCTCAACGAAAATCTCGAGCAGCGAGTGGCGGAACGCACGGCAGAACTTATGGTCGCCGAAGAGAAGCTGCGTCAGTCGCAGAAGATGGAAGCCGTGGGGCAACTCACCGGAGGCCTGGCCCACGACTTCAATAATCTGCTGGCAGGTATCTCGGGTTCGCTAGAACTTATGGGCAAAAGGATCGATCAAGGCCGACTGACGGAAATCGACAAGTACATGGCCGCTGCTCAAGACGCGTCACGGCGCGCAGCAGCGCTGACGCATCGCCTTCTGGCCTTCTCGCGGCGCCAGACCCTCGACCCACGCTCCACCAATGTCGAAGCGTTGGTGGATGGCATGATCGACCTGATCCAGCGCACGGTGGGTCCTGAAATCCACGTCGAAACGACGGCGATGGCGCAATTGTGTTCGGCCCTTGTCGATGCCAGTCAGCTTGAGAATGCGTTGCTGAACCTATGCATCAACGCGCGCGATGCTATGCCCGGCGGCGGACGTATCGCCATCGAGATGACCAACCAATCGCTGGATCGGCAGACCGCGCTGGCGTACGAAATACCGGCTGGCGATTATCTTTCCCTGAGCGTCAGCGACACGGGAACCGGCATGCCGCCCGATGTTATCGCCCGCGTTTTCGAACCGTTTTATACCACAAAGCCAATCGGACAGGGCACCGGCCTTGGCCTTTCCATGATCTACGGCTTTGTTCAGCAGTCGGGCGGGCAGATCAGAATCCATTCAAGCGTTGGTCAAGGAACGACCGTGCGCCTTTATCTGCCGCGGCATGACGGCGCCGCTATCAGCGGCGAGCAGGTGATGCCGGAAGCACCTGTCAACATCGGGTTTGCCGAAGAGACGGTACTGGTCGTCGATGACGAGCCGACTGTACGATTGCTGGTTGCCGATACACTCAGAGACCTGGGTTATACCGTAATCGAAGCCGCCGATGGCAATGCTGGACTGCAAATTCTGCGTTCCAACACCGGCCTCGACCTTTTGATCACCGACGTTGGATTGCCCGGCGGACTCAATGGCCGTCAGATGGCCGACGCGGGGCGGCTTTTGCGGCCCGACCTGAAAACTCTTTTCATAACCGGATATGCGGAAAACGCGGTCTTTGGCGAAGGCCGACTTGAAGCGAACATGCAAATTTTGACCAAACCGTTCGCAGTCGACGCGCTAGCTGTGAGGGTCCGTGAAATGCTGCGGGCGGACTAACCTGCCTCTCTGGCTACAACGGAATCTGTCCAGAACCTGAGATGAATGCCTACGCCGACCGATACCAGGTTTGAAGCGGTCCGAATCCAGATATAATTACGCTACGGAAACAAGATAGACGCGATTGACCTCTATTTCGAACTTGCACAATTATTGTGCATGAATGCCTATATTTTAGGCAAACCGATCTGGGAGATGTCATGAGCCTTTCCGCCTTCGCCGTGCTGTTCGCTGCCGCGACTGCCATCGTGCCCGTCCACAGCGTCGAAGTTACTCACCGTGGTAGCGCTTACCGGATCGACTACCGCGCACAGGTCGAGACCAGCATGCGCACCATCGGCATCGCGCCGCCGACCCGCCCGAGTAGCCAGCGCTGCGTCATGACTGCAAAGGTCGCAGTCGAGCGGGTAATCGCCGACGGCGGGCACGAACTGACCGCCGCGCTGCCGGGCAAGGAGAGCTTCACCCGCCACCTGCCTGGCGACTGCCGCAGCCGCAGCGCCCAGCTCGCCAAGTTGGTCGACGACAATGCAGGCAGGATCTCAGCGCATGTCGCCGAAGCGGCATCTGGCGACCGCGAGCATGCGCTTGCTGCGATCGATGCCGCGCATCACTTCGCAAACAACTGACGGAGGTAGCGCCGCGACATGATGCGCCGTCTTTGTCTGGCCGCCGCGACCTGCGGCGGCCTTCTGGGCTACATTCCCGCCAGCGCCCAATCGGTTCCGACGATCTCGCTTGACGCCGAGACCGACCACCGTGATCGCGGCCTGAGCGCGAGCGGGGGCAAAGGTGCGCTCGGTGCCTCGGCATCGGTGCCGGTGCTTTACGGCCTCGCGCTCGACTTCGACGCGGTGACCCTGCGCGGCAGCGCGCGGCACGGCGGCGCGGACCTCGGCGTCGTCATAGCGCCCCAATACGGTGTGATCAGCGGCGGCTGGGAACTGGGTGCGGGTGCGCGCGGCCATGTTTTCGTCGGCCGCTCAGGATTGAGCTATGGCGAACTGACGGCTGACGTGGGCCGCACACTCGGGCCGGCGCGGCTGGTCGTGGGAGCCGCCTTCGCCCCGGCGCGGGACGCGATCGGCGGCAGCAACCTCTACCTCGACGCCCAGCTATCGGCGAGTATCCCTGGCACGCCGGTAACGCTTTACGGCGGGTTCGGACATACGAGCGGATCGGCGAACGGCGGGGCCCGCGCGGCGCGGCTGCGGCCCGGCGGCGCCTATCTCGATCATCACTTCGGGGCCGATTACGTTAGTGGCAAGATCGCCGGGGGTATCCGCTATTCGGGCACGTCGATCGGTGCCGAAGAAGTAAACCGGATGTCGCCATGGACCGACCAGCACTACGGTTCGCGAGCAATGGCCTACGTGCGCTTCACGCCTTGATGAGTGGAGCGGTGAGGCTCAGCGCCCTATCGACTGCATTCAGCGGTCTTCGTTCATCCGAGCATGGCGCAGCGCTGTCATGCCGAAATTCAGCCTCATCGACCGGATCGTGCTGACACCTAATGAGAGC
>Ga0308165_1006481_pt1 | contig 10293 bp, 7 predicted proteins | sample PhyWR2_FD_201032 | JGI IMG/M metagenome (GOLD analysis project Ga0308165, IMG submission 201032) | Phyllosphere microbial communities from UC Gill Tract Community Farm, Albany, California, United States - DLSLW.R2 | ecosystem: Host-associated > Plants > Phyllosphere > Unclassified | place: USA... | reverse complement strand
ACCAGGCTATATAATGAAATACCTAACGATATAACAGCAATACTTATTAATATAACAGTGCTCATGCTCATGATGCTGTCTCTCTCTGCACGGCGATGGGAGCATCATAATAGTAATTATTTCGATACAAAGAGAAGGATACGGAGCCTCAAGACTGTTCTTTGCCCCTCAGAATGAAAATTTTTACTTAAATGAAACTTAACGGCCGCCCATACGTCTGACAGATCTTGCTTTTATGCCCTTATTCCCCCTAAGGACACTGCGCAGCGGGCCTCATGAACATATCTCAGACCTTGGCTGATGCAGGTCTCAGCGAAACAGTAAGCAAATATCACGTTGTTGTCCTCTTCGCCATTAAACGCCAGATAAAACGCATCTGACAGACAGAAAATCAACAGGCTGACAGTAAACATTTAACATTAAGCTGCCAGAATAGAGAGCCGCCAGGTGTTAACTGACTGGCTCTCTATGTAAACTATTCTTTCCGACTCAGAACAAATGGAACAGAATCACGGAGCGAGGGATTCACTGCTCCGCTATGATCAAGACCGGGATAAAGATGGACCTCTGCCGGAGTTCCTGCTGCTTTTACATCAGCCGCAAACTGTTTTTGCATTGCTGTGGGTACGTTAATATCCGCCTCACCAATGCCAATAAATACCGGATGATCTATTTTCAGCGTTGGATATTGTAGTGCCCCCTTGGCGGAAGTCAGAAGATGTTGAATACTCGGTTTCAGGCTATTTTCAACCGTCAATTTTTGCTTCATGACTTCTTCAGTAAGCGGAGTAATACACAACTCATCTGCACGCGCTAATAATGGCAGAGCTTTATCCTGAAAATAATCTGCTGCTTTTAATTGCGGATTTTTAGCTGCTTCAGACAAGAAGATATAAAAGATATAAGGAATCTTAGGATCACCCGTTATCGCATTATTATCATGCTTAACGGGTGATAAAATTTTAGCCGCAGAGCTATTTTCATTAAAATACGGCGTACCGGTAAGTACCGTTCCGTTAATATTTAACTCAGGTGCATACTCCGCCTGATAACCCGCGCTGGCAAAAGCAGCATGAGCTCCCTGTGACTGACCAACAAGGATAATTTGATTTTTTAACGGAAAGATTTTCTGTGCCGCTTTAATACTATCCAGCGAACTCCAGGCCTCAGCACGCGCATTCAAGTAATGATGCAGGCCTTCCGAACCCAGACCGGCATAGTCTGGCGCAACAATCGCATAACCCAGCGACAGCCAGGTATTTAAATACTGACTGTCTCGTGGTGTCCGTGGGTTTAAAGAAGGAGCACAATCGTGGGCAACACCCACCGTACCATGTGCCCATACCACAACGGGCCAACCACCTGGAGGTGTAGGTCCTCTTGGTAGGAAAACGGCTGCTGTATCAATACGTGAGCCGGTTCCTTTGACCCCATCTGTTGAAGGATACTCAATGCGGTACTGTGCCGATGCTTCCAGCAATCCGAAAGACTCTGGTAATGCTGTTTTTGTGATGATTGTCGGGTTCACTGTGCTCTTCACTTCCGCCATAGCAGTGTAGGAAGAAAAAATGATCGCTGCCGGAATAGCCCAGCGTAATTGCCTTTTAAAGTAATCCATACAAAACCCATCCCTGTGAATGAACGTTGAATATCTCGCTAATCATATTATACGAAGTGCGAAAAACTTCGATAGCTAAGTATAATTCAGAACCAAATGTTGTGTACTGCGTCAGGCAACAAATAGTTCTATTCGTACATTATTTCATATGAATTCAATTGTTTTCTTGCCGCTGCATCCGAATATTTCGCCATAAATCTCGCGTAAAAGGCATAGAATTCAGCAAAACTATTGCCTGTGGGCCTTTGTTTATCGAGATAACATGTCTATCGATATGCAGAATATCGCCTTGCGATAATGCAGTATTAGCTTCATACCACAAGATAAGATGTGCCCGTTTTTCCGCAGCAATAATTGAGAAAAATGAGTCATTTGACGGATGAGTAAAAGTATCGACAGCAATCCAATGCATGTTTACCTGCCTTAGCACTATAAATGCCTGTATTTTGTAACAGGATCCGAATTTGGATAAATAACATTGCTAATCAAAGAGGTAGTATTCTAACTATGAGGCAATACAAAACATATCTGTCAGGAACCATTGCAGCACTCTATTACGTCTATAGTAGTGCTTTATTCCTGATTGTTTCTGTGTCTCAGCCACCATTTTTCAAGTTCCATTTTCCACGTAGTGCCGATACATAGTCTAAACATCATTTATAATTGACTCAATTCTTTCTTTCGCTGTGGCTTAATTTTTTATCCCCTAAAACAGCACATCTTGGTAGATGGCAGAATAGAATTTACATCCACACATCTAAAAATCTTAATGACTTCATATTATCCAATATCATTAGGTTGTTTATGGGTATTTTTAGAAATTTATTTAACACTCATATGATTTGCTTCTGTCAGCGACGGGCTTTGCCTTAGATGAAATTGAGAATTGAATATTGGAACATGTCATCCTATATTTGAATCAATAAAAATGATAATAGGTTACAGTTATATTAAATATATCAATATTTTCATTCACTTTGTGATAGAGATCTCTTGGAGATTATTCATCAGTAATTATCTGATAATAGATAAATCTTTAGCACTAAAAACACCTGCGTTAAAGAGTCTATATGTGCAAAAGAGGGATCCCTATGCGTTTTCAACATATTGTACTACCGGTATATCAATAAATATTTGCTGCTACTCTATTCGTTCTCGCCACCTGTCACCTTAGCTCACTCGCTATCACTCGCGAATATTATCACTTGTAAGAATCCCTTCTAACAATGTGACAAAGGCAGACTTCAAATTCCTTTGTGACATTGTGCACATTTTCAGCATGAAACCGGTTGCATGGGATGAAGTCACTGCTAGGATGAAACCGGTTTCATCAGTCATTCTTTCTCAATAATTAATAAAAGGCCTCTAAAATGACAGCCATCAGAGATTACAGCGCATTAGCGAAGGATATTCTTCGCGAGGTTGGGGGAGAGCAAAATATTCACGGCTTCTCCCGCTGTGCGACGCGTTTACGCTTAGTGTTAAATGAAACGCCCGCTGAGGCCAAAAGCAAAATACAAAGCTTACCCGGTGTGATTGCCGTGGTGGAAAGTGGGGGCCAGTTTCAGGTCGTTATCGGAACCCACGTTGCTGATGTATTCAATGCAATGAGCGAGTTGGTCGGTGATAACCACAGTGCTAATGCCGCGCCGGTTAAGACTCGCTGGCTGGACAGAGTGATTGCCACCATGTCGGCAGTCTTCGCCCCGATTATTTATATTCTGGCAGCTGCCGGGATTTTGCAGGGGATACTGATAGTCGTCTCCTTGATTGATGATGGTATCAAAGCCAGTGACACCTTCGCCATTCTGAACTTTATGTCATGGACACCCTTTGCCTTTTTACCGGTGTTTATCGCGATTACCGCAGCACGGCACTTTAAATGTAACCCATACATTGCGGTTCTGTGTTGCTGCGCATTGATTAACCCTGACTGGACCGCGATGGCGGGCAGAATTGCCAGCGGTGAAACCGTGACTTTCCTGTTCTTCCCATTAGCTAAAACCGTCTATACCTCATCAGTGCTTCCTCCCCTGTTCCTGGTATGGGCTCTGTCATGGCTGGAAAAACGTGTTGACCGTATGCTACCCAGTGTTATTTCAGCGCTCTTCACACCACTGATTTGCTTTGTGATAATCGTTCCACTCACGCTTATCGCTATCGGTCCAATCACGACCTGGGCTGCAATGGGTATCGCCAGTGGTTATAACGTCTTATTTAACGCCGCTCCCGCTCTGGCTGCTGCTGTAATCGGTGGAGTGTGGCAAGTTATTGTTATCTTCGGCGTTCACTGGGGTATCACTCCGGTGATTATGGCGAACTTTGATACCAACGGGTACGACTCATTCCAGGCTTATCAGACTATCGCCGTAATTGGACAGATGGCGGCCGTATTTGGCGTGTTCCTGAAAACACGTAACAGAGAGCTGAAAACCACCTCATTATCCGCAGGCGTTACGGCCATCTTTGGTATTACTGAACCTGCTATTTATGGTGTGACATTACGCTTTAAAAAGCCGTTCATTTGCGGCTGTATTGGTGGTGCTGTCGGAGCTGTCGTCGCAAGTTTGTTTGGTTCTCTCTACTATGCTTACGCTGGCCTGCCAGGCTTACTGACTATCGTCAACTCGATTAGTCCGGATGCCCCTATGTCATTTATTGGTGAGGTGGTGGGTAGTGCGACAGCCATTGTTCTGACCATTGTTCTGGTACAGTTTGTCGGTTTTAATGACCCGGTAGCAGAAGAGAGCGCACCAGAAGCACCCGTTAATACAGAAAATAAATCGAATACCGAATCTGCTGCCGTTAAAACACCGCTGGCAATTCTAAGCCCAATGCAGGGAACCGTTATCCCACTGGAAAACGTGGCTGATGAAGCCTTCTCCCAGAAAGTACTGGGTGATGGTGTAGCCATTCAACCGAGTGAAGGTCTGGTGGTTGCTCCTTGTGATGCGAAAGTGGAAACGCTGATTGAGTCTCATCATGCCGTTGGCCTCACCTGTGAAAACGGCGCCGAATTGCTGATCCACGTTGGGCTGAATACCGTGAATTTACAGGGGCAGCACTTTACGCCGCTGGTCAAAGAAGGTGACTGGGTGACCGCAGGTACTCCGTTACTGCGCTTCGATAAAGAAGCAATTGAGGCAGCCGGATATGAATTAACCACACCGGTATTAATCATCAATAGCGATGAATACACGCTGGTTATCGAACAATCTGAGGGTGAGATTGGGCAGAAAATGCCGCTAATGACCGTATCCTGACATTTTATGTTCATTGGCAGGGCCAGCTGAAAATAGCTGTGCTCTGCCACATATTCTGTCCAGCCCCATGTCGCACTGACCCTGTGATACAGATAGAATGTCAGAGAGAATTTGCTCCCTTTTCTATGAAATCTTTAGCGCCGAGGAATGCTATGGTTACAATACTGGATGTGGCAAAAAAGGCCGGCGTCTCAAAAGCGACAGTGTCCAGAGCGCTGAATGGTAAAGTTGTCGTTAGTCATAACGTTAAAGCCCGTATTAACCAGGCGATAGAAGAAACAGGTTATCGCCCTAATCTATTAGCGCGTAGGCTGGCAACCAATGAGTCAAATTCTGTGGGTCTGGTGATTACCAACGGACTCTATGATGGCCCTTTCTTTTCTTCAATGACGTATCAGGCTGCTACTTGTAGTGAAGAACATCAGCGACAGCTGGTGTTAGCGGATGGTAAACATTGTCGTGAAGATGAACAGAACGCCATCAACTTACTGCTTCAGTTACGCTGCGAAGCGATTATGATCTATCCCAAATATTTAACCGTTGATGAGCTGGATGATATTATTGACGCCAGCAGCGTCCCTATTATGGTTATCAACCGAGAACTAAAACGTAACCGTGCAAATTCAGTTTTTGTCGATAATCAGTTATGCAGTGCTCAGATGGTCAATCATTTACTGGAAAAAGGGCATCGACGGATTGCATTTATTTCCGGAGCACTGGATTCCCCTACCGGTAAAAAGCGTTTGCAGGGATATCGGGATGCGCTGGAAAAAGCAGGTATAGTCCCAGATGAAAGCTTAATTGTTCATGGAAACTACCGCCCTGAAAGCGGCTATAAAGCCGGGCTGGAGTTACTGAAAAATAACCCTGACTTTACCTGTGTGTTAGCTGCCAATGATGATATGGCGATGGGTGCGATTAAAGCATTTACTGAACATGGCTATGCTATTCCCGCAGATATTTCGGTTGCCGGATTCGATGATGCGCCTCTTGGCCGTTATTTCACACCAGCCTTGACCACCGTCCATATTCCGATGGACCAAATGATTAAGGATGCACTACAGATTCTACTGTCGCCGTCCGATACGCCAGTTCTTTTTCCTGCCCACCAGGGTACTCTGGTCATAAGAGATTCTATTGCGGAAATAACACCGGAGCAGTAAGCAACCATGACGCTCTACGGTTCATCATGCTGTCCCTGAAACCTGTCTAACCGATATAACAGATAGTTTCCCCTATGACTTTCATGGTAACCAACTGATATAACAGTTTGTATTGATGTTATTAAGGTTATTCTATTCGTAGTATAGTAAGCCGAATATTCTGGTACGGGGTGGCTGATGTATTACTCTATCGGTGAGTTCGCAAAACTCTGTGGCATTAATGCGACAACTTTACGCGCGTGGCAACGGCGTTATGGTTTGCTTAAGCCTCAGCGATCGGATGGGGGCCATCGGCTTTATACTGATGGTGATATACAGCAAGCGTTGAATATTCTGGACTGGCTAAAGAAAGGGGTTCCCGTCAGTAAAGTAAAAACGCTACTCGACAGGCCAGAAGAAGAATACGCCAATCAATGGGTCGTTCTGCAAGAAAAGCTGCTACAACAACTGACCGCCGGTCGTATCGATGCAGCCCGGAATATCATTTATGATTCCGGACGCGAGTACCCGAGGGAAGAGTTAGTCACACAGCTACTCCGTCCGTTACGCAGAAAAATATCAGCAAACCTTGCCACGACCATGACTCTCAGGGCAATACTGGACGGGCTTATCATTGCCTATACCTCTTTTTGTATCGAGGGTGACAAAAAAGCACCTGGCGATAACTACTTGATCAGTGGCTGGTCTTTAACAGATGCTTGCGAAGTATGGCTGGAAGCACTTAAACGCACGGGTCAGAATAAACGTATCGATGTTTTACCCCATTCACCCAATATGCTCGCGCTTGATATGTTCCCCGGAAGTCACTGGATTCTGGTCACAGCAGATAAACTCTCTTCTACCCAGGTTAAACAAACTCGGCAATGGCAGGACAGCGTGAAATCTCTCGAGATAGTCATACTCTAAAACCCGCACTACCCTCTGTTTATTTCCTCTTCAGTCTGCAGCTAAAAAATATAACCCTCTGATAAGAATACTTATGCTAAATTTTACACTTTAAAACTTGGACAATAATATTCATTTGTGTAAGTTATGAGTTAAGCCAAAGTTGTTCTCATTATTAAAATGAAGATTATTTGCAGAGGAATATCATCATGATGAGTGAACCCAAAATCGGAATCAGTGAAAAGCTGACCGGATTTCAGGCCGGTTTACAACAAGATGATAGATCTGCTCAAGAATTACTGACTGAGCTGATTGCCGAAGCACAGTGCGTTGCTGTTGATTCTGCCTCTGTTATCCCGTTGCCGAACCCTCGTTTTATCTATACCGCTGAAAATAAGCTACAACAGCCAGATGACCTGAATGGACTGATTATCGGCCATCATGCCATCAGTGAAGGCCCAGAGGCCAGTATCGCTGAATCCCCAGAAACAGGGAAATATCAGGCACTATTGAGCACCACAATGGCAGAACAATATCCGTGGGTTCCCCTGATAGAAAGCGAGCTGTTGAGTAGCAGCCCAGCACTACGTGAAAATTTTATTGTCTGTGTTTCTGCTCTGCGTGAGCTTAATCAGTTAAGGACGCAAAAACTCACACGCCACATACTGATAGATTTTCATAGTCGCTATAAACTTGTACTACTGGCGCATAACCAGCCAGGTTACCGGGAGATAGGTCCGTTTGTCGCTCAACTTCACCAGTGGGAAGATTTGGATGACTTCTTTATCGTCTATCGAAAAAAGCTGATGGCTATCTTGCAGCAACCTGCAACCTGCGAAAATCACGTTAATGTGATGATGCATATTCAAGGTTATTTTAACCGTCAGCAAAGTGCTGAACAAAGAAGTGAGCTGTGCCAGGTTATCCATGATTATCGCCTGGGAAATCGACCGCTCAGCGATCCGTTAATGCTGTTAAAAAGATATCTTTCTGAATATCCAAATAATTATCTATTAACGCAAAAATATTTCATGTTATATCCAAATAATTATATTTGAATTAACCACGAGAAGGCCATGACCTGACCTGTTAATGGCACTCATTTATTCTCTATTAAGACGACATTATTATTGTCGTCTTTTTTTATGTTCTGAAAATAAAAAACCCCTGTGCCGCCAGGTACAAGGGTTTCAGAGGATATCGGCTAGAGATTAAAAGTCATAACTGGCGGTAACAGAAACACTGCGCGGCGCACCGTATACCACATATTCAGATAACCAGCTGTCATACTCTTTATCAAACAGGTTATTAACGTTAGCCTGTACAGCGAAATTTTTGGTCATTTGATAGCGGGTAAACAGGTCCACTATCGCATAACTACCTTGTTCGATACGCGTTGCACCTTGCGGGCCAGTAGTATCATTCCAGGTTTTATTCTGCCAGTTAACACCCCCACCGACGGTGACCTCAGGCAGCATTGGCAGATTATAGCGGGTAAACAGTTTCGCCGTGGTACGTGGCTGATCGGAGTTCACTGCTTTATTATTTTTATCGGTTGCCACAAAGCGTGATGCGCCAAAGGTCAGCTGCCAGTTATCGGTCAGGGCGCCGTTCAGTTCAAACTCGGCACCTTTACTTACCGTTTCATCAACTGACTCATAAGCTGTTTCATTCGGATTACCGTTAACTATCGCACTGGTGGCTTGAGCAACATTATTTTGCTCAATGCGGAATATCGCCAGTGAGGTAGTCAGGCGGGTATTAAACCAGTCAGCCTTAACCCCGGCTTCATAGCTCTTGCCGGTCGCCGGGTCGAGATAATCACCGTTGATATCACGCTTATCGGTCGGCTGGAAGATAGAGGTGTAGCTGGTATAAGCCGACCAGGTATCATCGATATCATAGATAAGACCGGCATAAGGAGTAACATTATGCTGCTTATTACTGAGTTGGGTTTGTGGCGCAGAGGTCGGGTTATAATCAGCATCCCACGCGCTATAACGCAGGCCAGCGATTAAGTGAAGTGGGTCCGCCAGCGAGAAACGGGCAGCGGTATAGACAGCCTGCTGACGCACAGTATCTTTACTATAGAGCGTAAATGGAGACCACGTCGGATCGGCGACATTTTGATAATAACTCGGCATCGGAATAGCGCCACCAACAGGCTGAGAGTTATCATAACGGTTATTCTGTCGGCTGAAACTGGTGCCGATTACTAGCTCATGCTGACGATCAAAGAGATCAAAGCCACCACGCACAAAGGCATCAACCGAGTCCTGTTTACGCTCGCCCTGGTTCCAGCCCCCATAACCTGTGACACCAGCACCGGTCACTTTATCCGGGAAGCTATAAACATACATCAATTTCGAGTCGAATTTACTCTGGGCGTGCAACAGGTTAACCCGGGCTTCCCAGCCATTATCAAAGCGCTGTACCAGGTTGGCAAAGACGTTATAGCTATTTTTATTAGAGTAAGCCCAGTCCGGTGCGGTGGTGGCACTGCGGCCAAAGTCAGTCCGGCTGCCGTCCGCATACCAGGTCGGCAAGCCACCCCAAGTCGGGCTATCTTCATCACTGCTCTGATAACCATAACCTACCGATAATACCGTTGAATCTGTTAAGTCAGCATCAACAACACCGTAGATAAACTTCTTCCGGTAATGGTACTTATCCACCCAGGTATCGTTGTCCTGATAACCTGCAATAACACGGCCGCGAACATTACCATTCTCAGTCAGTGGCGCTGAGAGATCGGCGACATAACGCTGCTTATTCCAGCTGCCATAAGTGGCGGAAACATTGGCTTTAAACTCACGGCTATCGGCATGTTTACGCACCATATTGATATAGGCTGACGGGTTTCCGGTGCCACTCATTAGCCCGGCCGCGCCGCGCACGACTTCGATATTTTCGTAAACAGCGGTATCCATGCCGGTATCACCAAAATCCCAGACATCACTGATCTGGGTTGGCATATCGTCATAAGCATAGTTACTGATGAAATAGCCGCGTGAGAAATAGGTCACCCGGCTGGTATCCACCAGCTTTTCCGTTATCCCGGTAACGTTATTCAGGACTTCACCAATGGTATCAAGCTGCTGGTCTTCTATGCGCTGCTGGCTGATAACGCTGACTGATTGCGGAATATCACGTGAAACCAGTAATAGCTTGGTTCCGGTGGTTGTGGTCTTAACGTTGTAGTCTTCAGCCTGCCCTTTAAGTGGGTTTCCAGCCTGGGCCTTAACAATCACAGTGTCTTCTGACAAATCCGAATCTGCGGCTTGCGCAAGGGGGGCTAAAGCCAGCCCGGTACATATCGCCAGTAATGATGGGCGAAATGCCTTCAGGTTAAGGCTATCCCTGT
>Ga0308165_1006478_pt1 | contig 10294 bp, 9 predicted proteins | sample PhyWR2_FD_201032 | JGI IMG/M metagenome (GOLD analysis project Ga0308165, IMG submission 201032) | Phyllosphere microbial communities from UC Gill Tract Community Farm, Albany, California, United States - DLSLW.R2 | ecosystem: Host-associated > Plants > Phyllosphere > Unclassified | place: USA... | reverse complement strand
TCCTGGTGCCCGGGGGGACGCTCAACGCGGACAGCCTGCGCCTGGAGGAGAAGGCCGTCGCCGCCGTGACCACCTTCGCCCGCTCCGGGCGTCCCGTCGCCGCGATCTGCCACGGACCGTGGCTCGTGGTCGAGGCCGGGCTGGCCTCGGGCAAGACCCTCACGTCGTACCCGTCCTTGCAGACCGACATCCGCAACGCCGGCGGCACGTGGCAGGACCAGTCCGTGGTCGCCGACAGCACCGACGGCTGGACCCTGGTGACCTCCCGCACCCCAGACGACCTCGACGACTTCCTGCGCGAGGTCGACGCGGCGCTCACCGCCCGCTGACAGCACGGGTCGCCTGCGCGCCCGACGGCGCTCGAGGGCTGTGGACAACCGCCAGCACGGCGGATGTCCACAGCCCTTCGTGTTGTGCCGACCCGGGGAGTCCCTAGGGTCGGATCAGGCCCGCCGGCCCGCGCACGACGCCGGCGCGCACCGGCACAGCGACACCGAGACAGCGACACGACGGAGGACCCATGCCTGCCACCGGGGACAGCCACCCGCACCAGACCGGATCGACAGGCACCGACCCAGCCGGTGCGAGCAGGTCGACCGACGAGCCGTCACGTCCGGCCGGCTCGGCCGGAGCGACGCACCCCGACTCGCCGACCGACCTCACCAAGAGGTCCTGGAAGCTGGTGCTCCGCACGAGCCTGCGTCAGTTCACGCGCGACCAGTGCCTCGACCTCGCCGCAGCCCTGACGTACTACGCGGTCCTGGCCTCAGCCCCCGCGCTGCTCGCCCTCGTCTCGATCCTGGGACTGGTCGGCGACGGCGGACAGCTCGTCGACGACGTGCTCGGCATCGTCTCCTCCGTGCTGCCCGAGGAGACCCTCGCCACGGTCGAACCCCTCATCGACCAGGTCGCGAGCCAGTCTTCGGGCGCAGGCCTCGCCCTGGTCGTCGGTCTGGCCGGCGCCCTCTGGTCGGCCTCCGGGTACGTCGGGGCCTTCGGCCGGGCACTCAACCGCGTCTACGAGGTCGAGGAGGGGCGCCCGATCTGGAAGCTGCGCCCCGTCAACCTCCTCATCACCCTCGCCGTCGCCGTCGGCGCGGCCCTGGTGGTCGTCGCGCTCGTCCTGTCCGGCGGGATCGCGCAGGCCGTGGGCGACACGATCGGGCTGGGCGGCGCCGCCCTCACGGTGTGGAGCATCGCGAAGTGGCCCGTCGTCCTGCTCGTCGTGATCGTCATGGTCGCGCTCCTCTACCACTCCACGCCGAACGTCAAGCAGCCGAAGTTCCGGTGGCTCAGCGTCGGCGCCGGCGTCGCGATCCTCGTCTGGGCGATCGCCTCGGCAGGCTTCGGCATCTACGTCGCGACCCTCGGCTCCTACGGCTCCACCTACGGCACCCTGGGGACAGTCATCGTCTTCCTCCTGTGGCTGTGGATCACCAACCTCGCGCTGCTCTTCGGCGCCGAGATCGACTCCGAGCTCGAGCGCGGCCGCGAGCTCCAGTCCGGCCTGCCGGCCGAGGGCACCCTCCAGCTGCCCCCGCGCGACACCCGCGGGATCGAGAAGCGCGCCACCAAGATGGCCGACGACGTCGCCGAGGGCCGCGCCATCCGCCTCGAGGCCCAGCGCCAAGGACGCCACAGCGACGAGACCGGTCCCGCGGACGACAACTCCTAGCCCGCGCGAGGACGCTGACCCGTACCTACCATCAGGAGATGACCTCACCCACCCTCGTCCTCGTGACGGGCGCGACCGGATACATCGGCGGCCGCCTCGTCCCACGCCTCCTCGCACAAGGATTTGCCGTCAGGGTCCTGGTCCGCACCCCCGCCAAGCTCGAAGGTGTCCCGTGGCACGACCAGGTCGAGATCGTCGAGGGCGACCTCAGCTCTCCCGAGGACACCGAGAAGGCCTGCCAGGACGTCCACACGGTCTTCTACCTCGTGCACTCGATGGGTTCAGGCTCGGACTTCGAAGAGCACGAGCGCGACACCGCCCAGCTCGTCGCCGACGCCGCAGAACGCTCCGGGGTCTCCCGCCTGGTCTACCTCGGCGGACTGCACCCCGAGGGCGTCGAGCTGTCGACGCACATGCGCTCGCGGACGGCCGTGGGCAAGGTCTTCCTCGACAGCCCGGTCCCCGCGATCGTGTTCCAGGCCGGGGTCGTCATCGGCTCGGGCTCGGCGTCCTTCGAGATGATCCGTCACCTCACGGAGAACGTCCCGCTGATGCCTGCCCCGAGCTGGGTGCAGAACAAGATCGAGCCGATCGCGATCCGCGACGTCCTGCACTACCTCGTGCACGCGCCGCTGGTCGACGCCGACGTCAACCGCACCTTCGACATCGGGTCCCGCGACGTCCTGACCTACGCGGCCCTCATGTACGGCTACGGCTACGAGGCGGGTCTGCCGCACCGCCGCATCTACGCCCTGCCCATCCCGGCCCCGATGCTCGCCGGGTGGTGGGTCGCGCTCGTCACGCCCATCCCGCACTCGATGGCCGTGCCGCTCGTCCAGTCGCTCCAGCACGACGCCGTCGCGCAGGAGCACGACGTCGACGACGTCATCGCGCCCCCCGAGGCCGGGCTGACGGGGTACAGGCACGCCGTGCGCCTCGCACTCAGCAGGATCGAGAACGGTGAGGTCGAGACGTCCTGGACCGGGGCCTCCTCGGGCAAGCCCTACGAGCCCCTGCCGAGCGACCCCGACTGGGCCGGTCGCACCGTGTACGTCGACGACAGGTCGCGCACGGGCGAGGCCCCGCCCGAGGCTGTGTGGTCGGTCATCGAGGGCATCGGCGCCGAGAACGGCTGGTACTCCCTGCCGGCCGCGTGGGTGATCCGCGGCCTGGCCGACAAGGTCCTCGGCGGGGCGGGCCACAACCGCGGCCGACGCAACCCCAAGACCCTCGTCGTCGGCGACGCCGTCGACTGGTGGCGCGTCGAGCACATCGAGCCCGGACGCCAGCTACGTCTGCGCGCGGAGATGCTGGTCCCCGGTGAGGCGTGGCTCGAGCTCACCGCCGAGCCCGACGGCGACGGCACCCGCTACCGCCAGCGGGCGATCTACTTCCCCCGAGGCCTGTTCGGCAAGCTGTACTGGTGGGGTGTGTGGCCGTTCCACGGGCTGATCTTCCCGTCGATGGCCCGCAACATCCTCGCCAAGGCCGCGCGAGACAGCGCGCAGGCACGACAGGCCTGAGCGGTCCAGGTACCCGCCGGCATCCCGCGCACCTGAGGTCTGGCTCCGGCCAGGCCTCAGGTACGCGCGGGCTCCGGCTCTGCGGCGTCGCCCATGCGCCGGGCGATGACCGCGCAGACGATCAGCTGGATCTGGTGGAAGATCATCAGCGGCAGCACCATGATCCCCACGCTCGCGGCGGGCAGCAGGACCGTGGCCATCGGGACGCCGCTCGCGAGGGACTTCTTCGACCCGCACATGAGCAGCACCACCCGGTCCGCGCGGCTGAAGCCCAGCTTCTTGCCCAGGACGCTGGTGAAGGTCAGCACGACCGCCAGGACCACGCAGCACAGGACCACGACAGCCACGACGGACCCGACGTCGACTGTCGTCCAGATGCCGTCGACCACGCCGTGGCTGAACGCCGAGTACACGACGAGCAAGACCGACCCGCGGTCGGTGAGCGTCGTGAGCCGCTTGTGCGCCAGCACCCACGGGGCGATCCACCGCCTCAGCAGCTGACCGGCGACGAAGGGCGCCAAGAGCTGCAGCCCGATCGTGCCGATCGAGTCGACCGAGAACCCGACAGCCCCACCCAGGAGCCCGGCGACCAGCAGCGGGGTGAGCACCACCCCCGCGAGGTTCGAGAAGGACGCGGCGACCACGGCCCCGGCGACGTTGCCACGGGCGATCGACGTGAAGGCGATCGAGGACTGCACTGTCGAGGGCAAGAGCGTGAGGAACAGCAGACCGAGCTTGAGGTCGTGCGGGACGATCGAGGACGGCACCAGCTGGACCGCCAGACCCAGCAGCGGGAAGGCGATGAAGGTCACCGCGAGCACAGACCCGTGCAGACGCCAGTCGCGGAGCGCGTCGACAGCCTCCTTGGTCGGCAGTCGCACCCCGTAGAGGAAGAACAACCACCCGACGGCGACCACGACAGCCACCTCGAGCCCCTCGGCCGCCTGCCCGCGCACCGGGAAGAACGACGCGACGACGACTGCGAGCAGCAACGAGACGACGAACCAGTCGACGCGTGCGACGACCCGCCTCACCGGACCCACGTGGTGACCAGCCTCTGGGAGAGGAGGGACGACGGCGCAGGACAGGTGCAGGACGGGCTCACGCGCCCCATCGTCCCATCTCACCCCCGGCGCGCGCGGCAGCGTCTCGTCAGGTCCGGCTTCGCGGAGCCAGGACCGGCTCTGCGGGTCCGATCCTCACGGACGCCGTGGTCCCGGGCACGGGACCGGAGGGGGACAGACCGACGACGGCCGTTCTGTCCAAGACGACGGGGGAGCGGCGCGCCTAGCCTGGGGGCATGACACCTCGACTCGACATGGTCGGCCTCGTGACGACCGACATGCCCGCCACCCTCGCCTTCTACCGCCGCCTCGGCCTCGACATCCCCGCCGACGCAGACACCGAGCCCCACGTCGAGATCACCCTGGACTCGGGGCTGCGCCTCGCCTGGGACACCGTCGAGACCATCCACAGCTTCGACCCGTCATGGACACCGCCCACAGGAGGGCACCGCAGCGCCCTCGCCTTCCTGTGCGACTCACCCGCCGAGGTCGACTCCGTGACCCACGCGCTCGAGGCCGCCGGGGCCACGGTCCACCACGAACCCTGGGACGCGTTCTGGGGACAGCGCTACGCCACAGTCCTCGACCCCGACGGGACCCCCGTCGACCTCTTCGCGCCCCTCGGATGACTCCGCCGCTCGGCTGATCCCACTGCACGGCTGACCGCGTTGCTCGGTCGGCGTGGAGGGGAGTGCCCTACCGCTCCGGCGAACGCGCCCTGGGAGCCCTGGGCGCCTCCTCTCGTGAGTCCTCGGGGACTCACGAGAGGGGCGGGGGCGGGGGGACGCACGCTCTGAGGGTTCTACCCGGCCGCCAGCCGGCCAGCGAACAACGCCGTGGGCGTGGTCCCCGTCAGGGCGCGGACGTCCCGGGCCAGGTGCGCCTGGTCGCTGTAACCTGCCCCGCCCGCCACAGCAGCCAGCGAGGTCTCGGTCCCGGCGAGGCGCACCGCAGCCTGCAGCCTCAGCACCCTGCGCAACGTCGCCAACCCGTAGCCGAAGAGCTCGTGGCTGTGCCGACGCAGCTGACGCTCAGACCAACCCGTCTCCCGGGCGATCTCGGAGACCTCGGCGCCCCGGACCGACATCGTCAGCATCACCTGCCCGCTCACGCCCTGCCGCAGCGGAGACAGACCCAGGAGGGCGCCCTCGATCGCCGCCGCCACAGCACCAGGACCGCGAGGCGCAGCCCGCTCGACGGCCTCGGCGACGCCCCTGGACACCCGCGCCGACCACACCTGGTCGAGAGGGACCCGCTGGTCGCGCAGCTCGTGGGCCACCACCCCCAGCAGCGCCGGGGCCGTCCCCGGGGCGAGACGGAGCCCAGCCGCCACCTCGCCCGCCCGCATCTCGACGCTGTGCGCCCGCGTGTCCGGGCCGGCCACGACGAGCCGCCCACCCGTCCACACGATGTCCATGCACGCGTCAGGGAGCACCAGCTCGGCCGAGGCTGACCCCGATACTGACGCCGATGCCGCAAGCGTGGGCGTGGCCTCACGCGCTGCCAAGGGTGTCGGGTCAGCGCTCGCGGACGAGGCCGCGGGGCCCAGGTCCGCAGGTCCCGAGCGGTCCTCCAGCGCGCCAGCAGGACCGGGCGAGCCAGCCGTGACCTGCCACAGGGCGGCGCCGCGGAGCTGTGCCGGACGTTCGCTGTACATCTCCCCATGGTCTCGCACGGTCTCGCTACGGACCGGGTGAAGACCTCTGTCGAACACCTGTTCGGACGGGTGATAATCTCGGCACCTCGACCACACGGGTCGCAGCGTCCGGACGGCCCGAAGCCCAGCCGCAGGCCCACCACCAGCGGCGACGCACCCGTGGCCCCACCCCGAAGAACCCGAGGAGACCCCACCGTGAACCCCCCGCCCACAGCGGCCCTCGTCCCCTCCGAGCAGACAGCCCGGAGCGCCGCCCGATGATGGGGGCCAGCCACGCCGTCTCCGGCGCAGCGGCCTGGGTCGCGCTCACCTCGACAGCGCCCATCGCGCTCGGCACCCACCCCCTCGAACCCCAGGGCGTGATCCTCGGAGCCCTCGTCACCGCCGGCGCAGCCCTGCTGCCCGACGCCGACCACCACTCCGCGACCATCGCCCGCTCCGGCGGCTTCCTCACCCGCGGCCTCGCCGGCGCGGCGGGGGCAGCCTCGGGCGGTCACCGCCACGGGCTCCACACGGCGCTCGCGGCCGTGGGTGCGGCTCTGCTCACGGGCTTCGCGGACCGGCTCACGGCCACGGTCCCGCTGCTGGGGACCATCCCGCTCGGGTCGGCGCTCGTGCTGCTCGCGCTCGTCGCCTTCGCCAACAAGGCCCTCGACCTCGGGAGGTCCGGTGTGGTCAACCTCTGGGCGGGGGCGGCTCTCGTCACCGTGGCCGTGCTCGCCTGGGCGCCCGAGCAGCTCGAGTGGTTGCCGCAGGCCGTGCTGGTGGGCTTCGTCGTGCACCTGGTCGGGGACCTGATCACCACGGGCGGGCTGCCGCTGCTGTGGCCCTTCCTGGTCAAGCCGCCGCGCAGGCTCCGCAAGGCTCCAGTGCTCCGGCGGATCTGGTTGGCCAACGGCTATGTCGCGCTGCCTGTCCTCGGGCGGACGGGGTCGGCGCGCGAGCAGGCGCTGACCGCTGTCCTGAGCCTCTACGCCGGGGCGCTGGTCGTGGTCGCTGCGGGTCAGCTCATCGGGCGCATCGGGAGCGCTGCGAGTGCTGGGGGACCGGTCGCCGGCCTGGGGTGAGGGGGCATCTGCCACCGCTCGCTCGGACCTGTCACGTGCCCTGCGGCTCCCGAGCCTGACCGACCCCGTGCGCCTCGATCGCCGCGTCGAGGTCCGCGAGGATCTGCTGCGCCTCGGCCACGTCCCACTGCGTGCCCTGCAGCTCGAACTCGAACAGGACGGGTCGCCCCGAGGCGGCGGCGATCTGGCGGCACGCGGCCTGGTAGTGCTCTCCGAAGTTCCGGTTGCCCGACCCCATGACCCCGACCATCAGCCGCCGTGTCTGCGGGTCCGACAAGAACCGTCGGACGGGTTCGGGGATCGTGTCGTTCTGCGGGTTGCCGGTCTTGTACGAGGGCGTCACGAGGACCCAGGGCCCGTCGGGGACGGACCGTCGCACAGCACGCTCGCTGAGGGGGTACGCGGGCCGACCGAGGCGCTCGGCGAACAGCCGCACCGTCCCTGACGCGCTCGAGTAGTAGTAGACCGGGATCATCCCTCCATGCTGCACCTGACTGCGGACACATGTCACCTTCTCCGTCGATCAGCCGCAACCAGGACGAAAGTCCCGGGGAGAGCCGCGGTCTGTCCCCGACGGGCGCGACGCAGGCCCCGGTGCGATGCTGCTGGTCATGAGCCTCCGGGCGCCGAGGCTCCGACCGAAGGGCAGGACCGCCATGGCATCGACCCCCGTCTCCACCTACGTCGCTGGGCTCGCCGAGCCGTTGAGGGAGGTCGGCGAGCGTCTTGTCGAGATCCTCGACTCCGGCCTCGTCGGGCGTGAAGGAGTCATGTGGCACGGGCATCCCGTGTGGATGGACGGCAAGACCCCCGTCGCCGGATTCAAGGCCTACAGCTCCTACGTCACCCTCATGCTCTGGCAGGGGCAGCGGATCGAGGACCCCACGGGCCGTCTGGCCGCAGCCGGCTCGGCCCAGATGGCATCGACCAAGATCGCGACGGTCGACGACCTCGAGGCCGACACCGTCCTGTCATGGCTGCACGCAGTCGACGCGCTCCCGGCTGCGTGACCTCCGTCACGGGGTTAGGTTCGGTCCTAGACCCGGCGTCCGCCGGTGCTCACCAGCAGCGAGGGAGCAGGACATGAGCGAGCAGGGCAAGGGCGGGCTCGGAGAGTTCGCGGGCAAGGCGAAAGAGTTCCTCACCGACGACAAGATCGACTCGGTGGCCGACGCGATCAAGTCTGTCGCACCGGACTCCGTCGACGCCAAGGTCGACCAGCTGGCAGAGAAGGCCAAGAAGGCCAACGACTGACACCACCTGGCCGCCCGCACCTCAGGGTGCGCGGGCTCAGACCCGACCCGGCGTCCCACCTGGTCCGCGACGAAGCGGGCGGGTGACGACGCGGCTGGGCAGCCTGCCCCACGGGCCGCACAGGTGTCGGTACCATCGAGGGGCGCCTTCGGACGAGGGCGCCCCTCGATCGTCCTAGGAGAAGACCACCGTGCCTGAGTCGTCAGTGCTGCCCCCCGACGTCACCATCACCCTCGACGGCACGCAGACGACCGTGACCACCACGACCACCGGCACCGAGCTCTTCGCGGACCGCAAGGACGTCGTCGTGGTGCGCGTGGGCGGCCAGCTCAAGGACCTCGCGAGCACCTTCGCCGACGGTGACGTCGTCGAGTCGGTGACCATCGACTCGCCCGACGGCCTCGACGTGCTGCGCCACTCGGCAGCGCACGTGCTGGCCCAGGCCGTCCAGCAGGTCAACCCGACCGCGAAGCTCGGCATCGGCCCGCCCATCAAGGACGGCTTCTACTACGACTTCGACGTCGCTGAGCCCTTCACCCCGGAGGACCTCAAGGCCCTCGAGAAGGCCATGATGCGGATCGTCAAGGAGGGCCAGACCTTCCGGCGCCGCGTGGTCACCGAGGCAGAGGCGCTCGTCGACCTCGCCGACGAGCCCTACAAGATCGAGCTCGTGAGCCTCAAGGGCTCGAGCGACACCGCGGCCGAGGGTGCCTCGGTCGAGGTCGGCGCCGGCGAGCTGAGCATCTACCAGAACGTCAAGCGCAACGGCGACGTCGCGTGGGAGGACCTCTGCCGCGGCCCGCACCTGCCGAGCACCCGCCTGATCGGCAACGGCTTCCAGCTCATGCGCTCGGCCGCCGCCTACTGGCGCGGCAGCGAGAAGAACCCGCAGCTCCAGCGTGTCTACGGCACCGCGTGGCCCACCAAGGACGAGCTCAAGGCGCACCTCGAGCGCCTCGCCGAGGCCGAGCGCCGCGACCACCGCCGCCTGGGGACCGAGCTCGACCTCTTCTCCTTCCCCGACGAGATCGGCTCCGGACTCGCGGTGTTCCACCCCAAGGGCGGCATCATCCGCTCCGAGATGGAGCAGTACTCGCGCAAGCGGCACGTCGAAGAGGGCTACTCCTTCGTCAACACCCCGCACATCACCAAGGAGCAGCTGTTCCTCACGTCCGGGCACCTGGACTGGTACGCCGACGGCATGTACCCGCCCATGCACCTCGACGAAGAGCTCGACGCCGACGGCACCGTGCGCAAGGCCGGGCAGAACTACTACCTCAAGCCCATGAACTGCCCGATGCACAACCTCATCTTCGCCTCGCGCGGACGCTCCTACCGCGAGCTGCCGCTGCGCCTCTTCGAGTTCGGCACGGTGTACCGCTACGAGAAGTCCGGCGTCGTGCACGGCCTGGCCCGTGGCCGTGGCTTCACCCAGGACGACGCGCACATCTACTGCACCCGCGAGCAGATGAAGGACGAGCTCACCACCTCGCTCAACTTCGTCCTCGGCCTGCTCAAGGACTACGGCCTCGACGACTTCTACCTCGAGCTGTCGACCCGTGACCCCGAGAAGTCCGTCGGCACGGACGACGCGTGGGAGGAGGCGACCCGCACCCTCGAAGAGGTCGCGATCGCCTCGGGTCTCGACCTCGTGCCCGACCCGGGCGGCGCGGCCTTCTACGGCCCGAAGATCTCGGTCCAGGCCAAGGACGCGATCGGCCGTACGTGGCAGATGTCGACCATCCAGCTCGATTTCAACCTCCCCGAGAAGTTCGACCTCGAGTTCGCGGCCGCCGACGGCACCCGGCAGCGTCCGGTGATGATCCACCGTGCACTCTTCGGCTCGATCGAGCGCTTCTTCGCCGTGCTCACCGAGCACTACGCAGGTGCCTTCCCGGCCTGGCTCGCCCCGGTCCAGGTCCTCGCCGTCCCCGTCGCCGAGCCCTTCAACGACTACCTCGCCGACGTCGTCGCGCAGCTGCGCAAGGCCGGCATCCGCGCCGACCTCGACGACAGCAGCGACAGGTTCGCCAAGAAGATCCGCACCGCCAGCA
>Ga0308165_1006477_pt1 | contig 10297 bp, 9 predicted proteins | sample PhyWR2_FD_201032 | JGI IMG/M metagenome (GOLD analysis project Ga0308165, IMG submission 201032) | Phyllosphere microbial communities from UC Gill Tract Community Farm, Albany, California, United States - DLSLW.R2 | ecosystem: Host-associated > Plants > Phyllosphere > Unclassified | place: USA... | reverse complement strand
TCGATTGCAATTTATGCGAATTACCATTGGTATAGCGACCTTTTTTGACGCTTATACTGTTCTTGCGATTGCCTTTGCTTTACCCCAACTCATTACCGAATGGCACCTCACCCCCGCCTATGTCGGTGCGATCATTGCCGCGGGCTATGTCGGGCAACTGGTCGGTGCTATCTTTTTTGGTTCTCTTGCCGAAAAAGTCGGTCGTTTAAAAGTACTGTCTTTTACCATTTTACTGTTTGTGGCAATGGACATTTCTTGTCTGTTTGCGTGGAGCGGAATGTCTTTGTTAATTTTCCGTTTCTTACAAGGCATAGGAACAGGTGGCGAAGTACCTGTTGCAAGTGCCTATATTAATGAGTTTATTGGTGCAGAAAAGCGCGGTAAGTTTTTCTTGCTCTATGAAGTTTTATTCCCGATGGGCCTGATGTTTGCAGGTATGGCAGCATTTTTCCTGATGCCAATTTATGGCTGGAAAGTCATGTTTATTGTGGGCTTAGTTCCATCTTTACTGGTCATTCCTTTACGGTTTTTCTTGCCTGAGTCACCACGTTGGCTTGCTTCAAAAGGTCGTTTTAAAGAAGCCGATAAAGTTGTCAAAAGTTTTGAAGACGGTGCCATCAAAAGCGGTAAAACTTTGCCTGAACCTGTGGTTAAAGACATTAACCCGCAAGCCATGGCAAAAACCGACTGGCGCGAGCTGTTCCAAGGTATCTACCGCAAACGTACCTTTACCCTGTGGGGCATGTGGTTCTGCGTCTATATGATTAACAATGCCATGGTGACTTGGCTGCCATCTCTTTACAAGCAACACTTTGGTCTGTCGCTTCAAACCAGTTTAGGTTATGGCTGGATTACCTCGGGCGTGGGTGTGATTGCCTCTATTATCTGTGCGTTAATGATTGATAAAGTCGGCCGCCGTCCTTGGTATAGTGCAGCGTTTTTCTTGGCAATCATTCCACTCATGAGCCTATCGATTTTAGGCGCAAAATCGGCGATGGAAGTTGTGATTTTGGCAACGCTGAGCTATGCCATTTTGCAGACCATTTCATTCTCTTTATACCTTTACGCTGCCGAACTTTACCCAACTCGCCTACGTGCTATGGGCATTGGTTTTAGTACTGCTTGGTTACGTGCCGGCTCAGCAATTGGACCTGTGATGGTTGGTCTGGTGGTCGGTGGTTATGGCATTCAATATGTATTTAGTGTGCTTGCCGTTGTGGCGCTCATTGGTGGCCTAGTGACCTTCTTGTTTGCCATTGAAACCAAAGGCCAAGTGCTCGAAAAACTTTCTCCTTAATTCATCTATTTCATAAAAAGCTTGCCTAACCCAGCGTTAGGCAAAGGGCTTATTCATGCTTAAAAAAGGAATTTAAAATGAATAAATATTTGCTATGGGGCTGTATTGGTTTAGGCAGTGTGAGCAACGCTTATGCAGAACTTCCTCAAGAATTTGGCAAGTTAGAATTAAAACTTAACACTCGTTACTGGAACGATGAAGGCACTGCCCATCCCACGCTTGCTAACCCTTCGCCTTCGTCGAGTGAATATGAACAAAGTGCCTTAGGACTTGAGTTAAATTATCAGTCACCTTACCTTTGGGACTGGCTTGGGGTAGATGGTTCACTCTATGCGGTCACCAAGTTATTTGACTCTGGCAAGCCTAGCGCTCAGCTTTTAGAAGTCGAAAATAATGGCAAGCTCAATCAAAACTTTGCAACTTTGGGGCAGCTCTATATCAAAGCCAAACTGGGCGATCAAGGTGAAATTAAATTAGGTCGCCAGTTGCAAGATTCGCTGTTGCTCAAAAGCACCAATAACCGCGCAGTGCCCGACACGTTTTCGGGTGCGAGTGGTCAGTTTCAACTGAATGATCAGCTACAGACTTACATTGCTTACTATGACCGCTGGAAACCGCGCAGCATGGACTCATTTGAAAAACTGGTCACTGAAAATGACGAGCGTATTGATTATGTGGGGTTGCTTGGCGCCAAATATCAATACAAAAACTGGAGCTTGAATGCCGAGTATTTAAATAGCAAAGATTATTTAAAAAAGTACGGGGCGATTGCTCAATATAAATTGCCCTTTCATGGCCTTGTGTGGACATTTAACACAGGCGCTTTTTTCTCGCGTGATGATGGCAAGCTGTTTAAATGCGGTGCCGAAACCGAGCTGGACTGTGTCAAAGGCCAAGACATTAACAACCGTGGGAATGGTTATTTTGTCGATGTAAATGTAGCCAAAAATAACCTTGAAGGTGGTATTGCCGTTTCAAAGTTTGATGGTTTTTGGATTGAAGATAACTTTGCCGTGCACTCCGCCCGCAACTCGGTTTTGACGCAAGACCACGGCACAAACCCGTTTCCGACCTCTGCGACCATTGGCCCTGACTTTACCAATAACGATGAAACCGCCGTTGCCCTTCGCTTGAAATATAACTGGAAAGACTACGTAAAAGGTTTAAAAACCGAAGCGAAGTATATTTATGGCTTTGGCGCTCACCAAAGTAACATCAGCAGTGATATTGAGGGTAAAGAGCGTTACTTTGACTTTACGGTGAGTTATGCCTTGCCGTGGGTGAAAAACTTAGATGTGCGTTATTCTTTTTTGCATTATGAGTCAAAGTTTGAAAATGCAAACCTCGGTGAAAAAATAAATGGCATGACCCGTAAAGATTGGGACCAGCATCGTGTATTTATTAATTACCGTTATACATTTTAAGAGCGAGTTAAACGTTTAGTTTAGCTTTATTATTTTTATTAATTCACCGATTTAAATCGATAAACTTTTGAGTTTATTTAAAATATAAAATTATATTTTAATTTTTTATAATATTTTATTTAAATTGAATTGACCTGTTAAAAACTTATGATTATTATGGTCTCGCTGGCACACATTGTCAGTCGGTTTTGACAGACCGTTTTACATACAGCACATCAGATTTATCCTTCTGAGGGAGAAATTTGTGTGAAAACCACCGTCCCCCTCATGTTGCGGTAGGGCGGAAGGGGGACACCTTTGGGTGTGCTGGTTCTGTATGTCCGGTCTGTCAACCCCCTTTCGTTCTACCACCATAAATTAATTCGCGGTGATTGTTGGTGGTAGAGCTCCATACATTCTAGGAGTTGACCATGACATTTTTTATATTAATCCCCTATCCTCTCTCGTAATTTTATTTATTTAAAATTTAGGCTTTCTCTCACCTAAAATATTTTAAATTTATAAATAATTTTATTTTAAAATTTTAATCATTTTATTTTCCTGTGTTTCAGGCAGGTTAACTATTCCCTTTCTAAATGATTTTAATACTTTAAATATAAGCGGCTTCTTTTTTATTAATAACTTAGTGAAAATTATCACGAGAATAATATGAAACTTTATAAACCTATTTTGGTTTTAGGCCTTGTTTTAGGCGATTACAGCGTTTCGGGTTGTGACCTCCACACTCAGCAGGATTTTGAAAAAATTTGCCTGTCTGGTGGACACACCCAAGCCAGTTGCGACTGTATATACCAACGGCTTGAACAAATGTATTCGCATAAGCTCATGCAACGTCTAGAACATGTCAGTTTGCAAAGTCCTGCTCTCCCACAGGACTTTGCCCCTACTTTTTTTAGTGTGATGCGGCGGTGCGATAAAAACGACATGGGCTAAGCGTTTGGCTTAGCTCCCTTATCTCTGTGTCGCAATAGTGGATGACTTTAAATCAGCGCAAAAAATTAAAGTTCTGTTGTGGCACAGGGGCCTTGGGGGAATGATTTCATTACGTCCTTTTCTAAGGATTTGTTCGTACCATTTGTCTTGAAGTATCTATGTTAATCAAAAAATTTAGTCTATTCTTTTTATATAGAAAAAATGCTCAAAAAAATTAATCAGTTGATTTTAAAAAAATTGTTCATCTAAAATTTAATATTTCAAAGCGAGCCATTCCTATGTCAATTGAAGATTTCTTTATAAAAGACTCTCCCTCTAAGAGATATCTTTTAATGAGCTTAGCCCTATTCATGTTAATAATGGCTTTAATTGCTTACTTTAAGGGAAAGTTGGGATTTGAATATGTATTTTCACTTATTGCAGGGTACGCCTTAATATTTTTTATTTTAAAAAATGCAGCATTACCACTTTTTCCCCCACTTACGGAAAAAAGTAGTGATGCAAACGCTATGGCTAGAACAACAATAGCAATTGTTTATATCCTTGCTTTCATAGCTCTAACTATTTCTTATTTTTTATAATTTAATTACTCTTCAATTTTCTTACTTCGCTCTACAGTAATATATTCATTAGGAATCACTAACTGCTTTTCCATATCTTTCACTTTGTAAGAAACTAAAGTACTTTTACCAATACCCTGAAATAACACTTTAACATCTTTAAAAATAAAGGTTTTATATTGACTCAACTCTTTAGTAGTCGTTTTTGGTAATTCAATTAAATTGGCATAAGGCTCTTTAATATATAAGGTTGCCTTTTCTATTCGTACCCCAGTATTTTGCATAGTATAATTTAGGAATGCTTTACCAACATCACTAATAAGAATCAGGGGTACAAGCGGAGTCAAGCTAATAAAAAAAGCTATTTCCAAGCTATCTTTAACATGCGTTTCTAATCTCTTTATTTTTTTTCTTGCGAATGCTTTAAGATTTTCACTAGCATCAGGATCATCAACAATATCTGCTAGATTTTCAAATTTTATATTAAATTCTTTAATCTTCTGCCTATTCATGTAAAAAGGATAATACTCAAAGGCAATAAAAAACACGGTAATACCTATGTAGAGATTGACTTTCCAATGCAATAAAAATATGCCGTGAATAACGTATAAAAGATAAAGAGAGCCAGTTAACGTAATAATATTAATTTTTGGAAAAGGAAGTTTTTTCCCAATTCTAATATGTGGTGGTAAATACTTATCAACCCAACTTAAGACAAGATATGTCACTGGAGCTAAGGATGTGCCAAAGAAAAATAGCATAAACCCTAATACAGCGTAAGCAATAGAGAACGCAGCAAAAATCAGTAAAAAAATAAGTGTATCGCCAAAGCTAATTTCCGACGGGATATAACCAATTGTTAAAAGATACACAACTAAGCACAACACCCCTATTGCAACTATCGCTTTAGTCATTGTCAGCGCAACTTCATGCCACTGCCCTAGATTATTTAAATATCTCGTTATTGAGTTGTTCATTAATTAACCAAATTCTTGTAAAGCAAGCTTTATTAAATTCTTCATAAAAAAAGCCCAGAACTCTCGTTTCTGGGCTTATCTAAATCTTGGTTAGATAGTAAAAAAGACCCCAATGAATCAAAATTGACTCCCCTATAATTACACAATATTAGTTTTTAAAAATGATATAAGCAATTAAATCCTCAACTCAATCCTACGTAATACCAGCCATTGAAGCCAGATTTAAAACTGATTCAAGAGTTGCTACAGCAGTAGGAAGCAATGAAATATATGCTCCTAATTTATCTTTGTTCGGCTGACCTTTTTCTACTTCTTCAGTAATTTTTGTAATAGCTTTTGTTGTTAAAGCTTGCTCAATATTATCAAGTTCTAAATCTAAAATATCAGACTTAATTTTATTTAAAATATCTTTAAATTCTTTAGTAGTATATGTATTAATAGAATTATCAATACTATGCTGATAGACACGAGCATTCCCCGAAGCTTCAATGTGATTAATTGTCGAGGTATTACGAGGATCTGGAATAGCTTTCACATTAACTACCTTCATTTGATAGTGAGCTGGAATTCCATGAAAATCCCCATAATAATTTGGTTCTAAAACTTTATAGCGTTCAACAACACCTGTTCTAGTTGCTCTCTCAACGAAATAACCAATCTCTACTGGAAAATCCGCCCCTAAAGTATGAACAGCTTTACCACCTTGAACTGAAGATTTAACGCCTTCTTTAATAAGATTTCCATCTTCATCATATATTGAAACTATATCAGTCATTAACTCACTAAAAGGCATTATTATTCCTTATTATTTAATGCAAAAATTTATTATACATAGTTTTTTCAAACCATTGTAAGTTAGATAAAAATTAATAGTTGGCTTAAACAAGTAAGTATTTCACACAATCATAAAAAAGAGACTTTTAGTATAAGTAAAATCCTTAAAATTATGTGAATTCGTACTGATTTATAAATTTTGACTTAGAATATCTAGAACGTCGTTAATTATCTAACTCTTAAACAAATTTCAAAAGACCAATTTTCTTCAATATTTTTCCTTAATAGTAAATATCTCCTTGCACACAGAGGTTGTTACAATTACGATAATTATTGATTGTAAAAACAAAATAATTCCTTATGACTAATATTTCAATTACTGAGATTGTTGACCATAATTTTAGTGATCTTAACTACGATAAAGTCATCATCTTACCAGAGCGAAAAGGTACACATGTGATATCTCCATACGCTTCCACTGCTCTATCATTCATTAAAACCTTAAAAAAAGAAAACATCCCAACTGAGTTTTTAGAAATGCCAGAGACTCTATTAGAACAAAGGGGCGTTGAATGGATTGGCCCAACACTTCTAGTCTTCAGTTCTTTGTATAACTCTAATCCTGATTTTTTTAACTTATTGATTGAAATTATTAAAAATCATGTAATGTCGATCTATCCATCACACCAAATACCTGAGGTAAAATTAAATATAAATGTTCAAAAAACAAAGTCCAAAAAAGTAACAAATGTTAATTATGAAGGAACTGTAGAAGGCTTAAAAGTTCTAGCAAAAAAACTTGAAGAAATTTGTGATGAAGAAAAATAAAATAACATTTGAACAAATAGATTCTTTATTTGTGAGTTTAGTTGAAGACTCAATTTCAGAGATGCAATTTACAACTGCTGAGAAAATCATTACCGAACGTATAAAAGTTTTACGATCAAATATTGACTTATATCGTTCTTTTAAATTTATAGCTATTGAAAATAATTTAGAAGTTCAGGCTAATAGCTTGTTACATATGCAGTGTACTCTTCAATCCATTCATTCTGTTTTCCTCACTTTTACTCTTATTAGACAAAATTTAAATTTAAAAGCGTGGATTAGCTTAATTGATGCATATGAATATTTAGATATAGCAATAAAAGTAAAAGAAATTGTTCATACTCATATAGGTCTTCCAATAGATGATAGTAATGGAGTATTTGAAATTCGACGTAGAATTTTAAATATCGAAAAAGGTCTTTTCCCATCACATAAAGTTTACAATAGCTCAGCACTTATCGAGACTTTAGGTAAATGCTCTATATGCAAGAATAATTTTCAAGATTGCGAGCATATTGAAAGTAATATTTATTCAGGTCTTTATTGTCAACGTATTGAAAAAGAAATATTGGATGTAGATCATATAGCTATGGTTGAGAATCCAAAAGATCGGAGATGTGTATATACATCCCAACATAACCTTAAGGGAATAGCTGTAGATATATTTTCTAGAGAACCTTTAGAACAATCATTAAATAATAATGAGTTCAGAGGACTAGTATATTATAAAGGCCAATTAGATATAAATTAGATATAAATTAGATATAAATTAGATATTAAAGAGTAATAGATATAAAATTTATTACTCTTTAATTATATGTTAGCTAAAAAAATCATCCTGATTATTCTTTTTTCTTTCTATAGCTTTTTTAGCTAATTCAATAACTTTTAAATCTTCTTCATTAAGCTCAGAAAGATTCATGTTATTAATAGCCTCCTCTACTCTTTCAATTCCAAGAAAATCACTTATATAATCACCTCTAATATGATAATTAAGTTTAGTGATACCTGATGAGTATGAAGTTGTAGTACTGACCATACTCTTCAGAATCTTGATCATTCCTTCAGTATTACTAGTTTGAGAAGCTAACCATTCAATAACTTCTTTTTCATCACCCCAATTCTTCCATCTATACAAAAGTGTTAAAAAAGTTTTTTTACTTATGAATAAGTCATAATTATGATAAGCATATTGCTTCAGCTTATTTAAGAATACTTCTTTAATATTATTGAAATCTTCTTCATTAAATAATAATTCATCCCCACTCCTATTACTCTTTTCATCAGAAAGTAATAATTGTGCAATAACAATAAGTCCATGCGTTTCATTAAAATTTTCTAAAACCAACCTACCTCTTTCATCTTTATTATTTATTCTTTCCAAAAATAAATTAAATAATCTATAAATATAGACTGGTGTACTGAAAGGGTTAAAACTCTCTGATGAATCCTCATCTACTAAATCAGCAGCTCCCAGCAAAGCACTCATATAAGAATCAGCTGAATCTATAGATATTCTTTTACTAAAAACTTCAAATTGTCTAAGGAACTCATTAAGAATTCCCTTCTTATCTAACTCTAATATTTTATTTTTTAAAAGCTCTTTATTTTCTGTTAAAATAAGGAATCTCTCTAAATCAGATTTAGTAATTTCAACACTATCCAATGATAATAAAAAGTATTGATCAAAATTTTTCTCATGACAAATTCTACCATCTGCAAACCAGTTATCATGATGACTATAATCATAATAACTATTACTGATTATTGATTTTATATTTGGAAAAATATTTTTAAGAATTTTCTCAACTGCTTCTTTATCAACGTTATCAGCTTTTTTAATTATATCTTTTATTTTATCTTGAAGTCTCGCTTTTTCTCTTCCATTATCATAAGAGCTAGTACTTGCAAAAGTTGTAAATACTGCCTTATTGACAAATATTTCATGATACAGATTTGGTTCAAAAACCCTAATACACTCTATAACTATTAAATCCACTGGATTAACTTCAAAAACCTCTACACCTTTCAGCAAATTAAAGTGAAATTTTAAAGTTGAAGTAAACCGATAGACATTTCTTAAATTTTTAAAATATTTATTTAAACCTCCATTAAAAACCTCACCCCATCTTTTATTATCAAATTTATTATTAACACTTATATCTGAATTTAATATTTCTCCAATACTATTAAAAAGAACTTGATGAACTTTGCTTACTTCAGCCTTAGGAATATTAAAAGGAACTTGAATAATTTTTTCTAAATACTCTTTACCTGATTGTGTTTTATCAGTAAGTTTATTTTCGACAATTGTTTTCTGAAATAATAGTAAAAAAGTTACATTAGGAAAATCTGTATTAGCCTTTATTAATTGAAAAATCATTCTTAGTTCAGAAGTATTTAATCTATCCAAATCATCCATAACTATTAAAATTGGTGATTCAAGACTTTGTAATTCCTCTTTTAACTCAGCACGTATTTCAGATAAAGTTTTTTCACTATCTTTTGCTTTACCATCATAATGTAAGCCAATTTTTTTAAGAATTTCAGTTCCCCATTTAATTATCGAAATATACACAGCTAAAATTGCTGTAATTGTGATAGTGATAGATTGATAATTTAAGAATAGTGAACTTATAAAACTTATACTTGCTAATATCGGAATTATTACTGGCAAAGAAGAAGATGCACTTGATAAAATTATTTCACTAGTAGATAAATATCCTCCATATTTTTCAAATTTTTTAGATAATTTTTTATATCTTTCTGAATCATTTTCTTTACCTATAGATTTTGAAATCTCATCAAAGAATGCTTGTGTTATTTTTTCTTGTGCTGCCCATTCCCATGGTGAAAATTCAATAATAGTGGGCTTTTTTATTTTTCCCCTTAAAAATGACAATACCATATTTTTAATTGAAGACTTTCCATCCCCCCAATTACCATATAATGCCACTACAAGACTATCTTCCCCACCCCAACTATTAATTGCTTCAGCCAAGCTTTTAGAGAATTCAGCTCGTCCTAATAAATCCTCATCAACTGAATTGATTGGACGGTCAGCAGAAAAACCAAATTTATCAGTATTATTCATAACATAAAAAGTTCAACTACAATTTATTTGAGATTATCTTATTTTTCTTTATGTTACCCATCTATTTTTTATTATCTCAACTACATCTAATTCCAAGCCCTCACAATAGGCCACAAATTCAAATACATCTAAGCGCCTATCACCAGTTTCAACTTTACCAATAAAAGAGTAAATAAGATCAAAGAAAAACATAAGACAGACTAAACCTGTCAAAATCTTGTCAATAAAAAAGCCACTTATCGTAAGTGGCTGATTTATTTAAAGTATTTTGGTGGAGATGGCGGGAGTTGAACCCGCGTCCGCCAGCATTACGCTCGAGAATACTACATGCTTAGATATCGTCTATTGTTTTAACACCTTGTGACCCGACGAACAGGGTACAAGTTGCGATCCTCTAAGTTTGGTATAAA
>Ga0308165_1006476_pt1 | contig 10297 bp, 7 predicted proteins | sample PhyWR2_FD_201032 | JGI IMG/M metagenome (GOLD analysis project Ga0308165, IMG submission 201032) | Phyllosphere microbial communities from UC Gill Tract Community Farm, Albany, California, United States - DLSLW.R2 | ecosystem: Host-associated > Plants > Phyllosphere > Unclassified | place: USA... | reverse complement strand
AGTACGTCGCCCGCCAGGTCGGCGTGAAGTTCACCTACGGCCTGTGGGTGACCGACGCCGAGCAGGTCGCGATGGCCTCGGTGCTCAGCACCTGCCCGGACCAGCCGCTGCCCGAGGGTTCGGCCGTACCCGAGATCCCCGCGCCCGAGCCGACCCCGGAACCCGAGCCGACGACCGCTCCTCCCGCACCGGCACCAGCCCCGGCGCCGGCTGTCGAGCCCGCCCCGGCGCCCGTCGTCGAGCAGGCACCCGCCCCGGCGCCCGAGCCCGTCGTCGTCCCGGAGCCCGCGCCGGCCCCGGTCGAGGTGTACTACGAGAACTGCGACGCAGCCCGCGCCGCCGGAGCAGCCCCGGTCTACGCAGGCGACCCGGGCTACGCCAAGAAGCTCGACCGCGACGGAGACGGCGTCGGCTGCGAGTAGCCGCAGACCCACCTCCAGACGGCTGCGGGCCGGCGCCCCTCGAAGGGTGCCGGCCCGCAGCCGTCTCTCGTGCCGTCAGCAGACGTGGCCGATCAGCCGACGCCGCCTCAGCCCACGTCCCGCCGGCGGAAGGTCACGAGCCCCACGGTGACCACCACGGCGAGCAGCACCACGAGACTGACCGCACCGTTCGTCAGCGACACCGTCTTCCCGATCGACTCGCACATCGTGCCGGAGGCGTCGGTCGTGCAGTCGTCGACCCAGTACGCGGACTCGCCCTGCAGCACTGCCTCGACCTTGAGGGTGAGCAACCACGGCTTGAGCGCGTCGACCGCCGAGCCGATGATCCCCTCGACGACGATCACGTACCCGAGCAGCAGTCCGATCGCCGCAGCGGTGCTCCGCACGACCATCGCGACGGCGGCACCGAGCACAGCCACCCCGAAGGCTGTGAGCGTCAGCCGCAGACCGCCCACGGCAAGGTCGGACCACAGCTCGCCGGTGACGTCGCCGAGCGTCCCCCACATCCTGAAGATCGCCCACGCTCCCCCGACCACGAGCACGGCGGCGAGGATCGCCGGGACGACGACCCCGAGGCCTGCCGCGGCCAGCTTCGAGGCGTAGACGCGGGTCCGGCGCGGCTCGAAGGTGAGCCAGCTGCCCATCGACCCCGTCGCGAACTCGGCCGCCACGAAGCTCACGCCGACGAAGAACGCGTACAGCAGGACCGCATAGCCGATGCCCGTCAGGACGGACCCAGCCTGGTCGGTGAAGAGCTGGTCGGGCCAGAGATACGTCTCGGACTGAGGCGCCCACGTCTCGCAGTCGAAGGACGCCGTCGGGTCTGTCTCCTGGGCGGCCTCCTCCTGCTCGTAGCAGTCGGCGAGCGTCGCCTCGCCGTTGACCTCCCAGTCGGCGAGGGCCTCCTCGTAGTACTGCTGCGAGAGCGCCTTCTCCTCCTCGCTCGCCGGCGCAGACGACTGCCAGACGGCGACGAGCGCGAGGACGACCACCCCGAGCAGCCCGAGGCTCGCGACACGGGTGGTGCGACGGCTGAAGAACCTGTCGATCTCGACCCTGAGCAGACGCATCATCGGGAGCCTCCTCGGCGTGAGCGGCGGGTCGGTCTGCCGGACTCGTCGGCGCGCGTCCCGGGCCCTTCGCCTGCGGTGAGCTCGAGGAACACAGCTTCGAGCCCGGCCTTGATCGCGACGAGCTCGTGCACGTACTGCCCGTGCTGGGCGAGCACCTGCGTGATGTCGGCGGGGTCGGCCGCACCGTCGACCAGCAGCGCCTCGTGGTCGGCGCGGACGGTCAGCCCGGCGCGCTCGAGGATCTCGCGCGCCTCGCCGGGCTGGCGGACACCCACCCGGACCGTCGTGGCAGACCCCGCGACGATGTCCTCGACGCGGCCGCTGGCCAGCAGCCGTCCGTGCCCGATGATCGAGACCGTGTCGGCCACCTGCTCGACCTCCGCGAGGATGTGGCTGCTCACCAGGACAGTCTTGCCCTGGTCGGCGAGCGTCCGCATGGTCGTGCGGATCTCCCGGATGCCCGCGGGGTCGAGGCCGTTGGTCGGCTCGTCGAAGATCAGCAGGTCGGGGTCCTTGAGCAACGTCGCGGCGATCGCCAGGCGCTGCTTCATGCCGAGCGAGTACGTCTTGTAGCGGTCGCCCGCGCGGTCGTCGAGGCCGACGGCCTCGAGGACCATCCCGACCTCGGAGGACGGGACGCCGATGGCGCTCGCGAGCAGGTCGAGGTTCTTGCGCGCCGTGAAGGTCGGGAAGAACTTCGGCTGCTCGACGATCGCGCCGACCCTCCCGACGATGTCGGGCAGCGCCCGCGGCACCTCCTGCCCGAAGATCGCCATCGTGCCGGAGTCCGCGCGGACCAGGCCGAGCAGCATGCGGATCGACGTGGTCTTGCCCGAGCCGTTGGGCCCGAGGAACCCGTGCACCCCACCGATCGGGACGTCGAGGTCAAGGCCCTGCACGGCGACGTGGCGACCGTGCCGGTTGCGGTAGGTCTTGCGCAACCCGCGCGTGCTGATCGCGAGCGACCGGGGATCGACGTCGGGCGGCGGGCTGGTGGTCTGGGCGTGTGCGGGCATCGGCTCCCCCTGCTGGCGGCACGGCGCCCCGCTGCGGGGCACCCTGACGGAGCGTAGCCAGTCGCAGACCTCCCCGTCTGTAGTCCTCTGGGTGGATATCGCCAGGTCAGGGCGATCGCGACGAGGTATGAGGAGGGTCGTCAACCCTCGACAGGGCCCGAGGTCACACCGGCGAGTGCTCGCCCGTCCGCTGGACGGACAGACGGACGGACAGACGGACAGACCGACGACGGTCGAGGGGTCCGGCCACCTGGCCCCTGACCAACTCCCTTGTTAACGTTCACAGTGCGCACCGACGCGCCCGCGCAGCCTGGCTGCGCCCCACGCCGCACCCTCGGAGGACGTGCTCGTGACCGAGAACAGCACCACCACACCCACCCCCTCGAGCGGCACCGGCGCCGCTCCGGACTGGGCCGGGTACGTCATGGTCCACCACGACGACGCGACCCACGAGGTCCACGCCATGCTCTCCGACGGCGACGACCCGACGACGTGGCGCGCCCTCGACGGCGGCGCAGGGATCCTCGCCTCGACGATGGGCGAGCAGGGCCTGCGCGACCCGCACCTGCTGCGCTCGGCCGACGGATCGACCTTCTACCTGCTCGCGACAGACCTCGACATCCGCGTCACCGAGCGTCCGGGCGTGACGGGGAGCTTCTGGGACTGGCTCGGCCGCCACGGCAGCCGGTCGATCAACGTGTGGGAGTCCTCCGACCTCATGACGTGGGGCCCCCAGCGCCAGGTCGAGGTCTCCCCGCCGAGCGCCGGCATGGCCTGGGCACCCAAGTCGGTGTGGGACCCCGAGGCCGAGGCCTTCCTCGTGCTGTGGTCCGCCCGGCTCTACGCCGACGACGACCCCGAGCACACGGGCTCGGGTCACCACAGGCTGCTCGGCGCGCACACGACAGACTTCGTCACCTTCACCGAGGCCGTCGACCACGGGCACCCGACCCGGTCGGTGATCGACGCCCTCGTGGTGCCCGACCCCGACAGCGACGGCGGCTACGTGCGCTTCGTCAAGGACGAGGCCGCGGGCCTGGTGTTCTCCGAACGGTCGACCGACCTCCACGCCGAGGTCTGGGACCCGGTCTCGGACAGCGTCACCACGGGCACGGAGGTGGGGATCGTCGAGGGTCCGCTCGCCTTCAGGTCCTTCACCGACGGCGAGTGGTACCTGTGGGTCGACGAGTACACGGGCGCCGACCGCGGCTACGTCCCCTTCCACGCGTCGTCGCTGACCGCCGAGCGCTGGGAGCCCGTCGAGGGATACACCTTCCCGGGCAAGATCAAGCACGGGACGGTCCTTCCCGTGACGGCGCAGGAGTACGCGCGGCTCGCGACGCGCCTCTGAGGACGACGAGCCTCGGCGCGGCGGGTCTGAGCACAGCGGGTCTGAGCACGGCGAGCAGCTCCTCACCGAGGCACGGCTCGCCACCTCACTGCGCCTGGCCTCCGGCCCTGGTGAGCGAGCGCAGCGTGCCGAGCACGGCGAGCACCGCCTCGGACGCGACGTCCGGCAGCATGGCTGCGCCGATGTCGCGGCGCGCCCCTGCGTCCGAGAGCAGCACCTGGACGCACCCGGCCGGGGTCGTCGTGGTCTGCGGCGCGACCGCGACGCCGAGCCCTGCGGCGACCAGACCTGTGAGGGTGTGCAGGTCTTCGCCCTCGAAGGCGATCGACGGCGACACCCCCGCGTCGGCGAAGAGCTCGTCGACCGACCCGCGCAGCCCGTAGCCGACCTTGAGCGTCACGAGGGGCTCGTCCGCGAGCGCAGCGACCGAGACCGCTCCCGCACCCGCAGCCGCGTGGCCCGCCGGGACGAGGAGCACGAGCCGCTGCTCGAAGAGCGGGACCACGCGGAGCCCGTCAGGCGCAGGGTCGAGCCGCGAGACGAGGGCGATGTCGGCCTCGCGGGCACGGAGCGACTCGAGGCACGAGGCGCGGGCACCCTGGCTCAGCACGAAGCGCACCGACGGGTCGTCGTCCCGGACGGTCCGGATGAGCTCGGGCACGAGCTGTTCGCCGAGGGAGGTCTGGAAGGCCAGACGGACCGTCGTCTGCGCGCGGCGCCCCTCGGTCTCGACCGCGGCGAGGCCGTCGGTCAGCACGTCGAGGGCTCGCTGCGCGTAGGGGACGAGGGTGCGGGCGGCGGCGGTGAGCCGGACCCCGCGCCCGTCAGGTTCGAGCAGGGGTGCCCCGATCTGGCGCTCCAGACGTCGGACCGTGCGGCTGACCGTCGGCTGCGGGACGCCGAGCATGGCGGCGGCGATGGTCACGTGCTCGACCTCGCCGAGCGCCACGAGCATCCGCAGGTGCGGCAGGAGTGCGGCTACCGGATCGTCTCTCATGTCGTGAGCGTATGAGAAGGAGCGTCCCGATGCATTAGAGGTATCAGATCCGCACACCTAGCGTCGTCCGGGTGACCACGACAGCCACCCGTCCCACGGCTCTGAGGCCCGCCCGCGAGCTCCCGCAGGTGATCGGCGAGCGCCGGCTCGCTGCTGCTCTGTGGTGTGCGGGCCTGGGCACCTTCGCGCTGCTCTACGCACCGCAGGGGCTGCTCACCGACGTCTCGGCGTCGCTCGCCGTCAGCCCGTCGCGTGCCGCCCTCCTCGTGTCGGGCGCGACCCTCGGCCTGGCAGCCTCGGTGATCCCCTGGGCATGGCTCTCGGACCGGATCGGCCGGCCCGAGGCCATGCGCGTCGCGGCGGTCGCCTCAGCGGTGCTCGCCGTCCTCGTGCCGTGGCTGCCCGGTTTCGAGCTGCTCGTCGCCGGGAGGTTCCTCCAGGGCGCGGCGCTCGGCGGCATCCCGGCCCTCGCGATCGCCCTCGTGCACGACTGGTCGCTCCCGGCCAGAGCCGGTGCGCTGGCCGGTTCCTACGTCGCGGCGACCTCGGTCGGGGGTCTTGTCGGCCGGCTCGTCTCGGTCCCTGTGGCACAGCACCTGGGCTGGCGGCTCGGGCTCGTCGCCGTCGGTGCGTGCCTCACCGCGGTGATGGCCCTGCTGGTCTTCCTGCTCCCGCCCGGGACGCCCCGTGGTCGGCGTCCGCACCTGGAGGTCGGCGCGCGACGCCCGAGCCAGCTGACCCACCTGCGGGCGCACCTGCGCGACAGGACCCTCGTCGCGCTGTTCTGCGTCGGCGGTCTGCTGGTCGGTGGGCTGGCCGCGATCTTCAACTATCTGCCCTTCCGGCTGGAGGCCCCGCCCTACGGGCTCGCCCCGACCGTCGTCTCCCTCGTGTTCCTCACCTATCTCGCAGGGACCGTCGGATCACGTCTCGCCGGTGCGCTCAGCGACCGATGGAGCCCTCGGACGGTCTTGATGATCGCGTGCTCCCTCATGGGCGTCGGCGCTGTGGTCACGCTGGCCCGGCCGCTGCTCGTGGTCGTCGCGGGTGTCACCGTGCTGACCCTCGGGCTGTTCGTCGGGCACGCCGTCGCAGCCAGCCGGGTGGGCGCCCGGGCGACGACGGGCCGGGCACAGGCGACAGCCCTCTACACGGTCGTCTACTACGCAGGTGCCAGCCTGTTCGGCTGGGTGGCCGGCCACGCCTGGGACCTGTGCGGATGGGTGGGCGTCGTCGGACTGGTGGTTGCTCTGGCCGCTGTGGCGCTCGCGCTGGTGCTGTCCGTGCCCACCCTCACACGAACATGTGCAGCGTCAGGTCCTGCCGGCTCGTGAAACCGAGCTTGTGCAGCAGGCTCGACATGTGGTTCTCGACGGTCCGCACGCTCAGCGTGAACTCTGTCGCGATCTCACGGTTGGACAGCCCGTCACGAGCCAGCAGGGCGATCTGCCGCTCCCGTGTGGTGAGCAGCGGTGGCCCCTGGCCAGGGTCGCTCTGGCCTGACGGGTCCAGGGCAGAGCCGTCTCCGTGCCGGCCGCCCAGCATCGTCCAGGCCGTGCGGTGCGGCGCGTCGTTGACGACTGTGGTCCTCGGTCCGGCGAGCTCTTCGAGCATGGCGAGATCCCCGGCTGAGAGCGCCTCGTGGAGCCTCACGAGGGAGTCGAGCAGAGGCACGTGGCACCTGGAGTAGAGATCACGGACCTGACGCATCCGTTCCGGGCTGTGCGGCCCGGGGTGGGCCAACCAGCACCAGAGCGCCGGGAGCAGCAGACCGTTCTCGACGTGGCGCTCCCCGGCCTCCCAGAGCTCTTCGACCTTCGCCGGGTCGGGGTCGATCGTCGTGCGAGCCACCTCGCCCATGGACTGCAGCAGCGGCGTGTAGCCGCTCGGCGTGCGGTCGAGCTCGGTCGAGAGAGACCGCGCGAGCTCGGCGTCGCCCACCCGTGACCTGAGCAGGGTCCCGAGGGCGAGCGACCGACGGTAGTAGGTGTTCTCGAGCGGACCGGGGCTGCCGAGGCGCAGCGACACCGTGAGCGTCCGCCACGCCTCGTCGGCCAGTCCCCGGACCCCCTGGACCACCGCGAGACCGAAGGCGTTGACACGGATCCCGAGGCCGTCGAGGGAGTCGATGGCGCTCTCGAGAGCGGCGCGTGCATGGTGCTCTGCGTCGCGGACGCGGCCGAGCATGAGCAGAGACTCGCTCTGGATCCCGTCGAGGTAGTGCATCTGCTCGGCCGTCTCGACGGCAGCGTCGACCTGCTCGCACACCGCGAGCGCCAGGTCAGGGCGTCCGGCCTCGAGGAGCGCGCTGGACTCGAGGGCCGGCGCCCAGCCGGCGACGGGCACCCCCGCCGCGGCCTCCCGCGTCGTGGCACGGATGTCCTCGTCCTCGCCCGGGTGCGCGGCTGCCCGCTCGGCGGCGAGCCGGGCGCGCTGGGCGGCGACGGAGCCGGGACGGGTCATGGGGTCAGAGCCGGCAGAGCTGTCGCTCCACACAGCCCACCGGGTCGCGAGCACGTCGAAGAGGGCACGCGACTCAGGGGTGTCGCCGTCGGTCTGCTCGGTGGCGGAGAAGATCGTCTCGACCTCGACAGGGTCGGCAGGGCGGCGCAGCAGGACCGCGAGGAACGCGTTCGCGTGGTCGACCGTCGGTGCCAGCAACCAGGTGGCGCGGTGGCGTGCGACCTCGTCCTCGGACCTGGCGTGGACCAGCACGGCGATCTCCGCAGCCCAGCGCGGGTACTCCTCGGCTGCCGCAGGCAGCGAGGCCGAGGCACGGGTCTGGACAGCGGAGCGGTCGAGGTGGTCGAGGCGCTCCGCACCGGGCCTCGCCGCACGACCTGCGCAGCGCACGCCCTCCTCTGTCGTGCGCACCCCCTGGCCCTCGCTCTGCGCAGAGGAGTCGCCGGAGAGAGCGCGTGGACCGAGGGTCCCTGTGCGCAGAGCGCGACCCAGCGCGGGCGGGGAGACGGCGACGACGGTGTGCGTGCCGTCGCACCTGTGCATGACGACCCGACCGCGCCGGACGAGCGCAGAGAGCACGTCGCCGCCCACCAGCAGGGCGGCGTCACGCTCGTCGAGGGTGCCGTGCTCGGCGAGCACGACGAGCGCCTCGAGCTGCTCGGCAGGGACCTGCGGCAGCAGCCCGTGCGCGACCGAGTCGACCGCGATCGAGTCCATCGTCCCGGCCTTGACCCAGACGCCACCCTCGACACGCACCACGCCCTCGACCCTCGCGGCGTCGGCGAGCGCGAGCGCGACCCGCGGGTTGCCTGCGGACCGGGTGGCGATGGCCGAGACCACACCGATGCTCGCTGGCCCGCCCAGAGCCGAGGTCAGCAGCCGAGACGTCTCCGAGAGCCCCATGGCCTCGACGCGGACCCGGGCGGGTGCGCGCTCGGCGACGAGCAGGGCCGCCGGTGACGTGTACAGCGCGCGGACGTCTGTCCCCACGGTCGCGACCATCCGGGCGTCGACGACCGACAGGAAGGTCCGGACGACCGCGACCGTCGCGTCGTCCACCCTGTCGAGGTCGTCGACGAGGAGGAGCGGACGTCGACCGGACAGCTCTTCGCGCATCCACGCGACCCAGGACTTCTCGGAGAGCTCCCCGCGGGGGGCGGAGTCGTGCGCGCGGAAGGGCCCGAAGGGTCGCAGGGTGTGCTGCGCGCGGATCGAGAGGACCGAATAGCTCCCCCGGGCAGTGGCCGTCGTCGCGACGTCGCGCAGCGCCCAGCTCTTGCCGGCTCCGGCGTCACCGGTCAGCAGGACGTCCCGGCCGACCGCCAACCATCGCGCCGCTGCCGAGCTCGATGTGCTCATGAGGTGCTCCCCGTCGATCGAGGTGCGCCCCGGCGCTACGTCGCCGGGGTCGCACACGTGACCCTCACCCCTCGCGAACGCGTCGAGACTTCGCGAAAGGGATAGAACCGTACCTCGACAGCATCGCACGTCGACGGGGCAGCGAGTAGCCCCGTCCGCCAGCCTGTGGACGCCGCACCGGAGTCACCCCGCCCGGCGCCCTGGCCGGGACGGCAGGGGACGACCGGCGTCAACCTCGCCAGTCTCGCCGACGACTGGCCGTCCCCCGGTCCGGGCTCAGCGCATCTGCGTGAAGTCCGCCGTCGCCGGGTCGGCGCCCGTGCGGTTCCCGGCTTCGAGAGCGTCGATCTGGGCGATCTCGTCGGCGCTCAGCTCGAATCCGAAGACGTCGAGGTTCGCGGCGATGCGCTCAGGGTTGTTCGACTTCGGGATGACGATGGTGTCCTGCTGCAGGTGCCAGCGGAGCACGACCTGCGCGGGCGTCACGCCGTGAGCCTGGGCGATCGTCGTGACCTCGTCGGACTCGAGGTCAGCGCCGCGGCCGAGCGGGCTGTATGCCTCGACGGCGATCCCGGCGTCCCGCGAGACGCGGACCAGCTCGGACTGCTGGAAGGTGGGGTGCACCTCGATCTGGTTGACGGCGGGGACGACGTCGGTCTCCGCGAGAAGCTCCTCGAGGTGCTCGGGCAGGAAGTTCGACACCCCGATCGCCCTGACGGCTCCGTCCGCGAGAAGCTTCTCGAAGGCACGCCACGTCTCGATGTACAGGCCCTTGCTCGGGACCGGCCAGTGGATGAGGTAGAGGTCGACGTAGTCGATGTCGAGGGCGGCACGGGACGCCTCGAAGGCCGCGAGCGCCTCCTCGTAGCCCTGGTTGCCGTTGCGGAGCTTGGTCGTGACGAACACGTCCTCACGGGCCAGGCCGCTCGCGCGGACGGCAGCACCGACGCCCGCCTCGTTGTAGTAGCCGGCGGCGGTGTCGATGTGGCGGTAGCCCGTCTCGATCGCGGACTCGACGATGCGCTGGGTGTCGTCCTCGGCCACCTGGAAGGTGCCGAAGCCGAGCTGGGGGATGGTGACGCCGTTGTTGAGGGTGATGTCAGGGATCTGTGTCATCTCTCTTTCCTACCCCAGGGGGCCGGGCTTCTCATCCGGAGCGGTGTGGGCCTCCGCCCGTCGAGCTCCACCCCACCCGTCGGCTCTCCCGTGGGGCACCACCCGGGCTGTAGGTTGCTCCGTGTGAACGAGACCACCCCCACGACGACGACGTCGCAGCCCCGCTTCACCATCCGCCCTGCGCGGACCACGGACCCCGCCGAGGTCGACCGCCTGTACGACATCTGCCTGCGGACGGGCGCGTCGGGCGAGGACGCGTCACCGCTGTCCGAGCGACCGCGCCTGCTCGGCGACGTCTACCTCGGCGCGTACCTGCGCCTCGAGCCCGAGCTGGCCTTCGTGCTGGTCGACGGATCGGTCGAGGGCCCCGAGGCCGTGGTCGGCTACGTGATCGGCACCCGTGACACCGCGGCCTTCGAGGAGACCCTCGAGCGCGAGTGGTGGCCCGAGGTCGAGCAGCGGTACCCGGCGGGCTCCGC
>Ga0308165_1006475_pt1 | contig 10300 bp, 8 predicted proteins | sample PhyWR2_FD_201032 | JGI IMG/M metagenome (GOLD analysis project Ga0308165, IMG submission 201032) | Phyllosphere microbial communities from UC Gill Tract Community Farm, Albany, California, United States - DLSLW.R2 | ecosystem: Host-associated > Plants > Phyllosphere > Unclassified | place: USA... | reverse complement strand
AAATGCCCGACGTGCGCGAGACGCGCGGCGGCGAATTCCTCTACCGCCTGCACTTCGACCTGCATTACATGCCGGCGCTGTGGGCGCGCTGGATCGTCGGCTTCTGCGCCATGTTCATGCTGGTGGCGATCGTCAGCGGCGTGATCACGCACAAGCGCATCTTCAAGGACTTCTTCACCTTCCGTCCAAAGAAGGGCCAGCGCTCCTGGCTCGACGCCCATAACGCCACCGCCGTGCTGGCCCTGCCCTACCACCTGATGATCACCTACACCGGCCTGGTCACGCTGATGTTCATGTACATGCCGTGGGGCATCCAGACCGCGTACAAGGGCAATCAGGAGAGCTTCTTCGCCGACGTCTTCCCCAGCGCCAGGAACGGCAAACCCGCCGGCAAGCCGGTGCCGCTGACGCCGCTGCAACCGCTGCTGGCGCAAGCCGAGCAACGTTGGAACGGCATCCCCGCGGTGGGCATCACGATCAATCATCCGGGCGACGCCAACGCGACCGTTCAAATTCGCCGCCAGGAAGAAAAAGGACTGAACTACATCCAGCCGAGCGTGCAATTCAACGGTGTCACCGGTGCGCTGGTCAGCGCCGACAATGAAGACATCGGCGGCGCCAACGCCACCCGCGGCGTGCTGTACGGCCTGCACATCGGCCACTTCGCCAACCCGCTGCTGCGCGTGCTGTTCTTCCTGTGCGGGTTGTCGGGCTGCGCCATGGTCGCCACCGGCGCGTTGCTGTGGGCGGTCAAGACGCGCCAGGGTCAAGCCAGGAAACTCGCCGCAGGTGGACGCGTCGGCTTCGGCCTGCGCCTGGTGGAAGCGCTCAACATCGGCGCCATCGCCGGCCTGCCGATCGGCTTCGCCGCCTACTTCTGGGCCAACCGCCTGCTGCCGGTAGCGATGCCCAAGCGGCCCGACGCCGAGATCAGCTGGTTCTTCATCGCCTGGGGGGTGGCCGCCGTGCTGGCGCAGATCCGCCCCGACCGCCGCATGTGGCAATGGCAATTGTGGGCCGGCGCCGTGCTCTTCATGGGCATCCCGGTGCTCAACGTCTTCACCACCTCGTCGCACCTGGGCGTGACGCTGTTCCTGGCGCAAGGTCCATGGTCGGTGGCCGGCTTCGATCTGACGGTGCTGGCGTTGGGGATTGCTCTCGCGCTCGCGGCATGGCATCTCGGCCGCAAGGAAAAAGCGGGCAAGAAACAAACGGGCAAGAAAACCGGCAAGCAGCGTGCGCAAGAACCCCAGGAAGGGCCGGAAACATCGGAAGCCCGCCTGCAGGAGACCGCGTGATGGATGTGATGGATTTGAGAGATATGATGGACCTGGTCCCGCTGCCTTTCCTGGCGACGCTGGCGCTGACCTATAGCGCCTGGGTGGCGCTGAGCCTGGCGATGGACCGTCACTATGCCGACCTCAACGGCCGCGGCGCAGAACCGAGCGCCGTGCTGCGCAAACGCGGTCGCCGGCTCGGCACGCTGGCGCTGGCGGCGGCCTTCGCGGTGTGCGTGCGCGACAGCGGCTGGGGCATCGGTCCGGTGGCCTGGCTGGGCACCATGACCGTCACCGCCCTGCTGCTGGTGCTGCAGCTGTGCTACGCGCCGGAGTCGGTGCCGCGCACGGGCAAGCCGGCGTTGTGGCTGGCGTTGCTGCTGACTTTGTTGGTATTGGTGCTCCAGGCGTAGAACCATGTTGAAAACACGCAATGTGTTTTCCGATCACAAGACATAGTCCTAGACTGCACGAGCGCGCTCGGTGATACTTTCGGTTTCTTCCCGAGACGTCGTCAGTATCGCTGGTATGACAAACAAACCTGCTTCCTCCTCTTTTTTCTCTGAGCCTGCTGAGCGCGGAGAATTGGTTCTATACGCCACCGATGACGGGGAGGCGCAGTTTTTTCTGCGTGCCGAACAAGGCACCGTCTGGCTGACGCAACTGGAATTGGCGTCGCTATTCCAGACCAGCAAACAGAATGTCAGTCTGCATATCAAGAATATTTTGAATGATGGAGAACTGACCGGAAGTTCAGTGGTCAAGGAAAACTTGACAACTGCGGCCGACGGCAAACGCTATCGAACTCAACTCTACAATCTCGACCTTATTCTCGCCGTTGGATATCGCGTACGCTCCCCGCGCGGCGTGCAATTCCGTCAATGGGCGACGACCCATCTGAAGGAATATCTGGTCAAGGGCTTTGTCATCGACGACGCCAGGTTGAAGCAGCCCGAATCGTGGGACTACTTTGACGAACTGCTGGAACGCATTCGCGATATCCGCGCTTCGGAAAAACGCTTCTACCAAAAAATCCGCGATTTGTTCTCACTCTCGGTCGATTATCGGGACGATACTCAAGCATCGTCGCAATTCTTTGCGGAAGTCCAGAACAAGATCCTGTTCGCCATCACGGAAAAAACCGCTGCTGAAATCATTGTTCAGCGAGCAGATGCATCAAAACCAAACATGGCGCTGCAGACCTGGGCAGGTGGCCGCGTGCGCAAAGCTGATGTCGCAATTGCCAAAAATTATCTAACGGCAGACGAAGTCAACGAACTGAACCGAATCGCCGTGATGTTCCTGGACTATGCTGAGGACCGCGCGAAGAAACGACAAAATCTAAGCATGACCGACTGGCGGCAATACGTGGATAATTTTCTGGTGTTCAACGAACGCCCCCTGCTCAAGGGCAGCGGTGCTGTCAGCCACGATCAGATGATCGCGCTTGCGCATGCAAGGTATGAAGAGTTCGACGCCAAACGCCATAGCAGCGACGCTATTCGCGCCGACACCGACGATATCGTCGAACTCGAAAACATAGAAAAATCCAATAAAAAAAAGAAGCACTAATAGCAGGCAGCTACTTAGCTGACAACAACAGTAAATTGCCGGCGATAAGAACAGGTGCAAAGACGATCTTCGCAGAGCTTGCTCAGAATGAACGCATGACCCTCACGGTGACGTAAGGCAGGCGCTCGCTTGCGGCGGAGGCGCGCGCGCTGTGCAGGCGATGCAGGGTGATCTGGTTGACTTCCGCATGGCTGCCGGCAATGTGCTCGGTGATCAAGCGGACCGCTTCACTGCCGGCGCGGGCGTCGATGTGCGCCAGGATGGCGGCATGTTCTTCGTAGGTCGATCCGACGCAATCGCCGTAGACGAAATCAAGCCGGCGCACGATGCGAATGCGATCGGTGAGGCGGTCGAAGGCGCTCGCCATTTCCTGGTTGCCGGTGGCGCGCACCAGCGTCTGGTGGAACGCTTCGTCGAGCGCCGCAGCAGCGCGGCCGTCGCTCAGGCGCTGTTCCACCGGCACGCACCAGTCGGCCTTGAGGACCTCGATCTGCGCCATGTCGACGGCATGTTTTCCCTCGACAGGGCCGGCGCACAGGCGCGTGACGGCATGCACCTCGATCAGCTGGCGCAGCTCGTACAAGTCGGCGAAACGCTTGAAATCCATGGGTACCACTTCCCAGCCGCCGCGCACGTAGCCCTGCATCAGGCCGTCGCTCTGCAGGCGTTGCAGCGCCTCGCGCACCGGCGTGCGCGAGACCTTGAAGTAGGCGGCGACTTCGGTCTCGGTGACCTGGTCGCCGGGCAGCAGGCGCATCTCGAAAATGTCTTCGCGCAAGCGCGCGTAGACGTACTCCGGCAAGGACGACGACTTGACCGGCTCGGCGGCGACGCTGTCCATCAGCGCCGTATCGGGTGAAGCATGCATGGGCGCACAGCCTTTTCCAGAAGAGAGTGAAACTACCAGGCCGCCACGCAACCGTCGCTGCGCGGTTCGGTGCCGCCGCACAGCACGCCGTTGGCGTCGCGCCAGATGATCTGGCCGCGGCCGAACCCGAGCTGGTTGCCGGACCAGCTGACGTCATGCCCGAGCCCGGCCGGACCGAGGCCGCGGAACAAGTGCTCGGCGGTGGTGTGCTCGATGCTGACCTTGTTGCCGCTTTCCCATTCCCAGCGCGGCGCGTCCAGCGAGGACTGCGGATTGAGGCCGAAGTCGACCGTGTTCATGACCATCTGCACATGGCCTTGCGGCTGCATGAAACCGCCCATCACGCCGAACGGACCGACCGCTGCGCCGTCCTTGGTGAGGAAACCGGGGATGATGGTGTGATACGGCCGCTTGCCCGGCGCCAGGCAGTTCGGATGGGCCGCGTCGAGCGTGAAATTGTTGCCGCGGTTGTGCAGCGAAATGCCGGTGCCCGGCACCACCAGACCCGAACCGAAGCCCATGTAATTACTCTGGATGAAGGACACCATGTTGCCTTCGTTGTCGGCGGTGCACAGGTACACGGTGCCGCCGCGCGGCGGCTCGCCCGGCGCCGGCAACGCAGCGCGCGCGCCGATCAGCTTGCGGCGCTCGTCGGCGTAGGCGTCCGACAGCAGGTCCTGCACCGAGACGCGCATGTGGCCGCTGTCGGCAATGTGGGCGAGGCCGTCGGCGTACGCCAGCTTGATCGCTTCGATCTGGCGGTGGTAGGTGAGCAGGGTGTCGCGCTCGCTGAAGTCGAAGCCCTTCAACATGTTCAGCGCCAGCAAGGCGACCAGGCCGTGGCCGTTCGGCGGGATTTCCCAGACGTCGTAGCCGCGATAGTTGGCGCGGATCGGGTCGACCCATTCCGGCCGGTAATCGGCCAGGTCGGAGACATCCAGATAGCCGCCGGCAGCGCGCACGAAGGCGGCGGTTTTTTCGGCCAGTGCGCCTTGATAGAAACTGCGCGCGTTGTCGTCGGCAATCGATTGCAGCGTGGCGGCGTGCCCCGGCGAGCGCCACATTTCTCCAGCTTGAGGCGCGCGACCCTGACCCACACCCGCGTCGAGCGCGCCGAAGGTATCGAACCACGCCTTGAAATGATCGTCCTTGAATTCGCGTGTGAAATTCTTGTAGGCCTGCTGCCACGCCACCGCCACCATCGGCGACACCGGGAAGCCGTCCTGCGCCAGGCTGATGGCGCCGGCCATCGAACGCGACAACGGCAGGCGGCCGAAGCGCTCGGCCATCGTTGCCCAGGCCGATGGCGTGCCGGGCACGGTGACGGGCAGGGCGCCGTACTTCGGCACGTTCTTGTGGCCGGCCGCGCTGAGTGCGTCGAGCGAAATCGCCATCGGTGCCGGGCCGCTGGCGTTGAGGCCGTGCAGCTGGCCCTTGTGCCAGATCAGCGCGAAGGCGTCGCCGCCGATGCCGTTGGCGGTCGGCTCGACCACGGTCAATGCCGCAGCCGCCGCAATGGCGGCGTCAATCGCGTTGCCGCCGGCTTGCAGCACTTGCAGGCCGGCTTGTGCAGCCAGCGGCTGGCCGGTCGCGACCATGCCGCGGTTGGCGAAGACCGCACTGCGGCGGGAAGCGTAGGGGTAGTGATTGGCGTTGAAAGTGGGCATCGGATGCTTTCGGTTTCTGATCTGGACGAAGGAGAAATTTTAACGGTATAGGTGACAGGCGACATATTCGCCCGGCGCGGTTTCGATATTCGGCGGCGTTTCAGTTTTGCAGATATCCATGCACGACGCGCAGCGCGGATGGAAATGACAGCCCGCCGGCGGCGACGACGGATTCGGGATGCCGCCTTGCAGCACGATGCGCTGGCGCACCTGGTCCGGATGCTCGCGCGGGATCGCCGACAGCAGCGCCTGCGTGTAAGGATGCTTGGGCGCGCCGTAGACGCTCTCGCAGCTGCCGTACTCGACCATGCGGCCGAGGTACATCACGCCGATGCTGTCGCTGACGTGGCGGATCACGGCGAGGTCATGCGAGACGAACAAGTAGGTGAGGGCGAATTCCTTTTGCAGCGCTTGCAGGAGATTGAGGATTTGCGCCTGGATCGAGACATCGAGCGCCGACACGGCCTCGTCGGCGACCACCAGTTTCGGGCGCGTGATGATGGCGCGCGCGATGCCGACGCGCTGGCGCTGGCCGCCGGAAAATTCATGCGGATGGCGACTGGCATAGGCTTGGTTCAAGCCCACCACGTCGAGGATTTCGGCGACCTTGCGCTTGCGCGTGGCGCGGTCGAACAGGCCGTGCACGATCAGCGGTTCTTCCAATACCTCGCCGATGGTCATGCGCGGATTGAGCGAGGCGAACGGATCCTGGAACACCATCTGCATGTTGCGGCGCATGCTGCGCAGGGCGGAGGAAGACAGCGTGGCAATTTCTTCGCCCATGAAATTGACGCTGCCGGCGGTCGGCTCGATCAGGCGCAGCACGCTGCGGCCGGTGGTCGATTTGCCGCAGCCGGATTCGCCGACCAGGCCGAGTGTCTTGCCTTCCTCGATGGCGAATGAGACATCGTCCACCGCCTTGACCGGCGACGCGCCGCGCTTGCCGGCGGCGAAATGTTTTTTCAGTCCGGAGACCCGGAGCAGGGGAGTGGAACTCATGTCGGCCTCTTCAATTCGGATACCAGCAACGGGCCAGATGACCGCTGCCAGCGCCTACGTTGTCCAGCGTCGGCGCATCACGATAGCAACGCTCCTGCACCTTCGGGCAGCGTGCCGCAAAACGGCAACCGAACTCCACCGAGCCCGGCAGCGGCACCGAGCCGGGAATCGCTTCCAGCGGCTCGCCGGGCACGGCGTCCAGCGCCGGCCGCGCGCGCATCAGCGCTTGCGTATAGGGATGGGCGGGCGCGTCGAACAAGTCGCGCACGCTGCTTTGCTCGACCACCTGGCCGGCGTACATGACCACCACGCGGTCGCACATTTCGGCGACCACGCCGAGGTCGTGCGTGATCATCAGGATCGCGGTGCCGTGCTCGCGCTTGAGCGCGCGCATCAGGTCGAGGATCTGCGCCTGGATGGTGACGTCGAGGGCGGTGGTGGGCTCGTCGCAGATCAGCAGGCCGGGATTGCACAGCAGCGCCATGGCGATCATCACGCGCTGGCGCATGCCGCCCGAGAGACTGTGCGGATAGTCGTCAACCAGTTGCTCGGCGCGCGGCAGGCCGACCCGCTGCAGCATGGCGATGACCTGCGCGTCGATTTCCTTGCGGCTCAGCTTGCCGTGCACGTTCAGCATCTCGCGCAGCTGGTGGCCGATGCGATGCAGCGGGTTGAGCGAGGTCATCGGCTCCTGGAAGATCATGGCGATCTCCTTGCCGCGCATGCTGCGCAAGGTGGCGTCGTCGGCTTCCAGCATGTTGCTGACCTTGACGCCGTCGTTGTACTGCACCGAGCCGCTCAGCTGCGCCTTGCTGGCCATCGGGAACAGCCGCAGGATCGACAGCGCGGTGACGCTCTTGCCGCAGCCGGATTCGCCGAGCAGGCCGACGGTTTCATTGGCGCCGACCGAGAACGAGACGCCGTCGACCGGCGCCACGCGCTTGCCGTTGCGGACGAATTCGACTTTGAGGTTATTGACTTCCAACATGGCCGGTTCTTCCTAACGGTATAACTTGGGATCGAACACTTCGCGGATGCCGTCGCCCAGCAAATTGAAGCCCAGTACCACCGCAAAGATCGCCACGCCCGGCCACAGCGCCAGCGTCGGATTGGTGTTCAGGTAGCCTTGCGCGATGTGCAGCATCGAGCCCCAACTCGGATCTTCCGCACGGGCGCCGAGGCCGAGGTAGGACAAACCCGCTTCGGCAATGATGGCCGAACCCATTGCGAAGGTGGCCTGGATGATCAGCGGCGCCATCGCATTCGGCAGGACGTAACGCCACATGATGCGGAGGTGGCCGGCGCCGACCGAGCGCGCCGCCATGACGTAGTCGAGATTGCGGATGCTCATCGCCTGGCCGCGCGCGAGGCGGATGAAGGCCGGTGCGAAGCCGATGCCGACCGCCGCCATGGCGTTGTAGAAGCCGCCGCCCAACGCCGCCGCCAGAGCCAGCGCGAGGATCAGCGGCGGGAAGGCCTGCAGTGCATCGACGATGCGCATCACCACCCACTCATCCCAGAAACCGCGAAAGTAGCCGCTGGCGATGCCGACCGGCACGCCGACGCAGAAGGCCAGTCCCACCGCGATCAGGGCCGCCTGCAGCGAGATGCGCGCGCCGTACAGCATGCGCGAAAAGATATCGCGACCGAGATCGTCGGTACCCATCCAGTGCGTCGTGTCGGGGCCCGACAGCAGGTTGCCGTAGTCCTGGTCGAAGATCGGATCGTGCGTCGCCAGCAGCGGCGCAACAATTGCGATCAGCACCAGCAACAAGATGATCGCCGCGCCCAGCACGGCGAGACGATTGCCGGCGAAACGGCGCAGACCGGTGAAGCGTTGCTGGCGAGGCAGGGCGTCCGCGGCATTGGATGGGGTGGCGATGGCCTGGTCCATATCTGCTTTCATGTTGGCGCTCACCTTTCGATGCGCGGATCGATGACGGTGTACAGCACGTCCACCGCCAGGTTGACGATCACCACCATCAGCGCGGCGGCCAGGACGCCGCCCTGCACCATGACGTAGTCGCGCTGGAAGATGGCGTCGACGATCATCTTGCCCATGCCGGGAATGGCGAAGATGCTTTCCGTGATCACCAGCCCGCCCAGCAGTACCGACACCATCAGGCCGCTGGCGGTGACCACCGGGATCAGCGCATTGCGCAGCGCGTGGCCGATCACCACTTGCCAGTCGCGCAGGCCTTTGGAGAAAGCGGTGCGGATGTAATCTTCATTGAGCACTTCGAGCAGGCTGCTGCGCACCATGCGCATCAGGATCGCCGACTCGCGCAGCCCGGTCGCCAGCACCGGCATGCACATCGCCGCCAGGTTGCCGCGCCAGTCCTCGGTGAACGGCACATAGCCCGAGGCCGGCAGCCAGCCCAGCTTGACCGCGAACAGGATGATGAACATCATGCCCAGCCAGAAGTGCGGCACCGACATGCCGAACAGCGCCACCAGCGTGGTGAAGTAATTGGCGATGCCGCGCGGCCGCACCGCCCACAGGATGCCGGCCGGCACGGCGATCAGGATGCCGACGACGAAACTGCCGACCGCCAGTTCGATGGTCACCGGCAGGCGCTGCATCAGCACGTCGATGACCGGCGTGCGGTCGATGAAAGAGCGCCCGAGATCGCCGTGCAGCACATTCCACAGCCAGCGCGCGTATTGCACGTACAGCGGATCGTCGAGGCCGAGCTGGAGGCGCAATGCCGCCGCCGCTTCGGGCGTCGCTTCCAGCCCGAGGATGGCGGTCACCGGATCGCCGGGCAGGATCGCCAGCAGCGAAAAGATCACCATGCTGACCAGCAGCAGGGTGGGGATAACCAGCAGGACGCGTTTGATCAGTGGTGACATGGGTGACGTGAAAGACTTGGGGTAATGCATGCAATGTGGCCGGACAGCGTTGCCGCCGCAGGCCCTCGCCCACAGCGGCAATCGTGACTGCGATCGACTGATTACTTCGACAGCGTGGCCGTACGGATCACGCCGTCCGGCACCAGCTTGAAGCCCGTGATCGACTTGGAAATGCCGAACAGTACGTTGTCGTGGTTCAGGAACACATACGGCACGTCCTTCACCAGGATCTGCATGGCCTGGTCATAGAACGCCTTGCGCTTGGCCTCGTTGCTTTCCAGGCGGGCCTGCTGCAGCAGGTCGTCGACTTCCTTGGCGCCGTACTTGGAGTAGTTCAGCGAACCGTTGGTGACGGTGAAGTCGTAGACGTTCTGGTCGGGATCGGGACGGCCGCTCCAGCCGACGAACAACGCTTCGTGCGTGCCGGCCTTGCCTGCCTCGATCTGCGTGGCCAGCTCGGCTTTTTCCAGCGTGACGCTGATGCCGGCCGGGCGCAGCATGCCCTGGATCATCTGGCCGACCTGCGATTCATACGGCGTGGTCGGCAGCGTCAGGCGGAAACTGAAACCGGCTTCCTTGCCGGCAGCCTTGAGCAGCGCCTTGGCGCGCGCGAGGTCGACTTTCGGCGGCGCGTCGGCTTCGCCGTGGGCGAACTGGGCCTTGCTGAACGGCGAGTGCGCAGCGGCGACGGCGCCGTTGTAGACCACCTTGGCGATGGCGTTGCGGTCGATCAGGATGTCGACGGCTTCACGCACCTCCTTCTTGTCGAACGGCGGCTTGCCGGTATTCAGGTAAAAGCCGCGGAAGCCCAGCGACGGTTTGTTGATGACGGTGTACTTGGCGCCGGCGTCAATGTTGGTGATTTCCTTGTACGGAAAGCGGTTGGTGATGTCGACCTGACCGCTGCGCAGATTGTTGAAGGCGACGTTGACGTCGTTCATGATCCGGTAGGTGACGCCGTCGACTTTCGGCAGGCCGGCCTGCCAGTAGTGCGGATTCTTTTCCAGCGTGATGGTGGCGCCCTTGAGGCGGCCCTTGTAGATGAAGGGACCGGTGCCGACCGG
>Ga0308165_1006473_pt1 | contig 10303 bp, 11 predicted proteins | sample PhyWR2_FD_201032 | JGI IMG/M metagenome (GOLD analysis project Ga0308165, IMG submission 201032) | Phyllosphere microbial communities from UC Gill Tract Community Farm, Albany, California, United States - DLSLW.R2 | ecosystem: Host-associated > Plants > Phyllosphere > Unclassified | place: USA... | reverse complement strand
CAACACCCCCGACGACGCCCAGCAGGTGATCTACTACGGGCTGGCTATCGGCCACCATCTGGGGGTCATCGACTGCCTGGAGGCGGCGCTGACCTGTCCGTGGGAGGCGTACCTGGCGTGGATCGCCACCCTGGAAACGGGGAGCGAGGCGCGGCGTAAAATGGAGGGCGTGCCGCGCTACGGGGAGATTGTGATCGACGCGAATCATATTGTGATGCTGGCCAGCGCCTTTGACGCCGCGATGAAGCGGCAGACGGCGCAGCAGCAGACGTGGAGCCGGGCGATGCTCGGCATGCTCCACGCCATTCACCAGGAAAACGCCATCTATCTGATGGTTCGGAGGCAACGTGACTGATGTTTTACTCTGCGTCGGCAACAGCATGATGGGCGACGACGGTGCCGGTCCGCTGCTGGCCGAGATGTGCCGCGAGACACCGCGCGGCGACTGGGTGGTGTTTGACGGCGGCAGCGCCCCGGAAAACGACGTGGTCGCGATCCGCGAGCTGCGCCCGGCTCGCCTGCTGATTGTCGATGCGACGGATATGGGGCTCAACCCCGGCGAGATCCGCCGCATCGACCCGGACGACATCGCCGAGATGTTTATGATGACGACGCACAATATGCCGCTGAACTACCTGGTGGATCAGCTTAAGGGGGATGTGGGGGAGGTGATCTTCCTCGGTATTCAGCCGGATATTGTGGGGTTTTATTATCCGATGACGCCGAAGGTTAAGGGGGCGGTTGAGAGCGTGTATGAAAGGCTGCTAGACCGGGATGGGGTGCTGGTGTTTGGGGAGTTGTAGCGCGTAATCACGAAGGTACCTGTCTGGAAATGCCCGGTGGCGGCTCGCGCCTTACCGGGCCTACGAAATATGCGTCATTTGTTGATATCCTGGGTTTTGTAGGCCGTGCAAGGCGTCAGCCGCCGCCCGGCAGAAGCGAGCACAATGTTTAAACCAGGTCGCGGATGGCGTGTACCTCTCTGGAATTGCTCGTTGGCGGCTTACGTCTTACCGGGCCTGTACCTGTGTTTTTTATTAGTTCTGATTTTCGTAAAGTGATAAACCGAAATTAATTTTGACGGGTATATGAGAATGGGAGTTTAGGCGTGAGGTTGCGTGAAAGTGTAGGGATGATACTTATGCTTGCAGTTGTGTTCAGTCTGGCGGCAGGTTGTGCGCCGCTACATCCTGCTGGATGTCATAAAACTACCGCAATGGGTAACTGCAGTTCTGGCCGCTGGGAAGATCAGGATGAATGGGGCGCGCAGGCGCGGGGTATTAAGGCGGCGATAGAGGAAAAAATTGCTGAGCCGCAACGCTGGAAGGGCAAAAAATGCCGGCTGCATATGGAGTTTGCGCAGGATGGTAGGGCGTTGAAGATATCAACCAGCAAGGGTAACAAAGAGTATTGTGAGGCGGTGAAACTGGCGGCTCAAAAAGCGAAGTTCCCGGTGTTTACAAATCCGGAGGTGTATCGGGATTTTCAGAAGTCTGGGTTTGATATGCAGGGATAGCCAGGGAATTATTGTATGGGCTGCTTTGTGCCAACAGCGGACGTGGCTACTACTCAACCTAAAGCAAAGCAATTTTACTCATTAAATAGTGGTCACTCCGAATATAGTAGGGTCGGCACAAAAAATATGAGAATGGGCTTGATATGCGGACAGCATATTAAATCGTTTAAGTAAGCTCATATTATTGTGATGATGCTGTGCTGAGAATTTAATGTTGTACGAACCTATTTGCCCCATCATTCGCGGCGGTACGTTTACAAGGGTCTGCTTTGACAACTCCACCACATTGAATACAGCAAATGCACTTCGACTTAAATTAAAAAGAAACATATTATGATTGGGATCATCAGTTCCTTGGAGGTATCCTGTATCAGGTACAGAAACTCTATAACCCGGAATGTCGTCAAAGGTTGCTACTATCAAATGACACATATTTCCCTCCGACTCAACAATCTTTCCAACCGTCGACTCTAGGATACTTTTTGTTGTTCCGGGTGGTGTCATTAACGCCAAGAAAAGGATCTCCAGCCACTGGAAATACTGCTCGCTCGTCACCCCAAACCTTGCGCAAACACCGGCCAAGTGGGGTTTTGTTCCCGCGCGAATGTCGGAAAAGTGTGCTAGTAAAAGAGGATCAGTTGGATGCATTCCCACTAATCCCGCAAACATATCTATTGTTCGAGCAATTAAATAGGGGTTTCTAATCCACCCCATGAACTTTGCTTTGTATACTCGTTCAGCGGCGTCCTTCAAAACATCGCCTCCAGAATTTACCTTTGACTCGGAGATAAGGAGGCCCGTTGCTGAAAATAAGTCCATTTCAAATTTCTGAAAAAAACCCTCTAAATTTTTCCTTAACCTTGAGTTTTTTACATCTAAACTAAAGAGATCATCAAAAGAGAGATTCGTCTTTATCTTAACGCCTGCAGTATTAGTCAAGCGAACTATGCTATTTTCTCGGTCTGCAATTTCGAATTTGTAGATTCGCTGCTTATCTTTTGGCCTGCTCTCGTCAATGCAGTTACTGCGCTGCTCTGCCTGAGATATAAAATGTTGATTCCTAGTCAAATTATCCATGAAATCTCCTTGTTTCGACGATGCACAGGGTGTGTGATTGATCTGCTCCCCGTTGATTAATACACCGCAACTTTTTTCATTACAAGTTGATTTAGGGATAAGATAGGAATAATTCTTATGTTGATAACATCATACGTTTTACATGGTGGGCTCTATTGATATAAAGTAAGGCATTATCAATGCTAGCGATTCATATAAACACTAAGTTAAGCATACTTGGAACAACAACCAAAAATCTTAAAGGGGAAAATTTTGACATTATACATAATAGGGAATGGTTTCGATTTATATCATGGTATGAAAACAGGTTATGACGATTTCAAGAAATATGTAATGAGAGAGGACCGTGACGTATATAATGCTGTAGATGTATTTGCTCCTACTGGAGACGAATGGAATGAACTAGAGTCATCTTTAGGTGATATAGATTTCTACAACATAATTGAAGAGTGCGAAGTATATTTAACTTCTTACGGAGCAGAGGATTTTAAAGCAAGAGATCACCATAATTATGAATTTGAAATCGAAAGAATAACAAAGAGCCTGACAACAGACTTACTGGAACAGTTTTGTAACTGGGTTAGTAAGATTGAAGTTCCCAAAGATGGACGATACAAAAAATTTAAAAGTCTTGGTAATGAAGCAATCTTTCTTACCTTCAATTACACAAGCACTTTAGAAAGACTTTACTCGATAAATGAATCCAATATCAAACATATACATGGATCAATTGATGATGGCAGTGAAATCATTTTAGGTCATGGTTGGGAGCGTACCAAAACTGTTAACCCCGCCCCAGGGGTTGACCAGGATACACGGGAGAGAGGAGGTTATGATCTATTAGATGAAATGTTTGATTCGAACTTTAAAAACTGCTCAGAAATAATAAATGAAGAGAGTGTTTTTTTTGATTCATTAAATTCAATCACTCAGATAGTAGTAATCGGACACTCACTTTCTGATGTTGACGCTAAGTATTTCAAACAAATATTGAAACACACTCCCCAAAGTGCAATCTGGCGATACGCGCTACGTAACATCAATCAGAATCAAGAAAAAACAGATTTACTTGTTAACTTAGGGGTCAGTAGAGAGAACATTAAAAATGTGCTAATAAGTTCTCTATAAGAGCCATAATATGAATTTCGGGATACATATCGAGGAGCACTTTGATTCAAAAGCTTGAATGTCCGCTCCTCGCTCAGAACCGACCTTAAAGCCAACTGGCCCGGCTGCTCTGTGCCCAGGCTGTGTGAAAACTCTGTCCGCCCGGGAGAAACTATTGCCATGGATATGATTGCGATAAGAATAGGCCCCCGATGTGTAGGCCGTGGTAGGCTCGCCTACATATTTCAGCAACAGGCCTGTGCCTAAAACGCCTCAGCAGCTGGCAGAACATTGCTGTATCAATTTGCGACTTTCAGGACACGGTGGACTCCTTGCCTGGGAGTTTGAAAAAGAAGGAAGGGAGCTGAACGTGCGGGTTGATGGGCAGCTAGTATTCAATACAGGCAGCATGATCTTAAAAGCCGCTCTAGCAGGGCGTGGTCTCGCCTACCTGCCAGGAAGCCAGCTTGAGCCTTTTATCGCGTCAGGATAACTGACAAGAGTTTTGGATGAATGGTGCGAACCCTTTTCTGGATACCATCTTTATTACCCCAGCCATCGGGGGGTTCTGATGGCGCGCGCCTCCTGACCAGTCACGAAGGCACCTAGCCAGAGGGGACGCTGTATGTACTGGCTTAAAAGGGGAGTGATATGACAGATTTTGTAGCTGCAGCAAAAAAAGCCCTCAGCTAGAAAGGGCTGTTATCTGATATATGTTGTTTAGTGCCAAATGAGAGAGGTTATAACAATGAAGTTGGATGAAAAAATCGTAATGCAAGGTGTGTTCTCTGTGGATGAAGGTGATACATATGGCTTAGCTGGTGCTTTAGAAATAAGTGAGTCTGGGGAGATTTATCTCGATTGCATACACAAGATGAGCGCTTCTAATTTAGATCAGAAAGATATGGTCAATCTAACAGGTGAAACATCAGCATTAGGAAAGATTCTTCTGATTGATAGTTTTACTGTTTCTTCAGAACATAAATTCACAGGTGATCTGTCTCGATCAAAATTATTTTGCAATAAAATGGTTTGCGTTGATAAAAACCATCAAGGATATGACCTAAAGACTTCAAAAATGACATTCGAAATAGAGGACTTAGAAAAATGGATAGCCAAGCCAATAATAAACAGCGAATGGAATGATAATAAAAAAATTTACTCATATGACTTACCTGACATGGAAAGGATAGAGCTAGGTGATGGTTTATCTCTTACCCTAAGCCATAGCATGACTATTTCAACAGGTAACTTCTATGAAAGGACGGAAGTAAGAAGCAAGGCGTTTGCAATATTTGAGAGCGCAGAAGAAAAAGACTTGGATTTCTTCATAGATAATGGCGTCACCCTGTCAAACTTGGTTTCATTCGCATTGGACTCAGTGTGTACTATAAAAAACTCTTATTACGGTGATAATAAAAATAACAGAGTAATCTATCAAACAGCAAATAAAATAAAAAAAGAAAAGAAATAAACTTAGTCAATTATTACTTTACGATGCGAAGTGCTGGAGACAGATCTGCTGAAATAATAAAAAACTGGTTTTTGTTATCGAAAAAACTACGACCAACAATATCCTTGTATACTCAATTAAAATCAGGAACACATCAGTATACAGAAGCTGCCTTCCTATCACTTGCACAAGCTGCTGAAGCACTGCATAGACGCACATGTAACGACACCCCCATGTCGAAATCAGATTATCGCGCAATGGTTAAAGATATAATAGAAAAGGCTGGAGAAAAACATGAAGATTTTTTGAAAGAAAAACTATCTTATGGGTATGAGTATTCATTCAGACAGAGACTGGAACTGATGCTATCAGTTTGCTGGTCTGACGAAAAAATAAAAGAAAGAGAAGATGATATTAGGAAAATAGTTCAAGCCAGAAATATCTTCACTCACTACCCAAGCAAAGGTGACAAAATACTCAACGAGAAATTATCTAAAGATCTACACGATTACACTAAGTTGCTAGAAAACATAATAGTATCCAATATTTTATTTATCATATCTTCGAACGATAAAGAATGGACTTTATCAATAATGCAAAGGATAAATAAATTTAGATATAGAGATTATTAACGAGCTCCTGTGGAGGACTTTTATCTTAAGCAAGTCCTCCGGTTTATCCCAATACCTAACTAAGGCTAGGCCTTCCTCCTCATTCTCTTTGGCTTACTCTTATAGCCTGTGCTTCTTATGCATGGGTTCTGGTAACATAATCAGAAAAGAGAGTTCACTAAAATTTTTATTAGTCCACTTAGCAATGAATTTTGCTATGCCAGTCACTTCATTTTCATCCTGATATGCTAAAGATTGCAAATTATAGGCTCTGCTTGTGTTTTTCGATGATTTAGACCACTGATTCCGGCAATTTCGATCACGCTTCTCGAGCATATTGTTCCTTACTAAAGTTTACAACTAGTCTGAGCGGTTTGCGCCAGTTTTCGCTTCGGTTCGCCCCTGAGCTCAACCCGGTGCCCGTTGTACATGAGTCTGTCCATTAACGCATCTGCTATCATCGGGTTAAATCAATGTCAGATGTTCGCTCTTAACAGACATTCATTATTTCTCATATATACAACCAATATTGCCAGCCTATAAAAAGTGAACACTAGAAACGCCCAACCCTATCCTCAAACGCATTCAGGGGCCTGCCACAGCCCCTTACCAAAACCTGAAATCAGTCAGCCTTTACCAACTTCCAGCCGCACTCAATGCACCGTAATATACGGCTCCTTCACAAACTCATTAACCAGCCAGACCAGATCATGCAGCAGCCCGGCCAGTTCTTTTTCGACACTTGCGGGCAAGGTTCCACCCAGAATTGCCTGCACTAAAGCCAGCGCGTAATCCACCTGCGGAGCGGTTTCCTGCCAGCAGTCCGGCATACAGGAGGTGAGTGTTTCCCCCTGGATTAACTTCGCGATAAGGTGCGGCGGGAGTTCGGCATCACAGCGTTCACGCAGTTGGTGCAGCGCGTGCAGCAGACCTTCGCAGAGCGCAGTGCGGGATGGTCTGTCGTCAGTTTCGATCAATACGCTCACCAGCGCGGCGCAGCGATCGGCGACTTCAAAGAGATCTGCAGCAGCAGAAAGCGGCGTTGTCAGGGAAGGGGGAATAACCTGTTCGTCAGATTGCGGGTAGGTCAGGGTTGGGATAGTAGTCATCATGACATCCTCTCTGTATTAATTGATTTAACCATTCTAAGAGTTCCTACGCTCAAAGGAGGCAGCACTGACGGAGGTAGGAATGCCGCCTACAGAGGAAAACGGCCAGCCTTTCGGCTGCTCCGCCAGTGCCGCCGTGATTTTACGGGATATGCACTGTCGCGACATACAAATATCGCTCTGTAGAATACGGGTTCCTACACCCGATTGCGGATGTGCCGCAACGCAGTCACTTTACGAGCCTGATAACGAGAATAAAAGTCTTAACCCTGCATTACATAAGGTTACTTTGAAGTTTGCGAGGAGCTTTCCAGAAAGGCCCTGCCGGGGACGCTTCGCTTGCCGGGTATGGAATGCTAACGCTGCTGCTTCTCATGAAAATGATATTTCCCGCACCTTTAGCACCCACAGCGAAAATACCAGAGCTATCATCGTTACTTATGTCGATGACAGCACCTATAAATGCTATAGCTATTATGCAGATCGTTTAAAGGTTCTCTTATAAGCGTATTGCTTGCAAAATGTCATTTGCTTATTTACTCATCAATTTTTAGTTCTTATACTCTCAAGGATAACTTAAGCTAAATTGCCAGGGGCGGCTATGAACTATAACAATGACGTTATTAGCTATTTACAAGCAAACAATATTCTCGCGTTAAAACTCGAACGTGCACTAACAGGCGTTAGAGAAATGGTTACCAGGCAGGTTGAAACTATCGGTGCAGGTACTAAACGTGCCCTTTATTACACCTCCTGTTTCACTGATGATTATCAGGATGTTTGTAGAAACCAAAAGAATGAAGATATTCGTTTTGCAAATGGCGTTGTTCACGTCTTTCAGAACAATGATATTGCTTATGAAATGCTGCGTATTTATTTCGAGCAGATATTTCAGTACAAAACGTCTGAACAGTTAGAGAATATCAAGCGTAAGTTAATGGCGGTTAACATTCATATTGCCGCAAATGCTCTTACCAGCGCAGGATTCGCGCTAGCGGTCGCTTACTGTGTCGCTATTGGAATGAACCTGAGGCTTGAAATGAGTGCTTTGGTCGGCCGTATGGCCGGAGGGGTTGTTGCCGCTGCGGGTATCTATGGCGTCATTCAGAAAGCGGCTGACAGTGCGCAACGTCTGAAATATGTCTATCCAGCCTATTACGCAGCGTTGTACTCACGGGAGCTTGAGATGATGTATTTTCTGATTGAACCATTATTTGAACGCGCTGGAGCATTCTCTCATTCAACATCTGATAGCGACATAGCTGACATCATCACTAAGATGATTAGATAACCATGATTAATATTATATACAGAATATTCAAGCGGATATTTAAGTCTTTGCTCTCCTACTATGGTCCGTCCATATTAACAATATTATTCGCATTCGTATTTTTATATTTTTTCCCAAATGGTCCTTTATGGCCTATACCTGTGTTTTTTTTAGTGGTTTTGATTTTTATTAAATGGTAAGCCAATCTTTGATTTTTTAGTGAAATAATAAGGAAGTTATATGTCTACACCCGCACATTTATGGCTTGAAGATGAAAATGGCTCTCCAGTTGTAGGAGACTGCATTATACCGCTACGGTTAGGCTCAATTGAGCTTAAGTCGTTCTCCCACGGTGTCACTATTCCGGTGGATCCGAACCTTGGAAAGCTTACCGGGACTCGTGTTCATCGTCCCATCACTATAGTAAAAGAGTTCGACCGGACCACACCTCTTCTTTATCGTGCAGTATGTGAAGGAAGAACGATGAAGAAAGCCACCATTAAGATGTACCGAATTCTTGATTCAGGTATAGAGGCTGAGTACTTCAATATTATTCTGGAGAATGTGAAATTTACTACGGTTGCACCCTATCTGGCTCCGAATGGAATGAGTAGCACTCATCTTGAAACGCTGGAGTTACGTTATGAGGCGATCACCTGGAAATACACGGATGGGAATATTATCTACCGTGACTCATGGAATGATCGGTGTTGTGCATAAAGGGAAGAGTAACAGGCTGCACCAGCAGCCTGTTTCCAGTGCTCTCTCGTAATAAAATCTGTTTCTATCTTTCTGCTGATGTTAACGCTTCGAAAAAAAACTCCATTCACGCGTGTTCATTATTCAAAGCAAATCCGTCAATCCTGTCATCGTCACTTATGTCGATGACAGCCACGCCTCCACATAAAACCCTTTAATTTCATATGTTTAATATCTGGCCCAATTTATGCATACCTCCGGCAAGCTAACCATCATTCCCGGAGATTAAGGATGAACCGTTTCATCATTGCCGATGCCAGCAAATGCATCGGCTGTCGTACCTGTGAAGTGGCCTGCGTGGTGTCGCACCATGACACCCAGGACTGCGCCTCGCTGACCCCGCAGAACTTCCTGCCGCGCATTCACGTCATCAAAGGCGTCAACGTCTCCACGGCCACCATGTGCCGCCAGTGTGAAGATGCCCCTTGCGCCAGCGTCTGCCCGAACGGGGCCATCACCCGCGATAACGATTTTGTTCACGTCCACCAGGAGCGCTGCATCGGCTGCAAAACCTGCGTGGTCGCCTGCCCGTACGGCGCGATGGAAGTGGTGCTGCGTCCGGTTGTGCGCAGCATCGGTGCCGGGCTGAACGTGATATCGGAGAAGGCCGAGGCCAACAAGTGCGACCTCTGCTACCACCAGCCGGACGGTCCGGCGTGCATTCAGGCCTGCCCGACCAATGCCATTGTCTGCATCGACAGGCAGAAGCTGGAACAGCTGAGTCTGGAAAAACGTCGCCGCGCGGCGCTCGACAACATGTCTTCGCTGGCGCTGTAAGCGTCAGCATTACTTTTCACTTTTAGCAGGTCTGTTACTGATGAAAAAAATCACCAGCGTCTGCCCGTACTGTGGTGCGGGCTGTAAGTTAAAACTCGTCGTCGACAACAATAAAATCGTTCGTGCGGAGGGCGCGCAGGGCGTCACCAACCAGAATCAGCTGTGCCTGAAAGGCTATTACGGCTGGGATTTTCTCAACGATACCCGGCTGCTGACGCCGCGCCTCACCCAGCCGATGATCCGCTACCAGAAAGGCGGCAAGTTTGTGCCGGTCTCCTGGGACGAGGCGATTCGCTACACCGCCCAACGGCTGAGTGACATCAAGGCTAAATACGGGCCGCGCGCCATTATGACCACAGGATCGTCCCGCGGCACCGGGAATGAAACCAACTACGTGATGCAGAAGTTTGCCCGCGGGGTGCTTAACACCAACAACGTCGACTGCTGCGCCCGGGTCTGCCACGGCCCGAGCGTGGCCGGATTACAGGAGACGCTGGGCAACGGGGCGATGAGCAACTCCATCAGCGATATCGAAAACTCAAAATGCCTGCTGATCTTCGGCTACAACTGCGCCGACTCGCACCCGATCGTCGCCCGCCGGGTGATCAAAGCCAAACAGAACGG
>Ga0308165_1006472_pt1 | contig 10303 bp, 11 predicted proteins | sample PhyWR2_FD_201032 | JGI IMG/M metagenome (GOLD analysis project Ga0308165, IMG submission 201032) | Phyllosphere microbial communities from UC Gill Tract Community Farm, Albany, California, United States - DLSLW.R2 | ecosystem: Host-associated > Plants > Phyllosphere > Unclassified | place: USA... | reverse complement strand
CGACAGCAAGGCACGGCGTTCGTGCCAGACTGCACTGTTCCACATCAGCGAAGCGCTGGTGCGCTGGATCGCACCGATCCTGGCGTTCACCGCCGACGAGCTGTGGCAGTACCTGCCGGGCGAGCGTAACGAATCGGTGATGCTCAACACCTGGTACGAAGGCCTGACCGAACTGCCGGAAGGCTTCGAGCTGGATCGTGCGTACTGGGACCGGGTCATGGCGGTCAAGGTCGCGGTCAACAAGGAAATGGAAATCCAGCGTGCGGCCAAGGCCGTCGGTGGCAACCTGCAAGCCGAAGTGACGCTGTTCGCCGAAGACGCACTGAGTGCCGACCTGGCCAAGCTGAGCAACGAACTGCGCTTCGTGCTGATCACCTCCACCGCCAGCGTTGCGCCATTGGCGCAGGCACCGGCCGATGCCGTGGTCACTGAAGTGAGCGGCCTGAAGCTGAAGATCGTCAAGTCGGCTCACGCCAAATGCGCCCGTTGCTGGCACTGCCGTGAAGATGTCGGCGTGAATCCGGAACATCCGGAAATCTGCGGCCGCTGCGTGGACAACATCAGCGGTGCTGGCGAGGTTCGTCACTATGCCTAATGGCGTTGGTCGTTTTGGACGGCTGGGTTGGCTCTGGCTGAGTTTGCTGGTCCTGGTCATCGACCAGGCCAGCAAGTTCTACTTCGAGGGCTCGCTGAAGATGTACCAGCAAATCGTGGTGATCCCCGATTACTTCAGTTGGACCCTGGCCTACAACACCGGCGCCGCGTTCAGCTTCCTGGCTGACAGCTCCGGCTGGCAGCGCTGGTTGTTCGCGCTGATCGCCGTGGCCGTCAGCGCGGTACTGGTGGTGTGGCTCAAGCGCCTGGGGCGTAACGAAACCTGGCTGGCGGTCGCCCTGGCGTTGGTGCTGGGTGGCGCGCTGGGCAACCTGTATGACCGCATCGCCCTGGGCCATGTGATCGATTTCATCCTGGTGCATTGGCAGAACCGCTGGTATTTCCCGGCGTTCAATTTCGCTGACAGTGCAATCACTGTGGGCGCGGTGATGCTGGCGCTGGACATGTTCAAATCCAAAAAAACTGGAGAAGCCGTTCATGACTGAACAGGTATTGGCTGAACAACTCATCCGAGAGCACACCGAAGTCACTTTGCACTTTGCACTGAACCTGGAGAACGGCGACACGGTCGACAGCACTTTCGACAAGGCACCGGCGACCTTCAAGGTCGGTGATGGCAACCTGCTGCCAGGTTTCGAGGCCGCGCTGTTTGGCTTCAAGGCCGGCGACAAACGCACGCTGACCATTCAGCCGGAAAACGCCTTTGGCCAGCCTAACCCGCAAAACGTCCAGGTCATCCCGCGCTCGCAGTTCAAGGACATGGAGCTGTCGCCGGGATTGCTGGTGATCTTCAACGATGCGGCCAATACTGAACTGCCTGGCGTGGTGAAAGTCTTCGATGACGAGCAAGTGACCATCGACTTCAACCATCCGCTGGCCGGCAAGACATTGACCTTTGACGTGGAAATCATTTCCGTCACGGCGTTGTAAGCGACACACGAGGCACACCATGCAAATCAAACTCGCCAACCCCCGTGGCTTCTGCGCCGGAGTGGATCGGGCGATCGAAATCGTCAACCGCGCCCTGGAAGTCTTCGGTCCGCCGATCTATGTGCGCCATGAAGTGGTCCACAACAAATTCGTGGTCGAAGACCTGCGTGCTCGCGGCGCAATCTTCGTCGAAGAACTGGATCAGGTGCCGGACGACGTCATCGTGATCTTCAGTGCCCATGGCGTATCCCAAGCTGTACGAACCGAAGCCGCCGGGCGTGGCCTCAAGGTGTTCGATGCCACCTGCCCGTTGGTGACCAAAGTGCACATCGAGGTTGCGCGCTACAGCCGCGACGGTCGTGAATGCATCCTGATTGGCCATGCCGGCCACCCGGAAGTCGAAGGCACCATGGGCCAGTACGATGGCAGCAATGGTGGGGCGATTTACCTGGTGGAAGACGAGAAAGACGTCGCCGCATTGCAGGTGAACAACCCGGAAAAACTGGCGTTCGTCACTCAGACCACCTTGTCCATGGACGATACCAGCCGTGTCATTGATGCCCTGCGTACTCGCTTCCCGGCTATCGGTGGCCCGCGCAAGGACGACATCTGCTACGCCACGCAAAACCGTCAGGATGCGGTGAAGACCCTGGCCGACGAATGTGATGTGGTGTTGGTGGTCGGTAGCCCGAACAGCTCCAACTCCAACCGGCTGCGTGAACTGGCTGAGCGCATGGCCACCCCGGCGTACCTGATCGACGGTGCCGAAGACCTGCAAAAGAGCTGGTTCGATGGCGTCGAACGTATTGGCATCACCGCCGGTGCTTCCGCTCCGGAAGTCCTGGTGCGCGGCGTGATCCAGCAATTGCAGGCCTGGGGTGCCACCGGCGCCGATGAGCTGGCCGGGCGCGAGGAGAACATCACGTTCTCGATGCCCAAAGAGCTGCGTGTTCGCTCGCTGACCTGATTCACCGTTCGCATAGAGCCTGCTCGGCCTTTTGGTTGCGCAGGCTGGCGCGGCCGGAGCGGGACACTACGACTTGTAGCTGACTGATCGGTTTGCGAGCATCGCAAAAATGCAACGTTCCATTTTGAAAGCTGCGATGAGTCATCAGCGGCATTCCCAAGCTACTGAAGCGTATGTAGCTCGTCACCATTTCATTCCCGACAATCGCCAGTTTGTTGCCATTCGCGTGCTCTGAGATCAGCGGGTTGTCACGGTCATCCGCGCCTTTGCCGCTCACATCGAGAATGACGCGCCAGCCTTGGCCCCAATCTCCGTCGATGCCATGGATCACCACGGCCTGACTTCGTGTCATCGCCAGCGTGCGGGCATGACGGATGCCGCTGATCAGCGAACTGGCGGCTTCCTTGCGCTGGATCGACTCAGTGAACGCGGCCATCGCCGGGCTGACCCAATACAGAACAATCCCGACAATCGTCAGTCCCATAAGCAGTTCGATCAGGCTGAAACCTTGCTGGTGCATGGTATCTCCCTCCCTGGAGCGGGGTGACGCGCGCGATCCTTGCGCGAGTAATGGCAAAACAACCGTACCCCTGTCGGTCGAATGTTCTAGCGTGTTACAGGTATAGCCGACGGCAACGGAGGGCATCGATGGATCATCGTTCAAAAGGTTTCACGCTGATCGAGTTGCTGGTCGCACTCGCTGTTTTCCTGGTGCTGATCACTCTGGCAGTGCCAATGTTTACCCGTTCGATACAAGGCACCCGGGCCGATACCGAGATGGGCGATCTGCAACGCGGTTTGAATTACGCCAGGCTGGAGGCCATTGATCGGGGGATCACCACACGCGTGCGACCGACGTCGGGCGGCACCACCTGGACGGGAGAACTGTCGATTTATGACGGTACTGGCAATCCGGCCAATGTATTGCGGGTTGTTCCTGCGATGAGCAGTGGCGCCACTCTGACGCTAACCTCAGGAGTGACCGCCATCGACTTCAACAATCTGGGCGGTCTCTCGGCACCTTCCACGGCGGTGGTGATCAACTATGTACTGGGGGCGCAAAGCAGGACGCTGACAGTGTGTTTGAACGGACGAATTCTATTGGGCGGAAGTTGCGGATGAGGGGATGGAGCAAGCGTGCACAGGAAGGCACCACGCTGATCGAAGTACTGGTCGCCTTGTTGATTTTGAGTGTCGGGTTGCTGGGCGCGGCGGCATTTCAGCTCAATGCACTGAAGTACACCGACAGCTCGCGGATGACCAGCCAGGCGAGTTTCATCGCCTATGACATGCTGGACCGCATTCGAGCCAATTCCGGCGCCGACTACACCGTAACGCCTCCGACCTCGGGCAATCCCAGTGTTGCGCGGGACCAGGACCTGTACGACTTCGCCTCCAATATCCGCAATTTCCTCGGCAGCACGGCCACCGGCACTGTCACGCTGAACCAACGGGTGTACACCATCACCATCACCTGGGACGACTCGCGGGCCGCCAAGGCTGCCGACTCCCGCCGCAGCCTTGTGCTGACCAGTCGCGCCGCCGTCGATCCGGTGGTGACGCCATGAACCGGGGGCGCAGTCGTGGTTTCAGCCTGATCGAATTGCTGATCGCCCTGGTGCTGAGCCTGGTGGTGGTGCTCGGGGTGGCGCAGGTATTCATCGCGGCCAAGAACACTTACGTCAGCCAAAACGCCGCTGCCAACATGCAGGAAGATGCGCGTTTCGTGCTGAGCAAGATGATCCAGGAAATCCGAATGGTGGGGATGTTCGGTTGCGTAGCCACCATCACCGATGCCAGCTCGGGGGCTGGCTTCAGTGCGAATCAGGCCAACCCGATCAGTTGGGACAACGCCAATCTCAGGCTGACCCTGGTGACGGCCGATGTCGGAAACGGTGGAGGTACGCCGACCTGGACGGTGGTGTCCGACTGTCGAAACACGTCCACGGCGTACTCGGAAGCGCGAACGCCCGCCTTGGGGCAATTGGCGTTTCCCATCCGGCGCCTGATCTACAGCCTCAAGAACAACCAGCTCACCATGGGGGTCGGTTCCGGAATACCGAGTGCGCCCGCCCAGGCCGTGCTGGTCGACAATGTCAGCGCCTTCAACGTCAGTTTCGGCATGGCCAGTTCGGCATCCGAAGGTGCCGCGTCGAGTTATAGCAGCAACCCTTCCGACGCGGCTCGGATCCGCAGTGTGCGCCTGACGTTGACCCTCACGGATCCCAACCGACAGGTGCGCGACCAGACCTTCAGCGTGGTTGCGGCCCTGCGCAACCGATTGCCATGACGGGGCGACTGATGAATGTTCAATCCATGAACCCTGGCGGTCAACGCGGCATGGCGTTGCTGGTCAGCTTGGTATTCCTCTTACTGCTGACGCTGATCGGCATTTCGTCAATGCAGAACGCCACGCTTCAGGAAAAGATGGCCAGCAGTGTGACCTTGCGCAACCAGTCGTTCCAGAACGCCGAAGCCGTGCTGCGTATCGGTGAAAGTGTGGTGCAGATGAGCACCTTCACCCTGCCTGTGTGCAGCGGCACCACCCAATGTGCACCGCCTGCCGAATCGGCAACGCTCACCACCGCCGGGGTAAACGCGACGTCGGGCGTAACCTGGGTCGGTGTGGCCAACGGTTTCTATGGGGTACAAAACATCGGCGCCTCGCTGAACGCGGTGAACGTGCCGAGCAACACCTCTGCGACGCTCTACCGCATCACGGCAGTGGCCATCGTGGGCAACAACGTGCGCAGCGTGGTGGAGAGCATTTATGCCAAGTACTGACTCGCGCGTGCACAAGTGGCGGCAGTGGCTGTGTGGCTTTGCGGCGGGGGTGTACCTGTCGGCCCCGGTGTACGCGTTCACGCCTTCGGACTCACCTTTGCTGAGTGCAGCGGCAGTACCGCCCAACGTGATGTTGCTCATCGATGATTCGGGCAGCATGAACAACATCATTTGGGCGCCAGGTTTTGATCCGACGGCGAACCGTCCCCAAATTGCGAACTGCAATTCCAGTTTTTCGTGTTTTGGCGGCCAGAACCTGGACATGAGCGATACCAACATTGCTTTATCGAGCCTCAACCGTGGCGGTTGTTCGACCAACGGCAACTGGTTCGGCTTCTATCGAGGACTCTTGGGGCTGGGGTCAATTTGCCTGAAGCTGCCGGACCCGGTGGGGAATCAGAATACCCGTTACACGGCGAACTACCTGTCTTACCTGGTTTCACAGGCCAACGGGGCGAACCGGGACTACACCACCGGTGCCATTCCCAATGATTACCGGATCAGCGTTGCGCAGGATGTCTCGACCAGCCTCGTCAGCAACAACCGTTCGCTGCGGATCGGCCTGTCGACGTTCAACCCTCCCGCCAGCGGCAACCCAGGCCCCGGAGGATTCATCGCCCGCGGCATCAGCGACCTGTCCCCTGTCAGTGGCAGTGTCACCCAAGCGCAGGCAGACGCCAACTACAACGCGTTGATCAATTCGATCAATGGTTTGAGCGCGATCGCCAATACCCCGTTGGCGGAAACCTACTACGAGATCACCCGCTACATGCGCGGCATGGCGCCGTACTACAACTCGACGCCCACGACCTACACCAGCCCGATCCAATATCGCTGCCAGAAAAACTATGGCGTGGTGATCACCGATGGTTTGCCGACTTACGACCGCACCTTTGCGACCAATGATCCGCTTGGGGGCAGCCGCCTGCCAAACTGGGACGGCAACAGCGCGAACGATGGCGACAATCTCAATGGAGACGGCGAGGGCGACACCCTGTACCTGGACGACATTGCCAAGTTCGCTTTCGACATCGACATGCGCAGCACTGGCACCGACGCCGCCGGCAAAAGCTGGAATGCGGTGGATTTTCCCAAACAGAACATGAACACCTACACCGTGGGTTTCACCGCTGCGAACCAGATGTTGTCGGATGCCGCGAGCTACGGGCAGGGTAAGTATTATCAGGCAACCGACAGTGCCGGGCTCAGTACGGCATTGGCCTCGGCGCTGAGCGATATCACCTCCAAAGCCGGTTCCGGAGGCAGCGGCACTACCAGCAGCGCCATTGTCGGGGTCGGATCTGCTTACTATCAAACCAGCTACGACCCCAAGGATTGGCGTGGCACGATCAAATCCTATGGTTTCAGTGCTACCGGTTCGGTGAACACCTCTTCGGTGCTCTGGACCACCGACACCGCCATCGTGCCCGGCGCCACCGCGCCGACTTATCAGTCCTGGAACAGCGCCAGCAACGCCCCTGTGGCTCTGGCTTTCGCCAATTTCGCTCCGGCGCAGCAGACGGTACTGAATCAAGGCCTGCCCACCGGCATCACGGGCAGCGATCTGGTGGAATGGAGCAAAGGCACCAACAAGACCGGGTTGAAAACCCGTACCGTTCTGCTCGGTGACATTATCAACTCGCCCCTGGTGTTGGCATCGCCCACGGAACAAACCGCGTCCGATCTGGCGAACGACACCAGCTACAGCAACTATCTGGCGACCAAAGCCAGCAACATGAACAGCAACCTGGTGGTCAATGGCAACGACGGTTTTGTCAGTGTGATCAATGCAGGTAACGGCGCCCGGCGTTATGCCTATATGCCATCCAGTGTGTTGCCATCTCTGCGTTACATCGCTGACACCACCTATATCAACGGTGTGAGCCACAAGTTTCTGGTCGACGGACAGGTCGGCGTATTCGACGCGCAACTGGCCGGCGCCTGGAAAACCCTGGCACTGGGAGGCACAGGCGCGGGCGGTAAGACGTTTTACGCATTGCAGCTGTTTGATGCGTCGGCGGGTAACGCGATCAAGGCGCTGTGGGAGCTCAGTGCGCCGGCTACAGCCAATACCGCAAACACTTTCAATGATCTGGGTTATGCCTATGCGCGCCCGGACGTGGCACGCTTGGCCGATGGTCGATGGGCGGCGTTCATTGCCAACGGTTATGGCAGTAACTCCGGTGTAGCAGCGCTGTATGTGGTGGATATTCGCGATGGCTCGCTGATCAGGAAGATCGTCGTCGACCCGAGCGACACCAATAACGGCCTCTCCTCGGTGAAACTCAAGGTCAACTCCCAGAATGTGGTGCAGGCCGCTTATGGCGGTGACCTGGAAGGGCAGTTGTGGAAATTCGATTTGAGCAGTGTCAGCCCTGACAGTTGGGGCGTGGCGTTTTCCGGCAAGCCTTTGTTCACGGCGGCGGGCGGTACTACCCAGCCGATCACGGCGCAGCCGTTGCTGGCCGATAACTCGTTGGGCGGCAAGGTGGTGTTTTTTGGCACCGGCAAATTCAACGAGGCCGTGGACAAGACCAACAAGGATCTACAGGCGTTTTATGCGGTGTGGGATGCGGACGGTGGCTCGGGTCAGATCACTACGTCCAGTTTGCAGGCCCAGTCGATCACGGGCGTGTTTTCGGGAAGTTCGGGACAGTTCGTCACCACCAGTCAGAACGAAGTGATTTATCCGGGGAAAAAGGGCTGGTATCTGCCGTTGGTCTACAACAACCTTTTGACCGGCGAGCGAGTCATCAACCAGGCCGCTTTGGTGCTGGGGCGGATCGTCTTCACCACGGCGGCGGTCGATACCACGGACCCCTGCGCCAGTTTCGGAACCGGCAAGCTGATCGAACTGGATGCGTTCAGCGGTAAGATGCTCAACTACGCCGTGCTCGACACCAATGGCGACGGGGTAGTCGACAGTGCGGACACGATATCCAGCGGGGTGGTGTTCTCCGGGGGGATGCCGATGTTGAATGCCATCGTCAACGGCGGAGCGCGCAAGGTCGTGAACGACTCCAGTGGAACACCCACTACGTTGGTGGAGAAGGCCGGCGGCGGTAGCCGTCGCATCATGTGGCGGCAAATTCAGTGAGTGAGAGTTCAGGCATGCGCAGATCCAACCGAGGTTTTACCCTGATCGAAATCATGATCGTGATTGCGATCATTGGTATCGTCATCACCATTGGCTACCCGAGCCTTACCGAATACGTGAAAAAAGGACGACGGGCAGAAGTGACCGGTTTGCTGTCCGAGCAGGCGCAACTGCTTGAGCGTTTTTATTCAAAGAACACCACCAGCGTCTACACCGGTGCCACTGGATTGAGCACCGGCAACGATTTCTACACCATCACCCCGACCCTGACGGACCAGACGTTCCTGCTGACCGCCACCCGCAAGGCCGGCAGCGCCATGGCCACTGACAAGTGCGGCGATTTCACCATCACCAACACCGGCGTCAGAAGCATGGTTAACGCAGCGTCCGGGCTGACCACGAAGGATTGCTGGGGCCGCTGAGTTTCATCGTTCGGGCGCTTTGTGTGCCCTCTGTCTATCTAACGTTTGGATCGAAACATGACCATGCAACAGCAAGTAGTGATCGTCGGCGGCGGTGTGATTGGCCTGATGACGGCGTTCAATCTCGCCTCCGAAGTGCACAGCGTTGTGCTGCTGGATCGAGCGAGTGTCGGGCAAGAGGCGTCCTGGGCCGGTGGTGGCATTGTTTCGCCGCTGTACCCATGGCGTTACAGCCCGGCGGTCACTGCACTGGCGCATTGGTCGCAGGATTTTTATCCACAACTGGGTGAGCGGCTGTTTGCCACCACCGGAGTGGACCCGGAGGTACACGTCACTGGGCTGTACTGGTTGGACCTGGAAGATGAAGCCCTGGCCCTCGAATGGGCCGAGCGGGAAGGTCGACCGTTACGGGCTGTGGATATCTCGGCTGTGCACGATGCCGTCCCGGTATTGGGCGCTGGATTTTCCCGGGCCATCTACATGGCCGATGTGGCCAACGTGCGCAACCCGCGGCTGGTCAAATCGCTCAAGGCAGCCTTGCAGGCGCTGCCGAACGTGACGATCCACGAACAATGTGAAGTCGGCGGATTCATTCGTGAAGGCGATAAGGTCGTTGGTGTGCAGACGTCGAAGGGTGATGTTCACGGCGATCAGGTGGTCCTGACCGCTGGTGCCTGGAGCGGTGACTTGCTCAAGGGCCTGGGGCTGGAACTTCCCGTGGAGCCGGTCAAAGGTCAGATGATTCTCTACAAGTGTGCGGCTGACTTCCTGCCAAGCATGGTCCTGGCCAAACGCCGCTACGCCATTCCGCGTCGGGATGGGCACATCCTGGTCGGTAGCACGCTGGAGCACGAAGGTTACGACAAGACGCCGACCGAGTCGGCGCTGGAGAGCCTGAAGGCAACGGCCGTGGAATTGATTCCGGCGCTGGCGGATGCAGAAGTGGTCGGGCACTGGGCCGGATTGCGACCGGGCTCGCCGGAGGGCATTCCCTACATTGGCCCAGTGCCGGGTTTTGACGGGTTATGGCTCAACTGTGGGCACTACCGCAACGGCCTCGTGCTGGCGCCTGCTTCGTGCCAGTTGTTCGCCGATGTGATGCTGGGCCGCACCCCCATCATCGATCCAGCCCCCTATGCCCCGATCGGACGACTGTAGGAGCGAGTGCCCGTAGTGCCCGGGCATTCATCGCGAGCAAGCTCGCTCCTACAGGGGAACACAGACCTCTGTAGGAGCGAGCTTGCTCGCGATGGTCGTCAACGATAACGCGGGCTGTCTGAATGCCCGCGTTGCCCGGTTACTCATCGCGAGCAAGCTCGCTCCACAGGGGAACACAGACGTCTGTAGGAGCGAGCAGGCTCGCGATGGTCGTCAACGATGACGCGGGCCGTCTGAATGCCCGCGTTGCCCGGGCACCCATCGCGAGCAAGCTCGCTCCACAGGGGAACACAGACGTCTGTAGGAGCGAGCAGGCTCGCGATGGTCGTC
>Ga0308165_1006471_pt1 | contig 10303 bp, 9 predicted proteins | sample PhyWR2_FD_201032 | JGI IMG/M metagenome (GOLD analysis project Ga0308165, IMG submission 201032) | Phyllosphere microbial communities from UC Gill Tract Community Farm, Albany, California, United States - DLSLW.R2 | ecosystem: Host-associated > Plants > Phyllosphere > Unclassified | place: USA... | reverse complement strand
ATCCGTACCGGCTTCCAGCGGCGCAGGAACAGGGTCAGGCAGACAAGCGACGCCAGCGAGGCGGTGATGTCCGGCAGTTCCGGGCCGATGAAGTTGGAGGTCAGGTACTGGGCGAAGGCGAACGAACCGCCGGCCACCAGCACCGCCGGCCAGGTTTCCTTGATGCCGCGCCAGCCGTCCATGATCGCCATGATCCAGAACAGCACGATGACAGTCAGGAACGGCAGCTGGCGGCCGGCCATCTGGCCGATCTCGAAGGCATCCAGGCCGGTCACCTGCCCCGCCACGATGATCGGGATGCCCATCGCGCCGAACGCCACCGGCGCGGTGTTGACGATCAGGCACAGGCCGGCCGCATACAGCGGTTTGAAGCCCAGCCCGACCAGCAGCGCGGCGGTGATTGCCACCGGCGCACCGAACCCGGCTGCACCTTCCAGGAAGGCACCGAAGGCAAAGCCGACCATCAGCATCTGCAATCGCTGGTCCTCGGTGACCGACAGGATCGAGGCGCGGATGATGTCGAACTGGCCGGTCTTGACCGAAACCTTGTACAGGAACACCGCGCCGATGATGATCCAGGCGATCGGCCACAGGCCATAGACGAAGCCGAAGCCGGCCGCGCCCAGCGCCTGCGCCACCGGCATGCGATAGAACAGCAGCGCCACGGCAAGCGCGATGGCCACCGTGATGGTGCCGGCGATCCAGCCCTTCATGCGCAGCACGGCCAGGGCGATGAAGAAGAAGGCGATCGGCAGCAGCGCGATCAGGCTCGACAACCACAGGTTGCCGGCGGGGTCGTACACGTGTTGCCAGGGCTGCATAGGGCTCTCGACAGGAACAGGGGGTTCCCCACCGGGTGGGGGCGTCGGGTCCGTCACATATTGGTCGTACCAAATTGACCAATAGTCGGACCACAGGCGCGAATTGAACCTCCAATCCTGCCGACAGCCTATTAGACCATAGGGCTATACGGAATTATTGGTATTACCATTTCAGGTTACAACTTCCTCTCGACCCGCCGGATTACCGCCAGGACCAGCACGCAGAGCACGCTGACGCCGAGTGCGATCACGTACTTGCCGATGCCCACGGCAATACCGATGGCCGCAGCCATCACCAGCGAACTGGCGGTGGTGAGTCCACTGACCTGGTCTTCGCGGTTGCCACGCAGGATCGTGCCGGCGGCAACGAAGCCCACGCAGGCCACCACCGCTTCGATCAGGCGCACCGGGTCGACCTGCAGCAGATCGCGGTAGCGCTCCTGCTGGAAGTGCTCGGCCACCGAATCACCGAGGCCGACGATCAGCGCGGCGGCACCGGCAATCAGCATGTGCGTGCGCAGGCCGGCAGCGTGCTTGCCCATCTCGCGTTCAACGCCCAGCACGCCGCCAAAGACCATGGCGGCGGCTACGCGCAGCAGAATGGACATGTCCTGGTTCAGTTCCATAGGAGGCTCCGGAAGTTTCCCGGAGCGTTGCCCGGCGGCCGTGGGACGGGAGTGAAGGCGGTGGCACGCTCTCTTCACCGGGCGATGCCTCCCTGTTCCATGCAACGGGAGTTGCCGGCCAGCGGCCGGCACTACTGCGCCAGATAACCACCGTCGATGGCGTAGTAGGCACCCGTCGCGAACGAGGCATCGTCGCTGGCCAGCCAAGCCACCAGCGCGGCCACTTCCTGCGGCGTTCCCAAACGCTTGAGTGCATGCCGGCCTTCCAGGGTGGCACGCACTTTGGCGTCCATCTTTTCCAGCAACGGCGTGTTGATGAAGCCCGGGCCCACCGCATTGATGCGGATGCCATCGGCAGCGTGCTCCCATGCAGCCGTCTGGGTCAGACCAACCACGCCGTGCTTGGCAGCCGCGTAGGCGGTCGAACCGGCATAGCCCACCTGTCCCAGGATGGAGGCCATGTTGATGATGCTGCCGCCGCTGCCCGCCGTGCGCATTGCCTGGATCTGCGCCCGCTGGCACAGGAACACGCTGGTCAGGTTCACATCGACCACGCGCTTCCAGCCATCGATGGGATAGTCACCGCTGCTTGCCGCGGGGCCACCGATGCCGGCGTTATTCACTGCAACATGCACGCCGCCCAGTTCCTTCACTGTGCGCTGGACCGCAGCTTCCACCGCCGCCTCGTCGGTGACATCCAACGCGACACCGATGGCCTCGGCACCCTGATTGCACAGCGCGGCCACCGTGGCGTCCACCGCATCCTGCTTCAGGTCCCACACCGAAATGCGCGCACCCGATGCGGCGAGCGTTTCCGCCACCGCCAGGCCGATACCGGATACACCGCCGGTCACGATCGCGGTTTTTCCGTTGAGTCGGTAATCAATCATCTGTGGTCTCCATCTGTTGGGAAATCGATGCGGACAGGACCGTCCGACCTGACCGACACTACGCTCTTCTTCGTGACGAAAGCGCTGCATGCGTGATACTTGCGCGCATGCCCGCCACCTGAGCTCCCATGCGTACAGCCTGCGTTCCACTTTCTGCCGATGCCGAACGGCGGCTGGATACCGATTCCTGCCTGCCTGGCGACCTGTACGAAGTGATGCTCAGCGATGCCACGGTCGATCTGCTGTTCGACAGCGGCTTCCTCACTACCCTCAATACCCGGTTCGGCCTGCTCTTTGACCACTACGAAGACGAATCGATCACCTGCCCCGAGCAGTTACAGTACGCACGCGCATTGCTGCGCGACCTTCAACTTGGCCGTAAATGCCAATCGATTGACCCGTTTGATATCGCATTCGGGCTGGCATTGGAGAAAATGACAGGAATCTATTTCCAACTCTGAAAGCGCAGGACCGATCCGCGCTGCAGGTGCACGATGGAACGTGCGGGCACATCGTCGCCGGCACCCATCATCCATGGTTGAGCGCCGAGCGATGTCCCGATATTTCACGTTTGCCGATTACCGCCGTTTTGGCCAGCGACACGGCTATGACTACCGTGCCGATCCAGGCCAGCTGCGCGAAGAACAGTGGGCCGGTCACGGCGACCTGCACGAACAGACCCTGCGCGGCGGCATGAGCCTGCTCGCATCGGATGTGCACAACCGCATCGCCTACACCGCCACGGCCCACGAACGGCCCGGCCTGGTCATCCGCGTGATGCTGCAGGGCCAGGTCGACGTGCAGGTTCCCAACCGCAGTGACTTCAGCCTGCGCGCAGGCACCGCAGTGACCACCAGCCACCGCGACCATGTGGCAATGGTCGGCGTCCATCCGGGCAATATGCGCCTGCGTGGCATCAGCCTGATGGTGCCAGCCGATCTGGACCCGGACCTGCTGCGGCAACCGCAATTGCAGCGGGCATTGGGTTCACACATGGAATGCAGGCACTGGGCGATTCCGCACGCGATGCTGCCGCCTCTCGCGGAGCTGTTCGACAGCCCCTGGCAGGATGGCCTGGACGCGCTGTGGCGCGAGGGCATTGCCCTGCAGTTGCTGTCCACCGGCCTGCAGGCCGATGATCTGCACGCCGAAGGTACGCGTGCGCTGCGCAGCGGCCAGCGAGCGCGGTTGGAACGCGTACGGACCTTCCTGCACGACGACCCTGGCCATGCGCACAGCCTGCTGGAACTTGCCCAACTGGCCTGCATGAGCCCCAGCGCACTGCGCCGGCACTTCGTCCAGGCGTATGGCTGCTCGGTGTTCGACTACCTGCACGAACAACGCATGCGACATGCCGAGCAGGGCCTTCGCGAATCCGGCTGGAGCGTGGAACGGGCGGCTGCGGAAACCGGCTACCGGCATCCCAGCAACTTCGCTGCCGCATTCCGCAAGCGCTTCGGGCTGGTGCCCAGCCGCTGGCGCACCGGCCCTTCGAAGGTTGGTTGAAGCGCATCTGCCCAAGCAGGTGTCGACCTTGGTCGACACGCGTTCGCACCACCAGGTTGCCGGCCAGCGACCGGCACTACCCACCCGGCGCTACCCACATCGCGCGACCGGGGTAGCGCCGGGCCGTGCCCGGCGTCATCCCCTCCGTCTCAATACACCGGCAGTTCGATGTAGCTGGCCTGCGCGGAGCTGTGCCATACCCGCTGCGTCGCCTTCTGGTAGTCATCCGGCTTGGCCAGGTAGATGTTCGGCACGTAGGTCTGGGGGTTGCGGTCGTACAGCGGGAACAGGCTGGACTGCACCTGCACCATCACCCGGTGGCCCTTCTGGAAGGTGTGGTTGGCATTGGGCAGGTCGAAACGGTAGGGCAGCACCTGGTTGGCCGCCAATGCCTTGGGATCGCTGAAGCTCTCGCGGTAGCGGCCGCGGAAGATCGCCAGCGACACCGGCAGCTCATAGCCGCCCATCTCCGGTGTCGATGCTTCCTGGTCGGGATACACGTCGATCAGCTTCACCACCCAGTCGCTGTCGGTGCCACTGGTGGACGCCTGCAGGTTCACCACCGGCGTACCTCCGATGCGCAGCGGGGCGGTCAACGGCTCGGTGATGAAGGTCAGCACGTCGGGGCGGCCATCGACGAAACGCTGATCCTTGACCAGCCAGGTCGTCCACATGTCGCGGTCGCCGAAGCGCACCGGACGCGGCACGAACGGCACCGGCTTGGCCGGGTCGGACACGTATTCCTCGAAGTCGCCCTCGCCCGCCGCCGGTGCCTGGAACGCCAGCTTGCCGCCGGCACGCAGGTACAGCGGCTTGCTGTTTGCCGCGCACGCCTTCTCGCAGCTGCGCGGCCAGCCCTGCAGGCGGTCCCAGTGGTTTTCACCGGTGTTGTAGATCAGCACCGGTGGCGTATCGGCCTTCGGCGCGCCATCCACCAGGTACTGGTCGAAGAACGGCTTGAGCACGTCGCGTCGGAACTGCAGCGCGGTATCACCATCGAATTTCAGTGCTCCAAGCTGGCTGCCGTCATAGTTCACCTGGCTGTGCCGCCACGGGCCCATCACCAGGTAGTTGTGGGTGTTGCCGGTATCGCGCCCTTCCATTGCCTGGTAGGCATGGTTCGCGCCCCACATGTCTTCCTGGTCCCACAGGCCCTGCAGCCACATGGTCGGCACCTTCAGCGGCGTCTTCGCCATCACCGCATCCAGCGCCTGGCCCTGCCAGAACGCATCGTAAGCGGGGTGCTGCACCAGCTTTTTCCACCAGGTCAGCTGGTCCACGCCGGTAAAGCGCGCGTAGTCACCGGCCGAGCCGATGCGCAGGAAAGTGCTGTAATCGTCGTAGCCCAGCGACGGCAGCGGCGTGCCCTTGCCGCGCTTCTCGGTCTGCATCGCGAAGTAGTTGAAATTGACCTGGCGGAAGGCGCCGTAGTTGAGCCAGTCGTCACCCATCCAGCCATCGACCATCGGGCTCTGCGGCGCGGCCACCTTCAGTGCCGGGTGCGGATCGGTCAGCGCCATCACCACGGTGAAGCCTTCGTACGACGAGCCGAGCATGCCGACCTTGCCGTTGGTCTCCGGCACATGCTTGACCAGCCAATCGATGGTGTCCCACGCGTCGGTGGAATGATCGACCTTGGTACCGTTCAGTGGCCCACGCAGCGGCCGGGTCATCACGTAATCGCCTTCGGAGCCGTACTTGCCACGGATGTCCTGGAACACGCGGATGTAGCCGCCATCGACGAACACTTCATCGCCCTGCGGCAGCAGATCGCGCATGCGCGGCGAATCGCTGCGGCTTGCGCGGCCGGCGGCGTCGTACGGTGTGCGGGTCAGCAGGATCGGGGCGTTGTGGGCGCCCTTGGGCACCACGATCACCGTGTACAGCCTGGTGCCATCACGCATCGGCACCATCACCACGCGCTTGTCGTAGTCGCGGCCCACATCGGGAGCGACGAAGGGTTTTCCGCTGATGTCCGGGGTCATCGGCGGCGTGTCGGCGGCCAGCACGGCGCTGGACAGGCTCAGGGCTACGGCAACAGCAACGGCACGCACACGCATGGACATCACCTCCCGGCAGGAAAGGCCCCAGCCTACTCCCGTAGCCCCCGGCAAAGCGTGTGCCTGCTTTGCATTCTGCGGCGTTTACAGGCAGGACTGATGGCACATGTGCCTCCGGTGCCGCTGCGCTCGCCGGCAACCGGTAGTGCCGGCCGCTGGCCGGCAACTTCATGACCCTGGGGCGCGTTACGCGGTTGCCGGCCAGCGGCCGGCGCTACCGGTCAGGCTACCGCCACCTCATGCAACGCCAGCCAGCACCAGCGCCCCTGCTCCTGCCTCAGTACCGCCAGCGACTCCCGCCATGCAGGCGTGCCGCCATCGATCGAATGCCCTTCGCGATAACGCAGCACCGCCAGCGGCGACGGCGCGTCCACCGCCTGCAGGGCCTCGATGGCGATCCGCAGTCCCGGCCGGGCGCCGTGTCCGCCCACGAACAGCGCCTGCACGGCAGCGCGGTCCAACCTGCGGCCGGAGATGCCGACCATGCTGAAGTCCGCGCAGAAATGTTCCATCAGATCATCCAGTGCATCGGCCGCGACCTCTGCGCGGAACCAGGCCTGCAGCGTGTCGTGCAGCAGGTGGATTTCGTGTTCGGCGGTCATGTCCATCAAGTAGTCTCCGGAGCGGAAAGGGAATGCAGCTGCGACCGGCGCAGCAACGCCAATGGCAACAGGGTGAGTACGGCCGCCAGGCCCAGCGCCACGCCGGTGGCATGCGCCGGCCACCACTGCATGGCCACGGCCAGCAGCAAGGCAATGGCGGCGGTACCCAGGCAGAAACTGAGCTGGCGGTTGAGGTTCCACAGCGCGCTGGCATCGCCCAGCGCCTCGGCGTCCACGCCATGGAACGCCAGCGTCTGCGCGGTGCTGCTGCACAGGCTGCCACCGGCGCCCATCAGGGCGAACAGCATGGCGGCCAGCGCCAAGGGGGGCTGCGATTGCAGCGCCATCAACAGCAGACCGCTGGCCTGCAGGACCATGCCCAGGCGCAGCACCGCGCCCGGCCCGAAGCGCGCCAGCAATCGCCGGCTGCCGGTGATTGCCAGTGCCGAGGCCAGCGCCCACGGCAACATCAAGGCGCCGATCTGCGCGGCGCTGTAACCGGCGTGGTTCAACTGCAGGGTACTGGCCAGCTGGCTGCCGATGAACACACCCGGCACCGCCAGATAGACCAGCATCGCCATGCGCAGGCCTCGATGGGACAGCAACGACCAGCGCAGCAGCGGCTGCGGCTGCCGGCGTGCATTACGCAGGTGGGCGATGGCCAGCACTGCTGCCAGCAGCAGCAACCCTGCCCCGGCGAAGCGATGGCCGGACTCACCCAGCCAGGTCAGCGCCAGCAGCAACGCGCCCAGCGCAGACATCGCGGTGGCCAGTGCATAGCCCTGCAGGCGAGGCGCACTGCGCAGGCCATCGGCCGGCATCCACGCCAGTACCAGGGCGATCGCCAGCACCGCCAACGGCAGGCTGGCCCACAGCACGCCGCGCCAGGACAGCCACTGCACCAGCAGGCCGCCAAGAGCCGGCGCCAGTGCCGGCACCAGCAACGCCACCAGCAGGATGCGCCGGGTCAGCGCCCCGCGTTGCTCAGGCGTGCACTGCCGGTACGCCGCCGCCTGCGCCACCGGAATCAGCAGCCCGCCAGCCAATCCCTGCAGCAGCCGCCAGCCCAGCAGCCAGCCGATGGACGGCGCGGCGCCGGCCAGGCCCGCAGCCACTGCGAACAGCAACAAGGCAGCCAGCAGCAGGCGACGCTCGCCGCAGCGCGCGGCCAGCCACGGGGCCAGCGGAATCACCACGCTCAGGCCCAGCATGTAGGCTGTGCCCACCCAGGCCAGGGTGCCGATGTCCGCATGCAGCTCGGCCGCCAGCGCCGGGTAGGCCACGGTGGCGATGAACATGTTGACCAGGTCCAGGGCGAACACCAGCAGGAAGATCGCCTCATGGCGCAGGCGTGGGGAAGGCATCAGCAGGCTCCAGCAGCGAAGGCGACAGCATCGCGGAACAGCGTTGTTGGAAAAACACGACGGCAGCTGCAACACTGTCAAACCCGTTTTGACAATAAGCCACTATGGTCAGCCTCGATCGCTTCGATATCTTCCGTGCCGTGGTCGAGGCCGGCAGCCTGACCGCCGCCGCCGACCGCCTGGGCCTGAGCCGGGCCGTGGTCAGCTTCAACCTGAAGCGGCTGGAGCAGGAGCTGGGGGTAACCCTGCTGCTGCGCAGTACCCGCCACCTGGCGCTGACCGAGGCCGGCGAACAGTTCCTGCAGCACTGCGTGCAGGCACTGGATGCCGCGCAGGCCGCCATCGATGCCGCGCGCCGCGACCAGCATCAACTGCAGGGTGTGCTGCGCCTGACCACCACCCCGGAGTACGCGCAGCTGCGGCTGGTTCCAGCATTGCAGGCCTTCCGCGCGCAGCATCCAGCGCTGGTGCTGCATCTATCGACCTCGCCGGCACCGGCCGACCTCATTCCCGAGCGCTTGGACCTGGCGATCCGCCTGGGTCGCCTGCCCGATTCGCAACTGCATGCCACCGAGCTGGAACGTCACCCCCTGTGCGCGGTCGCCGCTCCGTCCCTGCTGGCGCGCTTGGGGTCCGCCGAGGCGGCGGATGATCCGGTACTGCTGGGCACCCTGCCCCGTCTGGGCTATCCACGCCTGGCCGATGTGCCAGTGGTCGCCCCTGACGGCAGCGATGCCTTGTTCGCCACCAATCCGGGCAACGCGGTGATACGCGTGGATGGGGCCAGCAGCCTGCGCGCTTTCGCCGTGGCCGGCGCAGGCGTGACCGTGCTGCCACGCTGGCTGATCGAGGACGATCTCGCCCACGACCGCCTGCGGCAGGTGCTGCGCCAGCATCGTTTCCCGCAGCAGAGCGTGTACGCGGTGTACCCGCACAGCAACCAGCCCTCGCCGAAGGTGCGGCAGCTGATCGATTTCCTGCGCGGGTGGTTTGGTGACGACGCCAGCTGAATCCTTCGCCCGCCGGGCATGGCCCGGCGCTACCGGATGCCCGTAACCGGGTAGCGCCGGGCCATGCCCGGCGAGCGCAGCGGCACCCCGTAAACAGACACGGCCCCTTGCGGGGCCGTGTCTTCAACCATCAGTACCGCAGCGGATCAGCGCAGCACCTGCTCCACCAGCTGCACGTCCACCGTCTGCAGCGGCTCGGCGGCGTTGCGCGACAACTGCACCTGGTAGGTGCCGCCATCGATCTTCCACTGGCGTGCCTGTGCATCGTAATGCGCCAGGGTCTTCGGCTCGGCTTCGATGCGGATGCGGCGCTGTTCACCCGGCTGCAGCTCGACCTTGTCGTAGCCGATCAGGCGGATCGGCGTGGTGCTGCCGGCCGGCAGCTTCAGGTACAGCTGGGCGACGTCGGCACCGGCGCGCTTGCCGGTGTTGCGGATGTCGACGCTGGCAACCAGGCGTGAACCTTCCACGCTCACCTTCAGGTTTTCATAGGCGAACGAGGTGTAGGACAGGCCGTGGCCGAAGGCGAAGGTCGGGGTCAGGCCCTTGGCCGAACGGCTTGGCCGGCTTGAAGCCAAGGCCATCGATGTGCGGGCGCGGCAACTGCGATTCGTCCACCACCCAGGTCACCGGCAGGCGGCCGGACGGATTGGCCTGGCCGGTCAGCAGTGCGGCAATGCCTTCACCGCCACGGATACCCGGGTACCAGGCCTGCAGCACCGCCGGCACCTGCGCCAGCCACGGCGTACGCACCGGGCCGTTGGTTTCCAGCACCAGCACGGTCTTCGGGTTGGCCTTGGCCACCGCCGAAATCAGCGCATCCTGGTTATCCGGCAGCTGCATGTCCGGCAGGTCCACCGATTCGGCCGCCCACTGGGTGGCGAACACGATGGCCACATCCGCCTGTGCAGCAGCCTTGGCCGCAGCGGCGGCATTGGTGCCGTCCACATAGGTGATGGTGGCGTCCGGACGCGCGGCACGCAGCGACTCCAACGGCGAGGACGGATGGAAGATCACCGGGCCCGGCCAGGTGGTCGGCAGCACGCCCGGCACCGCGTTGGTGCCCTTGGCCGTGACGCCCACCATCGACGAACCACCGCCACCGATCACGCCCTTGTCGGCATGGCCACCGATGATGACGATGCGCTTGGCGCTGTCGGCCAGCGGCAGCAGGCTGCCTTCATTGCGCAGCAGCACGCTGCCTTCTTCCACCGTGCGCTGGGCCACGGCGAAACCGGCTTCAGCGTCGACCTTCTGGTGCTGCGGCGGGTTGTCGAAGTTGCCGTGCAGGAACATCGTGCGCAGGATGCGCGCGACCATGTCGTTCAGGCGCGCCTGCGGTACCACGCCGCCGTGCACGGCCAGGCGCAGCGGCTCATCGAAGAACACCGCCGCATCGAACACTTCACCAGCGGACTGCTGGT
>Ga0308165_1006469_pt1 | contig 10308 bp, 12 predicted proteins | sample PhyWR2_FD_201032 | JGI IMG/M metagenome (GOLD analysis project Ga0308165, IMG submission 201032) | Phyllosphere microbial communities from UC Gill Tract Community Farm, Albany, California, United States - DLSLW.R2 | ecosystem: Host-associated > Plants > Phyllosphere > Unclassified | place: USA... | reverse complement strand
GAACATTACTGCGGGCAATTACAAAAAATGCGAGATTACGTTGTCAATGGACCAAATTATTCAGCAAGCACAAAAATATATAAAGCTTCTCTGATCAGAAGGTTACAGGCAGGAAGACAAATGGCTTTACAATCCTGGATCGACCTTTTCTTCACTACTGACATTCATATTTTCGGACTTTCATTAGATTTTGTAGAGATCGACCTGTGGTGGCTTTTGACCTATCGAGCGAGAAACAAATTTTATAAGAAAAATACTTTTATAAAAAATCAGATCTACTATTACATCCCACACAAATATGTAAAAGATTCATCCGATAAAATTCAGCTATTACGTGCTAATGATGTGAAAGTTGAGATTATCGATGAAGAAAATAAATCGAAGTATTATCAAAAAATAATAAACAGCATTAAGCTCAAATTATAGCGACTACCGATCATATAGAGATAAAAGATATAATACGTTTGTTTTTTGAAATAAACAAACGTATTACGATCATATTAAAATTTCATTTTTTGAATTCGTACCGCATTCAATATAGCAATCAAAGATACACCGACATCTGCAAAAACAGCCTCCCACATCGTTGCTATCCCACCTGCTCCCAGGATCAGTACAATTCCTTTAATCACAAAAGCTAATGTAATATTTTGCCATACAACGCGTTTAGTCTGCTTACCTATACGAATCGCGACTGGTATTTTGGATGGCTTATCATCTTGAATCACTACATCTGCAGTTTCAATGGTCGCATCGCTACCTAGTCCACCCATTGCAATCCCTACATCACTTAACGCCACAACCGGAGCATCATTGACTCCGTCTCCAACAAATGCCACCCGTTGATGTTGTGCTTTGATTTCTTTTAGCTTATTTACTTTATCTTCGGGCAACAGATCTCCAAAAGCTTGATCAATACCCAATTGATCAGCTACATAGCGAACAACAGTGCTTTTATCTCCGCTTAGCATAGTTGCTTTTACATTTAGTTTGTGCAACTGTTTAATGGTATCCATTGCATCAGCTTTAATGCTATCCGCAATAGTAATATAACCAACAAACTGACCATCATACGCAACAGCAATCACCGTATATACAATCGTCGCGGGGTCAATATCATAACGGACATTAAATCTATCCATTAACTTAAAATTGCCCACCAGCAATTGTTTTCCATCCACTGCAGCCTTTAATCCATGTCCCCCAATTTCTTCCACTTGATCTAAGCGAAGGTTGGGATCGACCTCACCGACATACTGATGGATAGCTGTAGCGACGGGATGGGTACTTTTACTTTCTAAGGCATTCACCATTTTTAAGATTACTGCCTGATCAAAATCTGAATTAAAATTAACTTCTTGTACCTGAAAGATCCCTTCAGTCATGGTGCCCGTTTTGTCCATGACCACATGTTGTATAGTCGCTAGCGTATCCAGAAAATTACTTCCTTTAAACAATATACCATTGCGACTGGCTGCACCTATTCCTCCAAAATAACCCAGAGGAATAGAAATAACTAGAGCACAGGGGCAAGAAATCACTAAAAATACTAAAGCCCGATATAACCAGTCACTAAACATGTAATCTGCTACAAACAGCGCTGGCAATAAACAAATACCGATCGCTAGAAAAACAACTATTGGCGTATATACTTTTGCAAATTTACGGATGAACAATTCAGTAGGTGCTTTTTGAGCCGTTGCATTTTGTACCAGCTCTAGGATCTTACTCAATTTACTATCTGTATACGAAGTCGTTACCTTAACCATACTGACCATATTCAAATTGATCATTCCCGCAAGGACAGAGTCACCTTTTGATTTACGATCAGGTTTACTTTCTCCAGTCAAAGCGGCTGTATTAAAAGAAGCTTCATCCGATAGTAATTCACCGTCTAAACCTAATTTTTCTCCTGGTTTTAATTGAATAATATATCCGATCTCTGCATTTGCAGCTTTTATGATTTGTGGCTGATTATCGATCAAAATAGTAACTTCGTCTGGGCGCTGATCCAAAAGCGCCTTAATATTTCCTTTAGCCCTTGATACAGCTAAAGTTTGAAAAACTTCACCAACAGCATAAAATAGCATGACCGCAACAGCCTCGGGATATTCACCAATAGCAAATGCACCAAGGGTAGCGATAACCATTAATAAAAATTCTGAAAAAACATCACCCTTACGTATACTGACAACCGCATCTTTAATAACAGGAAAACCCACAGGAACATACGCAACTACATACCATACAACCCTTATCCAACCTTCAAACCACTCTTGTGCCATCCAATTATCCAAAGCAATAGCTGCCATCAAAAGTACAAAAGAGATGATTGCAGGAGCAAACAGTTTCAATGGACTGCCTGCTACATGATCATGATTGTGCCCATCATCATCACTATGTTTAGTATGATCGTGTCCCTCATGATCATGACCTTTACATTTGTTCTGATTGTAAACCAATTCAGGAGCACCAGCTTGTGTATATATCTTTGTCGCCTCTGTACAGCAAAGCTGATTTCCAGCCTGATCATACGTATGTTTGTGTTGTGTAGTCATTGTATAAGATTTCTTAAACCTATTAATAATACCAAAGATACTCACTCATGAGATGCAATACTATTGCATAGTTTCATTCATACAGTTTTCACAGATTCCTTTAGCAAAAAATCGAACCTCATCCATTCGAACTGCACTATTAATGGGTGAAGAAAAGCTGATATCTGTCCGGCATGTGGTCTGCTTACAGATCTTACAATAAAAATGAAGATGCCAATCTTTATGGGTTTCCTCATTACAGTCATCATGGCAGAGTATGTATTTACTTGTATTATTTTCTTGTATACTATGGACGATACCTTTTTCTTCAAAAGTTTTGAGTGTGCGGTAAAGTGTTATTCGGTCTGCAGGATAGAAATGGGATTCCATTTCCGACAACGATAAAGCAATATGTTGTGAAGCCAAAAAATCGTAAACCAAAATCCGCATACTCGTTGGCTTCGTATTTTTATCTCGAAGTTTATTCTCAATTTCGCTATTCATTTACTTGTTTTTAAACCGGATATCATCCATTTTAATTTTTAAAGCCAGATTTAATCTTCCACCAAACGTGCTGTACAGAAATACGATCAAAAAAATGATTGATTATGCTACTGAAATTTACATATAAATATATAAACTGTACATCTTAATAATTTCAAATGGATATGTATTAATAAACTATCATCAACAATTAAGATACCACCTTTCTGATGTCAACATTAGCCCTTGCAAAATGGATGATATTTTAATTACATTTTATCCATAACATGATCATATATCTTCAAATATCAATACTCTAATGTAGAGCCAACAGGGTTTAATTACTTTTCAAAAGGTGGTTTGGGAGTGTTAAGTGAGAGGTTTAGTCTTTAGGTTATTAAAATAGTTGATTTTAGATAAAAACATAGTGGCCATCTTCTCTCCTCTATGAATCGCTTCATCGGCTTTTTCTCCTTCAAAAAATTCGTGCACTGTACGATACCAAAGCTTTAACCAAGCATCAAAATGCGCATTAGTAAGCGCCATGGCAGCATGTGGTGGAAATGGACTTCCAAAGTAGCTATGCTGTTCCAGCAAAATAGTTTGCCAAAAGCTATACATTTTTTTTAAATGTTCCTCCCAACGTCCTTCCAATAAATTATTGAAGATGGGCCCAATAAGCAAATCCTCACGAACCCGCCCATAAAATGTATCAACAAGTAATTGAATATCTGCTAGTGTTGTGATATCTTTCTTTTTCATATGCCCGGTACATAATTAATAAAACGATTATTTTCAGTATTATATGTATGATCAAATATAATCATAATTAAAAGAGTTAAAAGTCTTTTATTACTATATTTGTGTTAATCAAAAAAAAACTGACATGGAAATGAATAAAAACAACACGCCTGTATCGCTATATCAAGGAGTATCTCATGCATCAGAAAAACCAATAGTGACGCTTTTATTAGAAACATCATCGACCAAAGAACTCCGGATATGTCTAGCAAAAGGAGTACTGATGGTCGATCATAAAAGCCCCTTTCCTATTGTCATACACATCCAGGAAGGATCCATCAACTTAAATATTGCAGGCGTTATGCATACCATGACAAAAGGAGATCTCATTGGCATAGAAGGAGCCATAATTCACAATCTTAAGGCAACTGAGAATAGCATCATCAGGCTTTCCATACATAAAAAGGATCATATGGAACGTGTACAGAATGTCTTAAATACCAATTAGAGCTGTATCTTTGCATAAAATACGACAATTAATAGAATCAAAAAATGGGTGTTTTTTCTAAAACCTGTGAATATGCCATCCGTGCGGTATTTTATATCGCTCAAAGCTCTCAAGAGGGACGAAAGGTAGGTATTAAAGAAATTGCTGAAAAAGTAAAGTCTCCGGAACCCTTCTTAGGGAAAATTCTTCAAAACTTGAGTAAAGTAGGTATAATACAATCTTCAAAAGGGCCCCATGGTGGATTCTTTATTGATCCAGAAGGATTAAAAAAGCCCATTGCTGATATTGTATTAGCCATAGATGGCGAACAGATTTTTACAGGTTGCGGCATGGGATTAGATTATTGCTCGGAAAAAAATCCATGTCCACTTCACCATGATTTTAAAAAAGTAAGAAATCAATTAAGCAGTATGCTCAAAAAGACAAGTATCGGACAGTTTAATCTCCAACTCATAAAAGGAAGTGTTACTTTATATAAATGACAATTCACTCCTTTATTTTTATTTAGGAGTATTCACAGCGAACATATTATAATACATGTAACATCGAACGATCGTATTTGAAAAGAAAAACTCAACAAAAAAGGTCCTATCTCTCGACAGGACCTACATAAACATATGATACTTAATTAAACAATTCCTACAAATAACTATTGATTGATTCAGAAACTCTCCAGACACCGCCTTCATTGATTAAGGTAACCAATTCCATTCTTGTAAAATTTTCAAACTGCATCGTGATTTTTGCCACCATATAGTTTGCAAACTTCTCTAAAATTGAAGTTGTTGTTTTGCAGTTTAACTGATACCCTTTTTGCTTCTTCAAAAAACTGATCACTTCAGCTCTACTATTTGTTTTGATATTTTTGCCATGTACCTTTTGACTATAATCTGATGCAAATAATTGTTCCAGTCCAAGCGATTGCCCTTCCGTGATCACTTCTACATAATGAGTGATAGCAAAATCTGCAGTAGATAGATTAATTGCTTTTTCCGGACGTTCAGCGGCGATGGTCAAGGTCGAAATTGCTACCAATACTGCTGCTGCGAATGTTTTTACTAATGTTTTCATAATGTCTTTATTTTATAGATTTAGTTTTCTTTAGTGATCAGTTAGTCAATCAAATATTTCTTTCAACTTTCTGATTCAAAATTAAGACAAGTAAACAATCAATTTTATTACATTTAGATCAACAATAGCTAAAACTCGGTAAACAGCAGAAAAATAAAGGTAAAGTATTAAGCGCCTACCAAATGGTCAGCCTCCAATTGATCAAAAACCATCAATACACCAACAACTTGAAATTGTTCTTTTAAATATTCTGCTCGCGAGAAATAACGAACTTCTCCGATTTCATTACTAGGTTTGATATCTTCTTGAAGATCATATATAAAACAATCTTGCTCCATAATCACCACAGGAATTTCACCATATGCTGGAGCTGTGATATGGCAATAAAATCTTAACCTTTCAGGATCTAACGCGATCATCAGTTCCTCTTCTATTTCTCTTTTCAACGACTGCAATGAGTTCTCTCCTTGATCTACCTTACCTCCAGGCAGATACCATGCTTTTTTATTATTGCTATAAGCAAGCAATAATTTATGATCCTTTAGTGTGATCAGACCTGCGGTATGAAGACGTGATGATATTGTATGCATATTAAAAACTTTAAATGTATGATAATATAATCTACCAATTTTTACATGAAAATCAATAGAAAGATTCAATTATTATAAACTTTGTAAAAATAAATGCAGTAAGGTTTATCTTCTGCATAATGATCTTTCTCCTTGAGCACACAGTAATGAGCTCCTAAAAATCAATACGTAATAGGAGTACTTCTGAGATTTTCAGCACACCTTCATTGCAAATCCAATTCCAGAATCTCACCAGGCAATCCATCGAAATCCCTAAACTCTTTCGAAACAAAACCATGATTGATCAGAATCTTTCTCGATGGAATATTTTTCGGATCAATAATGGCTACTAACTTTTCCAGTGATTGCTGCTGTTTCGCATGCTCGATTAATTGTCTAGCGACTTGACTCGCGATTCCTTTACCCCAATAGTAAGGCAAAATCATATACCCGAGCTCCGCTTCAACCTGATCTTCCTCATGAAGTGCTAATTTTGCAAGGCCAACAAACTCGTTTGATGATAGGATTAAGATTTTGAAATTGCCAAAATTCTCATTCAACTTATTATTATCGATCAGTTGCTCAAAATCAACTTGAGCCTCCTCTATTGGAATCGCTCGTTCCGTAATCATTTCCATAACCCGAGCGTCACCTACAAGTTGAAAGTATTCATCAAAATCCTGTGATTTAAACTTTACCAAATAAACATCAATCATTATACTATCAATCATTATACTATTACATTTTACAGCAGAACCCTTATCCAGTGGACTTAATTATTTGCTTTTTCTTCCATTAACAATTCTCCCCAAGCATTCAATTTCCACAGCACTTCCACCAGTTTTTCACCAAGAGGTGTAAGCGTATATTCAACACGAGGAGGCAATTCATTAAAGCTCTTTTTACTTAAGATTCCATCCCCCTCCAGCTCCTTTAATTGTTGATTCAATACCCGTCTGTCCACACTTACTATTCCTCTCAACATTTCACTTGGACGCTTCTCCCCTTCATTGATTCGCCAAATAATGGGAATTTTCCATTTTCCACTTATGGTATTTACAGCAAATTCCAATGGACATATTTTTTCTATTATCGCTTGTTGCTTTGTTTTCATGAAATTGACTTTTTTATCCCATAGGGATAATAATATGCGGTATTGTCATTCTGAATTTACTTTTAAATATTTGCAAAAACAAATCATATCGCATGACAAACTTAGCAAAGAAAATAGAAGAAATTAACCAAAACTTAGCAAAGCAGTTACCCGCAGAAATTATCAATGTTTTTAGTCAATCTATTGAAGATTTGAAAAACAGCAAAATTGACCAAAACAGCATACAAGTGGGTTATAAATTTCCTGATTTCAATTTAAGAAATACCAATAATCAATTGATCCATTTACATGAACTGCTAAAAAAAGGTAAAGTAATCGTCGCTTTCATTCGCGGCACTTGGTGTCCATATTGCAATCTGCAACTCAAAGCGCTGCAAGATCATTTAGAGCTTCTTCATCAAAAAGATGTAACATTAGTGGTAATAACTCCTCAATCTGAGGATAATAATAAAGAATTAGAACTTAGCCATAAATTGAATTTTGATTTATTGACCGATCAAAATCATCTGTTAGCCAAACAGCTTGGTATTTCATTTCAACTACCAAAATATGCAATCGACACCTACGAGAAACTAGGAATCTCCCTGTCTGATTATAACAAAAATGATCATAACGAATTACCCATTCCCGCTGTATATATTATTGACACAGACTATACCATAATCTATCAATTTGTTGACAGTAACTATATGAACAGAGTAAATATTCAAGACCTTATAGATCAGTTATGATGGAAGTAAAAAGAAAAGGTGCAAGATCAACTCAAGATCTTACTCCAGATATTTTAATACAATTAAATCGTGGAGAAATAGAAACAGCAAATCTCGTAGAGTGGTTGGCTATTGACCAACGCTCTTTATTAGCACATATATTACATGAACATAATCGGTTAGTTTATCTAGATCCAGTTATATCAGCCATCGATCAGTTGAAAAAACAAACGGTAAACACCATCAATGAAGCTATCGGAACTATTCTTTTTGAGCTGTCAGTTAAAAATGGTGATCAGCAATTTTTAAAGATACTAGCTCATCATCAAGCCGATATGGCTCGATGTTGGGCAACTTATACGATTGGTAAAAATCAACAACTGAGCATTGATCAAATATTGGAACAGATTAAACCTTTTTCTGCAGATACACATTTCGGAGTAAGGGAAATTAGTTGGATGGCAGTACGGCATCAGATCGCAAGCAATTTAATAACCAGTATCAGCATCCTCGCTCGTTGGACTTCAGATGAAGACAAAAATATAAGAAGATTTAGTAGCGAATCGACAAGACCACGAGGTGTTTGGTGCGAACATATTGATATTCTCAAACGAAATCCGGAGTTAGCACTGGAAATTTTAGAACCACTACGATCTGATCCGGAGCGATACGTACAGGATAGTGTAGGCAACTGGCTCAACGATGCCAGTAAAACACAAGCAAATTTTGTGCGTTCGGTATGTCAACGCTGGAAAAAAGAAAGTGAAACAAAAGAAACCAATTACATCATTAAGAAAGCTTTAAGGACAATTGGAGCTTAGCGTAAAAGAGTATTCTTGAATTATGCCATGGATAGTTTCAATCGTTAAAAATTAGTGCAGGTTTGATGTGATAAATCAATGGACATGAAGTAGATCATAGGGCGAGCAGAGGATATAGAATAGTCAGCATGGCAACCAGAGCTGATAAATACTAAATTTCACCTTTAGGCAAAGAAACAGTAAAGGTGGAACCTTTATTAGGTTTACTATTTACATGAATTGTACCACCATTCAATCTTGTAAATTCGGCACATAAAATCAATCCTAATCCAAACCCTCTTTCTCCCGCTGTCCCTCGGGAGGAAAATTGTGATGATGTAAACAGCATATTTATGCGACGGTCATCCATTCCCATACCCTCGTCTTTAATAAGAATATCAATTTCATTAACCCGATCGACTGCAGTAATCGTAATGCGCCCACCGGTATTACTTCTTAAAATAACAGCTGTTTGATCATAATCTGCTACTAATGCTAACCGTTCAGGAACATTGATATGAATCGTGAGTTGTTTCTGCCTGATCAGTAAGTCAAAAAATTGAAGGATCTCTCTAAACAAAGGTTGGAGAACAAAAACAACTGGTAAGGTTTGGATACCCTGCATTCCACGTACACTCCATCGCAATAAATTATCAATAACTGATCCCAGTTGAGATACCTGATTTTTTAGTAGTCCTATTGTTTCAACACGTTCATTAGCGGTCAGTAGGTCTTGATGAAAGACCTGCAGTAGATTTTCTAAAGTAGCCATCGGGCTACGGATGTCATGCGCTAGAATCGAAAACATCTTTTCCTTGTCCTTATTGAGAGAAAATAATGCTTGCCGTTGCTTTTCCACTTCTCGTTGATAATTTCTTTGAATACTCTTAAAATAAGTGACCACACCTAAGATCAGCATGATCCCTACAATCATATTGACATAAGCCTGCTCTTTGGGCACTGGTGAACCGAGCAATGGCGGCTGTGGAAACAAAATAACGGCTGCACATGCTACAAAAATTAAAGAACACAAAGAAAATCTGATCCATTTAGTATCAAACATGAGACTAGTTGTAATCAATAAAGCCACTAAAAAGTATTCGCCCCCATTATGAAAATACAATCCGGCGATGGTGTAAATAACCAATCTTGAACCGACCATCACTAATCTTGCACTCAAATACTTTCTTGATTTATTCAAAAAAATAACAGTAGCAGCATCACATACATTTAACAAATTTAAAAAAGAGAGAAAATAGCGTTCATTAGTGAAATTGATAATAACATAGGTAAACATGCAGCACATTCCAATCCAATTCAATATGTTGATCAATTTAGTATATCTTGACTCCACATATGGCATATCTGGATAAACCCCCACATTCGTGAGTTTATTAAAGGTTTGTTTCACGAATGTAAACAACGTAGTGGTCATTAAATGAACATTTTTTTAGGTAGTTCGTTATAGCTTTAAATCATATAGCTATGCAATTCTCATTATACTTTACTTGTTTTTATATACTTTGCAAATAGTAACATCCATACTATTGCTGCTAAACAGAATGAAGATGAGCATACGATATAGGTGCACATCACTTCTTTGCAATACAATTCAAACGAGTAAACGAGACGCGAATTTTATGGAACAAAACTAGTAAAATTTATGAGGTCTTCACAACTTTTTCATACAGATTTAAAATCGATCACTTCTGTACCAAATATATTTCAGATATGAGTTTCCATAAATAAAGGCATTTTTAAATTAATTTACTTAT
>Ga0308165_1006468_pt1 | contig 10308 bp, 10 predicted proteins | sample PhyWR2_FD_201032 | JGI IMG/M metagenome (GOLD analysis project Ga0308165, IMG submission 201032) | Phyllosphere microbial communities from UC Gill Tract Community Farm, Albany, California, United States - DLSLW.R2 | ecosystem: Host-associated > Plants > Phyllosphere > Unclassified | place: USA... | reverse complement strand
GATTCCTAAAGTGGGCTGTGCACTGGATGCTGTTAAAGGCGGTGTGGTCAGCGCGCATATTGTAGATGGACGTGTTCCACATGCAACCTTGCTGGAAATTTTTACCGATCATGGGGTAGGTACGTTAATTACCAACCGTGCCAAGCATTAAGCCTTGATTTTTAAAAAAGCCTCCGTTGTGAGGCTTTTTTTGTGGCTGCTATTTTCACCATTTTAATTTGATGCTGATCAAAACCTTATTTTCCTTATCCATAAAATCGTAATGACTATCGTGAATTGAGATTTACATTGGCCTGTTGAGTATGCAAAATAGAAAAATCATGTATTTGCTGTTTGATCAAAATTATGTGCCAGTTGCTCGGAATGAATTGTGCTACGCCCACGGATGTAACTTTTTCGTTTCGGGGCTTTTCTCAACGTGCCGGCGTTACATCCGACCACTGCGATGGTTTTGGCATTGCTTTTTTTGAAGATAAAGCCTGCCGACTTTTTGTCGATAATCAATCCGCGGTTGAATCTCCAATTGCCGAGCTGATCCGGAATTACCCCATTAAATCACGCAATGTGATTGCACATATCCGTAAGGCCACACAAGGTAAAATTAATCTGGAAAATTCACATCCTTTCAGCCGTGAGCTTTGGGGACGACAATGGATTTTTGCCCATAATGGCGATTTACATGATTTTAACCCGACTTTATCCGGTCGATTTACTCCGGTAGGCAATACCGATAGCGAACGTGCGTTCTGTTTTCTGCTAGATCAATTGGTGCTGAAATTTGGTTATCATGAACCTAAACTTGATCAAATTTTTGATTTATTAACAGAAATATCGCCAAAAATAGCCGAACACGGGACATTCAATTTCTGCCTGTCGAATGGTCAGGCGCTGTTTACTTATGCCATCACCAAACTGCATTGGTTGGTCCGGGAGTACCCTTTTAAACCGGCACAACTGATTGACCTGGATGTAGAAGTTGATTTCAGTCAGGTAACGACACCAGAAGATCGTGTGGCTGTGATTACCACAGAACCTTTAACCCAAAATGAAACCTGGACCGCTTTTGTGCCAGGAGAGATGATTTTATTTCGGGAGGGTCGACCTGTTCGACATCAATTGACCCATATTGAGCGTTTAGAACGTGAACGATTAGATCCGACATTAAAACGAATCACCAAGGCTGATCAATAGTAATTGCACAGTACTTCAGATGAAGCTTTAGAGCCAGATAGATGAATATCTGGCTTTATTATTTATGATGATTTGAAGTATTTTAAAATTTTATTGCCAGATTTTAATCTTTCGGGTAGTTAGATATTTTTATATAATCGTACTATATTTATTGAGTATAATTAAAAAATGAATTTAAAAAATATAGTTTATAAAACTATATAAACGCTTGAATAAAGCATATTTTTTTAATAATTATGGTTAAAAAATACTTTATCTTTTTGGTTGGAGTTTATATATAAATAAATACATATCAAATGGTTATGAAATTGATAAGAAAAAACCTTGAAAGCCGACTATTTTAGTTCATTTTTATTTGTTGAATATCAATATATTATGAATTTATGTGATTAATTATTTATATTTTATAGGGTGGTCGTAATGAAAATGAAATGGGTTCCAGAATATAATACTGGTATCGATGTGATTGACGATCAGCATAAACGAATTCTTGATTATATTAATGAAATTCAAGATGGTTCTGAAACTACCGATCGGGCCCGTATTAAACAGATTCTTGAAAATATTATTGATTATACTCAATCACATTTTACCTTTGAAGAGTCATTACAAGAAGAAGCAGGTTATAAATATCGGGTTCCGCATAAGCGTGTGCATGATTTATTTATTAAAAAGATTGAATCATACCGTGACCGTTTTGAAATGGGACAGGCGATTGAAACAGAGTTACATGAAGTACTTTCCAAATGGCTGATCAATCATATTCAGCACGATGATGCTGATTATGTCGGTGCCGTAAAAGAAAACATGATCGGCCTTATTAAAGAAAAAGAACAGAAAAAAGGCAAAAACTGGTTTGCTCGTTTTTTCTCATAACCAGTTAAACGAGATAACAATAATTAAAAAAAAGATAATAATCTTGTGCGGCAAATCATTAGGCATGATGGTTTGCTTTTTCTTTTTGATTTTCCCCTATGACAAAGGCAAAATAGCGACAGACTTTTTTTAGGAACGCATCATGCAGGACAATGCTATGACACGATGGCTATCAGCGCTGATGGCATTTTGCTTATCTTTTATTATCATTGCCACATTAGCACCGATGGTAGGAATTCAGCTTGATCGCCAGCTTGATTTTTGGCTGTTATGGTTAGCGACCATGCTTATTTTGGCCTTACCGATCTGCTATTTAGAAATTGCTTTGGCAAAGCGCTCTAAAACCACAGCTTTAAATGCTTTGTCCAGCTTGACGCGTGATGCTGATGCGTCGCAAAAATGGCGTATCGTAGGCTGGTTGGCCGTAGTGTTTATTCCTTTCTTGGCCGGAGGGATGCTGTCCAATGCGAGCCAGTTACTTGGGCATTTTGCCGGTAATGGAATTGCACCTCAGTTTTTATTTATTGGCTTAGCTATTGCTGCAATTTTACTTTCATTTGCACCACGAAAAATTATTCTGTTTTTAACTGTAATAGGGGTTTTTGCTTCTTTAATTCTGGCCAATGTGATGGGAACTGCTTTACCTGCTTGGCATGTGACCCCGGTTGAATTTAGCGAGTGGGGCAGTGCAACTGTACTGGCATTGGTGGCCAGCGGTCTAGGTATGGGCTTGTACTGGCAAAGTAGTCTGGCAACTGTTCAACAGCAAGATGCTGCAAGCAAAACCGTATTGCCGATCTGGATTGCCCAGTTACTCGCCGTGATTGCTTTCGGTTTCTTTGCGGCCAATGCGCAAATTCCGAGTTATGCTTTTGTTATTGCAGTGGTGAGCACCGCGGCATTGTTATTGCAAATGGTGCGTGAGCAGTTGTTGCAGCGTCAGTTAAATATCGTGATTCAATGGCTGATTATTTTGGTCGCGGTATTGGTTTGGGTCATTCCAGCCATCAGTCCAGTGTTTAATAGCGTGCTGATGCTTTGGGGCTTAGTTATCTGCCTGATCTATGCCATTTTTGCCGGATGGATCATGAAGATTAGTCATCTGCGTAAATCGATGAATTTCAGCAATGAGTTATTTTATAACTTATGGCGTATTGCTGTGCGTGTGGTATTACCCATTTCGATTATCTTGGCGATGATCGCAATCATTGGGCAATTGTTCTAATGAGTGAAACACAACAGGTTTGGGTCGCCTATGCGGCTCCGAAGCAACAGTTTCATATTGCAGTGCCTTTTCAGCAAGGAATGACTGCTCTAGAAGCAATTGAACAAAGTGGTATTCGGGCACAAGTTGACTTGGCAGAACCGCTTGCTTTGGGAATTTTTGGTGTGCGTTTGAAAGATCTGCATCACCTCTTGCAAGCTGGTGACCGTGTCGAGATTTATCGTCCGCTAACTATCAATCCGAAGGATATTCGACGCAACCGTGCAGCAGCAAACCCGGTGGGACGTTATTGTCGCGGAAATCGCTTTAAACAATTGAAGTAACAAGAAAAACCCCTCAATGAGGGGTTTATTTTTATTTTAAAGCCGCTATAGTGGTGGCGCAGTTAAAATCGCTTCTTTTGAGCCAGGTAAGCCGGGTTGAGACTCTGGAATAGTTTCCAGGCCTTCAATTTTGATGACAGTACCGGTTTGATCGAAGTAAATTCTTAAATGTTGACCATGGGCTGCAGGAATGTTGGCTTTTTTAGCATAAGTTCCTGGGATATAGTTATAGATGTAGTCCCAACGTAAAGGATTCATTGGATCGGTTACTGTAGGGCTGCCCAGCAAAAAGCGAACTTGTTGGTGGCTCATACCGACTTGAATTTTTGATGCTTGTGCTTGAGTTAATGGTGTCCCTTGGGGAATATCAACTTTATAAACGCCCAAGGTCGAACAGCCTGCGAGCAGTGAAGTGACGAATAACGTCAACATGATTTTTTGCATTTTGCTACACTATCCCAAATTAATTATGATGCATTTGATCCACGGATAGATCATACTGCATCTTAACTTTGTTGCATATTCCAACTTTAAATTTGTTGAGAGACCCTTTTACATGCCTATTTCAAATCAAGATTTACGCAAAGCTGGACTTAAAGTTACGCTTCCACGAATAAAAATATTGGAATTATTAGAAAATTCAAGACAACATCATTTAAGCGCAGAAGATATTTATAAGACTCTACTTGAACAGGGTGAAGATGTCGGTTTAGCAACTGTGTACCGCGTGTTAACACAGTTTGAAGCTGCGGGTATTATTCAACGTCATCATTTTGAAAATAATCATTCAGTTTTCGAAATTATGCAAGAAGATCACCACGATCATATTGTCTGCCAGAACTGCAATAAGGTGGTTGAATTCACCAATGACGTGATTGAACATCAGCAACATGAAGTGGCTGAAAAGTTCGGTTTCACTTTAACCGGTCACTCTTTAAATCTTTATGGTTATTGCGATGCAGCTGAATGCCAGGAAGCATTACGTAAAAAATAACACTGACTTAGAATCAGTAAAAAAAACAGGCTTCATTTGAAGCCTGTTTTTTTTATATATTAGATTCGCATTTTAGTCCCAGGATTAAGCCTGGCCATCAAAGGTAATATTTGAACTGGCACGCATTAAGCGATCACCACCTTCTTCAGACAACTTGATTTGCAAACGCAGATCGTTTGGTGAATCGGCGTGTTTCAATGCATCTTTATAGGTAATCTGCTTGGCTTTATACAAGTCAAACAAGGCTTGGTCAAAGGTTTGCATGCCCAGTTCACGTGAACGTTTCATCAAATCCTTAATTTCGTGCACATCCCCTTTACGGATCAGGTCAGAAATTAAAGGTGAGTTGATCAGGATTTCAATTGCAGCACGACGTGAATTGCCGTCCACGGTTGGAATCAACTGCTGCGCAACCACTGCTTTTAAATTAAGCGACAAGTCCATAAATAACTGGCTATGACGGTCAGCTTCAAAGAAGTGAATAATACGGTCAATCGCCTGGTTGGCATTGTTGGCGTGCAGGGTGGCAAAAACCAGGTGACCGGTTTCGGCAAAGGCAATGGCATAATCCATGGTTTCACGTGAACGAATCTCACCAATCAGAATTACGTCGGGTGCTTGACGCAGGGTATTTTTCAACGCGATTTCAAAAGTGTCCGTATCAATTCCGACTTCACGCTGGGTAATAATACAGCCCGCATGTTCATGAATGAATTCGATCGGGTCTTCAATGGTGATGATATGACCTTTAGAATTCTGGTTGCGGTAACCAATAATTGACGCCAAAGAGGTCGATTTACCGGTACCCGTTGCACCAACAAAAATGATGATGCCACGTTTGGTCATCGCCAGTTCTTTTAAAATAGGCGGTAACTTGAGGTCATCCATGGTTGGAATCACGGTTTCAATACGACGAAGCACCATACCTGGCTGATCGCGCTGTTGAAATGCGCTGACACGGAAACGCGCTGTTTTATCTCGGTTATTGATGGCGAAGTTACATTCGCGTGTTTCGGCAAATTCTTTACGCTGCTTATCACTCATAATCGAGTTTAAAAGCTGTCCCACAACTTCGCCAGTCAGTTTGGTTTTTGCAATAGGTACAATCTGACCATTAATTTTCATGGATGGTTCAACATCAGCCGTAATAAACAAGTCTGATGCCTGTTGTTGAACCATCAAATTGAGCAAGTCATTAAAATCCATAATAAGAACCCCAATCCGTTTTCAACTTATAGGAATGATTCTGGTTGTTTCGCCATTGTGCGGGCAGTTTGCGGACTGATCACGCCTTTTGAAACCAAGGTTTTTAAGCTTTGATCAAGTGTGGTCATGCCGTAGTTGGCACCGGTTTGAATGGCAGAATACATTTGCGCCACTTTGTTTTCACGGATCAGGTTACGGATAGCTGGAATACCAATCATGATTTCGTGTGCAGCGACACGTCCACCGCCATTTTTCTTGAGCAGGGTTTGTGAAATCACGGCTTGTAATGATTCAGACAACATGGCACGTACCATGTCTTTTTCTTCAGCCGGGAATACGTCAATCACACGGTCAATGGTTTTTGCCGCAGAGGTGGTATGTAGGGTACCGAACACCAAATGACCGGTTTCAGCGGCAGTTAAGGCCAAGCGGATAGTTTCAAGGTCACGCATCTCACCGACCAGGATAATATCCGGGTCTTCACGCAGTGCTGAACGAAGCGCTTCATTAAAGCCATGAGTATCACGATGCACTTCACGCTGGTTGACCAGGCATTTTTTGGATTCGTGCACAAATTCGATTGGGTCTTCTACTGTTAAAATATGGTCATAACGCTGATCGTTAATATAGTCGATCATGGCAGCCAGCGTGGTTGATTTACCTGAACCGGTCGGTCCGGTTACCAGTACGATACCGCGCGGGAAATTACAAATATCTTTGAAGATTTGACCCATGCCCAAATCTTCAATAGTGAGTACTTTTGAAGGAATGGTACGGAATACCGCACCTGCACCACGGTTCTGGTTAAATGCGTTGACACGGAAACGGGCTACCCCTGGAACTTCAAATGAAAAGTCAGTCTCTAACTTTTCTTCAAAATCACGACGCTGTTTATCATTCATAATGTCATACACAAGTTTGTGTACTTCTTTATGTTCCAAAGCAGGCAGGTTAATACGGCGAACTTCACCATCGACACGGATCAGTGGCGGCATCCCCGCAGATAAGTGTAAATCTGATGCCCCGTTTTTAGCTGAAAATGCTAAAAGTTCAGTAATATCCATAATTTCCCCGAGTTCATTTAAATGTTATTTATTTTGATAGAATAATAAGGCTTTCCCTGAGCTTAACCAACAGTTAGTTTAAAGGGAAGGCAAAAAAAGATGAATGAAATGAGAACCTCGTCAATGAATAGTCTTCAACAGTCACGAAATCAAGTTATACAGCAAATTGAAGAGGCCTGTAAACACGCCCGGCGCGATGTAGGAAGCGTGCATTTGCTGGCGGTTTCAAAGACCCATCCAAGTGAGTCTTTACGTGAGATGTACCAAGCCGGACAACGTGCATTTGGAGAAAATTATTTACAGGAAGCCTTAGATAAAATTGAATCTTTAACTGATCTGGATATTGAATGGCATTTTATTGGTCATGTGCAGCGCAACAAAACTAAACATCTGGCAGAAAAGTTTGCCTGGGTACATGGGGTAGACCGTTTGATTATTGCAGAGCGCTTGTCGAATCAGCGTGAGGCGACGCAGGTGCCTTTGAATATCTGTTTGCAGGTCAATATTGATGCGCAAGACACTAAAGATGGTTGCCAGCCGGATGAAGTGGCGGGATTGGTTAAAAGTATTAGCCAGCTTCCACATTTAAAACTGCGTGGCTTGATGGTGATTCCTGCTCCCAATAATCCACAAGCGTTTAAAGATGCCAAAGCCTTGTTCGACACTGTCAAAATCGAACATGCCCATCCTGAAGATTGGGATACCTTAAGCATGGGTATGTCAGGTGATATGAATGAGGCGATTGCCGCAGGTTCGACTATGGTTCGTGTGGGTACGGCCTTGTTTGGTGCACGGGATTATTCAAAATAAAGTATCTATATCGAGCCATATTGAACATTTGAAAACTGAACTTTAGGGTTCAGTTTTTGCTTTAAAAATTGAGCTTTCCACTAAAGTTGAGTACAAAAGAAAGCGTCTAAGGAAATAGTCTGTATAAAAATCATTTATTCGACTAATAAAATAGGGAAGTTTATGACGGCATATTATCAATTGATTGGGCGAAATACGGATGTGACCGGAGAAGTCACGGCGCATTACCGCTCAACTATACTGGCTCAAGGGGCATGGAACGAGCATGAGCAGCATATGGCGCCAGCGACAGGTATTATCTGTGCGGAATTAGACCGTTTTATGCCACGGCAGGATATGCGGATTGGCCGGATCAGTTTAGATATCTTAGGTCTGATTCCTGCTGGAGAGTTTAGTGTCACCACCAAAGTCATTCGCCCCGGAAAAACCATTGAGCTGATTGAGTCAGAAATGAAAGCTCAGGGTAAAAGCTGTATCGTTGCACGTACCTGGCGCATGATGACGCAAAATAGCCATGACATTAAAGGCTTGGAAGATGCGCATGGAAGTACGCCTGAACATGCGCCAGTGTGGGAAGGAATTCGTCAGTGGCCGGGTGGGTATATTCAGTCGATAGAAGCGCGAAGTCATCAGCGCCGTGCAGGAAAGGGTATTGTTTGGCTGCGAACGCCACATGACATGGTTGAAGGTGAACCGACCAGTGATTTTGTCCGCTTAATGGGGATGGTTGATACCGCCAATGGCATTGTGCCACGTCAAGAAACACCTTTTAGCTGGGGCTTTCCTAATCTGGATTTACAGATCCATATGCACCGTTTACCGCAGGGTCAGTGGCTCGGTCTGGAAACCATGCAGCAATATGGCGACGATGGTATTGGTCTAACCAGTTCCGTATTGCATGATCTTTCCGGACCATTTGGACGCAGTGAGCAGATTCTGACTTTACGTCCCATGGCATAGATTTTTGCAAATAAAAGCCTAGAGTATTTCTAGACTTTTTTATGATTTTCGGATTTTAAAATTACCCTACCACTTGAATGGTACTTGCCCCTGCGCCAAGAGGGTTAACCTGTATCTGTACCGGAATGCGTTCGTGCATTTCCTGAATATGCGAGATCAGCACGACTTTGCGTCCCTGACTTTGCAACTGATCTAGGGCATTCATCACCATATATAAAGATGATGCATCTAAAGTTCCAAAACCTTCATCAATGAACAGCGATTCAATTTTCATCGAACCTGAGGCCATATTGGCGATCGCCAGGGATAAGGCCAGTGCAGTCAAGAAAGATTCACCGCCAGAAAGTGAGGCAACAGAACGGGTTTCGCCATCCATGTCATGGTCAATAATCGCCAGACTCAAGGAATTGTCCAGACGTTTTAAGGTATAGCGCTGCGACAGCATGGCCAGTTGCTGGTTGGCATGTTCAATTAAAATATCCAGATTATATTGCTGGGCATAATCGCGGAATTTCTTGCCGCTCGCATCGCCCATCAGTCCTGAAATTTTGCTCCAGCGATGTTCCTCCTGCTGGATTTGCTGAATTTTTTCCGCATATTGCTGCTGTTTAGCAATATTACGCTGATGCATTTCAAGTTTAAGTTTTAGCTGGTCACGAATTTCAAGCTGGGCTTTTAAGGCCTCAAGATTCACGCTGATCAGTTGAGCGAGTTGTTCAAACTGCATGTCAGGTGTCTGTAACAAATGTTCGGCATGCTGTTCCTGCATGGTTTTCAGCGCAGAGGAGGCTTCATTGAGCAATCGTTCAGCATTGTGCAGTTTGCTACGCATCTGCTGTTCTTGCTCACTGTTGATTTGAATCAAATCTGCCAGGTCATCACGATTAAAATCGGTATGCTGTTTTAACCAGTGTTCAATTTCCGTATGGCATTGCTCGGAAGCTTTCAGGTTTTGCTGATGCTGCGCTTTAAGCTGTTCCAGCTCACTTTTCTGCTTTTCAAAATTGAAACGTAACTGTTCAAAGCTTTGTTTGAGCTGCTGGTAATGCTGCTGTAACTGCTGGCGTTTACTGTCGTGCTCTGCCAGCCATTCATTCGGTTTGAGCTCGGTGAGTCCAGTCATGCCATGAATAAGCTGATTGGCCGTTTCAGTATTTTGTTGTCCTTTGAGGGCAATGTCGTTTAATGCCTGCTGGATATCCAGCAATTGCTGATTAAGATTTTGCTGATGAGTGTTCAATAAACTGAGTTGCTGCTTTTGCTGATCCAGCTGCTTGTTTAAAGTATCCAGTTGATCCAGATGCGATAGACGGGCATTTAAGCGTTTTAATACCTGCTCGGCAGATTGAATGCTGTGCTGCTGCCAAGCCTGCTGTTCGGTTTGGTTCAGGCAATTCTGAATATGCTGAACTTGCTGTTGTAAATGCTTTGCCGCAGTAATTTGATGTTCGGTACTGCTCATGCTTTGGATGAGCTGTTGCTGGGCTTTCAGGTTTTGGCTTAAATTTTCCAGCTGATGTTCAATAGTCCGAATATCCTGTTCAAATTGAGTCAGCTGCTGGGTCATCTCGGATTTAATCTGCTCTTCAGATTGCTCCAGATCCAGCTGTATTTTTAACTGTTGCAGTTGCTGGGCCAATTCATTTTTTAAACCTGATA
>Ga0308165_1006467_pt1 | contig 10309 bp, 8 predicted proteins | sample PhyWR2_FD_201032 | JGI IMG/M metagenome (GOLD analysis project Ga0308165, IMG submission 201032) | Phyllosphere microbial communities from UC Gill Tract Community Farm, Albany, California, United States - DLSLW.R2 | ecosystem: Host-associated > Plants > Phyllosphere > Unclassified | place: USA... | reverse complement strand
TCCCCTAATACGTTGGTCATCATAAAAACCTCCATTATTTCTTCCGCTAGCACCATATTGGCCTTCACTACGAATTACAACACCATCTACAACGTAAAGTGGCTGTTGGTTATAGTTAATGGAATTAATGCCACGGATTTGAACATTAACTGCACTACTTGCACCACCTGGTGCTGTAGTTACCTGCACGCCTGAAGCTTTTCCATATAAAGCCGAAGCAAAGTTGGTATTACCAGCTTCTGTTAACTCTTTTGCAGAAACAGTTGCTGTAGAATACCCTAGTGCCTTTTTTTGGCGTTGAATACCAAATGCTGTTACAACCACATCACTTAAGGCTTTTGCATCCTGTTTTAATGTTATGTTTAGTGTAGATTCTGCCCCTACAGAAACTTCCTGCCTGGCATATCCAATTGCCGAAAATACAAGTACTTCATTCGGGTTAACTGCTATAGAAAATTTTCCGGCACCATCGGTTTGGGTAGCTTTAGTTGTTCCTTTAACAGAAACACTTACCCCGGGAATTGTTCCCGATGCATCTCTTACCGTTCCGGTAATTGTTTTTTGCGCAAAAGCATTTATCGTTATAAGTGATAACAATAGTATACTTAAACACCTTAAGTACATTTTTTCCATGATTATTGATTAGTTTAAAAATTAGTTGAAATTTGTTTGATTTGATCGAGTTAGTAAATGTTTTTATTTCTCCATAATAATGATTTAAATGAGTGGATTAGTTACCATTTCTTCGAAATGGCTATGTTCAACTGCTAAGCTTGCAGCAGCCAATAATTCGGCTTCGTCTGTTAGTGTAGAAAGCCTGATTTCAGTTTGCTCGGCAATGCGGGGAATGCAAAATTCGTGTATAGCTTGTTGTATCGGAGGCAATAGCATTTTACCTGCTTTAGCACCTCTTCCGCTCAAAACAATACACTGTGGATTTAAAAGATGGATAAGAGTTGCAATACCTTTACCCAATTGAAAAATGGCTTTAACTAAAATAGATATAGCAACCGGATCTTGCTGTCTTACAGCTGTTAAAAAATGATCGGCGGGGTGCTTGCTTTTATCTTCAAACAATTTATTCATGCTTGATTCTGCACCATTTTTAATTTCCTGTTCTGCTTTTTTTGCCATTACCAGTAGAGAAGTATCTACTTCCAAACACCCACGTCTGCCACATGAACATAAATTATCACTATCAGAAAGTGGGATGTGGCTAAACTCACCTGCACTTCCACTACTTCCCCTGTAAAGCTTACCATCAATTATCATCCCTAAACCTGTACCCCACCCGATATTAACAACCATAACATCTTTAAGATCAACAGCTTCACCAAAATTTAATTCAGCAAGGGCAATTAAACTCGAGTCATTATCAATATAAACGGGTAAACCGATATTTAAAGCAAGGCATGCCTGCAATGTAGTATCTTCTTCAACCTTTAAGAATGAGTGATTAATGCCTTCTTCTGCATTAACAAAACCAGGCATACCAATGCCAACACCTAAAATATTATCTCTATCAATTCCAGATTGATTTATACTGGTATTTATAAAATTGACAAGATCATTGATGTTGTTATTCTCGGATGATAGATTGAATTCTAATGATTGAATTGGTATAATCATCTTCCTGGAAAGATCGTAAATGGTTAGCCTTGTGGTAAGCTGATCCATTGCAATCGCTACTACATATTTGGCCAGCTTTGGATTGATAAAGAACATAGCTGCTCTTCTACCACCGGTTGATGGCGCATAACCCTCTTCTAAAACATAACCTTCAGCTATTAAGCCATTAACAACAGCTGTAACCAAGGGTAAACTTTTCTGTGTCAACTTACTTAAATCTGTAAGTGAAAGCGACTTCTTATAATATAAATGCTTAATGATACCAGCCTTCAGACGCTGATTTTTCTTCACAATTACAGACATTTTATTTGATTATATTCAAACTTAATAAATATTTTTAAAACATAGTTATACTTTTTAATTTTTTTTTTAAGTTAATTATGAATCGACATAAAACAAAAAGGGCGAATAATCTTCGATTATCCGCCCCTTTAAAAGAATTATATTTTATTAATGGATACCCATAAATAATCTACTCCATCGTATTTTATGCAAAAACGACGCTGTACTGTCCCAACTCATCCAAACAAATAAGGCTTTGCCTACAATATGATCTTCTGGTACAAAACCCCAATAGCGTGAGTCGGCAGAGTTATGGCGGTTATCACCCATCATCCAGTAGTAGTCCATTTTAAAAGTATAAGTAGTGGCAACCTTGTCATTAATGTACCAAACACCCGCTTTTTGTTCTACTTTGTTTCCTTCGTAAGTTCTAATTGCCCTGTAATAAAGCGGCATGGTATTGCTATCAATTTTAACCGTCCACCCTTTTGAAGGAATCTTAACCGGACCAAAGTTATCCCTGTTCCATACACGGTTAGGATCATTAGGAAAAACGCCTCCCGGAACAGCACCGGGTGCATCAGGACTTAGCGTTACCGATTTTACAAAATCAAAAGTTTTCAGTTTATCGGCAATTTCTGGCGAAGCATCTACCACATACGTATTGGCAGATACTGGTGGCGTACCACCAAGGTTCAGGTTATATTCGTCAAGCGCAGCATAATTAAAATCCATGGTTTTAAATTCGATGCGATAAGGCATCATACCTGTGTTTTTTAAAGGCTCGTTTTTACCATTTACATTCGCAATACCATTGCTCATTGAAATTACATCGCCAGGGATGCCAATACAACGCTTAATAAAATTTTCACGCTTATCAACCGGCCTGTCTGTAATGGTATAAGTACTTCTTACCTGTTCGCGGCCCATGCCCCTAACTAGCTCGTAATAACTTGCTGCCTGATTTTCTACAGCAACGGTATCGCCCTCCGGAAAATTAAAAACAACTACATCATTTCTTTTAATTTTGGATAAACCAGGTAAACGGTGATATTTCCACTGTACGCCATCCCAATACGCTTTAGTTGATGTTGTTAATGGCATAGTATGGTGAGCAAAAGGAAAAGCAACGGGCGTCATCGGAATACGTGCACCATAATTTACCTTACTTACAAAAAGAAAATCTCCGATAAGTAAAGATCTTTCCATTGATCCAGAAGGAATGGTATAAGCTTCGATAAAAAATACACGAATGATTGTTGCTGCTACTACTGCGAAAACAATAGCATCTACCCATTCGCGGGTTTTCGTTTTTTTCTTCCTTGGGGCATCATTTTTTTTCTGCCAGAATTTGTAATTCATATATCTTATTTTTGGTTGGCGATCAACTTAATCGTTTACCTGTTATCTGTATTTCTTTGGGTGTGTTTCACAAATTGCGTGATATCACAGATTTATTTTTGACATGTCAATCGGTTAACTGCATTAACTGATCAACTGAAATTGGCTAACCGTTAACCGAAAACTGTTTTTCTACTCAAAAATATCAGTAATGTTGTAAAATCCCTTTTTATCTTTCACCCATTCTGCCGCAACAACTGCACCTAACGCAAAACCAGCTCTGTTATTTGCGGTATGTTTGATTTCAATTTCATCTACCTCACTACTGTAAATTACGGTATGTGTACCTGGAATATTTTCTATCCTATGCGATTCTATAAGCAATTGATCTGCTTTAGGAAACAATTCCACATCAGTACCTACCACTTCATTTAACCATTCCTGCTTGCGCTCCAAATTATCAACAATGCCCTCGGCCAGCGTGATGGCTGTACCGCTTGGTGCATCTAATTTTTGGGTATGGTGAATTTCTTCTACCTGCACCTCGTAAGCCGGATAATTATTCATCAATTTGGCCAAAGTTTGGTTAAGCTTAAAAAATAAATTTACGCCAATACTAAAGTTAGACCCATAAAGCAAAGTATTGTTACTGTTGCTGCAATCATCTTTAACCTCTTGCAGCTTGCCATACCAACCGGTTGTGCCTACAACTACCGGAACGTTGGCATCAAAACAGGCATCAATGTTTTTCAAAACCGAATCAGGAGTACTGAAATCAATCGCCACATCTGCTGATTTTAAATTCTGCCTGGTTAAATCCTCCTGATTATCGATTGATATTTTTAAAACGATTTCGTGACCGCGTTCAAGTGCAAATCTTTCGATAATCTGCCCCATTTTGCCATAACCTAAAAGCGCAATTTTCATTTTTATATATTTATTTCCGTTTTTGTTAATTTAATAGTCGTTAAAACAGCTTTAGTGGTTTAAAGGTAATAAAACGATCAAGATTTCATATTGAAAATGGAGAAATCATTTATCGTTTCATTTTCTAAAAGGTTAGCGATAATTTTAATGCAGGTGTGGCATTAAAGCCATACATAGTGCTTGAATTGATCATTGAGGGCGTAACCTTAAAAGAAAGATTGTTATCAATATTGAAAAAGTGCAGTCGTGCAGCCACATAAGCATCAACAATATTGGCAGCATAAAGTAACCCATAAGAAAAAAGCACGATCTGAGAATTTCGTTTATAAAGGCTTTTTCCATCCAATATCCCCTGATTGGTATATTGTGATAAACCCTGATCTGATTTTTTTCCCGGATTTTGTTCTCGATATTGTGCTTCTGCCAAAAACCGATTATAATTTTTCCTACTATCAAGGTAGGATAAAGTGAGCGCAGTGGCACCGCCATAAATGGCTACAATTTTACCACCTGTATACAGCTTTTGTAATACCTGGCTTTTGCCTGCTCTTGTACCATAACCGTCATTAAGCAACTGTATATTATACAATTGCCCCCAACCCGGAATCAGCATCGATCTGAAAACGGCCTTCCTACCTGCAACCTTACCAGGGTTTACGTATTTGGCCTTCATCGAATCTTTCCTGGTCATCGGTTTTTTAGCCGCAGTATCTATTGATTTGGATAGTTTAATTTTTTTAGTGGGTTCAACAGATTTTAACACCGTATCCTTAACCTGCGCCGAGGCGAGGTTTACAAGAAAAAATGTAAATAGGGAAACCAGTATTAAAAGCTTAGTCTTTTGCATTACCAGTCTAATAATTCTAAAATCCTGTTTAAATCATCATCACTCATAAAAGGAATCTCAATTGCCCCTTTACCATTCTGGCTGATTTTTAACTTTACACGGGTTGCAAATTTTGAAGCCAGATCATCTTGTAGTTTTTGATATTGAAAGGAAACACCTTTTACTTTAGGTTTCTCACTGGCTGGCAAAGGTAAATGCTGCAAATTGCGCACAATTTCTTCAACTTTACGTACCGAAAGGCCTTTTTCTAAAATCTCCTGGTGGATGAACAATTGTTTATCCACGCCATCTACATTAATTAAAGCCCTTGCATGGCCCATACTAATTTTCTGGTCGCGGATTGAGGCTTGTATTGCTGGTGGAAGTTTTAGCAAACGCAGGTAATTGGTAACCGTTGTACGGTTTTTACCTACGCGTTCGCCCAATTGCTCTTGCTTTAGGCCCACCTCATCAATCATTCTCTGGAAACTCAATGCCACCTCGATGGCATTTAAATTTTCGCGCTGAATATTTTCAATCAATGCCATTTCCAACATCTGCTGGTCGTTGGCACTGCGGATATATGCTGGAATTTGTGTTAAACCGGCCAATTTTGAAGCCCTGAACCTGCGTTCGCCCGAAATTAACTGGTATTTATTTGCACCTGTTTTTCTAACCGTAATCGGCTGAATCAGTCCCTGTACTTTTATTGAATCGGCAAGTTCGTTTAAAGCTACCTGATCAAATTCGGTTCGTGGCTGGTATGGGTTGGTTTCAACTTCAGTTAAACTTACGTGACTGATATTGCCAATCTGCTCGGTTTCGCTTACAGCATTTACCTGCTGCTTTGGCGGATGAGAAGATTCGCTATCATCTAAAAGCGCACTTAAACCCCTTCCTAAACCTGTTTTTCGCTGAAAAGATGTCATCTATAATTTATAAAGTTGCTGTTCCAATATTTTCTTCTTCCTTTAACAGGCCGTTTTTCTTCACAATTTCGCGGGCAAGGTTAAGGTAATTTATGGCTCCTTTACAGTTTGCATCGTGCATAATTACCGAAACACCATAACTTGGTGCCTCACTTAAACGTGTGTTACGCTGTATTATCGTATCGAAAACGAGTTCGTGGAAATGGGTTCTCACCTCTTCTACCACCTGGTTGGATAAACGTAAACGAACATCATACATGGTTAATAAAATACCTTCAATTTCCAGGTCAGGATTTAAACGGTTTTGAACAATTTTGATGGTGTTTAAAAGCTTACCCAATCCCTCTAATGCAAAATACTCACACTGAACAGGAATAATAACCGAATCGGCTGCTGTTAAAGCATTGATGGTAATTAAACCTAAGGATGGAGAACAATCAATGATGATAAAATCGTACTGGTCTTTAATTTTCTCTAAAACCGCTTTCATTTTATATTCACGGTTATTGAGATTAATCATCTCAATTTCTGCACCAACAAGGTCTATATGTGCAGGCAGTAAATCTAAATTCGGTGTATCCGTTTTTTGAATGGCCTGTAAAGGATCTATATCATTAATGATGCACTCGTAAATACTATCTTTAATATTCCGGGGATCGAAACCGATACCTGAAGTCGAATTTGCCTGAGGATCAGCATCAACCAGTAAAGTTTTATATTCTAGTACGGCCAAACTCGCAGCCAGGTTTATTGATGAAGTTGTTTTACCAACACCACCTTTTTGATTTGCTAATGCAATAATTTTGCTCATCTATGTATCCGAAATTTACTTAACGTTTATTTGGGCTGTGATATTTATGCGTTTTAATTGGCAAAAAGTTCTATTTTTGCCTTGTTTACGGCCTTTTTCACAATCAGCTAAGATACAAACTATATGGCAATTTTAGCAAGAAGCGCATTTGGGTTTTACACATCTTATTAACAATTATCCATGATCACGATTATAGCCGCCACAAACAGACCCAATAGCAATACGCTAAAAGTTGCTAAATATTACCAAAGCCAACTAAAAGAAAAAGGCAATCCTGCTCATTTGTTCAGTTTAGAGCATCTGCCTGCTGATGTATTAAATACTGATATGTACGGCAAAAGATCGGATGCTTTTCAGGAAATCCAGAACATGATCAATAAAACGGATAAGTTTATATTTATTATGCCCGAATATAATGGCAGCTACCCTGGTGTGTTAAAAGTGTTAATCGATGCCTGTAATTTCCCTGATAGTTTTTATGATAAAAAGGCGGCATTGGTTGGCATTTCTTCCGGTAAATATGGCAATATTCGTGGTGTAGATCATTTTACAGGTGTTTGTCATTATATTCATCTCAATATTTTGCCCCTTCGTTTGCATATTCCCAATATTAAAGCCGAACTGGATGCTGAAGGTAATCTCAATCAGCCTGATACAGTTAAGTTTACCAACGAACAGATAGAGAAGTTTATCAAGTTTTAATAAAACATTCGTCTCTTTAATAAACAATTTTATAACCCACAACAGATTATAGGGTCTTCTCAGCGAGACGATTCCTTGATAAGCTAATTGCAAAATTGGCGTTTATCACCTTCCAAAAAATATTAGCATCTTCCTCTTCTTTTGGAAAGCGAAATCTGTATTTCATAGGAGCGTTAGTCCTGCTTTTCATTACAAGTCCGCACTCGTACCTCGTTTACGGGCTTTCCATGATAATCAGGTTTAGGAACAAAAACAGTGCCTTGATTTATTTTCAGCACCATACAACCTCAAATAGGATTACAGGCTGCCCTACCTAAACCCGATGGAAGCGGCACGAAGTAAAGCGGACAGCGGGAACTGCCTAAACCTAAAATATTACTGCACCTGCTTTCCAAAAAAATTAGCACTTGTTTTCTCGTTGGCATGCTTCCACTATCGTTAAGAACAAAAATCACCAACCCTAAACCTCCAGAAACTATTTTTCATTTTGATAAAAACCCTTCCAAAATGAAAAGGTTTTTAGCTCAAAACAATCACCAAAAAAACCATAAAAACTTAAAAAACAACAACTTAAACAATACGCCAATCCACTGGCATAGCTATTGTAAACAGGCTAAACAACTGCTAAGTATGTAACCTTTGTTATATAATGTAGTTAGTAAAGAAACAGATTTAATTATAACCTATTTTTACCAAAAAAAGAGCAGTTGATTTGCGTTACCTAGCGAAAATCTCACCGCCCTTTGCGGTAAAACCAAAACGTAATGAAACCATCAATGATTTACAAAAATAATAAGTAATAGCTCACCACCATAAAAATAAAAACAGATGAAAATAAAAACCAAGCTCCGCCTCGGATTCGGGTTTCTCTTTATAATCGTATTATCCTTCGGGTTAATTGCGCTCTTTTATCTAAATGAGCTGTCTGATAAATCGAAAGTGATTCTTAAAGATAACTACAAATCACTCAAATATGTTGCTGCCATTCGCAATGTAATCGACCAGAATAATTTTCCGCTAAGCCAGAAACAGGAAAGCACATTTGCCGAAAATTTAGAAAATGAAGGTAAAAACATTACCGAGCCTGGTGAAAAAGTAGCTTTTCAGAAACTGGAAACCGCTTTTAAAACCCTAATTTCTACAACAACCATCACCATAAAAGAAAACAGCATCAGAGATTTACGGTTTGCACTTCAAAATATCGAAAAGGTAAATATGAAAGCCATTTACGATAAAAATGAACTCGCTAATCAGGCTTCCTCCAGGGCAAATCTGTATATCATGATTGCGGCAACTCTGAGTTTTATCATTTTATTTACCTTCATCGTTAATTTCCCTGGCTTTGTGGCCAACCCTCTTGCCGAATTTAGTGCGGCCATTAAACAGATCAGTCGCAAAAATTACAAACAACGCCTGCATTTCGAAAATGATGATGAGTTTACCGAACTGGCCGATTCTTTTAATGGCATGGTAGTGAAACTTAACGAATGGGAAAACAGCAATTTATCGAAAATCAAATCTGAAAAATCACGTATCGAGGCCATTATTGCACAAATGCAGGATGCCATTATCGGTTTGAATGAAAAAGGTGAAGTGCTGTTTTTAAACCACCTGGCCGCAAAGCTGATGAGCCTTGATGAGGACAAAGTTGTTGGACAGAATGTGGCAGAACTGATGCAAAAAAACGAGTTGCTTAAACGCATTATTAAACCAGAAACGGCAGATAATACCTTAAAAATATATGCCGACGATAAAGAATCTTATTTTCTGTTGGAAAACCGGGAAATTATTATTCCGAATTACGAAGAGCAGGAGGAAAAAACTTTGTTTGCCTCCTCAAAATCTGCCGGAAGTGTTTATACCCTAAAAAATATTACACAATTTAAAGAGCTTGATGAAGCCAAAACTAATTTTATTGCGACTATTTCGCATGAATTGAAAACTCCATTATCATCTATCAAAATGAGTTTAAAGTTACTTAACGATACTCGTGTAGGTAACATGAACGAAGAACAACATGAATTGCTAAACCACATTAAGGAAGATAGCGACAGGCTTTTAAAAATTACCAGTGAGTTGTTGGATCTCTCACAAGTAGAAACCGGCAACTTGAAACTCACTTTTGCCATTACCAAACCTGAAGAAATTGTTCGTTACGCTGTTGATGCCGTTAAATTTCAGGCTGAACAAAAATCAATTGAGCTGGTGCTCAACTGCGACCAGTATTTACCTAGCGTAAATGCGGATATACAGAAAACTGCATGGGTATTGGTTAACTTTTTATCCAATGCATTGCGTTACAGTTCAGAAAAATCAAAGGTGATGATTGATGTTTTCCAGAAGGATAAATTTATAGAGTTTTCGGTACGCGATTTTGGTAAAGGGATTGATGAAAAATACCAGAAAAGATTGTTCGACAGGTATTTCCAGGTACCTACCGATGGACAAAATAAATCGGGCTCGGGATTAGGCCTAGCCATTTCGAAAGATTTTATTGAAGCAGAACAAGGTAAAATATGGGTGGTAAGTGCCATTGGTGAAGGCAGTAAGTTTTGTTTTAGCTTACCGGTTGTGGAATAGATTGCTCGTTTTTTCCGCAAAGGAGGCAAAGTTTATTTTCGCAAAGAAATGGCGAGAGAATTGGCAAGAAGTGATGATTTACCACAGAGTGCATAGAGTTTTTCACAGAGGTAATAGAGAAGAGAAATTGCTTAACAATTAACTCGGTGTGCTCCGTGCATTTTCTCTGTTTTCTTTGTGGTTAAAACCGTAGCGGCTATGCTGCTTCATACACGTAATGTTTATTTTCCAACAAACCCAAAGAGAATTGGCAAGAGGTGATGATTTACCACAGAGGGCATA
>Ga0308165_1006463_pt1 | contig 10319 bp, 8 predicted proteins | sample PhyWR2_FD_201032 | JGI IMG/M metagenome (GOLD analysis project Ga0308165, IMG submission 201032) | Phyllosphere microbial communities from UC Gill Tract Community Farm, Albany, California, United States - DLSLW.R2 | ecosystem: Host-associated > Plants > Phyllosphere > Unclassified | place: USA... | reverse complement strand
GGTTCACAAAAACAGCGCCATTCAGCGTCTTTTCATGATCTTGCTTGGCTTTGTCGATCTGCTCCGGATTGAGAAACAACTCTATCGCTGTGCTGCCCATAATCTTCGCCGCATGCGCCATGCCCTTGTGCGCCGCAGGCAATTTACCCTGCGCCACCATCTGCCATGAATGAAGCGGAGTACCGATTGCGCAGGTTGCACCGCGCATTTGAACTGTTGGAACGACCCAGCTCACGCTTCCCACGTCGGTAGAACCAACAAGCGAATTATCGCCCTTATACGGCTCATAAACACCTTCGCAAAGCGCTATTTCAGCGTTTGGTTGAACACCGAAACGACGAAATGCATCGGAGATGTCTTCTTTGGTCAGTGTCGCCTGAAAGCGCTTTGCCGTTTCGCGATCCTGATCATCAAAAACCGGCGGACCGAGACGATCCAGCTCTCGCTGCATCAGCTGTTCCAGCGCTGGATTGCCAATCAAATTGGCGTCACCACTGACAATCGCGCTTTTGACCGTGGTTTCAGTCATCAGAGCCGCACCTTCGGCGATCTTTTTTACGCGCTCCAGCAGAACCTGCATTTGCGGCAAATCGAGTGCGCGGATCAAATAACGCACGCTGGCTTTCGCCTGCACGACGTTGGGTGCAAAACCACCCGTATCAGTGACGGCATAGTGAATGCGTGCGGATGACGGCATATGCTCGCGCATATAGTTCACGCCAACATTCATCAATTCCACGGCATCGAGCGCGCTGCGCCCAAGATGCGGAGCGGATGCAGCATGCGCTGCGCGGCCTGTGAAGTTAAAGTTGATTTCGTTACAAGCCAGTGAGACGGGATCGTTGACGCCTGCGAAGGGTGCCGGATGCCAGCAGAAGGCAATATCGACATCGTCGAAGAGGCCTTCGCGCACCATAAAGCCCTTGGCAGATCCGCCTTCTTCGGCGGGGCAGCCATAATAGCGAACGCGGCCCTTGATGCCGTTGGCTTCAAGATAATCCTTGACTGCAGCCGCTGCCAGAAGAGAACCTGAACCGAGCAAATTATGGCCGCAACCATGCCCATTGCCGCCCGCTTCGATCGGCTGCTCTTCCGCTACACCTGCAAACTGGCTCAAACCGGGAAGCGCATCAAATTCGCCAAGAATGGCGATGACAGGACCGTCTTCACCCGCCTCGCCCATCACAGCGGTTGGCAGGCCAGCAATACCACGCTGAACACGGAAACCTTCGGCCTCAAGCTGTGCCGCATGTGCGTCGCTTGATTTATATTCTTCATAATTCGTTTCCGGGTTATCCCAAACCGTATCGCTCAGTTCGAAATAGGCAGCGCTTTTCGCGTCAACAATGTCCCAAATGTCGTGGTGATTTTTCAACTTGGCTCTATCGCTCGCGGCTCATGTTTTCGGACTTGCGGGAGAAAAGGCAGGTCAAGGACAGTAAGAGGACCAGGATCTAAATCCCCATTTAGCCGGATTTTAATGGCTGAAATGTCTGGTCTGACTTCCGTCAAAGAAGAGAGCGCTCCTCCCGAGCTGTACCTAGAGGTACTGCATATCAATGGCAACCGATATAAGTGAAATTGCACAAAACACACAGCTCAACCAACATTTTGGCTAACCAAAACACCCATATTGATAAGAAGTCGCTGACATAGGCGGAATCGATTGCATCAAAAAAGCCGCATGACAAAGTCATACGGCTTTCTGGGTGTATTCTGATCGGGCTTAGAAGTCCCAGTCGTCGTCTTCGGTCGCAACAGCTTTACCAATGACATAAGACGAGCCGGAGCCGGAGAAGAAGTCGTGGTTCTCATCGGCATTCGGAGACAGCGCCGAGAGGATCGCCGGATTAACCTTGCAGGCTTCCGCCGGAAACAGCGATTCATAGCCGAGGTTCATCAGCGCCTTGTTTGCATTATAATGCAGGAACTTTTTGACGTCTTCGGTCAAGCCGACACCGTCATAAAGCGCCTCGGTATAACGCACTTCGTTGTCGTATAGCTCAAGCAACAGATCGAAGGCAAAATCCTTGATTTCCTGCTTTTTCGCTTCATCGAGCTTCTCAAGCGCGCGCTGATACTTATAGCCGATATAATAGCCATGAACGGCTTCATCGCGGATGATCAGGCGGATGAGATCAGCCGTGTTGGTAAGCTTTGCGCGGCTCGACCAATACATCGGCAGATAGAAGCCGGAATAGAACAGGAAGCTTTCCAGAAACACGCTGGCAATCTTCTTTTTCAGCGGGTCTTCGGAATTATAGTTGTCGAGGATCAGCTGCGATTTCTTCTGCAAGAACTCATTTTCTTCCGACCAGCGATAGGCATCGTCCACATCAGGCGTCAAACACAGCGTCGAAAAGATCGACGAATAGGAACGCGCATGAACCGCTTCCATGAATGAAATGTTCGACAGAACCGCTTCTTCGTGCGGGGTCGAAGCATCATCCATCAGCGTCACAGCACCAACGGCGTTCTGGATCGTATCCAGAAGCGTCAGGCCCGTGAACACACGGATGGTGAGCTGCTTTTCTTCGGCTTTTAGCGTTTCCCACGACTGGATATCGTTGGACAGCGGCACTTTTTCCGGCAGCCAGAAATTGCCGGTCAAACGGTTCCAGACTTCGAGGTCCTTATCGTCTTCGATCCGGTTCCAGTTGATGGCGCGAACCACAGCCGGCTTTTTGGCATTATCTTTTTTAAACTGCATATTCATTTGTCTCTACCTTGGTTGGGATCAGCGTGAGATTCTGGCTGTGGCATGCCGAAAATGGTGGGGTTCGAGAACCGGAGCGCAGCGTACATAAAGTACGTGAGCACCGGCTCGCAGAACGACGCCATTTGCAGGCTGCCAGAGCCTGAATATTCGCGATCCTAGAGAGCGCAGGATACGCAGCCTTCAACCTGCGTACCTTCAAGCGCCATCTGGCGCAGGCGGATGTAATAAATCGTCTTGATGCCCTTCTTCCACGCGTAAATCTGCGCCTTGTTGATATCGCGTGTCGTCGCGGTATCACGGAAGAACAGTGTCAGCGACAGACCCTGATCGACGTGCTGCGTTGCCGCTGCATAGGTATCGATGATCTTTTCCGGGCCAATCTCATAGGCATCCTGATAATATTCCAGATTATCATTCGTCATGAAGGCAGCCGGGTAATAAACGCGGCCAATCTTGCCTTCTTTGCGGATTTCGATCTTGGAAACAATCGGATGGATAGAAGAAGTCGAGTGGTTGATGTAGGAGATCGAACCTGTTGGCGGTACGGCTTGCAGGTTCTGATTATAGAGCCCACCTTCCATGACAGCCTTTTTCAACGCCTGCCAATCTTCCTGCGTCGGGATCGCAATCCCAGCGGTCTCGAACATCTCACGAACGCGGTCTGTTGCAGGCTCCCACGTCTGATCGGTATATTTGTCGAAATATTCGCCAGTCGCATATTTCGACTTTTCAAACCCCTTGAACGAACTGCCCTGCTCTACTGCCAGAAGATTGGAAGCGCGGACAGCGTGATAGGCCACCGTGTAGAAATAGATATTGGTGAAATCGACGCCTTCTTCTGAACCATAATAAATACGCTCACGGGCGAGATATCCGTGCAGGTTCATCTGGCCGAGGCCGATGGCGTGGCTTTCATCATTGCCGCGCGCGACCGAAGGAACCGAACCGATATGGCTCATGTTAGCCACAGCCGTCAGCGCACGGATCGAGGTTTCAATCGTCTTTCCGAAATCCGGGCTATCCATCGCGGCTGCAATATTGAGCGAGCCGAGATTGCAGGAAATGTCCTTGCCGAGATACTCATAAGACAAATCTTCATTGAAGATGCTGGCTTCACTGACCTGAAGAATTTCTGAGCAGAGATTGCTCATGGTGATGCGGCCATCAATCGGATTGGCGCGGTTCACCGTGTCTTCAAACATGATGTAAGGATAGCCGGACTCAAACTGGATTTCCGCCAGCACCTGGAAGAAATCACGCGCGTTGATCTTCTTCTTGCGGATACGGCCGTCATCAACCATTTCACGGTATTTTTCGGTGATCGAGATCTCGGTCATCGGCACGCCGTAGACGCGTTCAACGTCATAAGGCGAGAACAGGTACATGTCCTCGTCGTTCTTCGCGAGCTCGAACGTAATGTCCGGGATAACCACGCCAAGCGAGAGTGTCTTGATGCGGATTTTTTCATCCGCATTTTCACGCTTGGTATCGAGGAAACGCATGATATCCGGATGGTGAGCATGCAGATAAACCGCGCCCGCGCCCTGACGCGCACCAAGCTGGTTGGCATAGGAGAATGAATCTTCCAGAAGCTTCATCACCGGAATGATGCCGGAAGACTGGTTCTGGATTTGCTTGATAGGCGCACCGGATTCACGAATGTTTGTCAGGCTCAATGCCACGCCGCCGCCGCGCTTTGAAAGCTGGAGCGCGGAATTAATGGAGCGACCAATCGATTCCATGTTGTCTTCAACGCGCAACAGGAAGCACGAGACGAGTTCGCCGCGCTGCTTTTTGCCAGCATTGAGGAAGGTCGGGGTTGCTGGCTGATAACGGCCCGAAATGATTTCATCGACCATTTCACGCGCATGCTGTTCATTGCCGCGGGCAAGTGCCAACGCCACCATGCAAACGCGATCTTCGTAGCGCTCGAGATAGCGCTTACCGTCGAAGGTTTTCAGCGTATAGCTGGTGTAATATTTGAACGCGCCGAGGAATGTCGGAAAGCGGAATTTCTTGTCATAGGCATGATCGAAAAGATCGCGCACGAAATTGAAGGAATACTGGTCCAGCACTTCCCGCTCGTAATAGCCCTCTGTTACCAGATAATCGAGCTTTTCACGCAAATTATGGAAGAACACGGTGTTCTGATTGACGTGCTGAAGGAAATATTGCTGTGCTGCCTGCCGGTCACGATGCAGCTGAATCTTGCCGTCATCATCATAGAGGTTCAGCATGGCGTTCAGCGCATGATAATCCAGCGATGTTTCAGCGAGCTTTGATGGCTTGCTTCCTGATGCAGCGCTCGTTGCGGTGCTGGTCGCTGAGGATGACGCATGCTTTTCCGAAGCAGCGACCGTCTCGCGCTCACGGGTCAAGGTTGTGTCTGCCGTGTCCAAAATCGTTCCATCCCGTCTTTAACATTGCCAAGGTCTTCGTCCGTTCCCAAAAGCTCAAAGCGATAGAGGTATGGAACCTGACATTTTTCCGAAATTATTTTGCCCGCAAGGCCAAAGCCTTCGCCGAAATTGCTGTTCCCAGCGGCGATAACACCGCGAATGAGGGATCGGTTATCTGCATCGTTGAGAAAGCGGATGACCGGTTTGGGAACCGCGCCTTTCGCGCCACCGCCACCATAGGTTGGGGTCACGAGCACATAAGGCTCGTTCACCTGCAACAGATTAGCATCGTCCTCATGGCTTTCCAGCGGAATGCGCTTTGAGCGCATCCCAAGACGCATCACAAAGCGATGCGTGTTTTCTGAACGGCTGGAAAAATAGACGATCTGACCCATCAAAAACCCTAACAGCGATTGGGATTAGGCGAGCGAGCTGATCATATCCGGGCGAAAACCAGCCCAATGCGCTTCACCAGCAACAACAACCGGCACCTGACGATAGCCAAGACCCTGAACCAGATCATATGCGTCGGCATCTGCAGAAATATCGATGACAGCATATTCAATGCCCTGACGATCAAGCGCGCGGGTGGTGGCGGTGCACTGGACGCAGGCTGGCTTGCTATAGACGGTGACGTTCATTTTTTCCTCACTGGGGATAAGGGATTTTCAACAATAATCCGAGGCCGCATTGCACCGGATCACGCTTGAAAATGAGATTTTACTGGCTGCGCTTTACGCGAACGAACACGCAAAAAAACATTCACGCATTGCGAAATGCGTGCGAAAAATACAAAAACTGCGGGGCAAAACGCTCTTAAAGAGCGCGTGTCCTGTAAACTAACCTGTACCGGGCGGACCGGAACTGCTCGGCTTTAAATCAATCGACATGCTTTCCACCCCGAAGCTTGGAGGGGATATTCGGGGCGGCAAAAGACATGGCAAAACTATGCCAACATTCTATCACGCACCAACCGACACCCCGCCCGTTGACGTTCTTGTTCAAGGCAGGTCTCCTGGCTCACGACTTAACGCTTTTTGCCCACCTTCCCGGTTTGACCCAGTGGCATATGGACAGAAAACTCGCCGCTTACAGTTGCGGGGGCAGCTACGGCATAACCACATCCATCATGGATATAACGCACCGTATTCCCATCTTCGCTTTCAATTCTCACGAATCGTAAGAACCTTGAACACAAGATATAGTATCTGAAGTTAAAAACTCGTCAACGGATAGACGTGTCAATTTTATTTAATGTTGGCTAATTTGAGGCTTGCCTGTGAATAGCAGGGATATCTAACGCTTCTGTCCACAGAGAGGCCTTACCCGACAACGAACTAGCCGTGCTTTGCAGGATTCGCCAAAGCTCAGCAACCGGATCATCCTCGCCGCACACAATATATAGTGCTGTTTCACGTGGCCGTGCCTGTTTAGGGATACGATAGGATCGTGCTAGTTAAGAAATTAAATTCCAAGCTGCTTGCAGGCAGCCCAATGGCATTAACAAGATCAATGACTTGACCTGTCATCCTGTCACCCCGCGAATTGAATCGATTAAAACCGCCGTCCTTGAACGAAGGGATAATTTGACAGTGATGGTTTTTATCCTGTATCGATCAAATAAATCCTGAACATTGTTCAATATATTGAACAATTAAGAAGAGATCCTCCCAAGCATCTCTTCAGACGACCGGTGCACCGGCTGCATCGGGAAACTGTCGGTCTGGCTTTGCTATACGCGAAAGCCAGACCGGGTAAAACCCAGCGCCTCTGTGCCGGCGAGGTATGAGAGACCTCGGCTCTGGGAAATATGGATAAGGGTGGAAATAATGACTGTAGGTATCAAGCCATTTTCGTTCGACACGGTCGGCTCAATGCATGTCGAGTGGGGGGCTGCAAAGCGTCTCGGCGAAACTCTGAGCGAACGGTTTTCCGAACGCAAAATCCTCATCGTAACTGACAAGGGGCTGCACAAGGCTGGCGTACTCAACGAAGCGCTTTCTTCGCTGGAAAACGCAGGCTTCAGCATCAGTATTTTTGACGCAGTTGTTGCTGATCCGCCAGAAGCCATTCTGTTTGAATGTGTAGAACAGGCCAAGGCAGCTGGCAGCAATATCGTGCTGGGCCTTGGCGGCGGCTCCTCAATGGATATTGCAAAGCTGGCTGCTGTGCTGATCGTATCCGAGCAGGAACTGTCCGAGCTTTATGGCATTGGCAAAGTTCAGGGTACGCGTCTACCGCTTATCCAGATCCCAACCACTGCTGGCACCGGATCGGAAGTGACCAACATCACGATCCTGACGACTGGCGAAACCACCAAGATGGGTGTCGTTTCCCGCCAACTTTATGCAGATTTCGTCATTCTGGATGCAGAACTGACTTGCGGACTGCCAGCGCTTCACACAGCGGCCACCGGCATTGACGCCATGGTTCACGCGATTGAGGCTTACACCAGCCGCATCAAGAAAAACCCACTTTCTGACGCTTTTGCGCGCGAAGCTCTAAAGCTGTTGTCGGCCAATCTGGTTGCAGCATGCGAAAACGGTAAAGACCGTCATGCCCGCGAAGCCATGCTGCTTGGCGCAAACTATGCCGGTCAGGCCTTCTCGAACTCGCCGGTTGGCGCCGTTCACGCATTGGCTTACCCACTCGGCGGTCACTATCATGTACCCCATGGCCTCTCCAATGCATTGATGCTCGGGCCTGTTCTTCGTTTCAACATGGCGGGCGCTGCAGAACTTTATGCAGAGCTTGCAGACCTGCTTGTTGGCAAGTCGGATGGCACCACAGAAGAGCGTTCGGCTGCATTCGTTGATTATATAGAAGACCTGATGAACCGCTCCGGCGCACCACGCCGTCTGCGCGACGTTGATGTCACCGAAGAAAGCCTCGAAACGCTTGCCCGTGATGCAATGCTTCAGACACGTCTGCTGGGTAACAACCCTGTTGATGTCACAGAAGCTGACGCGCTGGCACTTTATCGCGAAGCATTCTGATCCAATAATCTTAGTTAAAGACAGCATCCCAGAAGAGCAGGCATGAGTACCGCTCTTCTGGAGCTCTGTGTCGTTTTTTCGGAGTAATACCTTGAGCACTGAACGCATCGACGGTCAGGAGCAGCCATATTGGCCCGCCGGACCGTTCAAAATTCGTCTGCCTTTTGTTCATTATAAATTCGAGTGGCCTGATTACTGTCAGGGCCTTCTCATGTGCGCCGTCGATCTGGCCGCCATTCCATTAATGGCAGAACTGCTGGGCATGCCTTTTGAAGTCGCCCTTGCAGTCGTCGTTCTCAACGGCCTGTTTTACCTCACACATCATCTACTCGGCGACCCCGTTGTTCCAGGTTGGATCACGCCAGCCGTCCCTCTTATCATGGCGTATTGCGCGACCTTCCCTGAAGGCCCGGAGCGGGTGCACGCGCTTGTTTCGTTCCAGATGACTCTGGGGCTCTTGTCTATATTGATCGGTGCAACGGGGATCGCCAATCGCGTTATCGCCGCCATTCCGCAAGCGATTAAGTCCGGCATCATCATCGGCGCTGGCTTTGCAGCGGTGATTTCCGTGTTCAAGATCGGTGGCAATTTTGATATTTTCCCGTTCACTATCGCGATCTCAATCGGCCTTTGCTTCTATCTGATGTTCTCACCGCAATTTGCCCGCCTGTCGCGCAATGGTGGAATTTTCGGCCTGATCGGAAAGCTCGGCATTCTGCCCTGCATCCTGCTCGCAGTTGTCATCGCACCACTGTTTGGTGAAGCGAAATGGCCGGAATTCCAGTGGACGATTTCATCGCCTGATTTCACAACGCTTTGGCGTGAATACACAATCTTCGGCCTCGGCTTACCACCACTCTCTATGTTCCTGACGGCTCTGCCTACAGTTTTGGCTACCTATATCGTTCTCTTCGGCGACGTTCTGAAAACCAAGTCGATCCTCGGCGAAGCACAGCTTCACCGTCCAGATGAAAAGATCGATTATAACGCCAACCGTGCGCATCTGATTTTTGGTATGCGTAACACTGGAATGTCGGTGCTTGGGCCCGATGTCACGATGTGTGGGCCAGTCTGGGCTGCGATGCAGGTCGTCATCTGCGAACGCTTCTCCAAGGGTAAAAAGTCCATGCACTCGATTTTCGGTGGTGCAGGCTCTTTCCGCTGGGGAACCAATACCGGCCTGTTTCTGATGCCAATCGTAACACTCGTACAGCCGATTCTGGGTGTCGCACTCACCCTGACATTGCTCATTCAAGGTTATGTTTCGGTACGCATCGGCGTGATGGAAGCCCGCTCGCAGCGTGATCTCGGCATTGCCGGTGTAACGGGGGCGGTTCTCGCCACACGCGGCGCTGGCTGGGCATTCGCAACCGGCGTTGTTCTCTGCCTGCTTATTTATGGTCGTGACTTCTTTAAGGGCGAAACTGATAACACGTTCGTCAAAGACCAACAGACGAAGTAAATCTACTTTTGAAAAAAGCCTCTCCCGCTGACAAGCGGGAGGGGTATCACTACAGCAGCCATTTATTTAATAATATTGAAAGTTATTTTTGGATAAAATTTTGTTTTAAAATAATGGGTTTAACCCCTAATTGAAGAAAGCGCTGCAAATAACCCATCAAGAGGCAGGATCATATCTGGATAACCAGATGCCTGATCTCCAAACGCAACATCAACGCGTTTGCCATTTTTTAGTGCAGTACGCAGCCTTGGGCCAACAGGCTGATAAGCAATACATACAATTTGATTGCATTCGCTGATCTTCACGGAAACCATTTGTCCTCCGTCATGAAGGCCCAGGTGTATTATAGAGTGAACGCCCAACGCCGCAGGAGCCCGCAATATAAAGAGAGGTTCGCCGTTTTCTCGCGCAGCAAGTGACCAACTAAAAACAACATCCCCACGATCACTCACGATGATCTGGCTAATATTGCAAACGCGCCGTTTACTCTTCAAGTTTTCGTCGCAAATGAGATTCCAATTCGGAAAAGGTCTGATCACCCGTTGATATTGACCAATAGGTACACCCGCAGGGATGAGAACGTCAGATGGCTTTATCTGCAGTTTATGAATGGCTTGATCGGTTTCATCCAAGGCGAATGCTTGGTCATGCAGAATGAGGAAAAGAGCTGAAACTAAAAACAAAGTTGATAAGAAGATTCCAGCTCTTTTCAACATGACAATCTCCTTAGTTAAACGTGTAGC
>Ga0308165_1006461_pt1 | contig 10321 bp, 12 predicted proteins | sample PhyWR2_FD_201032 | JGI IMG/M metagenome (GOLD analysis project Ga0308165, IMG submission 201032) | Phyllosphere microbial communities from UC Gill Tract Community Farm, Albany, California, United States - DLSLW.R2 | ecosystem: Host-associated > Plants > Phyllosphere > Unclassified | place: USA... | reverse complement strand
GCGATGTTGGCGATGACTTCGTTGGCATTCATGTTGGTCGAAGTGCCAGCGCCGCCTTGAATCATGTCCACCACGAACTCTTCGTGGAAATCGCCGCGGATCAATCGTGCACAGGCTTCGCTGATGGCGGCGTGCTTGGCTTCGCTCAGGTGGCCCAGCTCGCGGTTGGCGTCAGCAGCAGCCTGCTTGACCATGGCCAGGCCGACCACCAGCTTGGGGTAATGCGAAATCGGAACGCCGGAGAGACGGAAGTTATTCACCGCTCGCAGGGTCTGGATGCCGTAATACGCTTGAGCCGGTACTTCGAGTACGCCAAGCAGGTCTTTTTCTGTGCGGAATGATGCAGCGGAGGACATGACGGAAATCATCTCGATATGGACCCGGTCTGTGCCGGAACACTGCAAATGCTAGGCTTGTGGATAATTTAGGGCCAATGCTGTTAAACACTGGCCTATGCATATTCGGCATAATGCTGGTGTGACGCCGTGTTTGCGGCGAGCGTGCGACCCAATTTGGTGCGTGTCCGGGAGGACGTAATGAATCTGGAAAGTAAATGGCTGGAAGACTTCAGTGCCCTGGCCGCTACCCGTAGCTTCTCCCAGGCGGCTGAGCGCCGCTTCGTGACGCAACCGGCGTTCAGCCGGCGTATTCGCAGCCTTGAGGCGGCGCTGGGGTTGCAACTGGTCAACCGTTCGCGCACCCCCATCGAGCTGACGGCGGCGGGTCAATTGTTTCTGGTGACTGCGCGAACGGTGGTCGAGCAACTCGGCGAAGTGCTGCGCCATCTACATCACCTTGAAGGCGGGCAGGGCGAAGTGATGCAAGTCGCCGCCGCACACTCGCTGGCGCTGGGATTCTTTCCGCGCTGGATCGCGCAACTACGTAACGAAGGTCTGAACATCGCGACGCGACTGGTCGCCACCAACGTCGGCGACGCGGTGCATGCGTTGCGAGAAGGGGGTTGCGACCTGATGCTGGCGTTCTATGACCCGGATGCGGCGATGCAAATGGACCCGGAAATCTTCCCTTCGCTGCACTTGGGCCAGACCGAGATGCTGCCGGTTTGCGCGGCAGATGCAGACGGCAAGCCACTGTTCGACCTGGAAGGCGAGGGCAGCGTGCCGCTGCTGGCTTATAGCGCCGGTGCGTTTCTGGGGCGCTCGGTGAACCTGCTGTTGCGCCAGCGCGCCTTGCGGTTCACGACCGTCTACGAAACTGCCATGGCCGACAGCCTCAAAAGTATGGCGCTCGAAGGCCTGGGCATCGCCTGGGTGCCGCAGTTGAGTGTGCGAGCGGAACTGGCACGCGGCGAACTGGTGATCTGCGGCGGCCCGCAATGGCATGTGCCCCTGGAGATTCGTCTGTACCGCTGCGCGTTGGTTCGCAAGGCCAATGTGCGCTTGTTGTGGCGCAAACTTGAAGGGGCGGCGACCCCCAGTTAGTCGTGCTTCAGGTTCAGCATCAGGTTACGCGGATATTGCCGCTTAATCCTTAATCCATGGACGCGAGGTAGTGTTTAATGGCGTTTCGATTAGCCGGGCTGTATTTGTAACAATTGCTCCGTAAGAGATGGGGGTTTGGAGTCATGTAAGTTTCACACCACCAGCCATCATAGTTGACTTCATAGTCATCATGTTTTGCGCCCAGCAAATGACCTATCTCATGAGCGGGATACAAATTGCTGCCAGCCGATGCAATCGCAAACCGACCGCCATTTTTGCGCAAATCCACCAAAGCGGCGCCCGAGACGTTTTCATTGATAGGGTGTGCGGTGAACAATAGCACCAGGCTTGTTTGAGTGATTATGAAGCCTTCTTTGCTGCGAAACTCCAGCCACTGGAGACCCAGTTTTTCCCAGCGTTGCAATATTTCCGTTTCATTGCTTCCCTTGTAGTCAAACTTGTTGTGGGGAGAGCCTGTGCCATAGAAAATGTTGACCTTCCGATCGGTGAAACTTTCTAGCTCTTTCTGTAGATGGCTAAAGTAACTCGCTGCCATCTGTTGTTTTGTCGATGGGTTTATATCCTCATGGATGACGACGAATATATCGATAGGGTTTTTGTTAGTCATGTTTTTATTTATGTCTAGTTCAGTTGTTTATGGGGGTTGTTGTTGCGGGGGCTAAGTTAAACTTCACGCAAGCATATAGCGAGAAGTTGTATATTTCTCACTATTGCCGATCTGGCACGCATCATTTTGCTTAGTTGATACTTTTCAGAAGTTGATCAGCGAGCGCTTGTGTGTTTCTTGAGAGTCAGGCCGCTGACTTTCGAGTCAATAATCGGCCCTTTCATGGCAGATGACAGATGGTCGAAACAGGGGCTGTTTATCTTCGGTATTGCGGTATACTGCGCGGCCTTTGGCCGGCTCGTCCGGCTATTTTTCGTACAATTCAAGCCACGCATTTTGCGTGGCTTGTTGTTTTTGACGCGCCTGCGGGCGCCCAGAGAGAAGAGGCACGACGATGAGTGCATTGGTTGGCGTGATCATGGGCTCCAAGTCCGATTGGTCCACCCTTAGCCACACCGCCGATATGCTGGAAAAGCTCGGCATTCCCTACGAGGTGAAAGTGGTTTCTGCTCACCGCACCCCGGACCTGCTGTTCCAGTACGCCGAAGAGGCTGAGGCGCGTGGCATCGAGGTGATCATCGCCGGTGCCGGTGGCGCAGCGCACCTGCCAGGCATGTGTGCGGCCAAGACTCACCTGCCGGTGCTGGGTGTGCCGGTGCAGTCCGCCATGCTCTCGGGCGTCGACTCGCTGCTGTCCATCGTACAAATGCCGGCCGGCATCCCAGTGGCGACCCTGGCCATCGGCAAGGCAGGTGCGATCAACGCCGCGCTGCTGTCGGCAAGTATCCTGGGCGCCAAGCACCCGCAGTTCCACAAGGTTTTGAAAACCTTCCGTGCCGAACAGACAGACAGCGTGCTGGAAAATCCAGACCCACGTATCGCCTGAGGTTGTTGACGATGAAGATCGGTGTAATCGGTGGCGGCCAGTTGGGTCGCATGTTGGCGCTGGCGGGCACTCCGCTGGGCATGAACTTCGCTTTCCTGGACCCCGCGCCGGATGCTTGTGCAGCCGCGTTGGGTGAACACCTGCGGGCCGATTACGGCGATCAGGACCACCTGCGCCAGCTCGCCGATGAAGTCGATCTGGTGACGTTCGAATTCGAGAGCGTACCGGCTGAAACCGTGGCGTTCCTCTCGCAATTCGTCCCGGTCTATCCGAGCGCCGAAGCCTTGCGCATTGCTCGCGATCGCTGGTTCGAGAAGAGCATGTTCAAGGACCTGGGGATCCCCACCCCGGCGTTCGCCGACATCCAGTCGCAAGCCGACCTGGACGCCGCCGTGGCGACCATCGGCCTGCCGGCCGTGCTCAAAACGCGCACCCTGGGTTACGACGGCAAGGGTCAGAAAGTCTTGCGCACACCTGAAGACGTGGTCGGTACCTTTGCTGAACTGGGCAGCGTCGCCTGCCTGCTGGAAGGCTTCGTGCCGTTCACCGGCGAAGTGTCGCTGATTGCCGTGCGGGCTCGCGATGGTGAGACCAGGTTCTACCCACTGGTGCACAACACTCACGACAGCGGCATCCTCAAGCTGTCGGTCGCCAGCACCGATCACCCGTTGCAGGCCCTGGCAGAAGATTATTCCAGCCGCGTGCTCAAGCAGCTGGATTACGTCGGCGTAATGGCCTTCGAATTCTTTGAAGTCGACGGCGGCTTGAAAGCCAACGAAATCGCGCCGCGTGTACACAATTCTGGGCACTGGACCACCGAAGGCGCGCAATGCAGCCAGTTCGAAAACCATCTGCGGGCCGTCGCCGGCCTGCCGTTGGGTTCGACGGCCAAGGTGGGCGAGAGCGCAATGCTCAATTTCATCGGCAAAGTACCTGAGGCGGACAAGGTCCTGGCCATCGCCGATTGCCATCTGCATCACTACGGCAAGGCCTTCAAGGCCGGGCGCAAAGTCGGCCACGCCAACCTGCGGTGTGCCGATCGCGAGACGCTGGCCGCGCAGATCCTCAAGGTTGAAGCGCTGATCGCCGAGTAAATCCAGTTTCACGTGGCAACGGCGGAACCATTGCGGGCCCGCCGTTCTCTCATGGCAGGATGCCAAAGTCTGACTAGGCTTCTATCTACCAAACCAGAGGGAAGTGCCATGGGAATTATCGGAACCATCTTTATCGGCTTGATCGTCGGCCTGCTGGCCCGGTTCCTGAAACCGGGCGATGACAGCATGGGCTGGATCATGACCATCCTGCTCGGTATTGGCGGTTCGTTGGCAGCCACCTACGGCGGCCAGGCCCTGGGCATCTACCAGGCAGGCCAAGGTGCCGGTTTCATTGGCGCGCTGATTGGCGCCATCGTTTTACTGGTGATCTACGGTCTGATCAAAAAGAACTGATTCAAGCGACAAAGCCCTCTCTGACAAATGCGCGGAGAGGGCTAGAATGCTCGGCGTCGTATCGTCCCCCTTGCCGAGCACCTTCATGCGCCGTCTTTTGTTGACTCTTGTTTTACTGGGCTCGGGCTTTGCCCACGCCGGCGAACTGCCGGAAACCGACTGGCTGGATCTGATGCCCAAGTCCGACCAGAAAGCCCTCGAGGCCATGCCCGAAATCGATCACAACTCCCCCGAAGCCAATGGCACCTTTGACCAGAAAGGTGGCATGAAACAGGCCAAGGGCTTGCCGGCGGTGATGTACTCGACCAAGACGGTGCCGTCGATGAACGACAAGCACATTCGCATCGGCGGTTACCCGGTGCCGCTGGAGTCCGATGCCAAGGGCCGCAGTACACTGTTCTTCCTTGTGCCGTATCCGGGCGCCTGCATTCACGTGCCGCCACCGCCGCCCAACCAGTTGGTGCTGGTGCGTTATCCACAGGGCTTGAAGCTTAACGACATCTACACCCCGTTATGGGTGACGGGGACCTTAAAGATCGAGAAGGTCAACAACGACCTGGCCGACGCGGCCTACGCACTGGATGCGGCGAAGGTGCGGGTGGTGAAAGAGTCGGATTTGTAAGCGCAAGGCTTGCACAGTCCACCCCGGTGGGATCGCCGCACCGCCGCTCCCACATTTAGAAAAGCGGTGTCAGAGGGGCTTGCTACCGATACTCACACCCAGCGTATGCATGGCCCCCGGCTTGAGCGTCACCACGTCATCCATCACGTTCGCCGTCTCGATGCACAGCATGCGCTGCCAGCCATCGTCAGCCATGTCGCTGAATGCCGCAGCGCGAGCTACCCATGGGTTCCAGATCACCGCTGAGCGCGATCCGCTGCTGGTCAGCTCGATGCGCCGCTCCCAGGTGGGGTCGACAATGCTCAGCTTCGGCGGGGTATCGAGATAGATCCGGTCGGTCTCACCGGCAAAATGCAGGTCGCCGGTCTGGGGTTTGGTTTTCCAGTCTTCCAGCGTTTCGATGTAGCTCAAGCCATCAAGCCCTTCGACGTGCACGTTGCGCACATCGCTGACCGCGAAATAAGTGTGCAGCGCCTGGCTGAGGGTCACCGTGTCGGTCCCCTGGTTGTGGCTGGTCAGGCTGATGTGCAGTTGCTCCTCCAGGCGAATGCTCAGCGTCAGGCCCACTTGATGGGGCCACTCGGCGAAGCCACCTTCGGGGTAGGGCAGGACGAATTCCACCTTCAGACTTTCGCCTTCGGTCTCGATACCCGCCAGCTCCCAATCCGTTGCCCGCACAAAACCGTGGGCAGTGGCCGGCTCGCTGCTGGTGCGCATGGCCTGGACGCTCTGCGGGTTGCGCGCCAAATTACCGAACCACGGCCAGCACACCGGCACGCCAGCACGGATGTTGGTGCCGGTCTTGAACACCGCTTCATCGTTCAGCCAGATCAGCGGCGGCTGGCCGGCCAACTGATAACTGAGGATGTGCGCGCCTTGCTGGGCCACCAGCAATTCGGCCTGACCGTGACGAATACGCCAGCAGTTCAGTTCATTGAGCTTCACGGCTTCAACGTTGGGCGTGTTCATGGAACCACTCTCTATCGGGAACAGGACTGCAATGGACCGCAAAACAGTGGCTGCGTTTAACGCGCCCGTGGCGGAACCGAACGGGTGCGGCCACTGCCGTCGATGGCAACGAACACGAACACCGCTTCCGTCACTTTACGCCACTCGCTGGACAGCGGGTCGTCGCTCCAGACCTCGACCATCATCTGGATGGAGCTGCGGCCAATTTCCAGCGCCTGGGTATAAAAGGACAACTGCGCGCCCACGGCGACGGGTACCAGGAACGCCATGCGATCGATCGCAACGGTGGCTACTCGACCGCCGGCAACCTTGCTGGCCATAGCGGTGCCGGCCAGGTCCATCTGCGCGACCAGCCAGCCGCCGAAAATATCGCCGAAACCGTTGGTTTCACGTGGGAGCGCGGTGATTTGCAAGGCCAGGTCGCCCTGGGGGATCGGATCTTCTTGTTCGAGCTCTATCATGCCGGGGGTGCCTCTGACCCGTGACTCTTCATAAGTGTTGCAAGGTGAATAGCCGTCTAAAGAAAAACGATTCAGCCCCGAACATACCCTGTTCGTCACGTTTTTCGTAAGGCGCCTAAAGGGAGACTCTGCGAAACCGCCTGAATCCCGACAGGCGTTTTCGCACAGCAACCCTTCAAAACCGTTGCAAGACTCCGAGTATATCGGTCGATAGACTCCGAGACGACCGTCCGGTTCTCATTTTGACCGTCAAACACGCGCCTCTATGTGCTTTTTCGAACAATTTGCTATCGTGCCGGACCTGCCCAAGCCCTGGCCAGCGTTGTCGGGGTGGCAGAACCGCCTATAAAGAGAAGCCTTGCCATGACCACAGCGCCTTCGAGCATCGCGCAGCCGACCCAACCCGCACGACCGTTGACCCGTAATGATTACAAGACGCTGTCGCTGTCTGCCCTGGGGGGCGCGCTGGAGTTCTACGACTTCATCATTTTCGTTTTCTTTGCAACCGTCGTGGGCAAGCTGTTCTTCCCGGCCGACATGCCTGAGTGGCTGCGGCTGATGCAGACCTTCGGCATTTTCGCGGCGGGTTACCTGGCCCGGCCGTTGGGCGGCATCGTGATGGCGCACTTCGGCGACCTGCTGGGGCGCAAGAAGATGTTCACCCTGAGTATTTTCATGATGGCGGTGCCGACCCTGATCATGGGCCTGCTGCCGACTTACGCACAAATCGGCCTGTGGGCGCCGATCCTGCTGCTGTTGATGCGAGTGATCCAGGGCGCGGCGATTGGTGGTGAAGTGCCGGGCGCCTGGGTCTTCGTTTCCGAACACGTGCCGCAGCGGCATATCGGTTATGCCTGCGGTACGCTGACGAGCGGCCTGACCGCGGGCATTCTGCTGGGCTCGCTGGTCGCCACCGCGATCAACAGCCTCTACACCCCGGTGGAAGTGTCCGATTACGCCTGGCGGATCCCGTTCCTGCTCGGCGGTGTGTTTGGCCTCTTCTCGGTGTATCTGCGCCGCTGGCTGCACGAGACCCCGGTGTTCGCCGAGCTGCAACAGCGCAAGGCCCTGGCCGAGGAAGTGCCGCTGCGCGCGGTGCTGCGTGACCATCGTGGGGCGATTGTCATTTCCATGTTGCTGACCTGGCTGCTGTCGGCAGGCATCGTGGTGCTGATCCTGATGACGCCGACCGTGCTGCAGACCGTCTACCACTTCTCACCGACGACGGCCCTGCAATCCAATAGCGTGGCCATCGTGATGCTGAGCTTCGGCTGCATCATTTCCGGTGCGCTGGCTGACCGTTTTGGTGCCGGCCGTGTATTCGTGTTCGGCTGCACTGCCTTGCTGGCCAGCTCGTGGACCTTCTATCACAGCCTGGCCGAGCATCCGGACTGGCTGTTTCCGTTGTACGCCCTGACCGGCCTGCTGGTCGGGACCATCGGTGCGGTGCCGTACGTGATGGTCAAGGCGTTTCCGCCGGTAGTGCGTTTCAGCGGCCTGTCTTTTTCCTACAACGTTGCCTACGCCATATTCGGCGGCCTGACTCCGATGGTCGTTAGCCTGCTGCTCAAGGAAAGCGCCATGGGGCCGGCGTACTACGTGGCTGTGCTGTGCGGGATGGGGATTGTGTTGGGGGTTTATCTCTGGAAGAAGGGGCGATAACAGCAGCCACTTCAAGGCTTTCGCCAATGTGAAAGCCTTGTATCGCATTCGCCAGAAGGCAAACGTGCCCCGCGCTCAAGCATATCGATGAGCGCGTCGGCGGCCTCTGTTGGGCTTATGGCCTGATGCTCAATCATCAAGTCCAGCAGCCAAAGAGCGCCATGCACTTTCAACCCGTCGCGCTGAGCCTGACGCCGGAGTTTTCCGTCACCGGTCAAAAGTGGCCGACCTGTTTGCTTTGCGAGCAGGTAGCAGGAAACGTCGGCCAAAGAACTATTGTTGTGCTCCATCTTCAGACCAAACAGCCTTGTCACTCCCGATTCGTCGAATGACTCGACCAACAGTCCGTGACTCACCAATTCATCGACGCAAAAGTCCTCCAGTTCGTGCAGTACGAAGTCTGTACAGCAAAGAGTGAATGGCAGGCTGAACATTTGATCCAACAATCCCGCATTCCTGAAATCAATCCAGATATTGGTGTCGCTGATGTAGATCAGGCTCATGCACTCTCCAGTGAGCCCAGGAAATTGGGGTCAAGAGCACTCACTGGTTTGCGTAGAAATTCGGCTGCGCGAGACTTGGTAATCAGCCCTTCCGCAAGTCCCCAGAACACCAACGATTCAAACCGTTGTGGTGGTTTGCAGGGCAATGGTTCAGGTTCAGCCTTGCGCCATCCATTTGCACCGAATTGGATGGTGAGGGATTTGTACCCACTGTCGCTGAGAAGGTTCAGGTCTTTCAGGCGACGCAGGGCTGCCTGCATGGAAATTCCATATTGGCGTTTGGCGATCAACAGCTCACGAGGATGTACGCGAGAGCGAGGGTGAGTGCCGAAGTCACCAGTGACTCCTTTAGCGGGATAGAGAAAGGCTCCGGCGAACCGATGGCAGCAGTTCTCTTTTTCTCGCTCCGGCATGTCGTCAGATAATTGCATCACCCAGTGACCGAGTTCATGCGCGGCAGTAAAGCGTATGCGTTCACCTGGACGCTCAGCATTCAGCGCGATCAATACGTGTTGGCCGTCGCCGGTAGCGGCACATGCCCCATCGAAATCCTCCGGCCCCGTCAGCATCGCGACCTTGATACTGTGCTCCTCCAACTGTTCGGTCAGGTTGGAAATAGGGTCGCTGCCTATCCCCCAGTAATTGCGGAGCAATTCGGCGGCGTGCTCAGCTTCGTCGAGAGATGAAACCGGGAACATTTGCGATGGGGTTTCTGGAGTTCGAATGTCTGCCGGGTCGAAGCAGTCTTCCAGAGCGATGTACCGTTCCAGGTGTTCCCTGATCTGCTCTTCGACTTGAACCTGGCGATATTTGGGCATTTTCGCCAGCTTGCGAAACTCCAGTGGCGCAAGAGGAACGGCCTCCGCACGGAAAAAGTACTCAGGGTTGACCTGCAGAACCTTTGCCATTTTCAACAGGCGAGTCGAATCGGGGGTGCTCAGCCCTTTTTCATATTTACTCAACGCCTGCTTGGTGATGTCGCCCAGTTGGAGGGCCAAGGCCTCCAGTGACATACCCCGCAGAAGGCGGGCGCGACGAATTCGGTCATTGATCATGTGATCCTCTCTTGGTTGACAAATTATATTTTTCATCTGTTTTGTCAACCTTGGTGGCGAGGCTTGATACGATTCCCTGGTCAATGATGGCCTTTCATCCAATTGTCATATTTCAGCCATAGAGTGTTCACATGGCCTGCTGATACTTGGCCCCGACTTAAAACACCTATCTGCTAGGAGTAAGGCATGAAACTGAAGCGTTTGATGGCGGCAATGACTTTTGTCGCTGCTGGCGTTGCGACTGCCAACGCAGTTGCCGCTGTTGACCCTGCTATCCCGAGCTACACCAAGACCACCTCATGACCCTGTGGGCCGAGAACTACAAAAAGGAATACCCGAACGTCAACATCCAGATTCAGGCTGCTGGCTCCGCCACCGCGCCGCCTGCGCTGACTGAAGGCACCTCCAACCTGGGCCCCATGAGCCGCAAGATGAAGGACACCGAACTGGCAGCCTTCGAGCAGAAGTACGGCTACAAGCCTACCGCCATCCCTGTTGCCGTCGACGCACTGGCTGTATTCGTACACAAGGACAACCCGATTCAGCACCTGACCATGGAACAGGTTGACGCGATCTTCTCGTCCACCCGCCTGTGCGGCGCCAAAGCCGATGTGAAAACCTGGGGCGACCTGGGCGTGACTGGCG
>Ga0308165_1006459_pt1 | contig 10325 bp, 8 predicted proteins | sample PhyWR2_FD_201032 | JGI IMG/M metagenome (GOLD analysis project Ga0308165, IMG submission 201032) | Phyllosphere microbial communities from UC Gill Tract Community Farm, Albany, California, United States - DLSLW.R2 | ecosystem: Host-associated > Plants > Phyllosphere > Unclassified | place: USA... | reverse complement strand
TCTTCTGGCATTGACGACCCCGCTCAAGAGGCATAAGGAAAAAGTGTTCCGTGGTGATTTGGCCGGCCGGCTTGCAGCCACGTTAAAGAATTCGCTAAAATAAGGCCGCGGTTCGTAACCGGCCTTTTGTGTATTCGCAAGGCCGGTTTTTTATTGGCCGCCGAGGCATGATTGCCCCGGCCGACCAGCTTTCGACAGGTTGGATAAAATGACGAATAAGACTACCCGTAAGTTACGCCCGGCAACTCAGCTCGTTCATGCAGGATCGCTGCGTTCGGGCTTTGCAGAGTTGTCCGAAGCCCTCTATCTGACGCAGGGCTTTCTTTACCCGACGGCAGAAGCCGCTGAAGCACGATTCACAGGCGAAGACCCGGGTTTCATCTATTCGCGTTACGCCAACCCAACCACAGACATGTTTGAAAAGCGGATGTGCGCGCTTGAAGGTGCAGAAGATGCACGCGCCTTCACCTCCGGCATGTCGGCAGTCGCGGCCTCTATTCTTTGTCAGATACAGGCTGGCGAGCACGTCATCTGTGCGCGCGCCGTGTTTGGCTCGTCGCGCTACATTATTGAAACGCTGCTGCCACGCTACGGCGTTGAGTTCTCAATCATCGACGGCTCGAAGATTGAAAACTGGAAAGCAGCTGTTCGTCCGAACACCAAAGTGATGCTGCTCGAAAGCCCGTCGAACCCGACGCTTGAGATTATCGACATTGCGGCTGTCGCAGAGATTGCCAATGAAATCGGCGCAAAGCTGATCGTCGATAACGTATTTGCAACGCCGCTCTACCAGAAGCCGCTGGAACTCGGCGCGCATATCGTCGTCTATTCGACCACCAAACACATTGATGGTCAGGGCCGTTGCCTCGGTGGGATCATCCTCTCCGATCAGGAATGGACTGAAGAAGTGCTACAGCCTTACTTCCGTCATACGGGTCCGGGCATGAGCCCTTTTAATGCATGGATCATGCTCAAAGGCCTCGAAACTCTGGGCGTTCGCGTGCGTCAGCAGACGCAGTCGGCGGCAGCTGTTGCCGATGCGCTTGCTGGTCAGGCAGGTGTGAAGCAGGTCATTTATCCGGGCCGTGCCGATCACCCGCAAGCTGATATCATCGCGAAGCAGATGACCGGTGGCTCTACACTGATTGCGCTGGAACTCGAAGGCGGCAAGGAAGCTGCATTCAAGTTTGAAAATGCATTGCAGGTTTTCAGCATTTCCAACAATTTGGGCGACGCAAAGAGCATCATCACCCATCCGGCAACAACCACACATCAGAGCCTCACCGATGAAGCACGTGCAGAACTCGGCATTTCTGACGGTATGCTGCGTATCTCGGTTGGCCTCGAAGATCAGGATGATCTTGTTGAGGACGTGCTGGAAGCGCTTGCCGCTGCTCGCTGATTGATAGCTCTAGTAGAGCAATTGCCGGAACATTCCGGCAATTGCAGCCACAAATCATTGACCTTACCCGCAACTTTGGCGATAGAAGACAGCGACACGGTATGATTTAAAGGCGGGTGCGTATGTACAGAGCGGTAACGCGGGATATTGAAGTAACGGCGGAACCGTTTTATCTCGAAGACCAGTCCGAGCCAGAAGAAAGCCGCTATGTCTGGGGCTATCGGATCACAATAGCCAATAATTCGTCTGAAAAGGTGCAGTTGCGCTCGCGTTACTGGCAGATCACCGATGGCAATGGCCGCATTGAAGAGGTGCGAGGCGCTGGTGTTATCGGAGAACAGCCCACGCTTAACCCGGGTGATTCCTATCAATATTCTTCAGGTTGTCCACTCGGCACCACATCCGGCGTTATGCTCGGACATTATGAAATGCAAACTTCCGATGGAAATGCATTTCAGGTCGATATTCCGGCTTTCTCACTCGATATTCCCGAAGCGCGCCGCACCTTGAACTGAAAAAGGCGCTATTGATAATAGCGCCTTTCTTTTATTCTATTTTGCAAACTGCGCTGGATCAAACTCATAAGTTTTAGAGCAGAATTCGCAAGTTACAGAGATTTTACCATCCTCGACGCTATCCTGAATTTCCTCTGCTGAGAAATTCATAAATACGCCTTCGATTTTCTCACGTGAACACGCGCAATCATCATCGACCCGTATAGATTCATAAATGCGAACGCCGCGCTCATGAAACAGACGATAAAGCAGACGTTCTGAGCCAACCTGCGGATCAGTCAGTTCCGAACTCTCAATCGTACCAACCAGCGAACGCGCTTCATTCCAGCCATCATCTTCCAGATCGCGGACAATGGTGTTCTCGTCGCCATCGCCACCGGGAAGGTCAGGCACACGCGAACGCCAGTCAGATTCCGGCAGAAACTGGATGATCAACCCACCAGCCCGCCAACGCTCCACCAGCTTGCCATCACTGCCACGCTCGATGAGCTTGGCAACGCTTAATTTCATATCGGTCGGAATCTGTTCCGACTGACGGAAATAGGTGCGTGCAATCTCTTCCAGCGTCGAACCATCCAGCGCAACAATGCCCTGATAGCGCTGCATATGAGATCCCTGATCGACCGTGAAGGCGAGCGTGCCACGACCGAGCAGCTCTTCTGGTCGTATCTTGCCCGAAGACACGGCTTCATTGACGCGGTCCGCATCAAAACGTGCATAGGCACGAACGGAATGCGGGGTACGAAAATCCACGACCAGCATATCAACCGGACCATCAGACTGGGTCTGGAAGATGAACTTGCCTTCAAACTTCAAGGATGTACCTAACAGCACAGTCAAAACCGTTGCTTCCGCGAGAAGTTGGGCAACATGTTCCGGGTAGTTATGGCGTTTCAGAATGGCGTCGATGCTGCCGCCCAGTTGTACTGCGCGACCACGCACGTCGAGCCCTTCCACCTGAAAGGGTACAACGGCATCGTCACCGGCAAGATCCAGGTCTTCCAGTGCAATCTGGATATCCTCGACTTTCTTATGTGCGTGACTGATCTTGTCAGACAATTTATGCTCCCAAGCTGCCTTGCAGACACCAGGCCAGAATGGCTTTCTGGGCATGGAGCCGGTTTTCAGCTTCATCAAAGACGACCGATTGCGGGCCGTCGATCACCTCATTGGTCACTTCTTCGCCGCGATGCGCGGGAAGGCAGTGCATGAAAAGCGCCTCGGGATCAGCTTTAGCCATCAGTCGCTCATTGACCTGATAGGGCATGAAAACATTGTGGCCACGGGCATGACCTTCCTGTCCCATGGAAACCCAAGTGTCGGTGACAATGCAATCTGCACCGTCGACCGCCTTGAGAGGGTCCGCTGTGGACAGGATGGTCGCGCCGTTTGCCTTTGCCCAATCGATGTATTGATGCTTCGGCTCGCTGCCTTCCGGCGTTGCGATATTGACGTTGAAATCAAAACGCGCCGCGGCTTCCACAAGCGAATGAAGAACGTTGTTACCGTCCCCCATCCAGGCAAAGGTCTTGCCTTTGATCGAGCCGCGATGTTCCTCATATGTAAGAACGTCGGCCATGATCTGACAAGGGTGCGTGTCGTCGGTCAGTGCATTAATTACCGGAACGGTCGCATGTTCGGCCAACTCCAGCATGCGATCATGCGATGTTGTACGGATCATGATTGCATCGACGTAACGCGAAAGCACCTTTGCCGTGTCTGCAATTGTCTCACTGCGACCAAGCTGCATTTCCGACCCGGTGAGCATGATCGTTTCGCCGCCAAGCTGGCGCATACCAACATCAAACGACACGCGGGTACGGGTGGACGGCTTTTCGAAAATCATTGCCAGCACCTTGCCAGCAAAAGGTTTTTCGATTTCACCAGCTTTCAGACGCGCCTTGCGAGCCTTGGCATCTTCCATGATGAAACGCAGTTCCGATGACGAAACAGCAGACAAGTCAGTAAAGTGCTTAATACCGTTATTCGCCATGATCTCACGCCGTCTTACTGATCGGATTTACAACGGAAAGCCGCTCTACAGCCGCTTCAATGCGATTTAAGGCTTCACGCGCTTCTTCTGGGGTCGTAACGAGCGGCGGCAGAAGACGAATAACATTATCACCAGCGCCAACGCTCAAGAAATTCTCGTCGCGCAATGCCTGAATGAGCGTCACGTTTGGTACAACGCATTTGATGCCCATCAGAAGACCGCGACCACGGATTTCCGAAACGACATTCGGGTAACAGTCGATGATTGATGCAAGGCCCTGTTTCAGCGTCAGCGCAGTTTCCTGAACATTTTCAAGGAAGCCATCGGCCAGAACAACGTCGAGCACAGCATTGCCGACCGCCATAGCAAGTGGATTGCCGCCATAGGTCGTGCCATGCACGCCAGCGGTCATGCCTTTGGCAGCTTCTGCCGTTGCAAGACATGCGCCCATCGGAAAACCACCGCCAATGCCTTTCGCAACGGCCATAATGTCCGGCTTAATCCCCGACCATTCATGGGCAAAGAGCTTACCGGTACGGCCAACGCCAGTCTGCACTTCGTCGAGGATCAGCATAAGGCCCTTGTCATCGCAAATCTGGCGAATAAGGCGCATGAATTCTTCAGGGAAACCACGCAGACCGCCCTCGCCCTGCACAGGCTCAAGCAGAATTGCTGCGGTTTCATCAGTAATTGCAGCGCGCAGTGCTGCTTCATCGCCAAACGGCACCTGATCGAAACCATCAACCTTAGGGCCAAAACCTTCAAGGTATTTGGCCTGACCGCCAGCAGCAATCGTAGCCAGCGTACGGCCGTGGAATGCACCTTCAAAGGTGATGACGCGGAAACGCTCAGGATTTCCGTTCACATAATGATAGCGGCGCGCAGTCTTGATCGCGCATTCAATCGCTTCTGCGCCGGAATTGGTGAAGAATACTTTGTCTGCAAAGGTTGCATCAACCAGACGCTGACCCAGCTTTTCCTGGCCCGGAACTTCATAAAGGTTCGACAGGTGCCATAGCTTGTCGGCCTGATCTTTGAGTGTATTGACCAGATGCGGATGCGAATGGCCGAGCGAATTAACCGCGATGCCTGCCGCAAAATCGAGATAACGCTCGCCGCTTTCGGTAATCAGCCAGACGCCCTCACCTCGCTCGAAGCGCAGAGCCGCACGATTATAGGTGTCGTAAAGCGGTTGCACAGTCGTAACGTCGGTCATTGCAGCAGGCCTCCATAAGCCTTGTAAATGCAGCGCCTCCAGCAGAGCCGGTCAGGCAGCGTTTCCCATTAAGTGTTGGAGCGACCTTGTGTGCCTGATCTGGCGCAGGCGCTCCATGGAAATAAAAAGCCGCCCTCAGGGCGGCAATATTTAATCCCGCCCGTATATTGGCGCTCGCAAAAAAAATGTCAATCAAAGCCCGTCGGGATAATCATGCATCTTTATGCATGAGTTCATGCAGGAAAGCACACATTATATAAGGCGAGGTATATGCGGGGTATAAGATACCACCTATGCGCTCCCAGGGGTGGCGTTTTGAAGATCGGGGCTATATATAGACGCCAGATGTTGTCCTCAACGGATAATGGTTCTGAAAAGCTCGCTTGAAATATCAAAAGCTGACTCAGAAAAACCGTCATTATCATCCAAGTTGGGGAAAACCATAAAAATGGAATCCACCTGACAGGGCTATCCCTTGTCATGGAGTCGCACATTAATGTAGTTTCTTTTTAAAGAAAAAAGCTACATTTCGTGCGGCAGACCAAGTCACCCGGATAGATATAGTGATTGTACCTGGAGCAATCCGGGAACAGCGGTGGATTCCGGATAACGAAAATTGATTGGAGCCCAGGGCGATGAACTGGACAGATGAGCGCGTCGAACTGCTAAAGAAATTATGGAACGAAGGCTTGAGTGCAAGCCAGATCGCAGCGCAGCTTGGCGGCGTCAGCCGTAACGCCGTGATTGGTAAAGTGCACCGCCTAAAGCTGTCAGGTCGAGGCAAAACAACGACCGCAGCCCCGCGCAGCAAGAAAGTCAATACTGTTGCGGCAACGCCACGTCCAGCAGCAACAACACAGACCAATGGCGCAGGCCGCCCGCAAGCGACCACGACCATTCGTACCGCAACGGTTACACAGACCGTTGGTGCAACCGCGTTGCAGATGGAATATGTTGAAGATGCCGTTACCCAGCGGGCCGTTCGACCGACATCTGATGTTGTGGTTCCAATCTCCCGCAAGCTGACGCTTTTGCAGCTTAGCGAGCGCACCTGCAAATGGCCAATCGGCGACCCCCTCAATGACGACTTTCACTTCTGCGGAAGTGAGTCCGGTGAATCCAGCCCATATTGCGGTTATCATTCAAAGCTTGCTTTTCAGCCAACGGCAGAACGTCGCCGCGCACGCTGAATTAAGTTAGAAGCGCCAAAAGGCCCCGGAGCAGACATGCGGCCGGGGCTTTTCTTTGCGGTCAAAGTTTTATTATCGCGGTGCCTGTTCAGACGGAATATTAAGAGCCGCTCAATCTATTTTTTATGCACTATCCAGCCAAAGCCGCTTCAGACTTTTGCTGGGAAACCCTAGAGCGTTTCGCGCTTAATCGTATCCACCGCGTTCGCTCTATCCTTTTGTTTTTACAGATGTCTTTATCCCAAAATAGGTTCCCACTTTTGGGAGACATGCGCTAGCTGCGCTTTGGCAACCTTACAAGGAAGGTAGAGCCTTCGCCAAGCTGAGAACGCACGACAAGGCGTCCACGATGGCGGGCCAGAATATGCTTGACGATGGCAAGCCCAAGACCAGTGCCCTTTTGTGCACGGCTTGTCTCAACATCAATACGATAAAAGCGCTCAGTCAGACGCGGCAGATGCTCTGTAGCAATGCCGGGACCAAAATCCTGCACCGAAGCCACAACTTCCAACGCATTTTCAGTCTGCTCTTCATCAAGACGCAGAATTACCCGCTTACCGCCCTGCCCGTATTTGCAAGCATTTTCGACAAGGTTCTGAAACACCTGAATGAGTTCATCCCGTGTTCCTGTCACATTCACCGGATGATCCGGAAGTTCACGTTCGATGGTCACATCAAGGCCTGCGGCAAGCGGGCTTAAAGTATCAGCGACATGATTAAGCACGGCCGTCAAGTCTACACATTCAGTAACTGCAAGATGTGCACGCATTTCGAGCCGGGAAAGCGACAAAAGATCGTCGATCAGGCGCGACATACGTTCTGCCTGCTTCTGCATGATACCGAGAAAACGTTCGCGTGCCGCAGAGTCGTTACGCGCCGGGCCTTGCAGGGTTTCAATAAAGCCAAGCAAGGAGGCCAATGGCGTGCGCAATTCATGACTTGCGTTCGCGATAAAATCTGAACGCATTCGGTCGATACGACGCGTTTCACTCTGGTCACGAAACAGCAGCACAAAGAGCTCTGGTTGACCTTCGGCATTGCGCAGCGCCTTAACCATCGCCTTATACCAGCGATCAGTCGGCACGCGCTCAAAATAATCGATGCTGCGTGGCTCACCGTCTGTAATGACGCTTTGAATGAGCGTATGCATCTCCGGTGCTCGAAAACGTAAGTATAGAGCAGTTCCCGCCTCGAGCGACTGAAATGCTTCCGTTGCCATCGCGTTGACAAAGAGCACGGTGCCGCGATGATCGAATACAATCATCGGATCAGTCAGAAGATCAGCCAGGCGCGCACCCGACACTTCCGACATTTCATTAACCTGCTGTTTTTGCTCCTGCTTACGGACTGGCTCATCATCACGCGTAGCACTTGAGACCCAAACCACGCCGATCATCACCAAAACCAGAAGTGCTGCACGAAACCAGATCGGCAAATCCAGAGCCAGAATGCACGTGACAAGCACCACACCTGCAAGGAGCACTCCTTTAACCCGAAGAAGCGGCGCGAAAAGGCTTTCTTCCTCCACAACTTCCACACTTGCCTCGTCGTTGTTCTCACTCATCGCAGCTCCCTGGTCTGCCTTAAATCATAGGCGATATTGTTCGCATTCAGTATCGTTCCAAAATTTAAAACATCGTCCTTTACGTGACTTACAATCAGCCCATATCATGGTGAAGGCTTAAGAATTTGTATTTATGCGAATTCTAAAAACCGCAACCACTTTTAATAGTGCGCTTATTCATAAACTAAAGGAGCTTGCCGTGGGTGACAGTTCGAAGACAGCTAACAAAAAGAACATGGAAAAAGACGCCGCAAAACTCTCGGACAAGCCACTAAAGATCAAAATTGATGGCGATACGCACAAATTCGACATCAACGACCCAAAGCTTCCTGACTGGATTGAGAACACAGCGCTGCAATCGGGTGGGTATCCATATCCCGAAAAAATGAAGTCAAAAGATTATGAAGAAACGCTTGAGCGGCTTCAGATCGAACTGGTCAAGCTGCAATATTGGCTGCAAAGCACTGGCGGGCGGGTAATCAGTGTCTTTGAAGGCAGAGATGCCGCGGGTAAAGGGGGCACGATCTTTACGATCCGGCAATTCATGAACCCCCGCACCGCGCGCAATGTGGCACTTCCTAAACCGACCGAAACCGAGCGCGGCCAGTGGTATTTCCAGCGCTATGTCCAGCATTTTCCATCATCGGGCGAGTTCGTCACCTTCGACCGTTCCTGGTATAATCGAGCGGGCGTTGAACGCGTCATGCAATTTTGCACGCCCGAACAGCTTGAGATATTTTTGGCGGAGACACCGGATTTCGAAAGGATGGTGGTCACTGAAGGTATTCATTTATTCAAGTTCTGGCTTGATATTGGTCAGGAGATGCAGCTTAAGCGCTTTCACGAGCGTCGCCACAGCCCGCTCAAAAGCTGGAAATTCTCACCCATGGATGTCGCGGGCATATCGCGGTGGGACGACTATTCAGAAGCTTTGCAAACAATGCTGGCGCGAACAGACTCCGGCTATGCACCGTGGACCATCATCCGCTCCAACGACAAGCGTCGCGCCAGACTGGCAGCAATCCGGCGCGTGTTGCTGACATTGCCCTATGAAGGACGTGATCTTGAAGCCATCGGGCCGGAAGATCAGTCCATTATTGGACGCGGCGCCGAGTTTCTTGCATCCAAAATCGCGAAATCCTCTTCATCCGACACATAGAACAAGCTGGGCTGGTGCGGGGTTTTTTCCCAAAGATGTGGCTTTCGCACCAGCTGCCAAACGGCACGCCAAGCGGAGAGTGAAATCAAAACCCAATAGACGGGTATTGCGAGAATGTAGAAATAGCCGCTCAATTCAGTCGGTTCCATGGTTTTAGAGCCAAGAACATAAAAACTGAGATAGGCCAGCAAGATATTCACCATATCGATGCGAAGAAGCCAGATATTTTCCGACGTTAGTGGAGAAAGCAACATGCTTGCAAACAGCAAAGCGACCGTCATCAGCATGAATGGATGCAAAAGCGCCGAGCCTATAATACCCAAAGTGTAAATCTGGTTGACTGTAAAACGCCACCAGCCAAGCTCTCGCGAAGCATTATAAGGATTGCGACCATGTACGAGCCATGTTTGCATCCAACCCTTGATCCAGCGCGTACGCTGTTTATTCCAAACGCTGAAATCGATTGGTGCGTCTTCAATTGTGCCACGACTAATAACACCAATTCCATAGCCGAAACGAGCCAGACGCAATCCGAGATCGGCATCTTCGGTCACGTTATAAGCATCCCATCCGCCCACTTCCTCCAAACACGAGCGGCGAAAATGATTGGATGTGCCACCCAGAGGAATAACCAGACCTTGTGACGCAAGCCACGGCACCAGCCCCCGGAACAGTGCTGCATATTCAAATGCAAACATACGGGTCAGCAAATTCTGCCGGAAATTTCCAATAATGAGCGGCGCCTGAACACAGGCAAGCTTCGGGCCTTCGCGTTCAAAAGCCTGCCAGGCTTCCAGAAGTTGGTCCGGGTGAGGACGATCTTCGGCATCGAAAACAGCGACTATCTCACCGCGTGCAAACTGCAAAGCATAATTAAGCGCCTTGGGTTTCGTTCGCGGACCGCCATTCGGAACGAGGATAAGGTCGAAATTGCTAGGCAGTCTACAATTGCGAATGGCTGCGATCGTATCGAAATCATCCTTCTCACAAACCAATTTAATATCGAGCTTACTGCGGGGCCAGTTGATCTGATCAAGCGCTGCAATCAACTGCCCAACCACGGCCTGCTCCCGATAAAGCGGAACCAAAACTGAATAAACAGGCAAGTTGCGTCTGTTGATGGGGTGCAGCTCCGCCAAACGGAGCCGGCTGCTTGAAACCGCAGCAAATAATCGAATGAGGACACAACCCAAAAAGAACAGCGTCAGGCTACCATGAAGCACAAGGATGGTGTGTACTGGCCAGCTAAAAAGGCAGGCAATAAAAGCATAAAGCCCCATCGCAAT
>Ga0308165_1006458_pt1 | contig 10327 bp, 9 predicted proteins | sample PhyWR2_FD_201032 | JGI IMG/M metagenome (GOLD analysis project Ga0308165, IMG submission 201032) | Phyllosphere microbial communities from UC Gill Tract Community Farm, Albany, California, United States - DLSLW.R2 | ecosystem: Host-associated > Plants > Phyllosphere > Unclassified | place: USA... | reverse complement strand
ATGAAGAGCGTGAAGCGATTCAGTATCTGCTGGATATGCGCTGCGATGCGATCATCATCTACCCGCGTTTTCTCAGCGTTGATGAGATGGACGAAATCATCGACAAGCACGAACAGCCGGTGCTGGTGCTAAACCGCCGCCTGCGCAAGCACAGCAGCCACTGCGTCTGGTCGGATCATAAAGCCTCCAGCCAGGCGGCGGTGGCGCAGTTAATCGGGCAGGGCCATCGGGATATCGCGTTTATTACCGGCTCACTCGATTCACCTACCGGGATTGAGCGCCTCTCCGGCTATAAAGACGCGCTTGCTGCGCAGCGGATCCCGCTGCGTGAATCGCTGATTGTTGAAGGCAAATGGACCCCAGCCAGCGGCGCGGCAGGGGTGACAGAACTGCTGGCGCGCGGCGAGACCTTTACGGCGCTGGTGGCCAGTAATGACGATATGGCCATTGGCGCCATTAAGCAGCTGCATGAAAGCGGAGTGGCCGTGCCTGGCGCGGTGTCGGTGGCCGGGTTCGATGATATCGCCATGGCACCGTACGTGATCCCGGCGCTCTCCAGCGTGCGGGTGCCGGTTACGGAGATGGTGAAAGAGACCATCAGCCGGGTGATCTTTATGCTCGACGGCGGTGATTTTACCTTCCGGCAGACCTTTGACGGGGAGCTGATCCTGCGTGATTCGGTGATGCCCGGTCCGCATCGCTGATCTTACAGCGTGGCCGTCGGGGGGAGCCACGCGCGGGTGAAATCCAGCCAGCCGCCCGCGGTCAGCACCATATCCTGCACGTTTTCCAGGGCGTTGATGCGATAGCGATAGTGATACAGCGGCGTGCAGAGCCCCTCTGCCAGCAACTGCTGGAACAGGTCCGTCAGATGCGCGTGGAAATGCGCTTCGCTGTCGCTGTGCTGCAGCAGCTGGCGCTTGCTGGCCTGCCAGCGCACCTCGCCCAGCGCCAGGGACCAGGCGGGTTCATGTACAAACCATTCCGCCAGCGCAAATCCGGCCATCCCGCTCGCCAGATGATCCCCGAGCAGCAGGTCGGCCTCCTCAAGCGTCTGCGGCGCATACCAGCCGTCGCGATCCTTCCACTCTGTGCTCAGCTCGCAGCCACGCTGCTGGAGCAGCACTCGCCATTTTTCAGCCAACAGCCGCAGCTCGGGGGTATCGTAGCCTACCAGCGTCAGGCGCGCCGGCAGCGTGACGTCGGCCGCGACAGGCAGGTCGGGCACCGGCATGTCGGGCAGAATCTCGGTGCGGGTTTGCAGATCCTCACGTTGGGCAAAGCTCTGCCGGGTCAGGTTTAGGGCTTCCTGGCGCAGAGTGGCGGCCAGCGCTGCGGGCAGTTTTGCATTGACCATCAGCCAGGCGAACCCGCCGCTGGTGGAGGTGACTGCCTCCTGCGGGGCGCGGCCTTTGCCGACCGTTATCCAGGCCGGTTTCTCCACCACCACGCCGGTACGCCAGAATTCAATGGCGTGCAGCAGCGGATGGGTGCCGAAGTACCACGGCTGGCGCTCGAGGCGCAAAAAATGCGAGTGGTGGCGGGCGAGGGTGAAAGGCCCGGCACCCACTTCCGGCTGGCGGGGATGCGGCAAACGGCAGGCGTGGTGCGCAAGCCGATGCGCCAGCAGCGCATCGGCGCTGTGCAGGTCGATGACCAGACACCAGGGGGCGGCGAGCGTCACTGCCGCAATATGCAACAAGCCGCTGTTACGCGCCGGATCGGCCAGCAGCTGCTGGACGGCATTCAGAATATCGTCATCGCTTACCGGCTGGCCGTTATGCCAGTGCGCGCCGCTGCGCAGGTAAAAGTGCCAGCGCAGCCCGTCGTCGGAGCAGGCCCAGTGGTGCGCCAGGTCGGCCACCGGTTGCGTCTGCCCCGGCGCGTAGCGCGTTAACCCGGCGTGGACCGCGCAGATGATGTGCTGTTCGGCGCGGCGGCGATGCAGGGCCGGGTGCAATGACGTTAGCGGACGATGCCAGGGAATACGCAGCGTCGGCTGATGCTTGAGCCATTTACCGCCGAGAAACGGCGTAATGATGTGGTGCAGGCTGGCCGGATCGCCATCCGCCAGCTGCAACGCGCTCTGATAATCGCCTTTTTCCAGACAGGCGTGCATCAGCGGGGCGCTGAGTTCGTGGGTGGTCGCCAGACAGTGCAGGGTGGCGCGATGCCCACGGCCCGGCTGGGCGCTCCAGCTCAGCCAGCCGCTTTGCGCCAGCTGGCGTAACAGGGTGCGGGCATGGCGTTCGCTGCACAGCATCACCCCGGCAACGTCGGCAAGGGTGGTGAGCTGTGGCGTTAAGCCGTAATGCACAGAGAGCCGCTGATACTGGCGGATTTTTTGGAGCTGGCGCATAGCGTCCTGATGCAAATAACACGGATGCAGAGAGTGTAGGGACTTTTGCGGAAGAAATAAGGTTTAGATAAAAGAACAGTTCCGGTTTTTGCGGCACTCAGCGTTTTATCTTGCTGACCGGCGCCATCAGCTCGTTGAGTCGCTCCATTCGCGCCTGCGGGCTGAGGTACAGCCAGCTGAACAGGACGCGCTCCCTGTGTTGGACCTGTTTAAAGTAGGCAGAAAGATACGCAAGTTCTTTGGTGAAGGTTGCCATGTTCGGTCTCCGGTTGAGGAATACCCCATCAGAGTAGGCCGGGAAAGGGGATTAAAACAGGGCGAGATTTTGCAGCTGTTCCGCATAAAAAAGCCCCGGGGCACCGGGGCTGCAAAAGGCAAAATAGAACAAATGAACAACAAGTAAGAGCATGGACTGAGGGTTAAACAGGTAATGACTTCAGCAGGGCGAAAGCTTCCTTCATTCGATCTTCGCTGACCACAAAGGCGCGCAGGTTGCCTTCGGCATCGGCGCCTTTCGCCACCATACCCTGCGGCTCAATGGCGATCTGCCAGCTCAAATCTTTGCGCTGGGTTTCACCGGCCAGATGCAAAGGCAGTTCCGGCGTTTTCACCTTCACCAGCATCGCGGGCAGTTTCAACGGTGCGCTGCCGCCGAGCAGGTTCTTCGCCAGGTACATGGCGCTGAGCTGGATCGGTTGCAGGAACGGCAATACCTGACCGTTAATTTCGGCGCAGTCGCCCAGGGCATAGATATCCGGCTGCGTGGTCTGCAGGTAACTGTCGACCTTCACGCCACGATTCACCTCTGCACCGGCACGCTGGGCCAGCACGGTTTCGGCCCGCAGGCCGGTGGCGGCAATCACCGCATCCACTTCGATGCAGCGGTCTCTGTCCAGCATGGCGCAAATCCCGTTCCCGGTTTGGGTCAGGCTGTGCAGCTGGGATTTCAGCTGCAGGTGCACGCCCATATCGGTCAGACGATGTTGTAAGCGACTGCTTACTTCGGCTGGCATCAGCGCAGACAGGATGCTGGCAGCATGGTCAACCAGGGTGACGGCTTTCCCGGCCCGGCAGAAATCCATCGCCAGCTCGGTGCCGATCAGGCCTCCGCCGACAATCATCACCCTTCGTGCATCACGCAGGGTGGTTTCGCAGGCGCGGTACTCGGTCTGGCTGTTCAGGGTGAGCATCAGCTCGCGGCCTTCGACCGGCGGCACAAAGGCCGCTGCACCGGTTGCCAGCACCAGTTTGTCATACGACCACTGGGTATCTTTTGCTTTCACCACGTGGGCGGCGGCGTCGATTTCCGTTACCCAGCTATAAGGGAACAGGCGCAGGTTGTACTCTTCGGCAAACTCCCCCGCCGTCTGGCGGGTGAGGTCGTCGGCACGCTGACTCTGGCTGATAACGTGGCTCAGGTCTGGCTTGCTGTACTCGTCCATGCTGTCGGCAGCGATCAGCGTCAGCGGGACGTTTGCATCCTGTTTACGAATGTTTTTCACCAGCTGGCGGGCGGCAAAGCCCGAGCCGATAATCACGATACCGTGGTTCATTTTGCCTCCGATGCCAGTTCGTCGAAGACGTCTTTACCCAGCGAGCATTCAGGGCACAGGAAGTTGTCTGGCACCTGGCTCCACGGAGTACCTGGCTGAACATCCTGCATTGGCTCGCCGACCGCCGGATCGTAGATCCACTGGCAAACGCTGCACTGCATGCACGGACCGAGATCCGCAGCCGCCGCAGCGGCACAGGCGCACTCTTCCTGCTGTTCAGTAGAGGCTGCGGTGGTCGCTGCTGGCAGCGGAGCGAGCGCCCACTGACGTGCAATGTCACGGCCATGCTGACGACAGATTTCCAGCGCGTCGATATCCGGGCGCCATTTCGCTTTCAGGCTCAGGGACATTTCAAAACCGGCATCCTGCAAACGGGTGGACAGACGGTCAACCGCGCCGCCGCTCCAGCCGTGGGAGCCGAATGCGCTGGCGCGTTTGTTGCGGAAGCGCAAACCGGTCATCTCTTCAACCAGGCCCGCAATTTTTGGCATCATCACGTTGTTCATGGTGGACGTCCCCACCAGCACGCCTTTAGAACGGAAGACGTTAGTCAGAACCTCGTTCTTATCGCTGCGCGCCACGTTGAAGATTTTCACCGCCACGTTAGGGTCCACTTCGTTAATGCCCTGAGCAATGGCGTCGGCCATCATGCGGGTGTTGTTGGACATGGTGTCATAGAAAACGGTGATGCGATCTTCCTGATAGTCAGCGGCCCATTTCAGATACATTTCAACGATCTGGGTTGGGTTCTCACGCCATACCACACCGTGGGAGGTCGCAATCATATCCACCGGCAGGTTAAAGCCGAGGATTTCGGTAATTTTTGGCGTAACCAGACGGCTGAACGGGGTCAGGATGTTGGCGTAGTAGCGCTGGCACTGTTCGAACAGCTCAGTCTGATCCACTTCGTCATTGAACAGACGTTCGTCGCAATAGTGCTGACCGAAGGCGTCATTACTGAACAGCACCGCGTCGCCGGTCATGTAGGTCATCATGCTGTCAGGCCAGTGCAGCATTGGGGTCTCAACGAAGATCAGCTGTTTGCCGTTACCGATATCCAGCGAGTCACCGGTTTTGACGATGTTGAAATTCCACTCCGGGTGATGATGATGACCATTGATGGAGTCGATCGCGTTAGCGGTGCAGTAAATTGGGGTGTCCGGGATGCAGGACATCAGCTCGGTCAGCGCACCGGCGTGATCTTCTTCGGCGTGGTTAATGATGATGTAATCAATGTCGGCCAGGTCGATTTCGCTGCGCAGGTTCTGCACGAATTCACGGCTGAATTTATGGTCGACGGTGTCGATCAGCACGTTTTTATCTTCACGGATGAGGTAGCTGTTGTAGCTGCTGCCGCGCAGGGTTTTGTATTCAGTCCCGTGGAAATCACGCACTTCCCAGTCACGTTGACCGACCCAATGGATGTTGTTTTTAACCAGAATAGACATAGCAACCTCGAAAAATAATTTAGCGAATCAGTATTTAGATATTTTGTTTATTGCAGGTTGCGTGCCAACTTTTTAATGAATTGATTTATATGAAATTTTAAAATAATAATGCTTTGGTGGTAGTCAATTTGACTGTCATTGATGTAGTCAATATGACATGATGCATTGTCAAAAAGACTGTGAGGTGCGAATGAGTTTCTCCGTAGAGGTACTGGCGAGGATCGCCATTGAGCTGCAGACTGGGATTGGTCATCAGGATCGCTTTCAACGCCTGATTTCCACCCTGCGTCACGTGCTGGACTGCGATGCATCGGCGCTGCTGCGCTATGAAGGGCGACAGTTTATTCCGCTGGCGATCGACGGTCTGGCGCAGGATGTGCTGGGTCGTCGTTTTACTCTGGAAGGCCACCCGCGGCTGGAGACCATCGCCCGCGCCGGGGACGTGGTGCGCTTTCCCGCCGACAGCGACCTGCCCGATCCTTACGACGGGCTGATCCCCGGTCAGGAGAGCCTGAAAGTTCACGCCTGCATCGGCCTGCCGCTGTTCGCCGGGCAAAACCTGATTGGCGCCCTGACCCTCGACGGCATGTCACCGGATCAGTTTGACACCTTCAGCAACGAAGAGCTGCGGCTGATTGCCGCCCTCGCCGCCGGGGCACTGAACAATGCATTGCTGATTGAGCAGCTGGAGAGCCAGAACAGCCTCCCCGCTAGCCCGACGGCGTTTGAGCAGGTGGCGCACACCGAGATGATCGGCCTCTCGCCGGGCATTATGCAGTTGAAGAAAGAGATTGAGATTGTCGCCGCCTCCGACCTCAACGTGCTGATCGAGGGAGAAACCGGCACCGGCAAAGAGCTGGTGGCGAAATCCATTCACGAGGCCTCGCCGCGCGGCGTAAACCCGCTGGTTTACCTGAACTGCGCCGCGCTGCCGGAGAGCGTGGCCGAGAGCGAACTGTTCGGTCACGTCAAAGGGGCGTTTACCGGGGCCATCAGCAACCGCAGCGGCAAGTTTGAAATGGCCGACAACGGCACGCTGTTCCTTGACGAAATTGGCGAGCTGTCGCTGGCGTTGCAGGCCAAGCTGCTGCGGGTGCTGCAGTATGGCGATATCCAGCGGGTGGGCGACGACCGCAGTCTGCGGGTTGACGTCCGGGTGCTGGCGGCCACCAACCGCGATCTGCGTGAAGAGGTGCTGGCCGGGAATTTCCGTGCCGACCTGTTCCACCGCCTGAGCGTGTTTCCGCTTTCGGTACCGCCGCTGCGCGAGCGGGGCGAGGATGTGGTGCTGCTGGCGGGCTTTTTCTGCGAGCAGTGTCGGTTGCGGATGGGCTTATCCAGGGTGGTACTCAGCCCCGGTGCCCGTAGCCATCTGCAGAGCTACGGCTGGCCGGGCAACGTGCGCGAGCTGGAGCATGCGATCCACCGCGCCGTGGTGCTGGCGCGGGCCGCACGCGGAGGCAATGAGGTGGTGATCCATGCCCGACACTTTGCCCTGCACGACGAGGGTGTATCTGCGGCGCAGTCTGAGATGCCGGAGATAGCGATCCCGGTGAACCAGAATCTGCGCGATGCCACGGAAGATTTTCAGCGCCAGATGATTACCCGGGCGCTGGAGCAGAACAGCCGCAGCTGGGCGGCGAGCGCAAGGGCGCTGGAGACAGACGTTGCCAACCTGCATCGGCTGGCAAAACGTCTGGGGCTGAAAAGTTAAATAATGCCTGCCTGGTAGAAATCCTGCAGGTTAATGGCCCCGCACAGGCGGCCGCTGTCGTCCACCACCGGGGCGGCGGTGATTTTGCGCTTCATCAGCAGCTCTTTGGCTTCTACCGCGCGGCTGTCGGCGTTCAGGGTCAGGCCACCGGTGGTCATCGCGCTGCTGACGATCACCTCAAGCTTGCCGCCGCCGACCAGCCAGCGGCGCAGGTCGCCGTCGGTAAAGACGCCTTTAACGTGGCGTTCCTCATCGCAGACCGCCACCAGCCCCAGCCCGGTACGGCTCAGCTCCAGCATCGCGTCCATCACGCTGGTATTCAGCTTCACCTGCGGGACCGCGTCGTCGGTGCGCATCAGGTGATGCACCTTATTCAGCAGGCGTGCGCCCAGCGCGCCTGCCGGATGGGAGCGGGCAAAATCTTCTTCGTTAAAGCCGCGGGCCTGCATAACTGCCATCGCCAGCGCATCGCCCATCATCAGCGTATTGACGGTGCTGGAGGTTGGCGCCAGGTGCATCGGGCAGGCTTCGCGTTCGACCGAAATATCCAGCGTCGCTTTGGCGGCCAGCGCCAGCGGCGAGCGGGATTTGCCGGTCATCGCTAGCAGCGCGACCGATTTTTCCTGCAGGCGCGGGAGGATCAGATCCAGCTCTTTCGCCGAACCGGAGTAGGAGATAAACAGCAGCACGTCGCGGCTTTCAATCATCCCCAGATCGCCGTGCAGCGCTTCCGCCGGATGGACAAAAAAGGCCGGGGTGCCGGTGCTGGCCAGCGTGGCGGCAATCTTCTTGCCGATATGGCCGGATTTACCGATGCCCGCGACAATCACTTTGCCTTCACATTGAATAATGGTGTTAGCGGCCAGAACAAAATCATCACCCAGACGATCCGGCAGGCGGCTGGCTTCCTGCAGTTCCAGCATCAGGGTTTGACGACCTGCGTTGATCAGAAAATCACTCATCTTTCTCTCCGGTTACGATCACGTTGATTCCTTTCTCTTCCAGCGCTTTTTTGAACGCCGGATCGATACCTGCGTCGGTGATCAGCGTATCGACGCTTTCAAGGGCACAGACAATATTAGGGCTTTTGCGGCCAAACTTCGACGAGTCCGCCATCAGGATCACCTCCCGGGCGGCATTGCACATGGCTTTACTGACGCTAAAGACTTCGTTGAAGGTGGTGACGCCCGCGTTAAGATCGATACCGTCGGTGCCCATAAACAGGCGGTCAAAGCTGAAATGGTCGAAGGCGTTTTCTGCCAGCTGGCCGTGAAACGAGGCCGATTTTTTACGGAAGGTGCCGCCAGGCATCAGAAGCGTTTGTTCGTTGTCGAATTCCGCCAGCGCGTTGACGATGTGCAGGCTGTTGGTCATCACCGTGATGTTATTGAAACGGCCCAGCATTGGCACCATCTGCAGCACCGTGCTGCCCGCATCGAGGATGATCGAGTCGCCGTCATGGATAAATTTGACGGCGGCGTCGGCGATCAGCGCTTTCTGGTGGGTATTGATCAGCGTCTTGTGGTCGATTGGTGGATCGGCTTCGTCTTTATTCAGCACCACGCCGCCGTAAGTTCGGATCACCGTCCCGGCGTTTTCCAGGATCACCAGATCCTTGCGGATGGTGGTGCCGGTGGTATCAAAGTAGTGGGCCAGATCCTCGACTGAGCACTTTCCCTGCTTTTGCAGATGCTCAAGAATGGCCGCCTGCCGCTGGCGTGGTTTCATAGACGTTGAGTTCCTTACGTTGCGAAATGATAATTTCGCAAGCTTATAACGTTCACAACGAAATTATCCATGTTTCAATTTAAGCGCTAATGATAGTGCATTCTGACAGAGTGAATCATGGGGAAAGATCACACCCGGCTCTAATTCCTGCAGGGGGAGGCCGTTGAGTGCTGCAATTTTCACCGGCCGGGCGAAGACCGTCAGCCCGCGCATCATCAGCGAGTCGCAGACCCGGTTGTCGTCGTCCAGCGCAATGGCGATCACCACCCGCGGTTTGAAGCGCCCGCCGGAACGGCCCACGCCGACGCGACCGCGCTGGCAAAGGGCATCGAAGGCGCGGTTAAAACGGTGGATTTGCCAGCCGCCGAGTGCCAGCTGGCAAAGCCAGGCGATAACGGCGACGGTGATTAATGTGGTGACCATATCAGCTCCTTAATTGCCGGGTGGCGGCTGCGCCTGACCCGGCCTACGGTCCGAATGTTTTTGTAGGCCCGGTAAGCGAAGCGCCACCGGGCGTTCAAGCACGATCAGAACATCACCTGTCCGCCGGTGATATTGATTGACTGGCCGGTGCAGTAAGACGCTTTTGGGCTGGCATAAAACAGCAGCATGTTCAGTACATCCTGATAGTCGCAGCCGCGCTTGAGCGGGACTTTGTCGATGTAATACTGTTCCACCTGATCAGCTTCAATACCCAGCTTGGTGGCGTACTGCGGCAGCAGGGACTGGAACATCGGCGATTTCAGCAGGTTGCCGAGCATCAAGGAGTGAACGGTAATCCCGTATTCCGCCAGATCCAGCGCCAGAGACTGCGTCAGCCCCACGCCGCCAAACTTCGCCGCGCTGTAGCCGGAGTTGTGCTTGCTGCCCACCTTGCCGGACTTGGAGTTGATCTGAATGATGCGCCCGGCAATACCGTCGCGGATCATCAGACGCGAGAACTCGCGGGCGCAGAGGAAATAGCCCACCAGATTCACCTGTAAAGAGCGGTCGAAATCCCCCAGCGCTACGTCGCTGATAAACGCGGCTTTGGCGATCCCGGCGCTGTAGACCAGCAGGTCGACGCGGCCAAAAATCTCGTTCACCCCGTGCGACAGCGCCAGCACGCTCTGTTCGCTGGTGGCATCGGCACCAAAGCCGTACGCCATCCCTTCGCCAAACTCCTGATTAATAACGCTGGCTACCCGGGCGGCTTTTTCGCTTTGAATATCCACCACCGCCACACGATAGCCTTCTGCGGCCAGCCCACGGCAGAGATATTCCCCTAAGGTTTGTCCCCCGCCAATGACAACAGCAACCTGATTCATCGTTCTCTCCTTTATTAAGCTACAAATTTCAGTACACAACCGGTGGCCAGTGCCTGCGGAACCGGCCCGGCGACATGCACGGTGCCCGGATATTCCGCCTCGGTCTGACCATCGAAACGCAGGGTGATATGCCCCAGCTCGCGCAGATTCTGCTCGGCGACACTGCCCACGGCGGTGACCGGATAGCGGGTTTCTCCCAGGGTTAGCTGGCTGCCGGG
>Ga0308165_1006456_pt1 | contig 10329 bp, 7 predicted proteins | sample PhyWR2_FD_201032 | JGI IMG/M metagenome (GOLD analysis project Ga0308165, IMG submission 201032) | Phyllosphere microbial communities from UC Gill Tract Community Farm, Albany, California, United States - DLSLW.R2 | ecosystem: Host-associated > Plants > Phyllosphere > Unclassified | place: USA... | reverse complement strand
CGCAGCGCAGCTTGCGCAGCCGGTACACAATGACGATGTGAACGTCAGTGCATCCTCAGTAAGCTGCAGCGCCTGTTGCGTGCAAACCCGGCTACACGCGCCACAGACTGTACACTGCGCCTGATCCAGCGCCAGCTGATATTCGCTGATGGCAGAAAACGCCTGACGGCGGGCCCGTCGCCCGGTAGAAACGGTACCTGTCTTCACGTCCACTTCACTGGCCTTCAAAAAGTGTCGGCGCTCGGCATTGATCGGCTTTTGCGGCGGCGGCAGGATCTGCCAGACCGGGGCATTCAATTCCCGCAGCCGGAGGTTTAATGCCGCTACGGTGCGCACCCAGCCGGGGAAGGACTCCATATTCAGCGCCACAGCCCGGATGCCGTGCTGGTGATGCCACATCAACAGCTCTTCAACGGACGGTGCCAGCGTCGAAAACGGTGCCACCAGGGTAAAGGCGGTATAGCGGCGCGTTTCCGGCCGCAGGTTTTGCAGCGCATCCGTCGGACAGGCAAACAAGCATTGTCCGCACCGTAGGCACGCATCCTGATCAATGGTCGGCATCGTTGCCGTGGGGGCAATGGCGTTCACCGGACACGCCGTCACGCATGCCTGGCAGTCGTGGCGGGGAAACTGTTTGCGTAAGCAGGAGCCCCCCACGCCGGGCGGCGCAAGGGGCTGGGTCAGGCGAAATAACGCCATCAGTTAATACAGAAGAACATAAAGCGGAAAAGCACTTCAGACAGCACCAGCAACAGACTGCCAGCCATCAGACCGAACCGGCCCTGACGCCACGCGCTCACCGCAAACAGCAGTGCGCCGAGCACGGACACGACCCAGCTAAATACGCGCAGACCGCTGAACTGGAGGAACGCGTCCAGCGGCTGATGAGGTAAGGTAACGACACCGCTCAGGCTGGCGTTCGCCAGATACTGCATATATTCCGGTTGAGCCAGCAGACGAATCGCAACAATCGCGACCACCAGCATCCCGGCGAAGCGCAGCACCGACTGGCGCACACTGGCCACGGCGTGTGCTTTCAGCATCGGCAGCCACACCAGCGCCACTGCACCTAGCACCCCAACGGCACCATAAAACATCAGCCAGGTGTTGAAATGGCTCCAGGTAATGACCGACGTATGCGCATAAATCGCACTCATGCACCAAACATCCACCAGGCCCAGCATGGTCGCAATCGGGAGTAAGCCCGTTATCAGCCTTTTTTTAACCAGCATGATCAGCGTACACAGCCCTAATACCGCCAGATAAAAGCTGGCAAAGACAATTTCACGGCTCAGCCACGAGCTGGCGACGTGGCGCAGCGCATTAAAGGCATTCAGCGGATAGCCGAGGTGCAGCGTAGAAACAATCAGCCCCAGGCCGCCCGCCACGCAGGCAGTCAGCATCACCGGCAACAGCTGGCGCTTAGCCTGTGGAATGCGCGACGCGGGACGGGCGGAAAGCGTCAGGAATAACGTCATCCCCACGGAGCCTTGTACCAGCAGGGTAAAGATCAGTAGCGGTAACTCATGCATGCGGGTGTTCCTCTTTTTCCGCACCCTGATGCGCTTTAATCACAAGGCTTGGATGGGTAATGGCCGAATCCGGTAAGCCCTGCACATCACAGAGGTTGCCGTATTTCGCGCGCAGTTCCTCAATCGGACCGAACTTAATCGCCCCCAGCGGACAGGTTGCAACGCAAATCGGCTGTTCGCCTTTCGCCTGCAAATCGACGCAGAAATCGCACTTCGACATCTGCCCGGCTTCCTCATTCATCTGCGGCGCACCGTAAGGACACGACCAGGCGCAATAGCCGCAGCCGACGCATTTGGTGGTATCGACGCGCACAATGCCGTCTCCCGGACGCTTGTGCATCGCCGTGGTCGGGCAGTTTTTGGTGCAGACAGGATCGGCACAATGGTTGCAGGAGATCGACAGCGTGTAGGCGTACACATTGTTAGTCACGCCCCCCTGCCCGGTCGGCATAAAGCCGCCGCCTTTCACTTCATAGACGCGGCGAAAACGCCGTCCGACGTCCAGATTATGCTTGTCTTTACAGGCCACCTGGCAGGCTTTACACCCGGAGCAACGCGAAGAATCGATGAAAAAGCCAAGCTGCTTGTCACTGACCGGTGGGTATTCCTTATACTGCTGCGTCATACTTTGCGACCTCCACAAGCATGGTTTGATGAGAATTGCCTTTCGCAAGTGGCGTAATACGCGCGGAACTCAGGACGTTGGCACACCCGCCGTGGTCCACCCCCTCGGCATCCGGCTGCCACCAGGCCCCTGCCTGCATGGCGACGACGCCTGGTATAATGCGCACCGTGACCTCCGCAGGCACCTGACAGATACCCCGCTGGTTATGAATGCGCACCGCGTCCCCCTGGCGGATCCCGCGTTTTTGCGCGTCGAGTGGGTTGATCCACAGCTTCTGCATCTGTACTTCCTGCAGCCAGGGGTTGGCATACTGGGTGGAGTTCGCGCGGTTTTTGCCTTTCCAGGTAATCAGCTGCAGCGGGAACTGCTGCGCGAGCACATCTTCCGGCCCTTCGTGCGCCGGGACGTAATGCGACAGCGCAGGAATTTCCGGGTTATTCATGTCGAACAGACGCTTTGAGAAAATCTCAATTTTTCCGGACGGCGTCGGGAACGGATGATTCTGCGGATCGCGGATGTTGTCCTCAAACGCCACGTACGGCTTGCTCTTAAACAGATGCTTACGTGTTTTCAGCAGCTCAGAGAAGGTCGGCAGATGTTCATCCGGCATCGACAGGCGGGTCTGCTCCCAGATATGTTCAATCCACTGCTGCTCGGTACGGCCTTCGCTGAACTGTGGCTCAACGCCCAGTTTCGCGGCCACTTCACGCTGCCAGTCATAGTCTGAGCGGCGTTCAAACTCCGGCTCAATCAGCTTTTCGGAGAGCACCAGGTAATTTGCCGTTCCCCAGGTTTCACCGATGTTCCAGCGTTCCATAAAGCTGGTTTCAGGCAACAGCAGGTCCGCGTAGCGGGCGCTTGGGGTCATGTAGAGATCGCTGACCACGATAAACTCGATGCGGGACTCATCCTCCAGTACCTTAACCGCCTGATGCAAATCTGGATTCTGGTTTGCCAGGTAGTTACCCGCCAGCGAAAACAGGATGCGGATATTACTTTTTAAGCTATCCGCCCCTTTCAGCCCCTGTTCCGGCGTGACCTTGCTGGCATCCTCGGCGGCCTGCACCCAGTTCATGATCGAGATGCTTTCTTTGACCGGGTTTTCCGGCATCTCAGGGCCTGCGGCAAATTTACGGTTGGCGCTGCCGCCGTAACCGGCTGCCCAGCCGCCTTTAATTCCCACGTTGCCGGTGAGGGTCGCCAGCAGCGTCGAACCACGGGCGGTACGCTCACCACAGTTATGTCGCTGCGGACCCCATCCCTGAATTAACGCCGCCGGTTTGGTGTTGGCATAATCCCGCGCCAGCTGGCGAATGGTTTGTGCCGGAACGTGGGTGATTTTTTCCGCCCACTCGGGGGTTTTGACCTGACCGTCTTTGTCGCCCATCAGATAGGCCACCAGCGACTCGTTAGCAGGCACGCCTTCTGGCATGGAGGCTTCGTCAAAGCCGAGGGTATAGCTGTCGATAAAGGCTTTGTCATGCAGATTTTCGCTGACGATGACGTACATCATCGCATCCATCAGCGCATTGTCGGTCGAGGGCAAAAGCGGGATCCACTCATCGGCCAGCGAGGCCACGGTATCGGAATAGCGCGGATCGACGACAATAAAGCGCGTGCCGTTTTGCTTCATCTGCTGAAAATAGTGGTTGCTGTGACCAAAAATGGTTTCGGTCGGGTTGTGCCCCCACAGGATCACCAGTTTGGTTTCTGCCAGCGTATCCAGCGAGTTGCCGCTGGCCACCGCACCATAGGTGTAAGGGGTAGCGGCGGCAGTATTGCCCATGCTCACTGAGTGGTAATACTCCAGATATCCCCCGGTGAGATTGAGCAGGCGGCGCATCATCTTATCGCCGGAAAAGGTCCCGCCGCTGGTCGCCGTATTGTTATGCACAAAGCGGCATTCCGGGCCGTATTTTGCGCTGATACGTTTCAGGTTGTCGGCGATAAGGGTGGTGGCTTCATCCCAGGAGATGCGTTCAAATTTGCCCTCCCCGCGCTTACCGACGCGCTTCATCGGGTACTTCAGGCGATCCGGATGATAGACAAACTTGCGATAGCCGCGACCGCGAACGCAGGCGCGCATAATGGGCATTTCCGGGTCCAGATCGCTGTCCGGGCGGGTGGTGATTTGGGTGATCACACCGTGTGCGACGTGCGCGCGAATATCGCATTTTCCGCCGCAGTCAAAGGTGCTACAGGTTTGCACAACGCGTTCAGCCGCGCCGGACGTTTGTGCTGCCGGGCTGGCCTGGGTTGACGATGCCAGCGCTTTCCCGGACATGACAAACGGCAGCGTCACCAGCGCCGACCCAGCCTTGAGAAGGCCTCTGCGCGTGATCTGGGGAAAAAGAGTGTCCCGATTTTCTTTGTGTTCTGACATGTTATTCCCTCAAAAAAAGAGGTGCATTCTTCCTCATAACCCCCTCGGGGTATTTGATGTGAATCAACTCAGAAAATATGTCATCCAACAGGCCCGTTTTTCGTTTTTTATTTAGGCAAAACAATAAAATACGGAAATACCAAAGATTAAACACATTCATGAAATGAATATAATTACCGGGAGATGACGCGCCGGTTTGCTCATTCGCCATTTTGGACCACACTTATTTTTTAATGGATTTTTAGCGCGTTGACCTGAGGCATATTTCCAGGCGGGTAGTGATAAGTGATAAAGGGTGGCATTGATGAAAAGGATCGCAATTATCGGCGCAGGGCCGACCGGCATTTATACGTTTTTGTCGCTGCTGAACCTCCGGACGCCGCTGTGCATCTCGGTTTATGAGCAGGGTGACAAAGCTGGCGTGGGCATGCCCTACAGCAGCGAAGAGAACTCCAGAACGATGCTGGCCAACATCGCCAGCATCGAAATCCCCCCCGTTTTCTTGACCTATATCGACTGGCTGCGCAGCCAGAGCGACGCCCATCTGGCGCGCTACGGCGTGGAGAAATCGTCCCTGCACGTCCGGCAGTTCCTGCCGCGTATACTGCTGGGGGAGTATTTCCGCGATCAATTTATACAGCTGGTCGAACAGGCGAAAAAAGCGGGTTTTGCGGTCGAGGTGCACGAGTCCTGCCCGGTCATCGATCTGGCCGCCACCCCCGAGGGTGTCAACCTGTGGACGGAAGGTGAACCGGAGCCCAAATCATTCGACCTGGCGGTGATCGCCACCGGGCACGTCTGGCCGGAGGAAGACGCCTCGTCGCGAGCCTTCTTCCCCAGCCCGTGGTCCGGGCTGATGGAGGCCAAAATTGCGGCCGGCAACGTGGGGATTATGGGCACCTCCCTGAGCGGACTCGACGCGGCGATGGCGGTGGCCATTCAGCATGGTACCTTTATCGAATCCGATAACGAGCAGATCCAGTTCAGGCTGGATGAAGGCAGCGAGGCGCTGAAGATTGTGCTGATGTCCCGCTCGGGCATCCTGCCGGAGGCCGATTTTTACTGTCCGATCCCCTACGAGCCATTAACCATTGCTACCGAAGAGGCGATTGACGCCGCGATCCAGCAGGGTTCAGAGGGCTTACTTGACCGTATCTTCCAGCTTATGGTGGAAGAACTGCAGCGCGCCGATCCGGCCTGGAGCGAGGCGGTCGCGCTGAACACTCTCCCGGCCGACAGCCTTCGCGAGGCCTGGTTTGCCGACCGGGAAAAAAACGGCCCGTTCCGCTGGGCGGTGTCGAATCTGGATGAGGTGGAGCGCAACAAACGCGACCGGCGAACGGTGCCATGGCGCTACACCATCCTGCGCCTGCACGAAGCCGTCGAGAAGATTGTCCCTCACCTCACTGAACAGGATCGGGAGCGTTTTAACAGTGGTCTGGCGCGGGTGTTTATCGACAACTATGCGGCCATCCCGTCCCGGTCGATTCGCCGACTGTTGGCCCTGCGCGAGGCGGGCGTCATCAGCATTCTGACCTTGGGCGCGGAGTATGAAATGGCGCTAAAAACGGACCGGACGGTGATTAATGCCCAGGGTAAGAGCTGGTCGTTCGATACCTTTATCGACGCCCGCGGGCAGAAGCCGCTCAAAACCAAAGACCTGCCGTTCCCGGTGTTGCGCAAACAGCTCGAGTCCGCCGGAGAGGCGATCCCGGACGTCGGGGACGATTACACCCTGCTGGCCCCGGAATACCTGCGCGGAAAAATTGCCTTTGGTGCGCTGCCCTATCTAATGCACGACCGGCCTTTTGTACAAGGTCTTGTGGTGTGCGCCGAAATCGGGGAGTCAATGGCGAAAGCCGCCGTCCAGCCCGCCTCCCGGGCGCGCAGACGGCTGCCGTTTATCGGGGAGTGAAGGCGGTTTCACAGGCGGCGGCGAGCGCCAGTAACGCGGACTCATCCTCTGCGGTCGAAAGGATTTCAAGCCCCACGGGGAAGTGGGTTCGCGTTCTTGCACAGGGGAGCGTGATGGCAGCAAAGCCGCTGATGGCCGCCAGCTCGGGCGCATGGCCGGGCGGCATTTTTTCCAGGCTGTCCGGTAACCGGCACACCGTCGGGTAGAGAAACGCGTCAATGCCTCCCTGCTCCGCCACCTGTGCCAGCGCCATACGTAACGCACGCCGCAAGCGCCGTCCGGTGAGCCAGGCGGGATTTTTTAGCGTCTCGCAGGACAACATGCGGGTCAGCAGCGGCAAGAATTCCGCTAAATATTGCCCGGAGTCGACGATGGCCTGAAGATCGTGCGGGGCGCCAGGATGCTGTTGCAACCAGCCGTCAAAGGCCACGCGAAACTCATACAGACTCAGGCATGTCGCCATTTCAACGTCACGCAGCAGCGGAATGTCAACCGCCACCACCTTCGCACCATGGAGTCTCAGCCTTCCGATGGCGGCATGCCAGGCTTCAAGCTGGTGCGGATCGTCCCCTTCGAGGGCGCGGATCACGCCAAATCTCACCCCTTTCAGCGATACGGTTTCAACGGTTGACGGCGTATGCCCATGCATAATCCCGTGCAGCAATGCGGCATCCTGCACGCAGTGCACCATCGGCCCCACGGTGTCTTTGCTCAACGACAGTGGCGCAATGCCCTGCATTTGTGCCCGGCGAACCCGCGGTCGTAACCCCACCAGTCCGGTATAGCTGCACGGAATACGAATCGACCCGCCGGTGTCGGTGCCCAGCGCCCCTTCGGCCATCCCGGCCGCCACCGCCGCCGCGCTACCGCCGCTGGATCCGCCCGCCGTAATGGTGGGGAACTGCGGATGACGGACATCGCCGCCGAGCGAGCTGCGGGAGCGGACGTCAAAGGCAAACTCGGACATATTCGCCCGCGCCAGAATAATGGCCCCGGCATCGCGCAACCGGCGAACCACCAGCGCATCGGTTGTCGGCTGTAGCGCGCTCAGCGACGAGCTACCCAGCGTCAGCGGTAGCCCGGCGCAGGCAATGTTATCTTTCACGATCAACGGCACGCCGTGTAATGGCCCGGCAAGCATGCCGCGACGCCGTAGAGTCTGACAATGCATCGCCTGCGACAGAGCGTCAGGATTGACACCCAGAATGGCATTCAGATCCGCGCGACGTTCAATCATGGCCAGCCGTCGGGTTATCTCCTCGGGACAATCTGCCGGAGGGATCAGCCGTCTGTTTCGCATAGTGTTTCCTTAATCAATGCCGGAGGCCAGGCCAGCGCCCGACCTCCCGTCGCATTTAGTCCCGTAACCCGGAAGTAATGGCGTCAACCTCCTGCGGACGCAGGCGGATTTCCGCGGCACGACGGTGCCCCTGCATCCCTTCGGTGCGGCTCTGGCGGATCGCGGGCTCTGCAATTGCGGCAATCCCCTGATCGTCAATCCACTGGTGGGTACAAATTTTGACGTAGGCTCCGACCCACAGGCCACCGGTGTAGCGCGCTGCCGCCATGGTCGGCAGGGTGTGGTTGGTGCCGCAGCATTTGTCCGAGAACACCACGCTGGCGTTCTGGCCGATAAACAGCGATCCGTAGTTACGGATTTTGGCTGCCGTGCTGTGCGGATCCCGGGTATGCACCTGCAGATGCTCGGTCGCCATATAGTCCGCGAAGGCGATCAGCTGTTCTTCGCTGTCACAGACCACGATTTCCCCCTGCCGACGCCAGGCCTCACCTGCCGTGGCGGCAGTCGGCAGCGTCATCAGCTGGCGTTCAATCTCTGCCAGGGTTCCTTCGGCAAGCGCCCTGCTGCTGGTCGCCAGCCCGACGCGGGTGTGGACATCATGTTCCGCCTGCGCCAGCAGATCGGCGGCAATAATGCGCGCGTCGGCGCTGTCATCGGCGACGGTGAAGATCTCGCTTGGCCCGGCCAGGGCGTCGATCCCCACTTTGCCGAACACCTGACGCTTGGCCTCATTCACAAAGGCGTTGCCGGGCCCGACAATTTTATCCACCGCCGGAACGCTCTCGGTTCCCCAGGCCATCGCCGCAATTGCCTGCGCGCCGCCGATTTTAAAGATTCGGTGTGCACCTGCCAGATGGCACACCGCAATCATCGCCGGATGCGCCGCCGGTGGCAGACAGGCAATGATCTGCTCACAGCCCGCCACCGTAGCCGGCACGATCGACATCACCGGCGCGGAAAGAATCGGGTAGCGACCACCCGGCACGTAACAGCCCACCGTCTGAACCGGAATAATGCGATGCCCCAGATGCACGCCCGGCAGGGTTTCGATCTCCAGCGGCAGCATGGTGGCAAGCTGCGCCTGTGCAAAGCGGCGCACCTGCGCAATCGCAAACTCGCTGTCGCGACGCGTCTGGGGATCCATCTCCCGCAGGGCGATGTCGATCTCTTCCGCGGTGACTTCAAACTGCGCAGGTACCACCTTATCGAACTGCTGCGAATAGTCTTTCAGGGCGGCGTCGCCGTCACGCTTTACGCGTTCAATAATGGCGCTGACGGTGTCGGTTAACGACTTATCGGCCTGCGCGTCCTGTCCCTGCGGACGTTTGATCCAGCTGACCTGGTCAACAATCGATTGTGCTGTCATTACGCGTCCTCCATTTGACCGAGTTTGATTTGCGCCAGCAGCGCCAGGTGATCGTAAACCACCCACTCGTCGACAATTTTGCCGTTGATGATGTGGTAATGGGACATGCCCATCACGAACAGGCGTTCGCCGGTCGGTTTACCCAGCTCGCCGTAGCCCAGGTGATGGCCTTCAATAATCCAGCGAACCGCCACTTTGGTGCCGCCTTCTTCGCACGGGTTGGAGCAAATATGCTGCGGCAGCCAGGCGCCGTCGGGGATCATGCCGATCAGGGCCAGGGTCTGGTGGGTCACCGCCGCCACGCCGTACAGCTCTTTCATCAGCGGGCCGTGCCACTGCACGTTGGGTGCATACACCTCTTTGATCTTACCGAGCATCCGGCGGTTATAAATTTCGTGCAGCCAGCGCAGGCACTGCTCTTCGGTGTCGGTATGGGCGATGGAGACGTCGCAGACCATTTCCGGCGGATACTGGCCCAGCATGCGGCCGTTTTCGCCGATGTCAGTGACGCGGAAGCCCTTGTCGAACTGCTCCTTCGCCATGTTAAAGGCCACTTCGTCGGTGTTCAGCCCCAGCTGCTTCATCAGGGACATGTTGTCGCTGACCACCCACTCCCGGTAGATTTTGTTTTCGTGGATCATGCAGTCGGCCACGGTGCGGGTGACAAAGGTGCGGTTGGTCGGTTTGCCCAGATGGCTGAACTGAGTGTGGCGGCCGCTGCCGGTCACCAGATGCGAGGTATAAAACCCGTCAACGTCGTTACCGTTCCAGATAACCTGAGTGGCCATGCCCCGGCGCTCCGGGAAGGCCACCAGACGTTGCAACGTATCCTGCACCACCTGCTCGCGGTTATACAGGGTGCCGAGCGCATTATATAAAATACAGTTGTGCGTATAGTGGGTATAAATTAAGCCCACGTCGCGTTCATCCCATATTTTATGGGTGCAGCGAACGATATAGTCGACAATATCGGTGTAGCAATCATCAAAGCCACGTAATGATTGCACGCGGGGACGCTTTTCCGGCACCAAATCAATAAAGTCCCGACGTTCAACCTGTAATACCGGTTCGTCACGGGTCGGTTTATTATTTTTTTCAGGTACGGCTGGCGCTTTATTTGTTGCTTCGGTTGAAGACATATAAACTCCTGCATCTATTTTCAGACAATACGATCCCGCACCCGGAATGGATGGAGAAGAGAACCGCAA
>Ga0308165_1006455_pt1 | contig 10329 bp, 10 predicted proteins | sample PhyWR2_FD_201032 | JGI IMG/M metagenome (GOLD analysis project Ga0308165, IMG submission 201032) | Phyllosphere microbial communities from UC Gill Tract Community Farm, Albany, California, United States - DLSLW.R2 | ecosystem: Host-associated > Plants > Phyllosphere > Unclassified | place: USA... | reverse complement strand
AAATGGTACGCCCTACAGGGCTCGAACCTGTGACCTACGGCTTAGAAGGCCGTTGCTCTATCCAACTGAGCTAAGGGCGCATAGTGGGGTATGCTGGCAGTTAACAGGGCGTAGCCTGTCAGTGCGAGGGGAATTATACGGTCAACGCCTCTGGAGTCAATTACTTTTCAATTACCTGCGCAACAATTGAGCGTAAATACGCATTAGGGTCAGGGGACCTGACTTGGCGGCAAGATTTTTTACCGCAAAGTCAGGTTACAGGGCTGATTAACCCGCGAAAACGTTCATAATTATCCCGCCGCTGATAATAAGAAGCATTGCAAAGATAGCCGGAAGGTCGGGTTTCTGTTTATAGAGGATCATCGAACAGATGGTTACGCCAACAATACCAAAACCACACCATAGCGAATAGGCGACACCCACTGGAATGGTGCTCATTGCCCGGGTCAGGGCGAAGTAACACAGCGCATAAGCGCACACCACCAGCACGGAAGGCTTGAGTCGACTAAAGCCGTTGGTTTTTTTAATCATTGAAGTACCGGTGATTTCTGAACCGATAGACAGTGCCAGCCATAAAAATCCGAGATTAAACATAGATAATTCCTTTTATTGGTTGACGATTTTATTGTCGAGGGTAGGAGTCTGCGTTAGCGGTGTCTCTTCTGCTTCTTCATGACCCATTTTCGAGAATAAGTTCATGATAACGATCCCGCTGGCGATGATAGCCATGCCTATAATGGATGCCATGTCCGGGTGCTGACCGTAGAAGACAATTCCCAGTGAGGAAACCACCAGAATACCCGTGCCGGACCATGTAGCATAAGCCAGCCCAACGGGAATATCGGTCACTGCACGGGATAGAGAGTAGTAGCAAGCGCAGTAAAGCACGACGATCAGCGCGAGCAGCAGGATCTTGGTTATCCCTTCGCTAGAATCGAACATTTTTAGCGTCGAAGTGGCGGAGGTTTCCGATATGATAACTAACAGCATCCACAGCCAGCATTTTGTTTTGGAAGACATCATTTAAACTCCAGGGTTTATTTTCGAAGTAAGATTATTTTTCTGTTTTTTTATAAAATCGACGGCGGCATCGGTCATGGCCGCATCGGGTATTTCAGCCAGAGACGGGTTAGCGACAATATCTTTAACGGTCAAATAACGACGACGGGTTGTCGGTAGAGGCGGTGTATTTCTCTCTGATGCGAGTTTTTCCAACAGCTCGTTCATCGAACAAAGCGTGATGCCACAGTTAACCAGCCTGGCAAGAGTCGACTTGATATGCGCGGCATATGCGCTATCTGCAACGGTGCCACATAGCTGGTTAAGCTCGCTATTGGGATCACAGTGATAACGCAAAGCCAGCACGGGAATACCCGCCAGTAACGCATCGTGTATCCTGTGGGCAATAGGGTTTTGCAGCGAACCATTCACCAAATCTGCCGCGAGTGGGTAGTCGAGGAAGGGCAGCAGCAATGCCTTATACTGAACCGGGGGCAGACTCTGTTGCCAGTCAGCAGCAGGGAGCGTTTTACCGAGGCTTTGCCAAAGTTCTCTATCCTCAATTCCGTCGTCGAGTGCAATATGCAGGGACTCACGACTCCTTGCCAGTCGCTGGCGAATGGCATCACGATAGCCTGTGGCAGCAGTGACCATCACCAGTACCGGCGGCTGCATACGCCGGATAATTTCTGTAACGAGGCGCTCAATCTGTTGTTCAGTCATGATTGCCTTCCTTAACGAACCAGCGTGACTTGAGCACCGTTTTTCAGCCCTGCAGCATTGGCCTCTTCGGTATCGATGTGGAACTCAAGGACAAAATCGTCGCGCACCCGTACCACGACTTCATCGAACGTTAGCTGACGCTCACCCTTGCTCCGCAAACTCACTTTTTGCCCATTAGCCACTTTTAGCTGGCGGGCATCCTGCGGCGACATATGAATATGTCGCCAGGCGCAGATCACTTGTGAATTCAGGTCCACGTAACCTTCAGGGCCCATCAGTAGCGCATTACCTGCCTTGTCGAGCTGCCCTGACTCACGTACTGGCGCTTTAATTCCCAGAGCAAAGCAGTCGGCACGCGATATTTCTAACTGGGTGACTGGACGCGTCGGACCGAGCACCCGGACGCGCGTCAGTGAGCCTTTTGGACCGATGATGGTCACACATTCCTCAGCGGCAAACTGCCCCGGCTGACGAAGCGGTTTCAGTGGCGTGAGCGAATAGCCTTTACCAAACAGAGCCTCGACATCAGGCTGTGACAGATGGACGTGGCGGTTAGAGATCCCAACCGGGATCGCGCGTGCTGTTTCACTTAGCCGGGCGGTGATTTTTTCCTGCAGGAGAGTATCAATCATGCCTTTTTCCTTTTTTTATGTTTGGCATTTTCTCTTCAACGTTAGGATTTTTTGCTTCAGCTACAGGTTTAGCGTCGCGCTTATCAGTCTGTGGTGAAGGTTCTTCGGTAACCGCCTTAGTCTGAATCGTTACCGGCATTGTTGCCCGCGGCGGATGCCCCTTTAGATTACTAAGTGCCTCGACTACAGCCGGTTCCGGGCGAGCAATCACTAGAGAGTGAACCTGCGTGTCGGTCGCGGATGCGACAGCGACCCCGCGTTCTATGGCGGTATGAATCGCGCTTATCTCACCTTCAAAACAAACGCTAACCAGTCCTGAACCCACCTTGCGATAACTAATGCAGGTGACACTTGCTGCTTTACAGGCTGCGTCGACAGCCTGAATGGCAGCGACTAATCCTCGTGTTTCAATGACGCCTAAACTTTTCATTTTCGGCTCCTTTAATGACGAACTAAGCGAATATCAAAATTAAATTGCATGAAAAACGTTTCTAATTTGTCCAGTTCTTCGACGCTATAAGTGGGGTCTTTTAAAATGGGGTAAGGCATATCCAGTCGCTCATATTTTTTACGTCCGAGCTGGTGGTACGGCAGCATGTCGATACGGCGGATATTGCCGCGCTTCGCCAGTTTTTGAACATAATCAATGGCTCCGGTAATCGCTTCCCAGGAATCGTTATAACCACGCACTAATGGCATACGCACGATAACGTTAGCGCCAGATTCCACCAGCCATTCGAGATTGCGGCGTATTCCTTCATTACCAATACCAAACAGCGCTTTGTGATGATGGCTGTCGATTTGTTTGATATCGAATAAAAAGGTATCGGTGACGGGGGCCAGTTTCTGGTAGTTTTCTAGCGACGTCGTTCCCTGTGTTTCGACGGCGGTATTGAGCATCATCTTTTTGCATTCGCTAAAAAGGGCAACGGCAAAATCGGTCTGCAAGCTCATCTCGCCACCGCCAATGGTCACACCACCGCCGGAAGAGATATAGAAGTCATAGTCTTGCATGATGATGTCCATCAGCTCACTGACGGTGACGTCTTTACCCATGATATCCAGTGCGTTCTGGGTACAAATTTCCTCGCATTTGCGGCAACCAATACAGTCTTTATTGCGGTTGACGAAGTGTTTCATTTCGCCGTTTTCTTCCGCGCGATAGTGAATGCCGGCCGGGCAGACGTTCACACAATCACCACAGTTAATACATTTATCCTGCGAGAACATGACCTGAAACTGGCTGTTCAGACCTTCTGGATTAGCACACCACGGGCAGCGAATATTGCAGCCTTTAAAAAAAACTAAAGTGCGAATGCCATCCCCGTCATAGATCGAATATTTTTGAATATTAAAGATTCGGCCGGTTAATGCCTGAGTATTGCCTGTCACGTTTACCTCCTGAAAAATAAGAACATCCTTGTCCCATCGAGTTCCGTCTGTCAGAATTTCTCAATCACGGTACGGCTGATGATTTCGTCCTGAACTTCTTTGCACAATTCGACGAAGTAGGCGCTGTAACCTGCTACCCGAACAATCAGGTCTCGATATTTCTCTGGCTCCTGCTGCGCTTTTTTCAGCACTTCGTTATCGACATAGCTAAACTGCATCTGGCCGTTGCCGAGAATCGATGCGGTGCGTAGCAGGGTAATCAGGCCATAGCGTCCTTCTGGGGTATCAAGCAATCCTTTAAGAAACTTAAAGTTATGCACCATGCCGATATTCATGGTTTCCACATTCATCTTGCTAACGGATTTGATGACTGCGGTCGGGCCTTGTTTATCCGCGCCCTGGGTTGGGCTGATACCGTCGGAGAGCGGCATCCACGCCAGACGACCATTCGGTGTGGCATTGGTGAGTTCACCGATTGGCGTATTGTTGGAAATAGAAAGGGTGCCGTGGCTCAGAGTGGAGTAGAGCATCTGATATTTGCGACACTCGCGTTCGGTCCACTCGGTAATATCCAGCGCGTACTGGTCAACGTAATCATCATCGTTGCCATATTTCGGCGCATTCATACAGTCACGACGCAGGCCTTCATAGCCTTCGAAGTTAGCTAGCAGGGCATCGCGCATTTGCTCGAGGGTATATTTTTTATCCTCGTAAACCAGTTTGCGAATAGCGGAGAGTGAATCTACGTAAGTCGCTAACCCTGAGAAGATAAGTCCCGGTCCGTGGTTGACCATCGCACCACCTGCAGCGACGTCTTTGCCTTTTTCCATACAGCCTTCGACGAGCAGTGACATCAGTGGCTTGGGTGCCACATCACGATGAACACGCTGGCTGATGACGGTACCAATCGCTGACAGGCGTACAATATGGGCTATCTGTTGTTTGACTGCGGCATCAAAGGCTTCGAAGGTGTTAAGCGCCTGCAAGTCACCGGTATCCAGCCCTTGATAGCTATCGAACAACACCATTCTGCCACGGTTTAATACAAACTCGATGGCGATGGGCCACTGGGTATAACCGGTTGAGGTCCACTGGTAGATTCGGCCAGATTTCTGCGGTTCAACACAACCCATCAGGCAATAATCACGCGCATCTTCAAAGTCGAAGCCCTTGCGCAGCATCATCTTGATATGAGAATCATCGAAGTGACAGGCCGGGAAGCCCATGCCCGCTTTCACGACATCGACGATTTTTTCCATGTACTTTTGTGGCGACTGGTTGTGAATACGGCAAGCCAGTGACGGCTGATAAACCTTCACAAAACGGACTGCATCCATAATCAGATAGGTGAGATCGTTACAGGCATCACCGCCGGAACGCTTCTGTCCGCCGACCGTCAGGTTGATAAATGGTTGATAACCTGCAAAATATTTAGCCCCCAGTTCACTGGACATCCACATCAGCTCGGCACATTTGATGATAAAGGCTTGCATCATCTCCAGCGCACTGTCGTGAGTCAGACGACCTTCACGGATATCCGCTTCAAACATCGGGTAGCAGTACTGATCAACACGACCGAGTGACAGGCCGGTCTGGTTTTCTTCGATTTCAAATAATGACTCGACGGTCCAGATACTTTGCAGCGCTTCCTGCAAGGTTTTTGGCGGATTCTCCGGAACGTTCTGGTTCACTTCGGCGATGGTCAGTAGCTCGGTACGACGCTGAGCGTTCTGCTCAATAGCCGCGAGTTCACGGGCTCTGGCAGCGATACGGTGAGAATAGTTAATCACTCCCTCGCAGGTTTCAATCGCCGCTTTGTAGTAATAAATACGGTCGATATCTTCCGGGTTTTCCATGCTCAGGTTAGCCAGATGGGCCTCGGCATCGGCTTTAATCCCTTTCATGCCCTTGGTGAACAGTAATACGTCATAGCCCGGACAGGTATCGCCTCCACCGTTGATTTGGTGATAAGAGAGGTCGCTGACGAAAGTCTCGCCGCTAAACGCCCATACTCCCGCTTCGCGATACTGCGCTTCACAGATCTCATCCAGAGAACGGCCTTCCCAGAAAGGGACAATCTCTTCGAGAATCGTTTTTTTATCGGCTTCGCTTATTTCAAACGGATCCTGTGGGCGAGTACTCATGGTATCGAGTTCATCACGCACCCAGCGCCAGGCGATATCCGGGGAAAAAGCGCCTGCACGTGGCTTGCCGCAAGGATGGCCGACGATCAGCTCATCATCTTGAATCAGAATCGGTGCGGTTTCACACGCATGACGGAACGCTTTGGCACGCAGCAGTATCGTGGGCATACCTGGATTAGCTTTGACCACTTCGGTAAAAGCCAGCGCGCGATAGATAGAAACGCTTGGCCGTACAGTCAGATAGTGATTACGCAGACGCTGCATACGCGGGGTTAAGCCTTCTGCCGTAGTGGTTTCGCTATAGGCGGCAAACGGCGCGGCGGAAACTTTTTGTACGCCTTTAAATAGACGTACCGGAAGGCGCAGAGCACTGAGATTCTGCTGGGCGCTCAGGAACAGGCTGGAAAGTGCGTTAATGCTGGCATTTTCAAGATTTGCGCCGTGGAGCAGAGCATCAAACATGGGGTAACCGTCAATGGAACTGGTGGCGCGGACTTCGCTTAATTCAGCCAGTTTGAACCACAGACATTCAACGATTTCATAGGCCTGAGCTTCGCTCAGCTGGCCATCGGCAATATCATGTTGATAGTAGGGGAACAGCGCTTTATCAGCCCCTTCCGGGTTAACTGCGTAGCTGCCATTGTCTAGCTGGAGTGCCAGTTGAAACAGATAGAACGCCTGACAGGCTTCTTTAAAACTACGTGCGGGATGAGCCGGAACATGGTGCAAAATCGCGGCGCTTTCCAGAAGTTCTGCTTTACGGTAGGTATTGGTTTCTGCGGCAGCAAGCATTTCGGCTCTGCTGGCCAGGTTTTGTGCCAGCGCCAGCAGCGCATCACAGGCGTAAATGGCGATACGGCAGCTGTTCACTTCGTCCATACCGCTGCGGCTGACTGCGCTACCCAGTGAGCGCATTTTCTCTTCCAGCTGGTGTTTTATCGCCACGACACCTTTGCCGATAACCAGTTTGTAGTCCGGCGAATCGAGGTCGCTATTAAGATTCAGGAACTGGAAGACAGAAGGGCGATTGGCCGTATTTTCGTCATGGAAAATGGCCCCGTGTGGTTTACGGGTTTGGTTACCGACAATCAGTTCATCTGCACTGATATTCAGCGGGAGTTGACGCATCAGTTCATAGAAACGGCGAGCGGGTTTGACGGCGGCGGGGATCCCCGCGATATCACTCTCCAGTCCGCTCAGTACCGCTGCATGTTCGGTGCACAATGTGCTGGGATGTGCCTGTAAACGTTCAGCCAGCACTTTGACGCGTGGCGTTAAGGTATAGTGTGCCATAGGTAAGGTTCTCCAGTTCTTTTTCTCAGCGGCAGTGGGCGGCGCTGCCGCTCCATGCCTGGCGATAGAGTTGGGTTAATGCCTGCGCGTCCGGGGTGCGTGGATTAGTCGGTGTGCAGCTGTCACGCAGCGCCTGACCCACCATCTCCGTCAGACGACGGTCAAAATCGGTCGCACCAACAGCGATATCTTTTATGCCTGCGGGCATATTCATCTCATCTTTCAGGGCATCAATAGCGATCAACAGACTGGTGACCCCTTCGTGAGGGGTGCGAGCAGGAAGATCCAGCAGATGCGCCAGACGGGTATATTTACGAGCCGCATCGTTATCGCATTGCCCGCGATAATCTGCATTCCACGCCACGACATAGGCCATCAGCAAGGCGTTTGCCCGACCGTGTGGCACATGGAATACGCCACCCAGTGCATGGGCCAGGCTGTGGGTGATACCGAGAGAGGCGTTGGTGAATGCCATGCCTGCCATGCACGAGGCGTTATGCATTTTTTCGCGAGCATGCAGATCCTGGCCGTTGCGCCAGCAGGCGGGCAGGTAGCGGAATACTTGCTGCACCACTTTCTCTACCAGCGCATCAGAAAAGTCGCTGGCAGTACGGGAAACATAAGCCTCCAGTGCGTGGCATAACACATCCATTCCAGTATCTGCCGTAATGGCTGGGGGGACCGAACTCACCAGTGAAGGATCGAGAATAGCGATATCAGGTAATAATGATGGATCCACTAACACCAGTTTCTCGGCCTGCGCTTTCACGACCGAGAAGCTAGTCACTTCTGATCCGGTGCCACTGGTGGTCGGAATAGCGACAAAACATGGGCGCGGACGGCGGGTATGTGAATGGGTCTGCGCCAGGGCGAAAATGACGGCTTTGGCTGCATCAATCACCGAACCACCCCCCAGGGCGATAACCAGATCGGGATAACTGCTATCCATCAGCTTCATCCCACGTACGACGGTCGCAATATCCGGATCGGCAACCACATCCCCCCAGACCTGAAAGGGGAGAGCACGTTGGCGCAGAATATGGGTCACGCGATCGGCGAGACCCAATTTGACCATCGCCGGGTCAGTGACCAGCAGCACGTTATGGGCGGGGACTTCGGTCAGAACGGATAGCGCATCCTGACCAAAGCAGATCCGGGGTTTCAGCAAAAATTCACTCATGGTGTTATTCACTCCTCAGCGGTCTCGAAACACGTTCTCGACAATGGCAACCACCGACATGGCTTTGTAGTTGTTTTTGTTGAGTGCCAGATACTCCTCGGCCAGTACGATGTCGTGCATACCTGCCCCAACGCTATCGACGGCAACCCAGGTTTTGTCTTTCATGGGTTGCTGGCTATCATCGAGTTTGCTGATCAGCAGAAGATTACTTCCACGCAACTCATCACACTTCTGAGTGGCAACAACATGTCCGACTACCTTTGCGAGAATCATTGTTTTTATCGCCTTATTTCAATGTGTTACTTGCCGAGTTGTTCCAGTACCTGGCGGATAACTCGTTCCACGTTTTGCTCACTGATCTCGCCTTCTGAGCTTGTCGTGGCGGTTGTCGCAAAGCGGTTATCTCCTTCGCTGGAGTGACTGACCGGTGTCGGAGCCGCGAAGCGTGCATCATCGAGAATGCTGCGATGCGGGCTGGCAATCGGTGTGGTCATTTTGGGCAGTGATTCCCCGCGGCTGCCTGGAGCACGCAGCTCATCAATCGAGCGAACGCCGTAACCGACTTTGCGGATATTGAGCAGATTCATCGGCCCGACGTTATCGGAGCTAGAGCCGCCGCCAATGGCACCACAGCCCAGCGTCAGCGCGGGAGTAATATTGGTGGTTGCACCAATGCCACCGAGCGCGGCTGGGGTATTAATCAGAATGCGGTTAACCGGTTTTTCGAGGCAGAACTGACGGATAACCTCTTCGTTACGGGTATGGATCACCAGCGTATGGCCAAGACCTTCGTTAGTCAGCAGTTCGACTACGCGCTGACAGGCAGCTTTCCAGTCTTCTTCTACATAGAGACCCAGGACCGGACACAGCTTTTCACGAGAGTAGGGATTTTTAGGTGATACGGTGGTTTGTTTTGCAATCAGCACACGGGTACTGGCTGAGACGCAGAAGCCCGCCATCTGGCTTAAGTAAAGGGCTGATTTACCCACGGCTTTCGGATTGATAGTGCCATTCGGGCGCAGAAGCAGAGCGGCCATTTTCGCAGCTTCGCTTTCATTCATAAAATGTGCACCCTGGGCTTCCAGCTCACGGTGAACTTCATCATAAATGCAGTTTTCGACGATGATGGACTGCTCTGAGGCACAAATAACCCCATTATCGAAAGTTTTACTGGTGATAATGTCTTTCACCGCCTGATGTATATCAGCGCTGCGTTCGATAAATGCCGGACCGTTACCCGGGCCGCCGCTAATGGTCGGTGTTCCTGAAGCATAGGCTGCGCGAACCATCCCTTCGCCGCCGGTTGCCAGAATCAGCGAAACATCTTTGCTGTGCATCAGTTCTGAGGTGGCTTCAAGCGTCAGTTGGGTGATGCCATCGACGATGCCCGCGGGAGCGCCTGCTGCTTCAGCCGCATGTTTGACTATCTCAATGGCTTTTAAGCTGCACTGACGTGCACCCGGGTGTGGAGAGAAGATGATGGCGTTACCGGCCTTAAGCGCAATCAGCGTTTTGTAGATAACGGTTGAGGTCGGATTGGTTGATGGGACCAGGGCGCAAATCACCCCGAGTGGTACGCCCACGTCCATCACTTTTTGCTGTTGATCGTCATGAATGATGCCGACGGTCTTCATATCTTTGATGGCGTCGTAAACGCGCAGCGAGGCAAAACGGTTTTTCAGCACTTTATCCTGCCAGTTGCCGAAGCCGGTTTCTTCCGCGGCCATTTTCGCCAGCGATTCGGCGTGGTGCGCCGCTTCCTGGGCCACGTTCTTCACGATGGCGTCGATTTGCTTTTGCGAAAAGGTGGCCATAACCGCCTGCGCCTTTTTGGCATTACGTACCAGCTCGCGTGCGCTCTGGCGAGAGAGCAAATCGGTATCCAGTTCAATCATGAGTCTATCCTTCATCAGACTAAAAGAGTGCAGACGGGGCGTACCCGGTCAGATCAAGCTTTGTGCTGGGC